>WNGA01005235.1_pt1 | contig 18805 bp, 10 predicted proteins | sample 5400061 | NCBI WGS metagenome assembly WNGA01 (sample SAMN13153366, study PRJNA577476) | soil metagenome | isolation source: 100 cm soil or saprolite under grassland replicate 2 | place: USA:California | collected 2016-06-15 | reverse complement strand
TGCCGACGAAGTCGGGCTCGCTCACGGCTCCGGTGGGCCGGCTCGCATCATGTCACTAGCCTCAAGGGCCAGTCAGGCGTGTAGCCACCGAAGCGGCTTCCGCAGCGAGGTCCGGGTCCAGCTCGCTGTGGGTCGAGCTTGGAGTCCTGGACTGGAAGACGACGGGTGCCGCCCGCCGCCGCTATGTGCTCGGCCCGCGGCGACGTCGTCGACGGCGAGCATCAGTAGAGCCGAGGCGCTGCCGCCGAGCCAGGTGCCCCCGTCTGTGGCGTCCTCCTCCTTCAGCGTCATCCTGGCGTCGCCGACGGCGAGTGCGGCGTGCACGATCCGGCCGCTTGGGTCGGTGTGGCGCTCCACCTGCTCGGCGCCATAGAAGTGGACGTAGTAGTCGATCGCCTTTGCCGCGCCGGCCACGACCGGGCGTCGCAGTAGGGCTGAGTTTCGTCACCCCGCCAAGGGGCGTGGGGGGCCCTTCGACGCTCCCGCGGAACTAGGGTGCCCCCGATGCCGGCTTTCACTAACCTTCAAGTGTGTTCTTCGCGGTTCTGGGGCCGCTCGAAGTGTTGGGGGCGTCCGGTTCAGTCGCGCTAGGGGGGCCGAAGGAGCGGCGCCTGCTGGCCCAGCTCATCGCGCATGCGCCTGAGGTGGTGTCCACCCACGCGTTGATCGACGGGCTGTGGAGTGGCAGTCCTCCGAGGAGCGCCGGGCGGACTCTCCAGGCCTACGTCGTCCGGCTCCGCCGGGTGCTGGAGCCGGCGCAGGTCCTCGTGACGCAGCCGCCGGGGTACCGGTTGGCGGTCGGGCCCGCAGACGTCGACGCGCTGCGTTTCGCCGATCTGGTCGTCGGCGCACGCCGGGCCACCGAGCGTGGCGTTCCCTCCGAAGCAGACCGGCTCGCGGACGAGGCACTCCGGCTGTGGCGGGGCACGCCGTACGCGGAGTTCCAGGACGCTGACTTCGGTGCAGCCGAGGCCAGGCGCCTGGAGGGGCTGCGGCTGACGGCACTGGAGACGCGCAACGACGCGCAGCTTGCGCTCGGCCGTCACCCGGAGCTCGTGCCATCGCTCGAGGCGCTGTGCCATGAGTATCCGTACTACGAGCGCTTCTGGGCCCAGCTCGTCAAGGCGCTGTACCGGTGCGGGCGGCAAGCTGACGCCCTGGCGGCATACCGCAGCGCTCGCGCGGTTCTCGTCGAGGAGGTTGGCGTCGAGCCCGGGCCGGAGCTGCGCCACCTCGAGGAGCAGGTGCTTGCCCAGGATCCTCGCCTGGAGGAATCGGACCGGCTGGGGGATGGCGGGCCGCTGCCCGCCGCTCTCGACCCCAGCGGACGGCGGCTGGCGGGCCGCCAGTCCGAGCTCACATGGCTGCGGACGGCGTGGCGCGCGGCCGTCGACGGCCAGGGTCGCATCTGCGTGCTGGCCGGACCCGAGGGGTCAGGCCGAACGCGCCTGGCCGCCGAGGTCGCGAGCGAGGCGCATACGGCCGGCGCGGTCGTGGCCTATGCCGGGCCGCTCGGCACGGGCGGCGCCATCGCAGACGCCCTGGATGAGGCGTCACGGCGGCCGGTCCTGCTCGTCCTCGACGACCTCGACGTGCTACCCGACCCGTCCGCCCTGCACCTGTCCGCGGTGGCGGCCGCCGCCGTCACCCGGCGGTTGCTCGTCGTCGGGACGTACGACCCCGCGCGCGCGTCGGCGGCCCTGCGCGCCGAGCTGTTGGGCGCCAGCCACGACGAGCGTCTGCTCGAGCCCTTGGACGACCGTGCCGTCGCGCGCGTGGTCGGGTGGTATGGCGGGGACGCCGACGCCGCACTCGTCGAACGGGTGAGCGCGCAGTCCGGCGGATGGCCGGCGGCCGTGCACGACATCGCCGGACGACTCGTCGGCGACGAGGCCGCCGCACGTGTCGGCGCGGCAGCCCGGCGTGCGGTGCGCGCCAGGGAGGAGCTTGCGGCCGTCCGGGAGGACGTCCGCGAGGGTGTGCTCGACCTCGCCAGGGCGCGGGAGGTGAGGACCGCCCAGCAGGGCGGCGGCGGGTGGGTCAGCTGCCCCTACAAGGGGCTGTCGCGGTACGACGAGGCAGATGCGAATCTCTTCTTCGGGCGCGAGGCGCTCGTCACCGCGTTGTGTGCGCGTCTGGTCGACACGCCGTTCCTCGCCGTTGTCGGACCCTCCGGCTCGGGCAAGTCCTCACTCGTGCGGGCCGGACTGATGCCGGCACTCGCCGACGGCGTCGTCCCGGGGCTGGAGCGGCTGCCCCGGGTGGTGCTGGCGCCCGGCGCCGATCCGCTCGCGGCGCTGCAGGCGGCGGTCCCGGGCGGCACCAGCGCGCTGATCGTCGTCGACCAGTTCGAGGAGGTGTTCACGGCAGGCGCCGGAGCACAGGCACGAACGGCCTTCTTCGACGCTCTGCTGGCGACCCTCGACGGGGACAGCAGCGGGCGGGTCGTCGTGACCGTGCGCGGTGACTATGTCGGCGCCTGCGCGGAACACGCCGGACTTGCCGCCCGGCTGGCCGAGGGCGCTGTCCTGGTCGCTCCGATGACGGCCGACGAGGTGCGTCACGCCGTCGAACTGCCCGCCCGTCAGGTCGGCCTCGATGTCGAGCGCGACCTTGCCGACGCCATCGTCGCGGATGTTACCGGTCAGCCGGCCGCGCTGCCGCTGCTGTCGGCCGCGCTGGTCGAGGCGTGGGAGCGGCGCCAGAACCGCACGTTGACCGTGGCCGCGTATCTGCGGGCCGGCGGCGTTTCGGGAGCGGTGGAACGCCTGGCGGACTCCGCGTACGCTCGCCTGGATGCGGCCGCTCGCCCTGCGGCGCGCAGGGTGTTCCTTCGCCTGGCTGGCATCGGCGAGACCGGGACTCCGGTCGGACGCCGGGTCGCCCGCGAGGAGTTGTCGCGGGATCCGGCGACCGATCAGGCCCTTGCTGTCTTCGTGAACCGCAGGCTGGTCATGGCCGGTGAGACCGGGATCGAGCTTGCGCATGAGGCTCTGCTCACCCGATGGCCCCGACTGGTCCGGTGGCTGGAGGAAGACTCCCAGGGCCGCGCGCTGCGCGGCCACCTCACGCCGGCCGCACGGGAGTGGGACACAGGCGGCCGCCCGGACGCCGAGCTCTACCGCGGGGCCAGGCTGGCCGCCGCCCTCGACTGGGCCGGCGCCCATCGGGAGGACCTCACGGCGACCGAGTGCGCCTTCATCGACGCAAGCCGCGGTCTGGCCGACCGGGAACTGCGCGAGCAGCGGGCCAGGGCGGACCGGGAGGCCCGCGGACGGCGGCGGCTCCGCGCCTTGCTGGCCGCGCTGGCCGGTCTGCTCGTGGTCGCCGTCGCCGCGACCGGCGTTGCCCTCGACCAGCGTGGCGCCGCCCGGGACTCCGAACGCCGGGCCGAGGCGCAGCGGCTCGGCGCCCGCGCGCTGATAGAGCCGGACCTGGACCGCGCGCTCCTGCTCGCCGCCGAGGCTGTGCGCACCGACGACTCGCTGGAGACCCAGGGCGACCTGCTCGCGGTGCTCGCGCGCAGCCCCGAGGTGATTGGGCAGGTACGCGGCGACGGCGACCGGCTGCTCAGCGTCGACGCGAGCCGCGACGGCCGCCTGCTCGTCTCCGGGGACAACAGCGGCACCGTCGTCGTGTGGGACGCCACCACATTGCGGCGTATCGGCGAGCCGTTGCAGGTCGGGTTCTGGTCTCCTGAGATCGCCATTGCGCCGGACTCCCGAACCCTCGCGGTCGACGACGGCGAGGGGCTTGCCCTGTGGGATCTTGAGCGGCGGTCGCGGATCCGCTCTCTCGATCGCGATACCACCCGGGAGGGCCCCGTCGCCTTCGAGCCGATCCGCCTGGTCTGGTCCACCGACGGCCGATACCTCGCGGCGGCCTACAACGACGGGCTGCTGCGGGTGTACGACGCCGCCACGAGCCGAGTCGCCCACGCGGTGAAGGTGGGCAGGCGGGTCGAGATCGCGACCGCCGGACCATACATCCTCGCGGCGGCCGTGTCGTCCCGCGAGGTGATCGTCGTGGACCCGGCGGCGGGACGGGTCGCGCGGAGGGTGAAGGTGCCATCGCCCGTCAGCGCGCTCGGCGCTTCCGCCGACGGCAGCCACCTCGGCGTGGGATCCGACGACGGCGACGTGGTGCTCGCGGACCTGCCGACCGGCATCGTGCACAAACGGTGGACCGCGCATGCGGCTCCCGTGCTCGCGATCGCCTTCTCGCCCGACGAGCGGCTGCTCGCAACCATGTCCGATGACCGCGACGCCGCCGTCTGGAGCGTCACCACCGGCGCGCCGCGGGCCATCCTGCACGGCCACAGCGGCAAGGTCCTCGCCGGCGTGTTCTCCCGCGACTCACGCACCCTCTACACCGGCTCGCTCGACGGGACCGTGATCGCGTGGGATGCCACCGGCGACCGCGCGTTCGGCAGGCGGAGGCTCGCCGGCCAGGCGCCGCCCCTGGGCGTCGGCTGGTCCGTGGGCTGGTCCGCCGACGCGCGCAGGGCCGTCGTGTTGTGGGAGGGACGGGTCCTCACCGCCGACACCAGGACCGGTCGGGTCCGGACCTCCGGGAGGGTTGTCGATCCAGGGGCGGCCAGACTGACCGTCGCCGCGGACGGCGCTGTTGCGTTCCTCGCCAGAGTCGATGGCGCAGTCTCGCGCTTCGACGCGTCGACCGGCCGCGTGGTCACGACGGCGACGCCGGTGCCCGGACAGTCGTTCTCCGACATCGCGCTCTCACCCGACGGCCGGTACCTCGTCGTGACGGCGGTCCGATTTCGCGAGGGTGACACACAACCCAGTGCCGGCCCTGTCTACGTACTGGACGCACGTACGCTGCGGGCCATCGGCAAGCCCATGGAACTCGGGTTCCCCGCTGCCGCGCCGTCCGTCAGCCCAGATGGCGGGTCGGTCGTCTTCGGCTCGCTGGTCGAAGGCGACGGCCGGGTCTCGCTGTGGGACCTGCGCGCCCGGCGCGCGCGGTGGACCGTCACGTCGGGAGCCCGGAACTCGTTCGCGACGGCGTTCTCCCCAGACGGGCGTCGCGTCGTCACGGTCACGCAGGACGGAAAGGCAGTCCTCCTCGACGTGGCGTCCGGTCATCGCGTCGCCGGGCCGGTCACGGTGCAACCCGGGTTCGTTCTCTCCGTGGGCTACCGGCCGGACGGCCGCGTGATCGTCACCTCGGGCACCGACGGCACCGTCGGGCTGTGGGACGCCGACCGGCTGCACCGCATCGGACGGCCGCTCGTCGCCGCGGACAATCTCTGGGTCTACGCGACGTTCTCCTCGGACGGCCGGCGCCTGATCGCGTTCGACGGGATGCGCAGGAGCACGACGTGGAGCGCTTGGCCCGCCGACTGGCTCCAGCGCGCCTGTTCGGTCGTCCATCGCGACTTCACCTCGGCCGAGTGGGCCGAATACGTGCCCAACCGGCCCTACCGCCACACCTGCACCTGAGGTCGAACGAGCGAGCAGCGGGCGCCCCGGCACGCGCATGTCTGCGCGCTGCTGCTGGGCTGCAACCGCGCCACAACAGGGCGGATGGACCGTGACGGCACGACCGCGCGCAGACGCGTCGACCGTATCAGGGAGGAACCATGGACAAGACACCGATCCGCGGTGCGCATCACACCACCGGCCCGTCGGCTGTGCGGAGGCGCTCGCTGAGGCTTCGACCCGCGTTGGCCATAGCCGCTGTGATCGCCGTGGCGCCGCTCGCCCTGGTCCGACCCGCCGCGGCCGTCACGAACAGCCAGCCAGACGGCAGTGGCCACCCCTACGCCGGCATGTTCGTCGGAGACTTCAGCCCGAGCCACACCGGACTCGAGCCGGGCTGCTCGGGGACGCTCGTCTCCCCGACCGTGTTCCTCACCGCCGCCCACTGCATCGTCAACCGGCCGGAACGGCAGGCGGCACAGCTCTACGTCACCTTCGATCCCGCGTGGCCGTACCCCGGCGCACCGACCGACCTGCACGCGGTAGCGAGCTACCACGCGGACCCCGACTTCCTTACCCGGGACTTCCCCGCATGGCACGATCTCGCCGTCTTCGTCCTGGCCGAGCCGGTTGCGGGAATCACGCCTGCCCGGCTGCCGACCGCGGGGCTGCTCGACCAGCTCGCCGCCAAGGGCGGTCTCATCGGCGCGACATTCGACGTCGTCGGCTACGGCATCCAAGGCTTCGAGGTGGGCGGCGGGCCGCCGCAGCCGATCGGAGATCCCCTCGCGACCGGTCTCGTCGAGCGCCGGGTCGCGACATCCCGCTTCCAGGCGCTCACACCGGACGTGCTCAACCTGTTCATGCAGGACGTGCTCGGCTACGGCGGCACCTGCCTTGGCGACTCCGGCGGCCCGCACCTCCTCGGCGGCACGAACCTGCTCGTCGGCACGAGTTCCTGGATAGACGCCGGCGGCTGCCAGGCCTACTCCGCGAACGTCCGCCTCGACACGCCGCCGGCCCGTGCGTTCCTCGGACAGTACGTGACCCTGCCCTGAGCCAGCGGACGAGACAGGTCTCCAGCTCTGGCACGTCGTACGGTGCCTCGTCGTTGGCCTGGGCTCGGATGTCCGTCAAAACGGGTCAGGCCCACGGTGGGCGCTCGATCCAATGCACAGCCCGTGGATTGAGGGGTCCGCGGTGTCATCACATCTGCCCTCTGCACGCTCCACAGTTGACACGTTCGCGACATGAACCGTGTCACATGACCGAAGCCTGCCTGGATCTTCGAAGGTGGGTGGCCCAGGGATCGCCGGTAGTAGACGCGTGGTCGCACGGATCATGAATCGACTGAGGCCGCGCTTTGCGGCGGCCGCGGCCGATGCGGTTCAGGCCGCGTCGAGACACGGCACGCGTCCCAGGCGCCCACGCGCCACAGGACCCCTGTGTGAATGTTCGAGTCGATCCGGTCGGCAGCATCGATCGGTCGTAGCGATTGGCGTGGAGGTGGAGCGGCTTTGGCCTCAGTCACCACCATCGGCGGAGGGTGCGCCGTAGATTTCGGGGGCTCGGCGCGGTGCCAGGTCAAGAAACGTGGAGTACTGCGGGTGTTGTCGGTGGCGCGTTGCGAGGCGGTCCGCGGTGACGCCGGCCTTCATCAAGACCAATGCGCCCAGTACCCAGCGCAGGGATTGGCGTAGCGCGATCATTTCGTCGAGATCGGCGGTCGTCGGCTTTGACTGCAGTCGGTGGGCGAACCGGTTGCGGTGCTCGGTGATCCGCCGCGCCCACGCCTCCGTGGTTCCGGTCGCGCCCGGCGCGGCATCGGCGGCGTCGGCGGCGAGATCGAGGAGCCGCTGGTGAAAGGTGGGCTCCTGCAGCTGCGCGAACTGCTCCTGGACCACCGCGCGGGTGACGTCGTCGAGCGTTTCGCACGCGGCGACCATGTCGCGCACGGTCTCGGTCTGCGCCGGCGTCAGTCGTCGACGTTCCTTGTACACGCGGCGGTGGTAGCCCTCGGCGGTACTGGCAAGGATCAGCAGCGGTGTCTCGAGAGAGGTGTCGGGCCGGCCAACCTGGCTGGCGAGGAGTGTCGGGATGACGTCGAGGTCCGCGGCTTCGGCGAGCCAGGTCGCAAGTCCGGTCAGGCCGACATCGCTGAAGCGCACCACCTGGTCACCGTGCCGCTGGCTGGGTGAGGTTCCAGCTGACCTGTCGATGAGTGGATGGTGCACGGTGAGCCAGGGGGCATGTGGCGCGCTCACGCCGTCAGGCTGCGGCGGGTCGGCGTGCTGGACCAACTCGAGGCTGATGACCGGCGCCTGAGCGTTGACCGCGATGGTGACGAGGTGTGCCAACGGTCGAACGATCCGGCCGAGCACAGCATCCAGACTGAGCCGAGGCAGCTGGTCAACCAGCAGCCGGTGTTCCTGACGAACGGCAACGCCACCGTCCGGCTGGTCCTCGGCGACGTCGCTGCCGTCCAATGCGATCCGCGCCGGCGGCCCGAGAGCCGGCACCGGCACGGGTTCGACCTCGAGGACCGTCGACACCAGTCTCAGCGCGCCGCCTTCACGCGTGACCTCGATGCCCTGAGCCTGCCATGCGTCGAGGTGGTGGATCCGGATCCGGACGGCCGAATACGTCGTGCCCGTGGAGACGTGGCCGCCCTCGATGACCCACGAGCATGTCAGGGTCTGCCTGTTACCCGGACCGCCGCGCGTGCGTTCCGTCGTGTAGGCGTGGGCCGCCGTGACCGGCCTGTCGAGGTCGACGACCCCATGGACGAGGTAAGCCTCGTCCGCGGGGCCCATCGGGCGTGGTGTTGACTCGATCAGAACCGACCCGTCCGGCTGCACGATCTGCTCGGTCTCGGTCGACTCCGGCCACGGGATCAGCTCACCGTGGATCCGGATCGTCGCCGGCCGCGGTTCCAGGTCGAGCACGCCAGGCAGCGCATGCTCCGGATGGTCTGCCAGCCAAAACATGCCGGGCGTCGTCATGTCTGCAGTTCACCAGGCTCCCGCGCCGCCGTCGAGGCGTCGACGGGATGCCGCGGCGACATCAGACGAACACAGACGACAAGGCCAGTCGTTCAACCCACGTCGCGGACGACAACAGAGCTCTGATCAGCCCAAGGCGACATGCGACAGTGCGGCGGGTCCGGGGCGTGACCTCTCGGACGCCGCCCGTCGCACGAGCCGTGTCGCGCCAGGATTAGTGGCCCGTCGGCATTGCCAGGGCGGCGTGGCGGGAGCACGCTGGGGCGATAGGGGCAGGGGTGGGGTACCAACGATGTGCCCGTGCGCAGTGAGGTGTCGAGGACCGCCGGGGGAGTTCCGTGAGTGCGCCTAAACGCCTGCAGCCGTTTCGCTGCACTGTGCTTATCGCGCGCCGCGCACGACGCGTATGACGACGGCTTCGCCCACGGCCGCCTGACTCGGGGACATCGCTTCCAGGTCAGGAGCACGCAGATGACCAGTTCTCATCCAAGTACACACCCGCGGGGCAGCCGCAGGCGCGGCTGGTTGAACAGCCGGCTCGTGACAGTGATTGCCGGCGGGTGTCTTGCTCTCGCAACGATCGGGCCCTCGGCGGTCGCGGTCCATGACGACAACCTGTTCGAGCTCGGTCCCGCTCAGGGCGCCGACATTTTCAGTGACGCCAACCTGGCGAACGGTCCGGACTGGGCCTCGACGACCACCCCGCCGAACGGCATCTTCGACGCCAACCGCAACCCCGTGGGTCTGGGCACCTTCGGTGGTGCCGCGGCCGCGTTCCTGTTCGACGACACCTCCCAGAAGGGCGCGACGGACCGTACCACGTTCAGCGGTGCGGGTGGCTCGAACAAGAACAACGACCCGCTCTCGGCCGCGGACTGCGCGGCACGTGTCCCGCCGCTGACCGGATCGGCCTGCGACACCTTGCACTGGGACGCCGGGAACGTCCCGGCCAAGGACGACCTGGTCAACGTCTACGCCTACGGCAAGATCAGACCGAGCGACAACCACCTGATCCTGTACTCGGGCTTCGAGCGGCTGGACCCCAACGGTGACAGCCACATCGATCTGGAGTTCCTCAAGTCCGAGGTGGCGCTGGACGAGGCAATACCCTGCAACGACCCGGGCGCCGACGCGACTCCGTGTGCCTTCACCGGCATCAGGAGTGTCGGTGACGTCATCGTGTCGATGGACTTCGTGACCGGTGGCGGGATCGGGTCCATCTCCGTGCACGAGTGGAACGGCACCGAGTACGTCCAGGTCGGCGACTCGGCCGGCGAGGGCTGCAACGGTCCGGACACGATCTGCGCGTTCAACAACGGCGCGGCGATCGACGGCGGGCCGTGGCCCAACTTCGACAAGACCGGCAACGAGGTCACCTCGATCCAGCAGAACGGGTTCACCGAGTTCGGCGTCGACGTGACCGCGCTCGAGGGTGAGACGCCGTGCGTGTCCACCATCATGGGCAAGACCCGCAGCTCGCAGTCGTTCACCGCCGAGCTGAAGGACTTCGCCGGCCCGACGTCGTTCCCGATCTGTAAGGCGACCATCAGCATCGCGCCTGACGACGTGAACGCGGTGGGCGACTCGCACACCTTCAACGTGAACGTTGGCACGTCGGTCGGCGGCGGAACGACGACGCCGGCACCGGACGGAACGATCGTCACCGTCACGCTCACCGACGCGAACGGTGCGGTGAGCAGCATCTCCAGCAACACCTGCGCCAGCCCCGGCACGGTGAACGGTACCTGCACAATCACGTTCACCTCGAACACGGCCGGGACGGTGACAGGTCATGCCGTGGCCGACTTCACGTTCGGCGGCCAGACCTTCCATGTCGAGACCAACACGACCGGAAACAGCGGCGACGCCGTCAAGCAGTTCGTCGACGCGAAGATCAGCATCGGACCCGACGACACCAACAGCGTCGGTGAGAGCCACACCTTCACCGTCACCGTCCAGCAGGACGACGGCCTCACCGCGGCACAGGGCGGCGACGGCGTGACCGGCTTCGGGCCGGCACCCGACGGCACCATGCCAACCGTCACACTCACTGACTCCAACGGTGCCATCAGCAACATCTCCAGCAACACCTGCGCCAGTCCGGGCACGGTCAACGGCACCTGCACCATCACGTTCACCTCGAACACCGCGGGCACCGTCACCGGCCACGCAACCGTGACGTTCTCCGTCGGCGGCGTGAGCCTGACCCGGGCAACCGACAGCACCCACGGCAGCACCGGCGACGCCACCAAGGTCTTCGTCTCCGGCTCGCTTGCGTGGTTCAAGAACGACAACGCCGGCAACCGGCAGGGCGGCGCCACGTTCGAGGTCTGCCGCACGCACGACTTCAACACCACGACCGGCCAGATGGACGACATCGTCGACGTCTGCTTCAGTGTCGTCGACAACCAAGCCCCGGATGCCGACCCTGACAATGGTGAGTTCCTGCTCACCGGCCTGAGGCTGGGGCGCTACACGGTTCACGAGACCGTGGCACCCCCGGGCTTCGTGCCCGACCCGAGCACCAAGACCGCCGACCTGACACTGGTCGCCCCGAACGCGACCATCAGCGTGGCGTTCGTGAACCAGCGCCCGATCGTCAAGATCACCGCGTTCGGCTACACCAACGAACCGACCGGAACACCCACCGCGGGCGTGGTCTCCGGCCACACCGTCTACACCGTCACGGCCAAGAACTACGGCGGGACCGACGCCACAGCCAGCCTCTCCGGAACGCTGGCCGCGACCACCGACGCCTCCGCCGGGACCCTGACCTGCGTGGGCGGCAACTCCACCAGCATCACCGGAAACCTCGCGCCCGGGGCCGAGCTGACCTTCACCCTGGACTGCACCTACAGCGGCCTGAACGACGGCGCCAAGGTGACCGCCGACCTGAACACGTCGTACACGACCAACGGCCTGACCCGCGAAGCATCCGGGAGCCCGGCCCAGGTCTTCTTCACCGTCCAAGCCGACTAGCGTCGGCGCACCCGTCCGCGAGACCGATCGGAGGTGAACCACTCCTCAGGACGTGACCCCCGGCCACGTCCAGCAAGGTCCCCCGTCCGGCCGATCCGTCGCGGCTGGACGGGGGCCCCAACCGATCCACCCCATCGCCTACTTGGAGGTACATCATGCGGATCAGAAGAATCCTGCTCGCGGCGATCATGGCCGTGGTGCTCTCGACCGCGCCGGCCTTCGCGTCCAGCGTGCACCTGAAGGGCGGCAGGAACGCCGAACCGTCGTTCACCGACAACATCCTCACGCTGGCCGCGTCCGGCGAGCTCGCCGGACTCGGGGGCGGCGACGTGCTCGTGAGCCTGACGGCCAAGGGCGCGCCGACCGCGACCTGCACGAACCCGGGGTCGGGGGTTCACCAGCCACCCGGACAGAACCCGGCCGAGGTCACCCTGACCGGCACCGAGCCGATCCCGGAGTCCGAGATCAAGAACGGCACGACGCCGTTCTCCGTCGAGACCGAACCACCGGTCACACCGGTCCCAGGCGCGCCGGAGTGCCCGAACTCCAACTGGATCGAGGACATCACTGACGTCGCGTTCACCAGCGCCGTCATCACCGTCGAGCAGCCCGTCGGCACGCTCGTGCTGACCGTGTCCTGCACGTTCAGCCCGTCGACCGGCAACGGCGCCGTCCCCGGCGGTACCGTCAGCTGCACCAGCAGCTGATCCACCTCCCGCGTCCTGCGGATCCTCGGCCCACGGCCCACGGCCGACCATCCGCAGGACGCAACCATGCACGGCGTCCGGACGTGGGCTGTGACCTGCGGAATCACAAGATCCCGGGTGCTCCGGTGAGTGGCGCGCTCGGAGGGATTCGAACCCCCAACCTTCAGATCCGTAGAGACCAGCTACCCGCCGACAGGAGGGGTCGCGAGCGTGCAGGAGTGTCGGCAACGAGGACTCTGGTGGACTCTGACAGCACTGGTTAACGGTGGTTGATGCCCGAAGCGATGCCCACCGGCCGGTCCCTCGCGACCGTTCCCCAAGTACATCGAAGGCGGTCGGTGTAGCCCTGGGCGAGCATGCTGCCCAGCATGCTGAGCCCGGCGATGGCCGGCCAGGCCGCGACCAGACGGTAGCCGGCGTCCAGATCCGTGGGGCGCCGAGGGCCTAGGTCGGCGGCCCGGACGACCAGGCCGAGGTGATCGGGACACGGTGGCCGGCCAGGATCATCGGCCGTGGGCCACGATCCGCTGGATGCACCAGGTTCGGCGACGTGCCGGACCGCTACCAGCCGGTCGGTTGCTCGGCGGCATGCTCGGCCAGGCCAGATCGTCGGTACGCGGCAGCTGGACCGGCTCGCTGGCAAGCGCGGTGAGCAAGCGGTCGTAGGTCATGCGTTGTGACGGCGGGCGGTGCGGTCCATGACGCGGAGATCGGAGGATCGCGGCGCACTGCCGCCCGGCCATCACGCGGTGCGCGCCCCGGTTTCCACTACCTGCTGAGGCAAGCCTGGGCCTGACCCATTTTACGGACATCGAGCTCAGCCTTTACGGACGTCGAGCTCAGCGGCGTTCGAGCCTCCGACTCACCGTCTGACGGGTCGTGTCTCTCAGCAACTGAGGACGAACCAAGAGCGCCGCATGGCGTGAGCTCTTGACCCCGGTCACGGTCAGTGAGCCAATAGACTAGCTCGGGGATTAATCACGAGTGTGGGGGGAGACCACATGTACGACGACATGTCCAAGCGGTCCAGATTGACCGTGGCCATCGCCATCCTTGCCGCCGGCCTGCTCGCCCTGGGCGCCGGGCTGGCCAGCATGTCGGCGTCGGCCGCGCCGAACCCGCCGGGGAACAACGGCACCATCAAGATCGAGGAAGAGCCGCTCACAGATCAGCCCAACAACGAGCCACACGTGGACTGCATCTTCCTGGTGGAGTTCCGCGGCTACGACGAGGGCGACCTCGACGCCACCGTGACCTTCGAGCTGCAAGCGCCGACTCTCGACGGGTCGATGACGGTGTTCGGCAACACGAACCCGTTCATCGGCGAGGACCCAGCCGGAGGTGCGGTCGACCTCGACGCCGCCGAAGAGTACCGGCTCGACTTCGGAGGTGCGCCGCACCCGATCCAGGGCTACCACGTGAAGGTGACGGTCCACGCGGAGGGCTCGCAGGGCGCCGACACCAAGTACAAGGTCTTCTGGGTGCAGCCCTGCGAGGCCCCGACCCCGACCCCGACGCCCACCCCGACGCCCACCCCAACGCCAACCGAGACGCCAACCGAGACGCCGACGGGGAGCTGACCCGACACCAGTACGGCCGACGGCCCCGCTGAGCGACTCCCCACGAAGCGCACGGCGGGGCCACGACCGCGTGTTGCATTCTGGGACCAACGGCTGGCGGACCCACGCGAACGCTGATGTGGAGTGGCTGGGACTCGAACCCACGACCCAGGGATTATGAGAGCCCTCCTCCCCACATACTCCAGCCAACTCCAGGCGGCAGGAGCCACGCCGCCAACCTCACCAGCCGCCTTCTCCACGCCTGGTCGACTTCATTTCGCGTCACGAATGGTGTCACGCCGGGTGGGCCCTTGCGCTGCGTGAGCGGCGTCCGGGCGGAGCGGTCATCGCGGCGCTGCTTGTGGCCGAGCCGGTGCGCTGGCCGCAGAGCTGTCGCCGTTGGCTGGACCGTCCGTTGCACCGGACGGCCCGGCCTACCCGAATTCGCCGAACGCAACGGACGCCTCGGGAGCATGGCGCCGGAGCGCAACCCCGGTGCCGCGTAACAGCCTCCCACACGACGCACCGAGCGAGCGGTCCGTTTCGGACGGCGCGAGACACCCCCGATCGCATCAGCGCAGGTCACGGCCGCAATCCGCCCGGCGGACGCACCAACGCAAAAGACGCACCAAGACAAGTCGACCCTGAGCCTGTACTCGCGAACGGGCCGGGACTACCGTCATCCACGGTTTGCATGCTCGTGCATTTGCACGCCCCCGGACCGGGCAGACGGCCCCCTCGGGGTGGAATCAAGAGGTCGTCCAGAGCGTTCATGGCTCGACAGTACGGCGCGGCAGGCCCGCGCCGCTGGCCCACTCCCGCCCCACGATCATGGGCCAATCACCCGCCCAATTGGCCCATCGAGATCGCCGTCGAATGGCCTACGGATCGCGGGCCAGGACTGCGTAGGGTCGAGTCGAACCAGCACAACGACCATTGCAAAGGATCTTCATGCGTGCCATCACTGTCCGGGACCGCGAGGCCGACGGCTACGGGCTGTCCGTGACCGAGCTGCCCTACCCCCGCGCCGCTGAGAATGACGTCATCGTGCAGGTCCACGCCGCCGGCTTCCTCCGAGGCGAGCCGGATTGGCCCGGGACCTGGACCGACCGCGCCGGCCGCGACCGCACGCCAAGTGTCCTCGGCCACGAGCTGTCCGGTGTGGTCGTGGAGCTCGGCTATGGCACCACCGGTCTGACGGTCGGTCAGCGGGTCTTCGGGTTGACCGACTGGGCCCGCAACGGTTCGCTCGCCGAGTACGCCGCCGTGGAGGCCCGCAACCTGGCTCCGCTCCCCGCCGACGTCGACCACATCGCCGCGGCCGCTCTGCCGATGCCCGGTCTGACGGCCTGGCAAGCGCTGTTCGACCACGCTCACCTCCAAGCTGGCCAAACCGTCCTCATCCACGGCGCCGGCGGCTCCGTCGGCTCGGTCGCCGTACAACTGGCCCGCGAGACCGGAGCCCACATCATCGGCACCGGCCGGGCTTCCGACCGGGACCTGGCCGGCACCCTGGGCGTCCACGAGTTCCTCGACCTGGACGGCGACCGCCTCGAGGACGCCGGCGAGGTCGACGTAGTGCTCGACGTGATCGGCGGCGAGATCCGCGACCGTTCCACCGCGCTGTTACGCCCCGGCGGCACCCTCGTCACCGTCGCCGATCCGCCGACCATCCATCCCCGCGACGGCCGGGCAATCTTCTTTGTTGTCGAGCCCAACCGCGAACAGCTGGCGCAGCTGGCCGCTCGCCTCCGCGATGGACGGCTCACACCGCTTGTCACGGCCGTCCGCGACCTGGCCGCCGCCCCCGCCGCCTTCGCAGAGCGCACGCGCGGCAGGACCATCATCACGGTGAAATGAGGTAGTTTGCCGGGACGCCCGGGACATATGAAGGGCACCCATCCGGCACGCCCGCACGCTCAGCGGATGCCGCGGACGTCGTCCGCGGCATCCGCACCATCCTGCGCCGCCTCTGCTCCGAGCAGTCCGATGAGACGGTTCGGCGACTCCTTGTGCACCGCCGCTGACCACTTAGCGGCCATAGGTGTCGGCATCACCATTACGGCACGCAGCACGCACCTTTCCCGATGCCTGAAGGCGGTCTTCGAGCCGACAAGCTGAAGCTCGCGCGTCGCGCTGCTATGCGTGGGCCAGTACCGATCGCCGCCGATGGTCTGGCCAGAGCCGGCTGGCAACCGGGCCCCAGGCTCACAACGGCGCTCGGATTCATCGGCTGGTCCGGCGCTCGCGGCCAGATCCAGTGGCATACGCCGAGCTCGGCAGCCTGGCACGGTCACAAAGACGTGTACTCAACCTCGACCGGAACCTACAGCTACACCTACACCACCGATGCCACCCGCGAGTACCGCGTGTTGCTGAACGCTGTCTCGACCATCTGGGAATCCACCAGTCCCGTCGTCCGCCGCTAACGGTCCGGAAGCCGATATCCCACAGTTGGTAGCTCCCTGGGGCGTGGGGGCGAGCTAGTTCATCGCCGCTGTACCTCGACCGCGGGACGCTCATGGTCGAGCGCGTGTCCGACGAAGCCGGTAACGGGCAGTGCCGTATGGCACCTGGGGCGTCGTGAGTGGGAGCTGCCTGTCGAGATCGAACCGTCGACCTTCTCATTACGAGGAGGAATGACAGCGCCTCATACGGCCCCTACCAGCAACGATGCTTACACGGGTGGCCGCACCACGCCCGCTGAGCCCCACGGATTGCCTCCATTTCGCACCACGAACAGCACCACGAGCTAGAAGGCGCGGCTACCGGCGACACTCCACCCTCGGCTACCTCAGCCCCACCGCGTCGAGGCCACCGCCGCTGGCCGAGGCTGCAGCCCGGATGCCCCTATCACGGCGGGCCCGGCAGGCGGTTTGCACTTCCTTACGTCGGTGCAAGCTGCCACAACCCTGGCAACGCGCACGCCGGCGACGAGCCTCGACGGTTCCTCATCTCACAATTCTGTCGGTGCGGAGCCGGAAGCCCGCTCCGTCCTGCGCGGCGGTGCAACAAACCTTGCTTACGTGGCATCGAAGAACTAGAGTCCCGCCGTCAGCGCCGCCGGCCGACCGGCCACCGGCGCTTCCTGAGAGGCCCTCCGCCCATGGTCCGTCAGCGCCGCGCCGTCGCAGCCGCCCTTGTCACCGCCTTGCTCGTAGCCGGTTGCGGCGACTCCGACGAGCCGGCCGCCACCAGCTCTGCCAGCCCCAGCCCGACGCCGTCGGCCACCTCGTCCACCCCGACGCCGACAGCGCTGGCAGCACTGCCGGCCCGGACGATCGTGAAACGCGCCGAGGCCGCGCTCAAGGCGGCCGAGACCCTCCGGCTCAAGGGCACCGTCGTGTCCGAGGGCGAGTCTGTCTCGATCGACCTGCGGTACGGGAAGACCGCAACGGCAGGCTCGGTCGCCATCGGCGGCGCCAGCGTCGCGCTCATCGTGATCGGCAAGACGGTCTACGCCAAGCCGTCGGAGGCGTTCTGGCGGCAGCAGCTGCCGTCGGCGCAGGCGTCCGCCTTCATCGAGCTGGTGCGCGGCAAGTGGATCAAGGCGCCCCTGACCGATCGGCAGTTCGGCTCGTTCGGCCAGTTCGCCGACAAGGACGGCTTCACCGCCGGATTGTTCGAGGACGTCAAGCCGAGGCTCAAGAAGACCGGACCCAAGCTGATCGACGGCGTACGGTGCATCGGGGTCGACGACGGCGACGGCATCCTGTGGGTGGACAGCTCCAACGCCCGTCCTGTCCGGATCAGCGCACCGGCCGGCTCGAAGGACCGCGGCACGTTGAGGTTCAGTGAGTACAACGCGGTCACGGAGCCCAAGGCGCCGCCAGCGGAGCTGGTGATCGACTCCAAGAAGCTCGGCAGCTGACCGTCCCACGCCCTGAACTGTCGCTCCGCCGACAGCGCGCCTTCGGGACGGTAGGTGACTCAGTTGGCTGCTTCGAACGCGGCCAGAACCTCACTGGGCACTCGGCCGCGATCGCGCACCTGGTAGCCATTGGCGCGAGCCCACTCCCTCACGGTGCGAGTGTCGGCAGCGACCTCGGTGCGGAACGGGCGGCGGCGTGAGCCCTTGAGCGGGCGTCCGGCATCCACGTACGGCCGCAGGGCCTTGCGAAGCATACGCGCGTTCTTGGCTTCAGGTCGATCTCGTAAGAGTTGCCGTCGAGGCCAAAGGACACCGTCTCACCCTTGCCGGACCGAATCTCCGTGCCGTCGATGTCGTCGGTGAGTTGGACCTCAAGACGCTGCGCCATGTCGCACCTCCAAATTGTGCGAGGTAAGGATACGACGACGTTGCAGTCGGCAACTATCGCGCTATCCGGTCACCGGTGGCGCGTGAGGTGGGACTCGAGCCCGCGACCCAGGGATTATGAGAGCCACGGCAACTCCCCCACCAGTCAACTCCAGGCTGCAGGAGTCGGCCGGACGTCCTCTTCAGTCCACTTTGGCAACGCTGTTCGACGCCGTTTCGCACCACGACCGGCACCACGCCGAGCACGGGCGAGACCATTCTGCGCTGCTCAGCGATCGCGGGTAGTTGATGGCTGTTCGGGGGTAGCTTGGGAGCGCCTCGGGGGCGCGGCACGGCCGGCCATGTCGGCCGTTAGCCCTGTGCTTGAGTGTGAACAGCCCGTGGAGCCGGAGGGCGATCGAGAACAGTTCTTCGGCTGCCGCGCGGACTTCCTCGTCGCTCATGGCGTCGATGCTGGCGCTGTAGACGCCCTGACCCTCTCCCTCTCTGTCAGCCTTGTGTGAGACACCCCGGCGATCGGGGTTGGCTTGCAGGGCGTGACTGGAGATGTGTTCGTGAGTAGCAGCATGCAGTCCCCGAACGAGGGGCCGGTTGATCCGGCTCCGCGGCCGACGCGTCGGACGTTCACCGCCGAGTACAAGGCCCGGATCGTGGCCGAGTACGAGGCGGCCCCGCGTGGTGAGAAGTCCGGCGTGTTACGGCGGGAGGGCCTGTACCACTCCCATGTCCGCGAGTGGGCGTCGGCTCGTGATGCCGGCGCACTGGTAGGCCTGGACCGTGTGGGCGCGGTCTCGGGTCGCCGGCAGCGCCGGTCCGAGCAGGCCGAGATCGACCGGCTGCGGGCCGAGAACGACCGCCT
>WNGA01005231.1_pt1 | contig 18808 bp, 20 predicted proteins | sample 5400061 | NCBI WGS metagenome assembly WNGA01 (sample SAMN13153366, study PRJNA577476) | soil metagenome | isolation source: 100 cm soil or saprolite under grassland replicate 2 | place: USA:California | collected 2016-06-15 | reverse complement strand
TAAAGCCCCCCTCGCGCAGCACGATGTGCGGGGAGAGCGAGCAGGCGCCGGGAGCGAAATAGAGCTTCATGATGAGAACTCCTTGTTTTGTTTCAAACCTTTAGCCGGATGGCTTGCAGTTTAACCGAAGGTTCAGCATGGCATCGCATGCTGGGCAGGCTAGTGCCGCCGATTTGAAGTTCCTACAGCGGTACCGGCAAGTTCGTTTAGGAACTTCAAATCGAAAAGCGGCACTAGAATCATATACTTACTAGTGCCCCTTTGTTTCCGAAGTTCGTGTGAGAGAGTGCCGCAATGTATCACGAACTTCGGAAACGGGGCACTAGTGCGGTGGATTTGAAGTTCCTATCAGATTTTGCAGCAAGGTCCGAACAGGAACTTCAAATCCCTTGCTTTTGCAGTAAGGTCCGAACAGGAACTTCAAATCCAAAACCGCACTAGAAACATATACTTGCTCGTGCTCCTTTGATTCCGAAGTTCGCGCGAGAGGGTGCCGCAAGGTGATGCGAACTTCGGAATCGGAGCACTAGCCCCCGGAGCACGCCCGTCGGGCGATTTAGGAACTCCAGCGGCGATAGAGAGTTAGGCGAGCATCCGGAAATATCAATTTCGTTCCGAGGGAAAATTACCATGCGCGCAGCCGCTGCCAGGTCCCCTATCCGAATCAAGGAGCCCATTCTGTTCGGCGACGTCGTCCTGGCGCCGCCCGAGCTGACCGGTGTCTCGCAGGCTCAGCTCGCCCGGTCCATGGCCGAGCACCTCCTGGCCACCTCGCCGGGCACCGACGCCGAAGCCCTGTCCGCGTTGCGCCGCGCCTTTCCCTATTCCCCCCTCACCGCGCGCGTCGCCGCCCTCGCCGCCCTCATGCGGCGGTAGCATCACATCCCGAGATACGCCTGGCGGACGCGGTCGTCGGCGAGCAGCGCCGCGCCGGTGCCGCTGAGCGTGATGCGGCCGTTCTCCAGCACGTAGGCCTTGGTCGCGAGCTTGAGCGACACCGCGACGTTCTGCTCGACCAGGACGCAGGTGAGGCCCTCGCGGTTGAGATCGCGGACGGTGTGCAGCACGTCCTGGACGACGGCGGGTGCGAGGCCGAGCGAGGGCTCGTCGAACATGACCAGCTCGGGCGCCCCCATGAGGCAGCGCCCGATCGCGAGCATCTGCTGCTCGCCGCCCGAGAGCGTGCCCGCCGCCTGGCGCCCCCGCTCGGCGAGCACGGGAAACAAGGCAAGGACCCGCTCGCGGTTGCGCGCGCGCGAGCCCTGAGCCCGCGGGATCATCGCTCCCATGTCCAGGTTCTCGTCGACGGTCAGCGTCGGGAACACCTGGCGGCCTTCGGCGACCTGGCCGATGCCGAGGTCGCACACGCGATGGCTCGGCCATCCGGCGATGTCGGTGCCGCGAAACAGGATGCGCCCACGCGTCGGGCGGTGCATGCCGGCAATCGTGCGGATGAGCGAGGTCTTGCCGGCCCCGTTGGCCCCGACGATCGCGACGATCGCGCCCGTATCGACCGCGATGGACAGGCCGTCGAGCGCCTGCGCGTCGCCGTGGAACACGTCGATATCCTCGACGCGCAGCATCTAGTGCCTCGCTTCCGAAGTTCGTGATACGTTGCGGCACCCTCTCACACGAACTTCGGAAGCAAAAGGGGCACTAGCAAACATATGATTCTAGTGCCGCTTTTCGATTTAAAGTTCCCAAAATGAGTTTGCCGCAGCCGGTGTAGGAACTTCAAATCGGCGGCACTAGAGCGCCTCCGCGCCGAGATAGGACGACAGCACCGCCGGGTTGCGCACGACTTCGTTTGGGCTCCCTTCCGCGATCGGGGCGCCGTGGTGCAGCACGAGGATGCGCGAGGCGAGCGCCATCACGGCGCGCATGACGTGCTCGATCAGCAGGATGGTGAGCCCGGTCTCGCGGTTGAGCTCGCGCAGGATGGCGACCATCCGATCGGTCTCGGTCGGCCGCAAGCCCGCCATGGTCTCGTCGAGCAGGAGCAGCTTGGGCTTGGTCGCAAGCGCGCGGGCGACTTCCAGCCGCTTGCGGTCGGGCAAGGTCAGGGATGACGCCTTCTGGTGTCGCTTGGCGTCAAGATCGAGCCGCTCGATCACCTCGGCGGCGGCGATTTTGGCTTTCCCGACGTCCGCGGCCCGCAGCAACGCGCCGACGACCACGTTCTCCTCCACCGTCAGCGCCGGAAACGGCCGCACCATCTGGAAGGTGCGGCCGATGCCCCGCCGGCATGCCTCGTCCGGCGTGACGCCGTCGATGCGCTCACCGGCAAAACGGATCGTGCCCTCGTCGGGCGCCAACGCGCCGGCGATCATGTTGAACAGCGTGGTCTTGCCGGCGCCGTTCGGGCCGATCACCGCAAAGATCGCGCCTTCCGGGACCGTGAAGCTGACGTCCTGGACCGCGCGCACGCCGCTGAAGCGTTTCGACAGGCCCTGCACGTCGAGGAGCACGCACATGTCACGACTCGCGCCGGGTCGTCAGGCGCAGGGCCCGCGCCAGCGGCGGCCACACGCCGTCCGGGACCAGGATCACCACGACGAGAAGGCAGATGCCGTAGAACACCTGCTTGGCGCCGGGCGCATCGAAGCCGAAAGCGGTCATGACCTCGCGCAGGCCTTCGGCGAGGCTGGTCAGCAGGAACGCGCCGATGATCGGGCCGAACAAGGTGCCGACGCCGCCGATGATCGGCGCAAGGATCAATTCGATCGAGCGCGAGATGTGAAAGACTTGCTCGGGAAACAGATTGTTGTAGTAGAAGGCGAAGAAGACGCCGGCGACCGAGGTCATGGCGGCGGAGATGACGACCGCGACCATCTTGTAGCGGAACGTGTCGATGCCGAGCGCGCGCGCCGCCTGCTCGTCCTCTCGGATCGCGAGCCAGCAATATCCGATGCGGCTGCGCAGCAGAACGTGGCTCAAGAGGAACGCCGCCACGGTCAGCGCCAGCATCACGTAATAGAACATGGCCGGGTTGCCGCGCAGGTTCCACAGGTCGTTGCGGGCGTAATTCGCCACCGGGAGAAAGAGACCGGCGGAGCCGCCGACCCAGTTGAAATGATCGAAGCCGATCCGGGCAAACTCGGCAAACGCGATGGTGAGGATCGCGAAATAAACGCCGGCGACCCCGAACCGGAACGCCAGGAACCCGATAAGTGCGCCGTATGCGGCGGCGAGAGCGATTGCGCCCGCAAGCCCGACCCAGGGGGCGATCCCGAAATGCACGTAAAGCGCCGCGGCCGCATAGCCCCCGAGACCGACGAATATCGCATGGCCGAGCGAGAGCTGGCCGGCAAAGCCGAACATGATGTTCCAGGCCTGGCCGGTATAGGCGAAATAGAGGATGAGGATGAGGACGGTGAGCAGGTAGTCGTTGGCGATGAAGGGCGCGGCGAGCAACAGCGCGAGCACGACGGCGAGCAGGGCAAGAACGCGCCGCGGAACGCCGTCGAGCAGTGCGGCGATCATGACGGTTTCTTGCCCAAGATGCCCTGCGGCCGGAACAGCAGGACGAGGACGAGAATTGCGAACGCGAACATGCTCTTGGCCGACGGCGTGAAGAACAATCCGGCCAGCGCTTCGGTGAGACCGATCAGCACGCCGCCGAGCAGGGCTCCGGGCATCGACCCGAGGCCGCCGGTTATGACGATGACGAAGGCGAGCAGGGTATAGGCGGGTCCCAGCGTCGGCGTGACGTCGATGAGCAGGACGAGCATCGACCCGGCGGCGCCGACGCACGCCGCGCCCAGCCCGAAGGTGAGCGCATAGAGGCGCTTGACGTCGAGCCCGACCACCAGCGCGCCGGTGTAGTTGTCGGCGCAGGCGCGGATCGCCTTGCCGATGCGGGCGAAGCGGAAGAACGCGAACAGCGCGCTCGCCACCACGATTGCCGCAGCCCCCGCATAGACCTTGGTGGCATCGACGATCAGCGCGCCGACCAGAAAGCTGTCGAACGAATAGGCCGTTTGCACGCTTCGGGCGTCCGGCCCGAACAGCATCAGCAGCACGTTGACGATGATGATCGCCAGCGCCACCAGCAACATGAACTGGCTGTGCTCGGGCCGGTTGATGAAGGGATTGATGAGACCCGCCTGCAGCGCGTAGCCGAAAACGAACAGCACGCCCGCAATCGGCATCATCATCACCAGCGGGTCGAGCTTGAAGGCGGCGAACAACACGATCGCCAGGTACATCGCGATCGTCATCATCTCGCCATGCGCGAAGTTGACGACGCGCACGACGCCGAAGATGACCGACAGGCCGAGGGCCATCAGGCCGTAGACGAGGCCGGTCAGGAGACCGCTGACGGCGATATTGAGATAGATTTCTGCGGGCACCTATCTAGCCGCGCTTGTCGTAGGGGGTCATCGGCAGTTCGGGCTGGGCGTTGGACGCGACCTTGGGCGCGACCGTGACCAGCTTGCCGCCGCGATTCTGGATCGCCGAGTTCTTCAGCTTGTCGTTCTGGCCTTTGGCGTCGAACTGGATGCCGGGTCCGGTGCTGACGTTGTTTGTGATGTTGGTCGCGCGGATGGCGTCGGCCAGCGCCTTCGGGTCGGTGGATCCCGCCCGCTTGTACGCATCGGCGGCGACCAGCAGCGCTTCGAACGTATAGATGTGGTTGGTATTGAGGTTGATGTCCGGATGGGCTTTGGCGAGCGCGGCTTCGAGCTCTCTGCTCAGCTTCTTGTTCGGATCGTACCACGGCACGAAGCTCATCGGGCCGTCGGCGAGCTTGCCGAGCGTCTTCAGGTACTGGTCCTCGTACCAGCCCGGCCCCATGCTGAGCACCGCCATCGGCGACCACCGCTGCTTGACCAGCTCGCGCGTGATCAGGATCGCGTCATTGAGGCGGCTGACCATGAGCAGAGCCTCGGCGCCGGCCGCCTTGGCCTTGGCGACTTCGACCGACAGGTCGCGTGCGGTCGGGTCGTAGGCGATCTGCTCGACGAGCTGGTACGGCATGTTGAACTTCGGCATGACCGCCCCGATGCCGTTCTTCATCGCCGTGCCGAACGTGTCGTTGACGTGCATGAACACGACCGACTTCGGCGCCTTGCCGGTGCTCTCGAAAATCTCCTTCTGATTGGCAAAGGCATCGGCCAGGATCATTGGCGCCGTCGGGAAATTGCGGAACACGAACTTGTACCCCTGCTCCGTGATCGGCGGGGCGGCGGCGATATTGATGACGAACGGAATACCCTTCTGCTCCGCCACCTGCGCGATCGCCGTGCTCTGGCCCGAGTCGAAGGCGCCGACCAAAAGCTGCGCGCCGTCATTGATCATCTTCTCGGCGCGGGCACGGGCGACCTCCACGTTGGTCTCGGTATCGCCGTTCATGATCGTGAGGTCCGGCAGGCCCAGATCCTTGAAGATCCCCGGCGCGATCTCGACCCCGCGCTGACAGTCCTGTCCGATGCCCGCCTGAGCGCCGGTGCGTGGCAGCAGGACGCCGACCTTCAGCGGCCCCCCCTGGGCGCGCACGATCGCGGGCGCGGCCAGCAGCGAGGCGGCCGTCCCGGCAAGCACATGCCGGCGCGTGAGCGGAGAACGACGATTGTCGGTCATGGCAAAATCCTCCCCTTTTGGGCTTTGCGGCGATGGTAGGTGTGCAGCCCGCCAGGGCGCAAGCGCTTCCGGGCCCCGAAACGTCAGCCCGCGAGCGCTTTCTCCACCCCGGCCGCGAGGCGGAAGAGGCGCCGGTCGTTCCCGTTGCGGGCGACCAGCATCAGGCCGACCGGCAGTCCGCCCTCGCGCCACAACGGCAGCGAGATGGCGGTGAGGTCGAAGAAGTTGACGATCGCGGTGTTGCGCAGCAACGCGAAGTTCTTGCGCCCGAAGGTCTCGCGCGTCGCAACCTCGCTGAGCCGCGGGGCCACGATCGGCGTCGTCGGCAGGACCAGCGCGTCGAGATCGGCGAGCGCGACATCCATCGCGCGCACGAGCCCGGCACGTTCCTGCGCCAGCGCGACGTAATCCGACGCCGACATCTCGCGCCCGCGCTCGATGCGGGCGCGCACGTTCGGGTCGACGTCGTCGCCGCGCCGCGTGAGCCGCTCGCGATGGATGGCGTAGGCCTCCGGCGGGGCAAACCCGCCCTTGGCATTGGCGCGCAGCATGTCGTCGAGGAGCGGGAGCGGTTGATCGGTGAGCCGCGCGCCGGCCTTGCCGAGCGTGCCGATCGCATGCTCGAACCGGGCGCTCACCGTTTCGTCCAAATCCGTGAGCGGCAGCCCCTGGGCGATCCCGAGCCGCAGCCCGGCAAGCGGGATGGCATCTAGGGGCTCCAATTCTTCGCCCGCCATCACCGTATCCGCCAAGGCGCAGTCGGCGACCGTGCGCGCCATCGGAGCGATCGAATCGAGCGTATAGGAGAGCGGGAACGCGCCGTCGGTCGGAATCCGATATTTGCTCGGCTTGAATCCCACGATGCCGCACAGAGCCGCCGGAATGCGCGTCGAGCCGCCGGTATCGGTGCCGATCGCGATCTCGCACAGGCCGTCGGCGACGGCGACCGCGCCGCCCGAGGTCGAGCCGCCCGGCACGCGCGCGCGGTCGGCCGGATTGCCCGGGGTGCCGTAATGCGGATTGGCGCCGACGCCGGAGAAGGCGAACTCGGTCATGTTGGTCTTGGCGACGATCACCGCGCCGGCGGCGCGCAGCCGCCGCACCACCGGCGCGTCGGCCAAGGCGGGCTTCGTCTCCTCCGCCAGCACCTTGGAGCCTGCGCGCGTCACTTCGCCTGCGACGTCGAACAGGTCCTTGATGCTGACGATCATGCCGTCGAGCGGCCCGAAACTGACGCCTGCGCGCGCATCGGCCGCATCGGCGGCGGCGCGCGCCGCCTCGGCGTAGACCGTGAGGCACGCGCGGGCCCCCTCGCCGCTCGGATCGGCGATGCGGTGAAGCGCCTGTTCGAGGCGGTCACGGGATTTGGGCTGCGTCATCGTTCATCCATCGAACCGTTCGGCCGTAATGAGATCATACAAAGGAAACAAGCCAGCCGCATTCCCGCCCGGCGCACGTCCTACCTGATCGTGCCGTCGACGCCCCCTGACTGAGTCGGGCGAGATCATCCACATTTTCGTCGACGGATGGGCAACGATTGCGGAGGACTTTCAGATGCGCAAATCATTGGTCATTGCCGCGGCAATCGCGCCTCTCATCACGCCCGCCCCCGCCGGCGCGCAGTCGACCACGCTGACCGGAGCCGCGGTGGGCGTCGGCACCGGTGCCGTCATCGCCGGTCCACCCGGGGCCGTCGTCGGCGGTATCGTGGGCGGCTTGATCGGCGCCTCGGCGGAGCGGCCGAGATATTATTACGCTTACGGCCGCGCGTGCTGGCGCGACCGCCGGGGCGTCCGCCACTGCCGCTGGCGGTGATCCCCCTGACGCCCCGCCGCCGGGACGCTCGACCGCCCATGACGGCGAGATTCGTCGGTTCGTGCTGCCAAGAGCTATGCCGGCCCAGCAACGGCTTCTCGCAAGCGCTCGCCGAAAGCCGCACTTCAGGCGGCGGCTCGCCTGGTCGAGCGGCGCAGACGCACTTTCTTGGGCGGTGGAAGGAGCAGATCGGCGGGGACGCGGAAGCGGGCGCGCCGGCGCTGAATCATCCCCATGCTCAGCCCCTTCTTGCCTCGCAGGACTTCACTGACACGGCTCGGCGTACCCAGGATCGGCACCATGTCCGCACGCGTGAGGCCGTGCTGATCCATGAGGTGGCGAATTAGGCCCGCCGTGCTTGGCGGCCGCCGAGGCCATTTGCCCTCCTCATAGGCCGCAATCAGCCGCGCTTGCGCCTCCAACCGTGCGACGTCGGCTGGATCGTCCGAGTCCCAGAGCTGATCGACGAGCATGCGCGCGCGGGCAAGCTCCGCGTCGCTGTCGATCAAGATCAGGGTCGCATTCATCACACGGTCTCCGCATCGATTTTGTCGTATTGCGCGTTCCAAATATTGGAAGAAAGGCGCGAGGCGGCCGCGCTGGCCGCCCGCTCACTCCAGCCGGACCTGTGATCAGTTCGTCCCGGTGGCCTTGGTCGCCTTCTCGAAATCGTCGATCACGGTCTTGCCGACGCGCGAGGCCATGTCGCTGTAGACCGGCGTCAGCGCCTTCTTCCAGCGCGCCTTCTGATCGGGGGTAAGCTCGATGAACTGCGTCCTGCCGGATTTCCGCATCTCGTCCAGCGCCTCGTCGTTCTCCTGCTGGGAGATCTCGTTGGCGTACTTGGTCGCTTCCGCCATGGCGCGCTCGAGGCTGGTGCGGACGTCGGCGGGCAATCCGTCCCAGAACTTCTTGTTGGCGATGACGACGTAGCCGATGTAGCCGTGATCGGACAGCGTCGTGTACTTCTGCACCTCGTGCATCTTCTGCGTATACATATTGGACGGCGTGTTCTCCTGGCCGTCCACGACGCCGGTCTGCAGCGCCTGGTAGACTTCCGAGAACGCCATGATCTGCGGAATGGATCCGAGCGCCCGCATCTGCGCCTCCAGCACCTTCGAGGACTGGATGCGGAATTTCAGGCCCTTGAAGTCCTCGGGCTCGCGCAACGGCTTGTTGGCGCTCATCAGCTTGAAGCCGTTGTCCCAGTAGGCGAGGCCGACCATGCCCTTGGGCTCGAGCAGCTTGAGCAGCCGCTTGCCGAGCGCCCCGTCGGTGACGCGGCGCAACGCCACCTTGTCGGGAAGGATGAAGGGGAGATCGAACACCTCGAATTCCTTGACCCCGATCGGGCCGAACTTGGAGTTCGACGGCGCGAGCATCTGCACGGCGCCGAGCTGGAGCGCCTCCAGCTCCTCCTTGTCCTTATAGAGCGTCGAGTTGGGATAGACCTCCACCTTGAGCTTGCCGTTGGTGTACTTCTCGGCCAGTTCCTGGAACCTCAGCGCGCCCTTGCCCTTCGGCGTGTCCTGCGCGACCACGTGGCTGAACTTGATGACGATCGGCTGTTGGGCTTGGGCCGGCCCAACGAATGCCAGCACGATGGCGGCGGCTCCCAAAAGAATCCACTTGTTCATATCGTATCCCTCTTGTGTCACAGCATATCCCGCCCGCCGCTTCGCCCCGAGCCGGCCGGCCGATGTGGCACCATAGCGTGGAGGAGCAAAGGGGAAAACGGCATAATTCATCAGCAATTTGGCTATGTTGGCACGCCCGCTCGGCGAGGCGGCCGCCGCGCCTCGATGTGGCCGCCGTATGAGGACCGTGAAGGATGGATCTGTCGAGGCTCGAAGTCGGCATGAAGGGCACGGCCGAAATCGTCGTCGGAGAGGAGCACACGGCGCCGCGGATCGGCAGCGGCCGCGTCCGCGTGCTGGCGACGCCGGTGATGATCAACGTGATGGAAGCGGCCGCGCTGGCGGCGGTCGAGCACCTGCTGCCGGGCGGCCACCAGAGCCTCGGCACGCATCTTAATGTCGGCCACTACGCCGCAACGCCGGTCGGCATGCGGTTGCGCGGCACGGCCGAAGTGACGAAGATCGACGGACGAGTAATCGAATTCCGCGTGGAAGCCCACGACGACGCGGAACGCGTCGGCGACGGGACTCACGTGCGCGTGGTCGTCAACGTGGAGCGCTTCGATCAACGCGTTCAGCGCAAATTGCAGGGCAACACATGACCCGCCGAAATACAACCCGACTCTGCTTCATCGGCTTCGGCGAAGCCGGCCAGGCCATCGCGTCCGGCCTTCGGGACGCCGGCGTCGAGACCATTGCCGCCTGGGATATTCTGCTTCCGCACCCCGACGGGGAAGCGCTCAAGCAGGCCGGCGCGACGATCGGCGTGCGGCTCGCCACCTCGGCCGCGGACGCGGTCGGCGGCGCCGACATCGTCATTTCCGCCGTGACCGCCGCGTCGAGCCTCGAGGCGGCGCAATCGGTCGAGGCGCATCTCGGCGCCCGTCCGTTCTTCCTCGACATCAATTCGGTATCGCCCGGGCGCAAGCAGGAAACCGCGCGGGTGCTTGGAACCTCGGCCCTCTACGTCGACGTCGCCGTCATGGCGCCGGTCCATCCGGCCCGGCACCGGACCCCGGTTCTGCTCGCCGGGCCCCATGCGGACGCGGTCGAGCCGATCCTGCACGATTTGGGCATGAAAGCCGCGGTCGCCGGGGGCGACATCGGCGCCGCCGCGGCGATCAAGATGGTGCGCAGCGTGATGGTCAAGGGGATGGAGGCGCTGACCTACGAATGCTTCGTCGCCGCGGCGCGCGCGGGCGTCGAGGAACAAGTCATCGCGTCGCTGGCGAAGAGCTTCCCCACCCTCGATTGGGCAAAGATCATCGAATACAACCTCGAGCGGATGGCGAGCCACGGCGCGCGCCGCGCGGCCGAGATGGAGGAGGTCGCCGACACTTTGCGCGAGTTCGGCGTCGAGCCGCTGATGACGACCGCGACCGTCGCGCGCCAGCGCCAGATGGGTCAGCTCGGCAAGCAGCCCAAGGTCAAGGGAACGATCAAGCAAGGCCGCGCCGCGATGCTCAACGCCATCAGCGCCGCGGCGTGGGACAGGCATTAGACGAGTTCACCGTCACCCTGAGATGCGCGCGTAGCGCGCCTCGAAGGGCGACGGCCCGGGCGCAGCGGCCGGCATCCTTCGAGACGCGCCTTCGGCGCTCCTCAGGATGACGGTGAACGTAAGGCGCCGCTCGTCCTACTTCTTCCGCGGCGGAATCTGCAGGAACTCGGCGAGTTGCTCCGTGGTCAGCGGCTTTTCCAGGAACTTCAGCTTCACCGCGTCGCGCTGAATCCCGTCGAGGTCCTTCATCTCGTCGGTCTGCATGGCCGGCTTCGGATGGAATTCCTGGATCGACTTCCTGATCAGGTCCTCGCTGCTCTTGATCTTGTCGGCGTACATCGCGATCGCCTTCGCGTCTGCATACATCCAATCCACCGACTCGCGATAGGCGTCGACGAACCGCATGATCGCGTCCTTTTTGGTCTTCAGCGCATCGGCATTGACGATCAGCACTCGGACGGTCTGGTTGCGCAGCGACGGCACGTCGCTGCCGCGCGCCACGATGCGGATCTTGCCCTCCTCGATCTCCTTCAGGCCGAACGGCGGGGCCGCCCAGCCGATATCGACCTGGCCGGTCATAACCGCGGTCAGGGTCCCGGGCGGGCTCCCCGTGGCGGTCGGCTTCGCCTTGGTGCCGAGCTCTTCGACGAAGGCGATGACGAGGTTGTTGGAGCTCGACCCGCTGGTGGAATACGCGATGGTGTTCTTCTCGGTCGCGTCCTTCAGCGTGCGGATCGGCGAATCCGCCTTCACGTACCAGTAAAGGTCCGCGGTTCCGGTGAAGGCGGGAAGCAGCACGCGCACCGGGGCGCCGCGGGAAAAGGCGCGCATGGCGCCCGCCACGCCGACGCCGGCGCCGATATCGGCGCTGCCGGAGATGACCGGCTGCAGCGTTTCGCCGGCGCCCGCCGTGCCGAAGTTCTCGAGCACCAGGGCGTGCTTCTTGAAGATGCCGGCGTCCTGCCCGAGCGTCGGCGCCTGGTTCTCCCAGTTGTTGATCTGCCCGATCGCGATCTTGAGCGCATCGTCCGCCGATGCCGGCGCGCTCGCCGCCAGCGTGGCCGCCGCGCAGGCGGCCGCGCAAAAGGCCACGCGACGGTTCATCATCGCCTCCCTTTCCTGGCCGCCTTTCGCCTCGGCGCCGGCTTCGCCCGCCGCGCGGCAGATTTTGCGCGCCGCGCCGCCGTCGTGCGCGGCGGCACCTCGCCCTTCTTCTCGATCCGCCGCACCCAGTACTCCCAGGCCCGGTTCAGCGGCCCGGCTTGCTGATGAATGCCGCCGGCCTGCTCGATCTCGCCGGCGCTCAACGGTCCGATCGCGCCGTATTTCTCCGCCTGGAGCTGATATTCGGCGTTGCGGCAGGAATAGATCGTGCGGAACACGCAATCGCGCAACGTGGTTCCGGCCACCGTGGCGCCGTGGCGGCGCATCAGGACGACCCAATGGGCCCCCAGCGCCCGCGCCAGCGAGCGTCCCTCCTCGGGCTTCACGACCAGCAGATTGGTGTCGCCGAACTCGTCGCGCTGGTCCCAGAACGGCGCGTTCAAGCCGATCACCGCGCCGAGGTGATAGACCGGCGTGAGCTTCTTGCCGGTGAGGCAGAACGGCAGCACCGCCGGCGAGTGGTGGTGGCAGACCGCCGTCACCTCCGGCCGCGCCTTGTAGATCTCGCCGTGAATCACCCGTTCCGAATAGAGCCGCGCGGTGGGCGGCTTAAGCGGCTCGGAATCGAGATCGAACTCCAGGATGTCGGCCGGCTCGACCAGTTCCGGCCCGCGCGACCGCGACAGCAGGTAGCGGCCCGGGTCGTCGGGATGGCGTGCGCTGACGTGGCCGAAGGCGTCCATCACGCCCTCGTGGGCGAGAATACGATTGGCGAGCGCAACCTCGTAACGGATGTCATCGAGCGATTGGGGCAAAGGACGTCTCCTCCTGCATGGCACCGGCGGCATCGGCCGCCGGGAAACGTCAAGCAAAACCGATGCACAGCCTTTTGTCCAACGCGCGAGCCGCCCTTGCGGACATGCGATCGTTCGCCCGACTATCGGGTCTCCGTCCTCCGCTATCGCGCCATTCCCTTGGCGGCCAGGTCGTCGAGGTAGTCCTGCCAGTAGGCGGCGTGATTGCGGCCGAGGTCGCGGAGGTAGTCCCAGCTGTAGATGCCGGTCGAGTGCATGTCGTCGAACACCAGGCGCACCGCGTAATTGCCCACCGGGAGCACTTCGAGGATCTCGACGTTGCGCTTGCCGGGCACGGTCTTGCGCTCTTCCGGCGCGTGGCCCTGGACCTCGGCGCTCGGGCTCTTGACGCGCAGGTATTCGGCGGCGAGCGCAAAGCTCTCGCCGGTGTCGAAACCGATGGTGAGCGTCTTGCGGTCCTTCGACAGCCTGATCTCGGTCGGCCAAGGCTCGCCCGAGGGAGGCAAATCCTGCGCGGGCATGCGACTTCCGTCACCTTTCGCTTTCCCCCCATATGGATTACATATCCAGGGCGGGCCGGATAGAACCCAAAGGCCCCTAAGTTTTGGGAATTTCTGAGGAGTTATTATGGAGTTCGAGCGTGCCGCCTCGGTGCAGCCCTCGCCCATGATCGACCCGTTCGGGCGGGCGATCAGCTATTTGCGGGTGTCGGTCACCGACCGCTGCGACTTCCGCTGCGTCTATTGCATGGCAGAAAACATGACGTTCCTGCCCAAGGCGGACCTGCTCACGCTCGAGGAGCTGGATCGCCTGTGCTCGGCCTTCATCGTCAAGGGCGTGCGCAAGCTCCGCCTCACCGGCGGCGAGCCGCTGGTGCGGCGCGGTATCATGACGCTGTTCCAGTCGCTCGCGCGCCACCTCGCCGAGGGCACGCTCGATGAGCTCACCCTCACCACCAACGGCTCGCAGCTTCCCAAATATGCGGCCGAGCTTGCGGCTCACGGCGTCAAGCGCATCAACGTCTCGCTCGACACGCTCGATGCGGACAAGTTCCGCGCCATCACCCGTTGGGGCGAGCTCGCCAAGGTGCTCGCCGGCATCGACGCCGCGCAGGACGCGGGGTTGCGCATCAAGATCAACGTGGTCGCGCTCAAGGGCGTCAACGAGGACGAATTCCCCAGCCTGATCGAATGGGCGCATGGGCGCGGGATGGACCTGACCGTCATCGAGGTGATGCCGCTCGGCGACGTGGGCGAGCAGCGGCTCGACCAGTACCTGCCGCTGTCGATGGTGCGGGCGCGCCTGGCCGAGCGCTTCACGCTCGACGAGATCGACGACCGCACCGGGGGGCCCGCGCGCTATGTCCGCGTCGGGGAAACCGGCGGCCGGCTCGGCTTCATCACGCCGCTCACCCACAATTTCTGCGAATCCTGCAACCGGGTGCGGCTGACCTGCACCGGCACGCTCTACATGTGCCTCGGCCAGGAGGACGCCGCCGATCTGCGTACCCCGTTGCGCGCGTCGGAAGGCAACGACCTGGTCTACGCCGCCATCGACGAGGCGATCACGCGCAAGCCCAAGGGCCACGATTTCGTGATCGACCGCCGCCACAAGCGCCCGGCGCTGGCGCGGCACATGAGCGTGACGGGCGGGTGAGACACCGCGCCGGTCTGCCGTTGCCCGATGCCGCCTGTAAAGAACGACGGAAAATCCAATATCGACTAACTATTGGATTGACGACGGATAAGCGGTTCGCCTTAAGGTAGGCGGCCTCGGGCGGGAGGCGGTCGGCCGGGAACCGACGTCCGGACGATGAATGCCGAGTGCCGGAGCGCGCGCGGCCGAGGGGAAGAAGCGTGAACGGGCTCCTCAAGCTGAGCCGTGAAATCGATCGGCTGAATGAAAGGTTCGGCGTCATCGCCAACTGGCTGGTGCTGCTCGCCTGCCTGATCAGCGCGGGGAATGCGGCGAGCCGCTATCTGTTCAGCGCGAGTTCCAACGCCTGGCTCGAAGTCCAGTGGTACATGTTCGCCGGCATGGTCCTGCTGGGCGGTCCCTACACGTTGTACCGCAACGAGCACGTGCGCGTCGATCTGTTCTACGGCGCCGCGTCGGAGCGCACACGCATCTGGATCGATATCGTCTGCGGTTTCCTGTTCCTGCTGCCGATCTGCATCATCCTCGTCTACTTCACCTGGCCCTGGTTCGTCGAATCCTGGTTGATCAACGAAAGCTCCTCGAACGCGGGCGGCCTTATCCGCTGGCCGGTCAAGCTCGTGCTGCCCATCGGCTTTGGCTTGATGGCGCTGCAGGGCGTTTCGGAAATCATCAAACGATTTGAAGCACTGGCCCATCATCGTCGGCTGCAATTCGAATACGAGAAGCCGCTGCAATGATCCAGTTCGTCAGGGAGAACATGGCGCCCCTGATGTTCGCGGGCATGATCCTGTTCATGCTGATCGGCTACCCGGCCGCGTTTTCGCTCGCCGCGGTGGGGTTGTTCTTCGGTTTCGTCGGCATCGAGCTCGGGCTCATCCGCCCCGACTTTCTCGGCAATCTCACCTACCAATTGTACGGCATCGTCTCGAACGACCTTCTGCTGGCGATTCCCTTCTTCACGTTCATGGGGGCGATCCTGGAGCGCTGCGGGCTGGCGGAGGATCTGCTCGATTCGATCGGCCAGCTGTTCGGTCCGGTGCGCGGCGGGCTCTCCTACGCGGTGATCTTCGTCGGCGCCATTCTCGGCGCGATCACCGGAACGGTGGCGGCCTCGGTCATCGCCATGGGCGTGATCGCGATTCCGGCCATGATCCGGAACGGCTATTCGACGCGTCACACGATGGGCGTCATCGCAGCCTCCGGCACCATTACCCAGCTGATCCCGCCGTCGCTCGTTCTCGTCGTGCTGGCCGACCAGCTCGGCCGCTCGGTGGGCGACATGTATGCCGGCGCGATCGGGCCGAGCATCATCCAGGTCGCCCTGTTCTGCATCTGGGTCCTCATCGTGAGCTGGCTCTGGCCGAAGGACGTGCCGGCGTTGCCGCTCGAGGCGCGCACCCTGAAAGGCTGGGCGCTGTGGGCCAAGTGCCTGCGCGGCATCATTCCCTCGCTCGGGCTGATCTTCCTGGTGCTCGGGACGATCTTCATGGGGCTGGCGACGCCGACCGAAGCGGGCGCCATGGGCGCGGTCGGATCGCTGGCGCTCGCCGTTTTCAACCGCTCGCTCACCTGGCCGCGCGGCATCCGCATCGCGCTTGCCGACAGCCGGACCCTGCACGCGACGTCGATAGCGGGGCGCGTTGCGGCCGGCCCCCGTGAGCTATGGCGGCGGACCTACTCCGTCATCGCACCCGATCTCGCGGCGCTGTGGCAGCTCGTTTACCAGGGCATGGCAACCACCATGCGCATCACCGCCATGGTCGTCTACATCCTGATCGGCGCGCGCACGTTCAGCCTGGTGTTCCAGGGCGTCGGCGGGAAGGAGTGGATCGAGCATCTCCTGACCTCGCTTCCCGGAGGCCAGGTCGGCTTCCTGGTCTTCGTCAACGTCTTCATCTTCATCATCGCGTTCTTCCTCGATTTCTTCGAGATCGCCTTCATCATCATTCCGTTGCTCGCGCCCGTGGCCGACAAGCTCGGCATCGACCTCATCTGGTTCGGCGTCTTGATCTGCGCCAACATTCAGACGAGCTTCATGCATCCGCCGTTCGGATTCGCGCTGTTCTACCTGCGCGGCATCGCGCCGCCCTCGGTCAGGACAGTGGACATCTACTGGGGCGCAATACCGTGGGTGGTGTTGCAGGTGATCCTGGTCGTCATCGTCATCTTCTGGCCGGGGTCGGTGACGTATTGGATCGACCGCGGAACCGCGATCGACCCGTCGAAGATCAACATCGAGATCCCGCAGATGGAGCTGCCGCCGCCGCTCGACTTCAGCGAGCCGCCGAAGCCGCAGTAATAGCAGCGGGCTTTGATCGGACCCGTCCGCATCGTCATGGCCGGGCTTGTCCCGGCCATCCACGTCTTGGAATTGATTTAATTAAGACGTGGATGCCCGGCACAAGGCCGGGCATGACGAGTCGAAGGTCCAGCGTTCAGGTGCGCGTGCGCACGCGCATCATGAAGGTATCGTAGGAGAGCTCGGCCACCTGCATCCACTGATAGGAATCGTTGCGGAAGGCCGTGACGCTGTCGTTCAGCTTCTTGAACAGCGGGTTGGTCTTCGACAGATCCGCGTAAATCTCGTTTGCGGCTTTGTAGCTGGCCTCCATGACATCCTGCGGGAACGCCCGCAGCAGCGCTCCGCCGGCGATCAGCCGCTTCAGCGCTGCCGGGTTGCCCGCGTCATATCGTCCGATCACCCACCCCCACGTCTCGTGGGAGGCGGCGAGCAATACGGACTGATACTGCTTGGGCAGCTCGTTCCATTTCGCGAGATTGATGATGTTGTGCGCCTGACCGCACCCTTCCCACCAGCCCGGATAGTAATAGTAGCGCGCGATCTTCACGAAACCGAGCTTCTCGTCGTCGTAGGGGCCGACCCATTCGGCGGCATCGATCGTCCCCTTCTCAAGGGCCGGGTAGATGTCGCCGGCGGCGAGCTGCTGCGGCACGACGCCGATCTTCGTCATGATCGTGCCGGCAAACCCGCCGATTCGCATTTTGAGCCCCTTGAGATCGTCGACGGTCTTGATTTCCTTGCGGAACCAGCCGCCCATCTGGGCGCCGGTGTTGGCGGCCGCCGTGCCGATGCAGTTGTAGTTCTTCAACACCTCGTTGAGCAGCTCGTTCCCGCCCGCATGGTGCAGCCACGCGTACATCTGGCGGCTGTTGAGCCCGAACGGAAGCGCCGTGCCGAAGGTGAAAGCGGGGTCCTTGCGCAAATAGTAGTACATTGCGCTGTTGCCCATCTCGACGGTCCCGTTCTGCACGGCGTCGAGCACCTGCAGGCCGGGAACGATCTCGCCGGCGGCAAACACCTGGATCTGGAACCGGTTGTCGGTGATCTCGGCGACGCGCTTGGCGAACTGCTCGCAGCCGCCGTAGAGCGTATCGAGCGATTTCGGCCAGCTTGCCGTCAACCGCCATTTGATTTCCGGCATCGACTGGGCGACCGCCGGCGCGGCAACCGCCGAGGCAGCGAGCCCCAAGCCCGCGGCTTGCAGGAATTCACGACGTTTCATGGCGTTTTCCCCTGTTCTGCCGATCCGCCCGCGCTTCGGGGGTAGGGCCCCGGTCCTCCCGCGAGCGGCCGACGGCCGATATCCTACAAGATTATCAGCGGGTAGGAAAAAGAAACATCCTCCCGGCCGAAGGCAATTGTCCTGCGCGGCCGCGGGTCTCCTCGCGCTCGCGACGGAGCCCCATGCGGCGACGACGACGACGACCTTCACGGCGCAGATGACCATAACGGCGTCGTGCACGATCGTCAGTGCCTCGACGCTCAATTTCGGCAGCCCGGGCGTGCTCACCGGGAACGTCGATCAGACCAGCACCCTCCAAGTGCAGTGCACCAACACGACCCCCCATAACATCGGACTCAACGCCGGCACCGGCATGGGCGCGACCGTCGCAGTCCACAAAATGACCCAGCGGCGGAGCCACGATCAATTACTCGCGCTACACCGATAGCGGCCGGACCATTGTCTGGGGCAACACGGTCGGTACGGACACCGTTTCCGCCACCGGCAACGGCGCCTCGCAGAGCTACACGGTCTATGGACGCGTCCCGGCGCAGACGACGCCGGCGCCCGCGACCTACCCCGACACGATCACGGTCACCGTGACGTATTGAACGCGCTTGATCCAGGGGCTCCAGGAGCGCCGATCGCATTCATCAAGTTTAACGCCGGGTAAATTCTTGCATTCATTGGCCTATCCTGACCTTAACAGGATTTTAACCGGCATGATTTTGTTAGGCCGCTGTTATCCTTAATGAATTGTTCAAGAACCCCTAGATATAAATCCGTACCAGACGTCGGGTGAGTGGCCGGCAGGCCGCTTCTGACAGCCAACTGAGTACATTCCCAATGTATCGCCTCAGCGCGAGTAAAGCGTGGCCTATGCCGAGGAAAATCACGCTCGTCCTTGCGGCCGTGCTCGCCATGTTGTCGAGCGGTGCCGCGCGCGCCGGCACCGCAACGTCCAGTTTTCAAACCCAGATTATAATCCAGGCCTCGTGCACGATCGTGAGTATATCGCCATCGAGCCTCGACTTCGGAACGCAGGGCGTTCTTGCGGCCAATGTCAACGCGCAGCTCGACATCACGGTGCAGTGCACCAACACGACGCCCTACAACATCGGCCTCAACGCCGGCAACGGAGCGGGCGCAACGGTCACGACCCGCAAAATG
>WNGA01005225.1_pt1 | contig 18818 bp, 11 predicted proteins | sample 5400061 | NCBI WGS metagenome assembly WNGA01 (sample SAMN13153366, study PRJNA577476) | soil metagenome | isolation source: 100 cm soil or saprolite under grassland replicate 2 | place: USA:California | collected 2016-06-15 | reverse complement strand
TCGAGCTGGAGGGCGAGCCGGGCTTTCGCGACCGCGAAGCAACCATCCTCGCCGACCTCGTCGTCCAGAACAATATCGTGCTTTCCACCGGCGGCGGGGTGGTGTTGCGTCCATCGAACTGCGAGCGGCTCAAGCAAGGTGGGACGGTGCTCTACCTCCACGCACCGCCCGCCACGCTGTGGGAGCGCACCCGCCACAGCAAGCATCGGCCGCTGCTCCAGGCTCCGGATCCGTTCGCACGCGTGCAGGAGCTCTACGCGGCTCGCGATTCGCTCTATCGCGAAGTCGCGGACATGGTCGTCGAGTCGGATCGCGAGCAAGTGAGCCGCCTCGCGCATCGCCTCGAACAGCAGCTTCGAGCCGCTGCGCGGGCTTAGCAGGCTGATGCGGAACCCCTCATGAGCCGCGTTTCGGACGAGATGGCCCCGGATGCAAGGCGCGAGCCGCGTCGAATAGCTTTCGCATATTCGCAAGGCGAGCAACGCCGCAGCCGGGGCCCTCATTTGTCAAATGAGCGTCGAAACCCGGTCGGCAGCGGCTTTGTGGGCGGGCTGCTTTGCCGCGGCTCGCTCGTGTGCGATTTGGCACACGTCGCTCGCCGCCTTAGTTGGCAAATTCGGCATCCCATCCCGCCAAGCCGCTGCGCGGCCACGACGGGTTCTGCATCAGCCTGCTAACGCCGGTGCGGACCTTGACCGTTGCGCTCGGCGAGCGCAGCTACCCGATCCACATCGGCGAGGGGATCCTGGCGCGTTGCGGCGAGTTGCTGCCGCCGCTCCCGTCCCGCCGCGCTATCGTCGTAACCAATCCGATCGTCGCACCACTGCACCTCGAGGCCCTGCGGGCCGCGCTTTCCACGGCCCGCATCAGCAACGAAGTCATCGTCGTGCCGGACGGGGAAACGCACAAGGACTGGGCAACGCTCTACGAAGTCCACACCCGGCTACTCGAGCTCGGCGCCGAACGCTCCACGACGTTGATCGCGCTGGGGGGCGGCGTGATCGGTGATCTCGCTGGATTTGCCGCGGCGACCTACCGGCGCGGCATCCCGTTCATCCAGGTTCCCACGACATTACTGGCGCAGGTGGACTCGTCTGTTGGCGGCAAGACGGCCGTCAATCATCCGCTCGGCAAGAACATGATCGGCGCGTTTCACCAGCCGCGCGCGGTCATCAGCGACACGGCGACGCTCTCCACCCTGCCCGACCGCGAGTACATCGCAGGCATCGCCGAGGTGATCAAATGCGGAGCCATTCGCGACCTCGCCTTGTTCGAATGGCTGGAAGCAAATATGGATCGGTTGCTCGCGCGCGAGCCGGAAGCGGTGGTACACGCGGTGCTGCAGAGTTGCCGCATCAAGGCCGAGATCGTGGCGGCCGACGAGCGCGAAACCGGTGAGCGGGCGCTGCTCAATTTCGGGCACACCTTCGGGCACGCCATCGAAGCGGCGACGGGTTACGGGAGCTGGCTGCACGGCGAGGCCGTCGCTGCGGGAATGGTCCTGGCCGCGACGCTTTCGGAACGCATAGCCGGCTTGCCGGCCGCCCACGCCGAGCGGCTCCGCGCGCTGATCGGGCGCGCGGGCGGTTTGCCGACCCGCCCGCCGTCGCTTGCGATCGACCGCTGGCTCGACCTGATGGCGCATGACAAAAAGACGCAGCACCGGACGGCGCGCTTTGTCCTGCTGACCGCGCTCGGTGCCGCAGTTGTGCAAAGCGACGTGGCGGCACGGAACCTGCGCGCCGTGCTGCAGGAGCGTTAGACCGAAGAAAAATGCGGCACCCCGTCAGGGTGCCGCATGCTGCTAGCGATTCGTGGTATCAGGGGCTGCAAGTGATCTGCGCCGTTGCGGTCTGCGTCTGAACATTCGAGTCGATCACGATCACGAACGCGGTCGTGTTGCTGGGACCACTCCAGTTGACCGTGAAAGTCGCCGGCGCACTACCCATGAATGAGGGACTGGGCGTGGTCAGCGGTGGAGTCGAACTCACGCTCGCATTGAAAGGTGGCGTCCCGCCCGTAACCAGGAACGTGAACTGCGTCGCTCCAGTGCAGCCGGTTTGCGCATAGGAAGACGGCGAGAGCACGAGTGCCGGCGGAGGCGCCGGCGGCGTCGGAGGTGTCGTGCCGACCAGATTGTGAAGAGTCGCGGTGGTCTGAAGCCCCGCCGCATCCACAATCACAAGTACCTCAGGGTCGACGCAAGGCGGAGGGTTGGTGATGGCGGTAAAGAAGCCGCCGGCGACAAGCACAGGAACATTGGCCAAGAGCACTCCGGCAGTGGTCACATGCACCTGGTAAGGCGGCGTCCCCCCGAAGATGTAGTAGTCGGCGCGGAAGTTGTTCGTACAGTTCGTACTATCGGCGCCGATGAAAGTAACATCGGACGGCACGACCGAAAGCACCGCCGACCCGTTGATCGTCTGCACGATCGTAAATTGCGCCGTCTGCTGATTGCCCGTAATCAATTCCGTCGCGCGCAGGAGCGCGGGTTGCGTCGGAACGCCCGCGGTCGCCTGAATGATCACCTGCGCGACGCCGAACTGATCCGACACGACGGTGAGCGTCGATACCAGCGGGTTCGCCGGGTCGTTGCTCTGGATGGCGAACGCGCCGGTGACGACATCGAACCTGACTTGGCGGTTCGGGATGCCGACGCCGCCCGCGCCGGTGACTGTTACCTTGGCGGTCGCAGTGCCTCCCGAACAGATCGAATTGACGCCGCAGGCCGCCGACGCGGGCGTGACGGTCAGACTATTGAAAATCGGCGCCGGTTTGACCGTGACCGTCGCAGTAGCCTTGGTGCCGGCCGAATCCTGGGCGGTAATCAAAACAGCGGTATCGGCAAGAACATTGGCGGGCAGCAGCACGATCGTGCCGTTGGTCACCGACGCGCCAACGGGCAGGATCGCCGAATTGCTCGATACGACGAAATACGGCGGAACGCCACCGACGACAGTCAAGGTCGCCGGCGTGTTGGAATAAACGGTCGCAGCCGAAGGCAGGATCGATACCGGGCCCGGCGTGGTCGGCGGTGGCGCGAACGGGTTGTTGGGAGCGCCGCTTCCGCCTCCGCAACCGCCCAGAACCGCAAGCGTCGCGAACGCGAGCAGGGCGGAAATGAACCGCAGCCAGCGAGCGTTTATACGGTTTGGCGCCATGAACGGGTCCCTGATGATATTGTCCTAAAGATTCGGCGGCAGCAGGCGGTTTTGAACGTTGCGACAAGCATATAGGTGACTTTGTTCAGATTAAAGCGCAAGTCTCTGGCCGGCGCAAGTGCTTTCGATAGTCGTAAACCCAACCTCTCATCCAAGGGTCACTTTGGTTGCCGCGATGCAACAATATGGCTAGTATGAGAAAGGTTTCGCCGTCGCGGCGTTGTGGAGCCTGTTTCGGCCCAATCCAGCCGCAGGATCGACCGGCTTGTCGTTGCGAAAAGCGGTGAGGACGACGTGAATCAAACTGCCAGAGACTCGGGCTACCCGCCTGCCAAACAGGGCCTGTACGACCCGCGCCATGAGCATGACGCATGCGGCCTGGGCTTTATTGCCCATATCAAAGGCAAGAAAAGCCACGCGATCATCACTCAGGCGCTGCAGATACTGAAGAATCTCACACATCGCGGAGCCACCGGGGCCGACCCGTTGCAGGGCGATGGCGCCGGGATCCTCATCCAATTGCCCGACGCGTTTCTGCGCCGCGTCTGCGGTCGTCAGGGGCTCACCTTGCCTGCGATCGGGCAATACGGCGTCGGTATGGTGTTCCTCCCCAAGGAACCCGCGTCGCGCATGGCCTGCGAGCAGGAAATCGAACGCGCCATCGCGAGTGAAGGACAAATACTGCTCGGCTGGCGCGATGTGCCAACCGAAAACTCCGGCTTATCCGAACGGACCAAGGAGGTTGAGCCGGTGATCCGGCAAGTCTTCATCGCCCGTGGCGCCAACGACATGGACGCGGATGCGCTGGAGCGCAAGCTCTACATCATCCGCAAGAAATCCGGCCACGCCATCCAGGCGCTCAAGCTCCGGCACGGCAAGGAATTCTACGTGCCGTCGATGTCGACGCGCACCATCGTCTACAAGGGCATGCTGCTCGCGCACCAGGTCGGCGAGTATTACCGCGATCTCAAGGACCAGAGCATGGTCTCGGCGCTGGCAATGGTGCATCAGCGTTTTTCGACCAACACCTTTCCTACATGGGATCTTGCGCATCCGTTCCGGCTGGTATGCCATAACGGCGAGATCAACACGCTGCGCGGCAACGTCAACTGGATCCGCGCGCGGCAGCAGGCGATCGCGAGCCCCGTCCTCGGTCGCGATCTGGACAAGGTGTGGCCGCTGATCTACGACGGACAGTCCGATTCCGCCTCGTTCGACAACGCGCTCGAGCTCCTACTCATGGGCGGCTACCCGCTCGCGCACGCGATGATGCTGATGATTCCCGAAGCCTGGGCCGGCAATCCCTTGATGGACGAGGATCGGCGCGCGTTCTACGAGTATCACGCGGCGCTGATGGAGCCTTGGGACGGGCCCGCGGCGATGGCGTTCACCGATGGGCGGCAGATCGGCGCCACGCTCGATCGCAACGGGTTGCGGCCGGCGCGATATATCGTCACCGACGACGATTACGTGATCATGGCCTCCGAGGTTGGAGTGCTCGACATTCCCGAGCGCAAGGTGATCAGGAAATGGCGCTTGCAGCCGGGCAAGATGCTGCTCGTCGATACCGAGCAGGGCCGAATCATCGATGACGCCGAGCTGAAGCGCACGCTGGCGACAGCCAAGCCGTATCGCGCGTGGATCGACCGGTCGCGCATCGCGCTTGACTCTCTGCCCGATCCGGCACCGCCGCAGAAGTCGCCCGTGCCGCTGCTCGACCGGCAGCAGGCCTTCGGTTACAGCCAGGAGGATCTCAAGATCATCCTCGCACCGATGGCGCAGAACGGCGAGGAAGCCATCGGTTCGATGGGCAACGACGCGGCGCTGCCCGTGCTGTCGAACCGCCCAAAGGTCCTTTACAACTATTTCAAGCAGCTCTTCGCGCAGGTGACGAACCCGCCGATCGACCCGATCCGCGAGGAACTCGTCATGTCGCTGGTGACCTTCATCGGCCCGCGGCCGAACCTGCTCGCGGTCGACCTGGACGCGGAGAAGACCGATCCGCCGATGCGGCTGGAAGCGGAAAAACCGATTCTTACCGCCGAGGAGATGGAGAAGATCCGGCATATCGATCTGTTCACCGGCGGAGCGTATCGTTCACGCGAGCTCGATATCTGTTATCCGGCGGCGTGGGGCGCCGCGGGCATGGAGGCTGCACTCGCGAGCCTTTGCGCGCACGCCGAGGACGCGATCAAGCTCGGCTATAACATCCTGATCATCTCCGACCGCAAGGTTTCGGCGGAGTTGATGCCGATTCCGGCGTTGCTCGCCACCGCGGCGGTACACCAGCACCTGGTGCGCAAGGGTCTGCGCACCAGCACCGGGCTGGTCGTGGAGACGGGTTCGGCACGCGAGGTGCATCAGTTCGCATTGCTCGCCGGGTACGGCGCGGAGGCGATCCACCCGTACCTGGCGCTCGAGTCGATCGGCGAGCTGCACGAGTATGTGCCCGAGGTGTCGCCGGAGGAATCGGCCAAGCGTTACGTCAAGGCGATCTGCAAGGGCCTGTACAAGGTCATGTCCAAGATGGGCATCTCGACCTATCAATCGTATTGCGGTGCGCAGATCTTCGAGGCAGTCGGCTTGAACTCCGCGTTCGTCGACAAGTACTTCACGGGGACCGCGAGCAACATCGAGGGAATCGGCCTGTTCGAGGTCGCGGACGAAGCGTTCCGGCTGCATCAGCTCGCGTTCGGCGACAGCCCCGTGCTGCGCGACGCGCTCGACGCCGGAGGCGAGTATCAGTATCGCGTCCGCGGCGAAGAGCACATGTGGACGCCGGATTCGATCGCGAAGCTCCAGCACGCGGCACGCGCGGGGAGCTACGCGACCTATCGCGACTATGCGCGGCTGGTGAACGAGCAGGGCAAGCGGCTGATGACGTTGCGCGGATTGTTCGAGTTCAAGTTCGCGCCGGAACCGGTGCCGCTCGAAGAGGTCGAGCCCGCCGCGGAGATCGTCAAGCGCTTCGCGACCGGCGCGATGAGCCTGGGGTCGATCTCGACCGAGGCGCATACGACGCTTGCGGTGGCGATGAACCGCATCGGCGGCAAGTCGAACACCGGCGAGGGAGGCGAGGACGCGCGCCGCTACCCGCTGATCCGCAAGGGCGAGACCTTGATGTCACGCATCGATAGCGTCGTTGCCGACATTCCGCTCAAGGAAGGCGATTCGCTGCGCTCCAAGATCAAGCAGGTCGCCTCCGCCCGCTTCGGTGTGACCGCCGAGTACCTCGTCAACGCCGACCAGCTGCAGATCAAGATGGCGCAGGGCGCGAAACCTGGAGAAGGAGGCCAGCTGCCTGGCCACAAAGTTTCGGAATATATCGCGCGACTCCGCTTCTCGGTGCCCGGCGTCGGTCTGATCTCGCCGCCGCCGCATCACGACATCTATTCGATCGAAGATCTGGCGCAGCTGATTCACGATTTGAAGAACGCGAATCCGCGGGCGTCGATCAGCGTGAAATTGGTTTCGGAAGTCGGTGTGGGTACGGTCGCCGCCGGCGTGGCCAAGGCCAAGTCGGACCATGTGACGATCGCGGGTCACGACGGAGGCACCGGCGCTTCGCCTGAATCGTCGATCAAGCATGCCGGGACCCCGTGGGAGCTGGGACTCGCCGAAACGCAGCAGACGCTGGTGTTGAACCGCTTGCGCGGGCGGATCGCGGTGCAGGTCGACGGCCAGATGAAGACCGGACGCGACGTCGCCATCGGTGCGATGCTGGGCGCCGACGAGTTCGGCTTCGCGACGGCGCCGCTGGTGGTCGAAGGCTGCATCATGATGCGCAAGTGTCATTTGAACACTTGCCCGGTCGGGATCGCAACGCAGGATCCGGAGCTGCGCAAGAAGTTCACCGGAGCGCCCGAGCACGTCGTCAACTACTTCTTCTTTGTGGCCGAAGAAGTGCGCGAAATCATGGCGAAGCTGGGCATTCGGCATTTCAACGAGCTGATCGGCCGTTCGGACCTGCTCGACATGCGCGAGGGGCTGGACCACTGGAAGGCGCGCGGTCTGGACTTCTCGCGCGTGTTCTATCAACCGAAGATGCCGGCGACGGTGGCGCGGCACAACTGCGAGCTTCAGGATCACGGCCTGGAGCGCGCCCTCGATCATCGCTTGATTGCCGATGCCGCGGCCGCGATCGAGCAGAAGAAGCCGGTGCGGCTCGAGTACCGGATCCGCAACGCCCACCGCTCGGTCGGTGCGATGCTCTCTGGCACGATCGCCCGCCGCTATGGGCACGAGGGCTTGCCCGAGGACACGCTGCATGTCGCGTTCATGGGTACTGCGGGCCAGAGCTTTGCTGCGTTTCTCGCCCGTGGCGTGACCTTCGAGCTGCAGGGTGCAACCAACGACTACGTCGGCAAGGGTCTCTCGGGCGGCCGAGTGGTCGTCTATCCCGACCCCGAATCGCCCGCGACACCCGAAGAGAACATCGTCATCGGGAATACGGTGATGTATGGGGCGATCGCCGGCGAAGCGTACTTTCGTGGCGTCGCAGGCGAGCGCTTCTGCGTCCGTAATTCCGGCGCCGCCGCCGTCGTCGAAGGCACTGGCGACCACGGCTGCGAATACATGACCGGCGGCACCGTCGTCGTTATCGGCCGTACCGGGCGCAATTTCGCCGCCGGCATGAGTGGCGGCATCGCCTATGTCTACGACGAGGATGGAAGATTCGCCGAGCGCTGCAATGCCTCGATGGTAACGCTGGAGCGGGTCCTGCCCGAGGCGGAGCAGGCAGTGGTCGAGCTCGAGCTGGCGGCAGCTGGAAAGGGACGCCTGGTCCACGCGCAGCAGGCCGACGAACTGCTCCTGCGCGGCTTGATCGAGCGGCACTTGCGCTTCACGGGCAGCACGCGCGCGCTGGCGATACTCGACCATTGGGAAACGGCACGCAGCCGGTTCGTCAAGGTCTTTCCCCATGAGTACCGGCGCGCGCTGGGCGAACAGTACGCGGCCAAGGTCAAGAAGGACAAGGCGATCGCGAGCAGGCAGAAAGAGGCTGCGTGAGATACATGCGCACGATTGCTTCCAAGCCGTGTTCCTGGCCCTCCGCCCCTAGCGCCTCTCCCTCTGGGAAAGAGGAGCATATCGCGCGCTTTCCGCGCGGCAGTTCGGAGTAAAGGCCGCGCGATGGGCAAGATCACCGGCTTCATGGAGCTCGAGCGAATCCGGGAAGTCACGCTGCCGATCGAGGAGCGCGTGCGCAATTATCGCGAGTTCATCCTGACGCTCAAGGATGACGACGCGGCGAAGCAGGGCGCGCGCTGCATGGATTGCGGCATTCCGTTTTGCCAGTCGGGTTGCCCGATCCACAATATCATTCCGGACTGGAATGATCTGGTCTACCGGCACCAGTGGCGCCGGGCGCTCGACGTCCTGCACTCGACCAACAATTTTCCGGAATTCACCGGCCGCGTGTGTCCCGCGCCCTGCGAGGCGGCCTGCACGCTCAACATCAACGACGATCCGGTCGGCATCAAATCGATCGAGCACTTCATCATCGACCGCGGCTGGGAAGAAGGCTGGGTGATTCCGCAACCGCCGGTTGCAAGAACGGGGAAGCGCGTCGCGGTCGTCGGCTCAGGTCCCGCCGGCATGGCCTGTGCGCAGCAACTCGCTCGAGCCGGACACGATGTCGTGCTGTTCGAAAAGAACGACCGCATCGGGGGACTGCTGCGATACGGCATCCCGGACTTCAAGATGGAGAAGTACCACATCGATCGCCGCGTGGAGCAGATGCGGGCCGAGGGTGTCGAATTCCGGGTCGGCGTGCACGTCGGCGGCCGGGGCGTGGATGGGGCGTCGGCGCTCGAACTGCTCGACGACTTCGATGCGATTGCGATCACCGCAGGATCGGAACATCCACGCGATCTAGACGTGCCCGGGCGCGAGCTCGACGGCATCTGCTTCGCGATGGATTTCCTCCCTCTGCAAAACCGCCGCGTCGCCGGCGAACCCGACGTCCCGCCGCTCACGGCGCACGGCAAGCACGTCGTCGTCATCGGCGGCGGCGACACCGGTTCGGACTGCGTAGGCACGTCGAATCGCCAAGGGGCAGCGTCGATCATGCAATTCGAGCTGCTGCCCCAGCCGCCGGAGCACGAGAACAAGCCGCTGGTGTGGCCCTATTGGCCGATGAAGCTCCGCACGTCGACATCGCACGAAGAGGGCTGCGAGCGGGACTGGGCCGTGCAGACGAAGGCATTCAAGGGCGAGGGCGGCAAAGTGAACGCACTCTCGGCGTGCCGCGTCGATTGGAAGGACGGCAGGCTGCACGACGTACCGGGGAGCGAGTTCGAGCTCAAGGCCGATCTCGTATTGTTCGCCATGGGCTATCTGCACCCGGTGCACGAAGGCATGCTCGACGAGCTCGGCGTCAAATACGATGCCCGGGGCAACGTCGCCGCCGACACCGAGAGCTACCAGACATCGGTGCCCAAGGTATTCGCGGCGGGCGATACGCGGCGCGGCCAATCACTGATCGTCTGGGCGATTCGTGAAGGCCGTCAGTGCGCGCGCGCGGTCGACGAATTTCTCGTGGGCAGCTCGGAGCTGCCGCGCTAGCGCGACAACGCGGAGCAGCCGCGCAGGTTAGGGTTCTTAGCCCGAGCCCGGTTGCGACCGCGCAGCGTGCTGTTCGGCCCATGACCCCAATCGTTTCGCTGGATCTGGCAAGCTGGCAGCCGGACGCGCCCGCAGAGCAGCAGACTGCGATCCGTGTGCTCGAAGGAGGCGGCGTTGTGCTGTTGCCCCGTCTCGCGTTCGAGTTGTCGGACGACGAGCGCCGTTTCCTGTCGCCTGCCTGGTCCAACGATCGTGCGAAGAACATCAGCCTCGAAGGGAACGCCCTCAAAGGAGCGCGCGGCGACCCGGAAAGCCTCGCCGCCCTGGTCCAGATGGTCGCCCGGTTCGCGGAGCGCGCCGGAGAACTGGTGACGGCGCTGTTCCCGCGCTATGCGCCGTACGTCAAGCGCGCCCGCACGAGCTATCGCCCGCAGCCCGCCGTCGGACGCACTTTGTCCTGGCGCAAGGACGACTCGCGACTGCACATCGACGCCTTTCCCTCGCGGCCGAATCACGGCGAGCGGATTCTGCGCGTATTCTCGAACGTCAACCCGGTCGAGGATCGCGTATGGCGCGTCGGCGAAGAGTTCGCTGCGATGGCTAGGAGGTTCCTGCCGCAGATCCGCCGCCAGCTTCCGGGAACGCCAGCATTGCTGGCGCTGCTGCACGTGACCAAGGGGATACGCAGCGAGTACGATCACCTGATGCTCGGTATGCACGATAGAGCCAAGGCCGATCTCGGCTACCAGAGGGATTGCCCGCAGCAGACCGTTCGTTTCCCCCCCGGAGCGACGTGGCTGTGCTTTTCCGATCAGGTCATGCACGCGGCGGTATCCGGGCAGTACATGCTCGAGCAAACCATCAATCTGCCCGTCACGGCGCTCTACGATCCCGAAAGCTCGCCGCTCGCCCTCCTGGAGCGGTTGTGCGGGCGACGCTTGCTTCCGGGTCATTGACTCATCGATGCCGCGTCCCCGGCCCGCCGGCCGGCACAGTCCCGGAGCTCAGGTACCTGCGATGACCCGACCGCGCAACGACACGTTTTTGCGCGCGCTCCGCCGCGAAGCCACCGATTACGTACCGATCTGGTTGATGCGACAGGCGGGGCGTTACCTGCCCGAGTACAACGCGACGCGCGCCCGGGCGGGAAGCTTCATGCAGCTGTGCGCAAACCCCGCGCTCGCGACCGAAGTCACGCTGCAGCCGCTCGCGCGTTATCCGCTCGATGCGGCCATTCTCTTCTCGGATATCCTTACCGTGCCCGATGCGATGGGCCTGGGACTATCGTTCACCGAAGGCGAAGGCCCGCGCTTCGAGCACCCGCTCGCCGACGAATCCGCAATTGCGCGACTCGAAGCGCCCGATCAGGCTCGCTTGCGTTACGTCTTCGATGCCGTGGCGGAGATCAAGCGCGCGCTCGACGGCAACCTGCCGTTGCTCGGCTTCGCCGGAAGCCCGTTCACGCTCGCCTGCTACATGATCGACGGCGGCGGCAGCGTCGACTTCACGCGGACGCGCCGCCTGCTGTACGCGCGGCCGGATCTTCTGCACCGGGTGCTCGCGGTCAACGCCGACGCGATTACCGCGTACTTGAGCGAACAGATCCGTCATGGTGCCGATGCCGTGATGATTTTCGACACCTGGGGCGGGCTCCTCTCCGCCGAAGCGTATGCGCGGTTCTCCCTTGCGTACATCGAGCTCGTGCTCGCGCGCCTCCAGCAGGAATGCGAGGTAAAGGTGCCGACGATCGTCTTCACCAAGGGCGGCGGCCAATGGCTCGAGCGTATAGCCGGATGTGGATGCGACGCAGTCGGCCTCGACTGGACCGTCGACATAGCCGCCGCCCGCGCGACGATCGGCTCCCGCGTCGCGCTGCAGGGCAACCTCGATCCCCAGGTCCTGCTGACAAAGCCAGCAGCGATCGAGAGCGAAGCAAGAGCGGTGCTTCGCGCCGCCGGTCCGGCCCCGGGACACATATTCAACCTGGGCCATGGCATTCTTCCGCAGACGCCGCCCGAAAATATCGCGGCTTTGGTCGCTTGCGTGCACACGCAGTCGCGCGCGCGGCATGCAGAGGCAACCGGAGCTCGCTGAGGGAAAATCGACCGAAAAGCACGCCGCGCCTGCATGTGCATGGGCTCGACAAAATCCTAAACGTGTTCTCCCGCTCCCACTTATGCACATGCGTGATTGCACTTGCGCTTCCCGGGGGCGACCGGAATCTAATCGATAGCATTTACAAGTAACGAATTGATTCATAAAAATTACATACAAATTTCCGACCAGTTTCCAAGGCCTTTATGAGCAGTTTTGCACCAAATGCGGGCAACGCGACCTCACTTACGCACAAAGTTATCCACTAGGGCGATCGCGAACAACGAAATTATGAAAAAAGAGTGACTTGAGATCGAATGCTCCTGTCGCATGTAAGGAATAAGAATACCCAAGCGTCACGACGTCGGCGCCCTGCGATGCGGTTGGAGTCAGACGCTCCCTGGCCGAGCTCATGGCGATCGTTCGCGTAGCGCTACCGGTAGCGACCGACCAGCTCTTCGACTATTGGTCGCCTTCCGGTCTCGAAATCCAGAGGGGAAGCGTGCTGCGCGTCCGGCTTGGGCGGCGGCGGCTCATCGGCGTCGCGGTCGAGCGGGTCGAGGCGACCGATATCGCGCCCGAACGCGTCGCGCCGGTCGACGAAATCGTGACGGCGCTGCCACAATTGCCTCCCGACTTGTGCGCGCTGGCCCGGTTTGTGAGCGAATACTATCAACAGCCTATCGGCCAATGCTTTGCACAGCTTCTGCCACCGTTGGGCTCAACCACGGGCGCGCGCGAGCCGTTGGCAGAGCGCTATCGCCTCACCGCAAGCGGCCGCGCTGCACTCGTGCGAGCTGCGGACAAACGATCCGTGCGGATGCGGCGGCTGCTAAGTGTCCTCAGCGCGCCCGAAGGCGTGGCTACCGATGAACTGCGCCGCATCGGAGCCGACGCTTGGCGGACTTTCGGCGTCTGGCGCAAGCAGCGGTTCGTCGAGCCCGTACCGGACGAAGCAGGGATCGACTCCGGGAGCATTGTTCTCAACGTCGAGCAGGAAGCCGCGGTCATCGACGCCATGACCGAGATGGACCGATTCGCTCCCTCGCTCCTGCAAGGCATCACCGGAAGCGGCAAGACTGAGGTCTATTTTGCCGCTGTCGCGCGCGCTATCGCCGCCGGCCGCCAGGCGCTCCTGCTCGTGCCGGAAATCAATCTCACGCCGCAACTCGAGCAGCGCATCGCCAGCGCGCTGCCGGGCGTCAGCTTGGCGGTGGTCCACAGCGGACTTTCATCTAAAGCGCGGCTTTCCCGCTGGCTCGCTGCAGCGCGGGGTGACGCGCAGCTTGTCGTGGGCACGCGGCTCGCCGTTTACACGCCGTTGCCACGGCTCGGGCTCATCGTCGTCGACGAAGAGCACGATGTCTCGTTCAAGCAGCAGGACGGTGTGCGGTATCACGCTCGCGACGTCGCAGTCTATCGCGCGCGGCTCCGCGACGTGCCGGTGATTCTCGGCAGCGCAACGCCGTCGCTGGAAAGCTATGCTCACGCGCGCCGCGGCCGCTATCGCTGGCTCCGGCTGGGGCAGCGCGCGATCTCCCGGTCGGTATTGCCACTGGTGCGCCTCGTTCCCAATCGCGCATCCGACAGCCGCGAAGGCCTCGGAGCACCGCTTCGCCAGGCGATCGCCGACCGAGTGGCGCGCAGCGAGCAGGCGCTGCTCTTCATCAACCGACGCGGCTTCGCGCCATCGCTTCTTTGCGTCGCGTGCGCATGGAAGGCGATGTGTCGGCGGTGCACGGCCAGGCTCGTCGTGCACCGTGACGCCGGAGCGCTGCGCTGCCACCATTGTGGATACACCGAGGAGCTGCCCGCGGCGTGCCCAGCGTGCGGCAACCAGGATCTCTGGCCGCTCGGCTTCGGTACACAACGGCTCGAGCGTGCGTTGGCAGAGCTCTATCCCAGCGCACGAGTTTTGCGGGTCGACCGCGACAGCACGCGCCGGAAAGGCATGTTTGCGACGATGCGACGCGCCATAGCGGCGGGCGAAGTCGATATCCTGGTCGGAACGCAGATGCTCGCAAAGGGACACGATTTCCCACGCCTCACGCTGGTCGGCGTGCTCGGCGCCGACAATGCGCTCTACAGCGCCGACTTCCGCGCGACCGAGCGGCTGTTTGCGCTGCTCGAGCAGGTCGCCGGGCGTGCTGGACGAGGCATCATGGCAGGCGAGGTCGTGGTGCAGACCGATTTTCCGGACCATCCACTTTATCTGGCGCTCGTCGGCCATGACTACGACCGTTTCGCCGAGACACTGCTCGCCGAGCGTGAACGCCTCGGCTTGCCGCCCTTTGCGCACTTGGCGCTCCTCAGTGCCGAAGCGCCAGGACGGGAGGCGGTTACTGCATTCCTCGAGTGGGCGGTCGCGCGCGGGCGCGCGCTGCTCGCCGCGAGCGAGCTTCGCTGTGAAGTGTATTCGCCGGTGCCAGCGGGGCTCGCGCGGCGCGCAGGGCTGGAGCGTGGGCAGGTTCTTGTCCAGAGCTCCGAGCGGTCGGCATTACATGAATTCCTGCCGCGCTGGAGGGCGCTGCTCGAAACGACGCGCCAGCGGCGCGTACGCTGGACAGTCGATGTCGATCCGCTCGAGTTTGCGTGACCGGACCACGGTGAAGCTATAAGCGCTCAAGCTATAATCACCAGCTTTGCCATCGCCGGCAACGGCTGCGCCGCCTTGACCGATCCCCGCTCCGAACTCGCCGCTTGCCTGCATGCGGCGATAGCGCGCATTGCGCCGGGCCAACCGGTTCCGCCATTGCCGCTCGAGCGTCCCAAACAGGCGCAGCACGGCGACTACGCGAGCAACGCCGCGTTGCACCTTAGCAAAACGCTCAAGCGCAATCCGCGCGAGCTCGCCGCCGCGATCGTGGTAGCAATCGAGCCTTCACCCTGGCTCGAGCGCGTCGAAGTCGCCGGTGCCGGTTTCATCAACCTGTTTCTGTCTCCGGCGGCGCGACAGGCGGTCGTCACGCGCATTCTCAACCAAACCAGCGGCTATGGCCGCGCTGCGACCGCGATGCCCGGTCGCGCGATGGTCGAATTCGTGTCCGCGAATCCGACTGGCCCCCTTCACGTGGGCCATGGACGCGGCGCTGCAGTCGGCGATGCGATCGCGACATTGCTTGAGTGGCAGGGGGCGGAGGTCCACCGCGAATTCTATTACAACGATACCGGCGCGCAGATTGCCAATCTCGCGCTTTCCGTTCAGGCGCGCGTGCGCCAGGCCTACGATCCGGCGGTGCCATTCCCGGAGGATGGCTATCGCGGGGATTACATACGCGACATTGCGGCGGCATACCGTGCCGCGCATCCGGACGATCACGCTGCGAATGACCTCGACGCGATCCGGCGCTTCGCCGTCGCCGCATTGCGGCGTGAGCAGGATTCGGATCTGGCGGCCTTCGGCGTGCGCTTCGACCATTACTATCTGGAATCCTCGCTGTACGTGGACGGCAATGTGCAAGCTATCGTCGATCGTCTCGTCGCCAACGGCAAGACCTACGAGAAGGACGGCGCGCTGTGGTTGAAGACGACCGAATACGGCGATGACAAGGATCGAGTCATGCGGCGCTCCGACGGCAGCTTCACCTACTTCGTTCCGGACATCGCCTATCACGTGACCAAGTGGGAACGCGGGTTCGGACGCGTCGTCAACGAGCAGGGCGCCGACCACCACAGCACGATCGTGCGCGTGCGCGCGGGACTGCAGGCGCTCGAGATGGGCATCACGGAAAACTATCCCGACTACGTCTTGCATCAGATGGTCACCGTGATGAAGAGTGGCGAGGAGATGAAGATCAGCAAGCGCGCCGGCGACTACGTCACGGTGCGCGATCTGATCGACGAGGTCGGTCGCGATGCCGTTCGTTTTTTTCTCCTGATGCGCAAGGCGGACTCGCAGCTTACCTTCGATGTCGATCTCGCGCGCTCGCAAAGCGAAGAGAATCCGGTCTACTACGTGCAATACGTCCATGCCCGCGTATGCAGCGTACTCGACAAAGCCGGGATATCATGGGCGACGGCGCCTGCGATGTTGAAAGATGCCGATTTATCACCGCTGACGAGTCCATATGAACAGGCGCTGCTGCGCTGGCTGGCGGATTTTCCCGAGGAGCTTGCGGGCGCTGCGCGCGAACTTGCGCCGCATCTGGTCACGTTCTACCTGAAGGAACTGGCAGCACAATTTCACAGCTACTATAATGCAGAACAATTTCTTGTCGACGATCCCGTGTTGCGCCGCGCACGTCTTGCATTGGTCGTGGCGACCGGCCAAGTCGTGCGCAACGGGTTGGGCATACTCGGCGTCAGTGCGCCGGAGAAGATGTAATAGACTACCGATGCTTCGCAAACAACCGATACGCCGCTCGCGCGCCGTGCCCCGAGCCAGACAGGCTGGACGCGGCAGCACCTTGCTCGGCATCTTCATCGGCTTGGTGCTCGGCTTGTCGATAGCCGCCGCGGTCGCTTTTTTTCTGGGCAGGAGTGGACTCACTTCACCGCTCCAGGCGCCTGGCAGTTCGAAGGAGCCCGCGCGCACGGCCAAGGGAGATCTCGGCGCCCCGGGAACGGCGCCGGACAAACCGCGCTTCGACTTTTACAAGATCCTTCCCGGGGCGGAAGAGCCCAAATCGAGCGTTGATCGACGCGCCGCCGACAAGGGCGCGGAGCGGCCTTTCGACAAGGTTCCGGATACCGGCAAGGCCACCGAGGCGGCGAAACCCGTCGATCGCTATTGGTTGCAGGCGGGCGCCTTCGCCAGCGCATCGGATGCCGAAAATATGAAAGCGCGCTTGGCGCTGTCCGGTTGGGAAGCGTCGATTCAGGCCGTGTCGTTGCCCGACAAGACCGTGCGCTACCGCGTCCGGCTTGGGCCCTACGACAATACCGATGAGCTCGGCCGTATCAAGACCGAGCTCGGCAGCCGTGGCTTCGACGTTGCCGTGATCAAGAACCAATGAGGGGCCGTAACCGCGGATTGAACTTTGACGTCGACGACCGGCCCAAGGTCCATTTTCGGCATAACTGCTTGCAGGAGCACCGATGAAGCGATTGGCGATGCATTTTCTGGGCGCGCTTGCGTGGTTCGCCGTGACCGCGGCGGGCGCGGCCGACTTGGTCGAGGGCAAGGATTATGTGCGGCTCAAGAATCCGCAGCCGGTGGAAACGGGCAAGAAGATAGAGGTCATCGAGTTCTTCTCGTATGGCTGCCCGCACTGCCACGACCTCGAGCCGATCCTGCAGACGTGGATGCAGAAGCTTCCCCCAGACGTGCAGTTTCGCCGCGTGCCTGTGATGTTCCAGCAACGCTGGGAGGCGCTCGCCAAGATCTACTACACGCTCGATGCCATGGGTGATGAGGCGCGTCTTTCACCCGAAGTTTTCAAGGCGGTGCACGTCAACGGCGTGCCTTTGTATCAGGACAAGGCGTTTTTTGACTGGGCGGCGAGCCACGGTCTCGATCGGACTCGCGTGGCGGACGTGTACGCCTCGTTTACGGTGAACAGCAAATTCAACCGCGCCAAGGCGCAGGCGAACGCCTACAACATCCAGTCGGTGCCGACCATGGTTGTCGACGGCAAATTCGTGACCGGGCGCGTCGAGCACGCTGCGCTGCCCGCGGTGCTCGACGCGTTGGTTGCCAAGGCTCGCGCCGAGCGCGCGAAGTCCTGATCCCTCTGGGGTGGTGCCGGGCAGGACGGCGCGGCGCACCGCGTGAAGATCTTCCTGACCGGCGCGTCCTCCGGCATCGGCGCCGCGCTTGCGCGGCAATACGCTAGTGAAGGCGCGCAACTCGGATTGTTCGCGCGGCGCGCGGATGCGCTTGCCGCGCTTGCGGCGACGCTGCGTCCGCTGACACCCGAGATATACGCGGGCGACGTTCGCGATGACTCCGCGCTGCGTTCGGCCGCAGCGGACTTCACCGCAAGGCATGGCCCCGCCGATGTCGTCATCGCCAATGCGGGCATCTCACGCGGAACGCTGACCGAATACGCCGGGGACAACGCAGATTTTCGCGCGACGTTCGATACCAATGTGCTGGGCATGCTGCATACGTTCCAGCCGTTTCTGCCCGCGATGCGTGCGGCCCGGGCCGGCAAGCTGGTCGGGATGGCAAGCGTAGCCGGCTTTCGCGGCTTGCCCGGCGCCGGCGCGTACTCGGCGTCGAAGGCCGCCGCGATCAGCTATCTCGAAGGCCTGCGGGTCGAGATGGTGGGCAGCGGCATCGAAGTGATCACGATCTGCCCGGGCTACGTGGCCACGCCAATGACTGCAAACAATCCTTATCCGATGCCGTTCCTGCTGCCACCCGACCGTGCGGCGTGGCTGATCGTTCGCGCGATCGCTGCGGGGCGGCGCTTCTATGTCTTGCCGTGGCAGATGCGTTGGGCCGGTCGACTCCTCCGACTCCTGCCGCGAGCGATCTACGATCGCGCGTTCGCGAATGCGCCGCGCAAGCCGCGCGGCCATGCCTAAAGCCCGCGCAGTTCCGCCCCGAATCGACGCCGGCGAAAGGAAAGGGCCGCAGGAGCGGCCTTGGGTGTGCGAAACGCCAAGCCGTTGCTACAGCGGGACGCGGACGCCGACAGTGACTGCCTGATAATTGCCGTCGTTCTTGCTCGCCGTGGCATTGACGCTGATGAAGCCCGTGACTTTGCTGTTGCCGAGCTCGCCGCTCGCGCCGACGTCGAACAAGACATAATCGTCGTCGGGTCTCAGCGCGGGAAGACCGAAACCGACTCCGCCGGTTGACACCAGTCCAGCGCGGACGATCCGGTCGTCGTTGTCGTAGTCCTTTTCCCAGCTCACGCGCGCATACGGGCGCAGCCAGCCAAGATTGCCGCTGGCTTGCCAGCCCAGGCTGGACACGAGCGAGTCGCGCTTCTGGTGGCCGAAGGACATCGCAGTGCTGGTGGTCCCCGTCTCCGACCACGCGTAGACCTTGGCTTGCTGGTAGGTGAGCCGCGCGAACGGGCCGTGAATCCAGTTGCATAGTTGAAC
>WNGA01005224.1_pt1 | contig 18820 bp, 28 predicted proteins | sample 5400061 | NCBI WGS metagenome assembly WNGA01 (sample SAMN13153366, study PRJNA577476) | soil metagenome | isolation source: 100 cm soil or saprolite under grassland replicate 2 | place: USA:California | collected 2016-06-15 | reverse complement strand
ATCGGCCGCGTGCTGATCGCCCAAGGCCGCGACGCGGCCGACGTGCCGATTACCCTCACCTTCGGCCCGAACACGCTGGTCAACTTCAAGGTCTGGACGGACGAGGTCACCATTCCCGCCTGATCGGGCCGACCAGCCGGCGTCACCTTCGGGTTACCAAGCGGTCGGCGATTCGGGGTCACAACTTGAGCGTTCTCCACCACCACACGATCATCAAGGCGGCCACGGCCGCGGCGACGAGGGGTACGAACCCGGTCGATAGCTTCACGAGTCCAGCGAGGTGGAATCCGACGAACGAACCTGCGATGCCGACGAGCGCGCTGGTGACATAGCCGCGGGTCGAACCGGCGATCTGTTGCGCCAGCCACGACGCTCCCACGAACCGGTGCACGATCAACCCGGCAACGACACCGATCAGCAGAACGAGGATGAAACTGACGGCAGGGTCTGCAAGGTTGTTCATGGATCGAGCCCTCCTTATGCGCCGATAGCCGGAGCGACAGCCCTCGGCCAAACTTGCGTTTCCGGCACTGGGCAGGAAGCGACAGCCCATTCTGTCCGGTCTGCATCATCGGTATGCGCGGATATAAAATTCGGAGAGGATGCGGATTCCGAGCCAAAGCGACCAGTAATCCGACCACCCATTCCGACGGAAGGCGGCCACCTCTGAAGTGGGGTCGCGTGAACTAGCGGCCGGTTCTCTCTCTCAACTGATCAACCAGCGCAGCCGACGCTCTATACACATTGTCGGCTGGATGCTGCCTGCAATAATTGTCAATCCAAGCCATCATCTCCTCAGTGCTTTTTCCTCCAGACACGTCGCCCTCTGGCTTGGATCCGTATTGATTGAATGCAGTTACATAGCCAAGAACCCAGGCAGTCCGGGCAGCTACTTGAACGTCGTCACCCGTGCGATTTTCAAGCCAGGAGCCACACGAGACATTTCCTTGTCCCAATACGGCTTGCTCCTGCGCGGCCATCTGGACCGTTTGAAACAAAAGCAAGCTCGCCGCAAGCAAGGCAGTCCTGTGAAACTTCATGCCGCACCTCTGGATCAATTCAAATGGAACAATTAAAGAAACCCCGCTGTATGGATACTGTTAGCTCGGGGCTCAGACAATATTCCGATTAATAACATGTGGGGACGATGGATGCCGATTACAAGCATACGAACGTGTCCGCGTTGCTACGGGCGATCTCATCTGCGGTCTGCCAGATGCGCGTATTCCTCGGCAGGAAACGCTCGCGATGCTGCGGCTTGGCTTGGTAGTCGTCGAACTGGTCGAGCAGCAGCAACGTGGCGCGTCATGTTCTTTGCCTCGCCCGTTAGTCTTTCAGTCCACTGAGGATGAAAAGATTGTTAACGTGTGGGCATTACCCTGCGGAAATTGGGTTTTCCGCTGGAGCGGTGGTCATGCTGCCGGAGCAGCTGGATGGCGGCGACCTTTACTGGAGCGAGAGCCGACGCGACATTCGCATCATCATCAGTCTTCCGGGGCGCTATTCGCTGGCAGATCGGAGAGACGCGCGGGGCGAGCGCCGACAGTTTGCCTGTCGCGCTGTCAATATATCCAATCATGCGATTGCGCTCGCTGCCCCGGTTAACGGTAAATTGGGAGAGCGGGTGATTGCCGACATTGACAGGCTTGGAAGGCTGCAGGGCAACGTTGTACGCCTTCTTGAGCGCGGCTTCGTCATGACCATCGCGGCGAGCGATGAAGAGCGTGCCGCGCTTGCCGACAAAATCGAATGGCTCGAGAAGCACAAAAACCTTGAGGTTCCAGACGAGCACAGTCATGAGCGCTTTATGCCGGAGAATGCTGCATGACGGCACCACCATGACATGTTTCGTTATCGATATATCGGTCTCCGGAGCTGCGATTTCAGCCGACACCGTTCCCGAGATTGCGACAGTTCTTGCTGTTGGAAAGGCCATCGGCCGCGTGGTGCGCCATTTTGCCGGGGGATTTGCGGTGAAATTTGTCGATCTCCACAATCGGGACAGCGTCGAGGCATTGGTCATGGGGCCGATTCGTTAATTGGAAGCGTGACCGCTTCGACCTCCTGAGCGAAGCTATCGTTGCGACGAGGTTGTCTACCCGCGTCGTCATTTCCCTGCGCCGTCCATCGGTTTCTAAAAAAAGTCGCCACACCTATCGCGGCAGGCCCGTCGCGATCGAAAACAAGCGAAGATGTTTGAAACTCAGGTATGACCGAAGGGCCATGCCTCGTGCCAAACGCAGAACCGGCTCGATGGCTCGGGGTGCCGCGCGGCTTCATTCAATCGCCTCGTCGGCGCGAGCGAGCAGGTGGACCGGACTTCAACGGGACGCTTCTCGCCTTTGGAGCCTCGGGGCATTATGGTTGACCCTCTTGGAGACACTGCCTATGCCGACATATAGGGGCAAGGATTATGCGATCCGACAGCGCATCGGCCACAACCATTGGGAATGGGAGGCGTATGCGAACAAAGGTGATGCTGTCGGATTTGCAAAGGGCAAGATAAGCGGCTCCCGAGAAGACGCTGTGCGCAAGGCTCGCGAGGCGATTGATAAGTGGCTTAGCAAACGTCCCAAAAAATCAAACTAGGACACTACCGATAAGACCCGGCGGCAGCTGCCTGTCGGCTTCTGGCACATCGCGTCGTTCGCCGCAGTGCACCAATTCGACGGTTATTGGAGGATGAGCGGACCGCCCATGGATCGTAGTACCGGAATTATTGAAGGCCCGTCTCACTTGGCAGCCATGTCCGGTTTCTGTCGCAAGGGATCGTCCCGTTCAATCCTGATCTGCGGTTGATCGTGCAGAACGACGCTCAGCAGCGAGCTGTGGACGACGACGTTGCCGTTGTACTCGATGAAGCCCAATTGCCGAAACTTGTTCATGAAAAAGCTGACGCGCGACCGCGTGGTGCCGATCAAGTCCGCCAGCGTCTCTTGGCTGATTTTCGCAATGATCGGCTCCGGCCTGCCTTCCTTGCCGAAATTCGCCAATAGGAGGAGAGCCCGCGCCAGGCGCTTCTCGCTCGAATTGAACAGTTGATCGACCAGATCCGCTTCCACGCGAATGTTCCGAGCCAGGAGATGCGAGACGAACATCTCGGAAAACGCCGGCTCGTCATGAAGCACGCGGATGACGGCCGCCTTCTCCAGCCGCATGATCTCGCATTGCGTCATTGCCGTCGCTGTCGCCATGCGCAGCGGCTGTCCCGCCAGGCATCCCTCGCCGCAGAATTCACCCGTTCCAAGCATGGCGATGACCGCTTCCTTCCCCTGCTCGGAAACAACGCTCACCTTCACCTTGCCTTCCTCGATGAAAAAAACAGAGTCCGCCGCGTCGCCCTGCGCGAAGACATGTTGATTCATGCGATATTTGGAGATGGTCCTCCCCCTGCCTACCTTGGAGAGAAAGGCTCTCGGATCGAATTCTGCCTTTTTTTTGCTTTGTTTCAAACCGGGTCTCCTTGACTGAGTTCCCCTCGCACCCGAGAACGCGGACTCAATCATAGCATCGTTCGCATGCGGGGAGAATTCCTGAAGGGGAGTCCTTGTTCCAGGCAAGGTGCGTGCGCATCCATCATGATGGCGAGCGTACGCAGCAAGAATGCGCCGAGTGGTCAATTTTGCACAGACTCGATTTGTACACAGCCCCAGGATAATCGCTCACGGGCACGGGGATGAGCGCCATGGCCTACTACCATTTTACCATAGACAAAAACGGTGGGATTGAAGTCCTCGGGGGCACACCGCTGGCCGACGACGACGCGGCGATCGCGTTCAGCAAGCAGGTGATCCGGGATTTGCAGCATGACGCCAAGGAGTGCGCGGGCTGGGCCATGCTCATCACCGAGGGCGCGCGCAGCGTTGGCGCTATTCCTTTCGAGCTTGATGCCGGTCGCAGAACCGGCTCCGCGCTCACGGGGGAGGGCTGCGAGGTATCGCAATGAGCCAAGCGGCCGACTACCGAAAGAACGCGGAGGACTCTCGCCAGCAAGCCGGGAAGTCGCGTCTACCGGACGACGAGGCGATGTGGCTCAAGATCGCCGATCAATGGATGCGCCTGGCAAACGAAGCCGAGACCCAGGGCAATAGGTGGTAGGCCGATATTTTTCGCCAAATCCCGGCTCGGGTGATTGCAACGTGCAAGCGCGTTCCTAGATACAAGACGCGCAGGCCATAAGGCTGCGTGATACGAAAGGTCAGGCCCCGAGGGCGGACCGTTCGCATGTCGCTCAAACAGGAGGTCATGCCATGCGTACATTCGATTTTGCTCCCCTCTATCGTTCAACCGTCGGCTTCGACCGGATGTTTTCCATGCTCGACCAGCTCGACGGCGTGGAAGGCTCGGTGTCGAGCTATCCGCCCTACAACATCGAGCGGACCGGCGAGAACGCCTATCGCATCTCGGTCGCAGTCGCCGGCTTCACCGACGCCGATCTCTCGATCGAGACGAAGGAGAACAGGCTGGCGATCCGCGGCGAGAAGCAGGCCGGCGACGAGGAGAAGACCGGCGACGTGCTCTACCAGGGCATCGCCGGGCGGGCCTTCGAGCGTAGCTTCCAACTCGCCGACTATGTCGAGGTCAAGGGCGCGAGCCTGGAGAACGGGCTCCTGCACGTCGACCTCGTGCGCGAGATTCCGGAGGCCATGAAGCCTCGGGCGATCCCGATCGCGAGCTCCAGCAGGCTTCTGGAGGTCAAGCCGACCAAGGCCGCTGCCTGAGGCTCTGACCGGTTGAATTTTTGGGAGCGCCCCGGTTTCCGGGGCGCTTTCGTTTTGGCCGAACGCGACGAGCAACGTCCGATAACGCGAGCGGTTCCGATCAAGAGGAATCACGGCCCGGAACACCGGCCGGCTCACCGGCCAGTTTTTTTTGTCGTGTGTTCAATTTTGCTCAGACAGCCCTAGGCTCGAAGCCTTAAGGGTAGATGGGTCGAGGAGGCTCCCCTTAACTCCCTCCTTTGATCCGCACCCTAGGTACTGGCCGACTTTTGACCCCCGGTGCCTTCAGGAAGATCGCCGGATGTGGCTCCAGGTCCAGACGTGGCTCCCTTTGCTGGCAATCGGTTTGAGTGCTGCGATCTGCTTCAGCGTGGCGGCATTCATCATGGGACAGCCTCAGCGGCGATGAGACCGGCATGACCCAAGCCCAAGAACGCGATGAGTGCATGTGGGAGTTGGCTTACAAATTGGCCCGCTCGGGCGGGCATCGTAGTTACCAATCCATCGAATCGGAATTGTCTGGTCTTGGATACCGCAACGCCCGCTCCCTGCTGGACAACGAGACGGCGCGCGAGCGGTTGGATCGCATGTGCGCCGGAGCTCGGCAAGGATTCGTATTCGTAAGCGCCCTTTGATTTTGGCGGCCTCGGTTTGGCGGCTGTTTAGATTCGCGCACGCGCAGCGTCCGCCACGGCGGACGCGGGCCGTGGGCTAATTTGATTGCGGCGAAGCCCGGTGAGCAATTTTATACAGACGCCATCGGTCAACGCGCGCATCCTTCCCGGATCAAGCCACCATCTTAATAAATATGGAGAGGAACCATGCGCGCATCACTGTTCGTCATTGCCGCCGCGACCGTGCTTTCGGCAGCCGTTCCGGCTTCGAGCGTAATCGCTCAGGGCGTCACCGTCGAAGGTCCCGCCGGCGTAGGCGTGAGGGTCGGCGAGCCGGAGCGCTACCGCGAGAGGGAGCGCTACCGCGAGCGCCGTGGGGGGGAAGAGCGTCGTTACGGCGAGGGTCGCCGTTATCGCGATCGGGCGACCGTGGGCCGCGAGGGCTGCCGCACCGTGACGGTCAAGAAGAGAATGCCGGACGGCACCGTGGTCATTCGCAAGCAGAGCTCGTGCTGACGGCGGATCCTGCCGCTCGAATCGAAGGATGGTCCCGCAAGGGGCCATTTTTCATGGGCATCCCGCCTTACAGATCGTTCGTGACCTTGAAGGCCATTGGCCGCCGCTCGACCACGCGAGCCGCCCGGAATTATATTTTGCGCGGAGCGGCATTTCACGTTGCAATGCAGCATCTCACATCCATATGCGGATCTCACACGTACCGCGGGCCCGGAAAGCAACCCCGCCGGCGGCAGGTGAGGAGGTCCGATCAGCGCCCGGGGCGGCGCGTCAGCAGGTCCTCCCATAGAAACCGCCCTCGAGGATGAGTGCCATGAGAGAGACCAAGGCCGGTGCGACGAAGCCCGCCGGCTCACCGTATGCCATGCCCAAGACGGAAACCCCGCAGGCATTGCGTCAGGTCGCCGAAAACGGCGCCGCGCAAGTCAAGGAGGCCTATGAGAAGATGAGCGCCGCCACGGCGGAGGCATCCAATCTCATTCAGACCAGCTGTGCGACGGCCGCCAAAGGTGCCATGGAGTACAACGCCAAGGTCATCGAGATCGCCTGCGCCAACACCAATGCCGCCTTCGACTATGCCCGCGGTCTCTCTGGCGTGAAGTCGCCCGCGGAGTTTCTCGAAGTGGCGACCGAGCATGCGCGCAAGCGCTTCGACGTCTTCTCCGAGCAGACCAAGGAACTTGCGGCGCTTGCCCAAAGGGTCGCGAGCGAGGCCGCAGAACCGCTCAAGGCCGGCGTGACCAAAGCGTTCCGAGGTCACCTGAGCTGAGATGTCGTGACTGAGAGCGCGGTCGGATTTGGTTGAATTGGAAACGCGCTCTCGATTCTTGATTTAGTCGCATTCAGACAACCAGGCGGTCCCGCCATGAATTGGCTCTACATTCTCGGCATTGCGGTAATCCTATATCTCATCGGCTCGCTTCGCGTGCTGCGGCAATACGAGCGCGGCGTCGTATTTCTTCTCGGGAAATTTGCGGGCGTGCGCGGGCCGGGGCTCACGCTCATCTTCGTTCCCATCCAGCAGATGGTGCGCGTATCCTTGCGCACCGTCACGATGCAAATCCCGTCGCAAAAAATCATCACGAAGGACAACGTCTCGATCGACATCGCCGCGGTCGCCTACTATCATATTTCCGATCCGGAAAGAGCGGTGATCGTGATCGAGAACGTCTACAATGCGATCAATCAGATCAGCCAGACTACCGTGCGCAACGTCGTCGGACGGTTCAGCCTCGATCAGCTTCTTTCGGACACCGCGAGCATCAACGAGCAGATCAAGAACGTCATCGACCGGCACACGGAGCCGTGGGGCACGCAGGTGACGGCGGTCGAAATCAAGGACATCGTACTTCCCGACAATATGCAGCGGGCAATGGCAAAGGAAGCCGAGGCCGAGCGCGAGCGTCGCGCGAAGATCGTCGCCGCCGAAGGGGAATACCAAGCCGCGGTGAAGCTCGGCCAAGCGGCCGACATCATCACGCAGCATCCCGTGGCGCTTCAGCTCCGCACTCTCCAGACGATGGCGGAAATCTCGATCGAAAAGAACTCGACCATCATCTTCCCTGCACAGTTCATGACGACGGTGCGGGAAGCCGTCGCGCTCTTGTCGAAGGATTCAGCATCCAAATAGCTTGGAACCTTCCCAAACTGCTCGTGGTGCTGAATCTGCCTGGCGGCGATCCTTCAACGGGTGCTGCCGCTGGCGGGAATTAATTGGCTGTAGTGTTCAATATTGCTCAGACGGCCCTGGGCTCGAAGCCTACGGTAGGGTGGTCAAGGAGGCTTCTAACGCCCCTCCTTTGATCCGCACTTTCACTTGCCCCGTTTCGGCGGGGCTTTCTTTTTGCTCGCGAGCAGCATCGGCGGCGCGGTGAGGCCGCGCGCCTTGGCTAGACTGGCCGAATTGTTCAAACGTGGGCCAAACCCCAGCACAATGCCGCCAGGACGATCAGAATCATGGTGATCACACCGAAATATCCGGCCTTTTGTCGAGCCAAGGAATGCTGCCGCATTTCAGTGACCATCTGGAAGTCGCCTTGAAATTGCTTCGGTATAACCCTGGCCCACTCTATTCGCACGGACTGCTCGCAGTCTGAGCAGAATTGATCACTTCACCAGTTTTATTTCGTCCGTTAAATCGGTCTGAAGTGACCATCCACCGTCGCTTCAAAGTGAGCAATTTTGAACAGATTTCCGTTGGGGACGCGCGTAGGTTTGCAGCGATCGAGCCGCTGCCGCAAGGCGACCGGGCTTTCAATCCAACTCCTTTCCGGAAACTCGTTGAGGGAGGACACCTGCTCCCTCGTACAACGAAAGGCTTCAGACCATGCAAGTTCCCTCATTCCTCTCGGGCGAGTCGCTCAAGCGGCTTCTTCAGGGAAGCGCCATCGGCTTCGTCCTGACGGTTGCTATCGGCTTCAACTGGACTGGCTACGGATTCGGCTGGGTCACCGGTGGTACCGTCGACAAGATCGCGGATAAGCGCGCGGAGACGGCCGTCATCGCGGTCCTCGCTCCCATCTGCGCGGAGAAGTTCCTGGCTCAGCCGGACATTGCTGCAAAAAAGGTCGCTTTCGCAAAAGTCGACTCTTGGAAGAGAAGGGACGAGCTTGCAAAGGAATGGACCACGCTTCCGGGCGGCTCCTATCAAAACTCGGACCTAGTGGATGCCTGCTCGGCTGCGATCCTCAAACCTCAGGTCGCTGCCGCCAAGTAGGGCGGTGCCGTCCTGATCGATCCCGTCGCGCGGTGCAACGAGCCGGCATGGCCGGCCTTGCACCTCGTCCGTCTGTTCGCGTTTCGTGGGCGGCTTTTTGAATTCGTCGATGTTCGTGCCGGGGCTGCCGGGCGGTTTTTCGCAATCTGCGAAAAAATCGAAGGCCGTGCGCCTCCGGCGTGGCTGTGGGAGGCTGTGAGGAGAATTGCCGCGCGCTTTCTGCACAATCGCGATGAATCTGATCCGCATCGAGCCGGCATGGCGGCGTTTGAGGCCATACAATGACGCATAACACGGTTGCAGAGGGAGTGCAGAGTAAAGCAGAAGCGCGCCTCGCGTCTCTGAAGGAGGAAAAGTTGGTAACCCGAATTGCCGTTCTGTCCACGTTTCTCACAGCGGGCAAAATGACCGAACGGCTTATGATCCGCATGTCGATCGAAACGCACAAGACGTCGCCGGACTTCGATCGAAAGAAGTGTGACCAAGCAAAAAGCAGGATCATGCAGGCGTTGGGTGATATTGATTGTGACGTGTTTATCCAAATGGATCGCTAAGATAACTCTCAGGTTTTGATCCTTGCGTTGTGCAGAGGCCTCTGGAAGCTAACGCGAACCGGCGTGGTTTAAGGGTATGAACGCTTTATCGAATTGGCCGCGCAATCGACTCTTGCTCGCCCTGTCATCCGGCAATCTCAAGCGGCTTATGCCGGAGCTTGAACAGATTCGCTGCCAACGCGGGCAGGTCCTCATGGACGCTGATAGCTCGCTCGACCATGTATTCTTCCCCGATAGCGGTGTCGTCTCGGTGGTGGCGGTCTATGCGGACGGCAGTATCATCGAGATGGCAACGATCGGCAGGGAGGGTTGCACAGGTGTGACAGCCGTCTTCGGCGCCAAGAGCTCCTCCTTCCGGCTTCTCGTCCAAATCCCGGGGAGCGCAGCAAAGATGTCGCGCGCGGCGTTCACACGGGCCATGGATTCGATGCCGTCCTTCCGAAGTCTCATGTACGCTTACGTCCACGCCTTTCTCGAGCAGGTCCTGGTGTCGGCAGCGTGCAACGGTGCGCACAGCCTCAAGGAGCGGCTGGCGCGTTGGTTGCTCATGATGCGTGACCGCGGTGACGCTGACACACTGCCGATCACGCAGGATCTGCTCGCCGAAATGCTGGGTGTCCAGCGGCCAACCGTCACGAATGCTGCCCGGGAGTTGGAAGATGCCGGATTGATTGCGCGCGGCCGACGGCAAGTCACGATCCTCGATCGGCAGGGACTCACGAAGACATCTTGTGAATGTTATCAGTTGGTCCGGATGCGCCTCGCTTTTCACCTTCCGAAAACATACGCGTAAAAAGTCAGATTCCCACCGAATTCGGTAATGTACATTACCGACAACGCCCCTCAACTCTCTCACAATCAGGACCGGGGCGACGTGGCCTCTCCAGCAAGATCGTATTCTTGCTGTCGAGGATGAGCCAGCCCCGTCAGCAGAAGCTGCAAGAGCCATCCATGCGCGAAGTCGATCCACTGGATCTCGTGGAGACGATCCGTGAAGGCCTGCTCGTGCTTGAGTCCGACCTGACGGTTCGGTTTGCGAACCGCTCCTTTTGCGACACATTCGAAGTCGCCCCGGAGGATACGGTCGGCCGGAAGCTCTATGAGCTCGGCAATGGACAGTGGGATATTCCCGAATTGCGCTCCCTGATCGAGACTATCCTTTCCGAAAGTGCGACCATCGAGGCCTTCGAAGTCGACCGCCTCTTCCCGTCGATCGGACGACGGGTGATGGTGCTCAATGCGCGGATGGTCAATCGGCCCGGCAGCGACATAAAGCAGGTCCTGCTGGCGAGCGAAGACGTGACCGAGCAGAGGAGACTCGAGCACGAGCGCGCGGCTGCGCACGAGCGTATCGCGGCGCTGCTGCAAGAGTTCGGTCACCGGATCAAAAACAGCCTGCAGATCATTGCTTCCATGGTCAGCATCGAAGCGCGGAACCACAAGAGCGGCGAGGGCAAGGCGGCGCTTGAAAGGGTGTCGCATCGCATCGCCGCGCTTGGGCGTCTCTATTCCATCCTGGGGGAAACCAATTCGATTGAGGAGGTTGATGCGGCGACCTATCTGGAGGCGCTGTGTCGCGACCTGATCGAAGCAGTGCAAAAAGAGAATGGCATCTCCATCGCGCTCAAAACCGATATCGAGAGCGAGCCCCTGCCGGCCGATCGCGCGATTCCGCTCGGGCTCATTGTGAACGAGCTGGTAACGAATGCCGTAAAATATGCGTTCCCGACCGAGACAAGGGGCACGGTCGTGGTGACGTTGAAGCGCATTCCGGGAGAGCTTCGCCTGACGGTCTCCGATGACGGCAAGGGGGTCGATCCTCGACGCACGGATTCAGGGGTCGGTGACCGGTTGGTCGAGATCTTTGCGCGGCAGCTCGGCGGCCAGGTCGAGCGGGAGAGCGGCAACAAGGGAACCATCGTGTGTCTGACATTGCCTTCGCCTGAAGCCTCGTACGATCTGCGCGGGTACCCCTCGCGATAAGGATGGCCTGCCATGAAACGCAAAGCAAAGCCCCCGTTCGATCCCAAAGTGTTTCTCTCGAAAGTAAACGGCGGACGAACCATTTCCGCCTATCGGAAGGATCAAATTGTGTACAGGCAGGGCGATCCTGCGGATTCCGTTTTCTTCATTCAGAGCGGCAAGGTCAAGAAGACCGTCGTCTCCGAGCAGGGGAAGGAAGCCGTGGTCGCACTTCTGGGAACCGACGATTTCTTCGGCGAGGCATGCTTGGCCGGAGAGGTGCTGCGTCTGGCGACGGTCTCCGCCATGACGAAATGTGTGATCGCGCGAATATCAAAGGCAGACATCACCCGGGTGATCCACGAAGAGCCGGCGTTTGCCGAGTTGTTTATCTCGCACCTCCTGGCTCGCAACAGTCGTGTCGAGGAGGACCTGGTCGATCAACTGTTCAATTCGAGCGAGAAACGCCTGGCACGGATTCTTCTGCTTCTGGCGAATTTTGGCAAGGAAGGTCGGCCGGAGCCGCTGATAGCAAAAATCAGCCAAGAGACCCTCGCGGAGATGATCGGCGCGACGCGATCTCGCGTCAGTTTTTTCATGAACAAATTTCGGCAATTGGGCCTTATTGATTACAACGGCCAAATCGAAGTCCATAGTTCCCTGTTGAACGTGGTCCTGCACGACAAGCCCGAGATCAAAACGAGGGACGAAACAATTGGTGCAGAATAAATTCTGCAATGTGGGCAATTTGATAAACCCGAGCCTCCGAAAGCGGCTGGGTTTCACCCCTCGAGAAAGTGGCCAAATGAAGCCAGCGGCCGAACACGATCGCAGATGATCTTAGTAATCGCCAGCATGGGCATAGAGAGGATCGCGCCCGGAATACCCCACATCCAGAACCAGAAGACGAGCGAGATGATGACGAGGACGGGATTGAGGGTGAACCGTCTGGCCAGAACCATCGGCGTTACGGTCTCGCCCTCGATCAAATGAATTCCAAGGTAAAGCGCCGCAGGAAGCAGCGCTAGCCAGAGCGTGTCAATGGTCAACAGGCCAGCGAGAAGAAAGATCAACACGCCCAAAGCAGTGCCGAGGATCGGCACATAGTTCAGCAGAAAGGCCACCGTCCCCCAGAGGATCGGGTCGCCCACCCCCGTGAGCCACATCGTCAATGCCATAGCGATACCTACTGCCGCGTTCATGATTGTGATCGTGACCAGATACGCGGAGATGTCGCGTTCGATTTGCTGCGAGATTTCGACTACCTGGCGCTTGCTGCTGAAGCGCGGCATTATCTCGACGAGGCGGTGCAGGAAGATATCGCCAGACACGAGAAGGGAAAAAAGAAACAACACCGTTATGAAGAAGCCGCTGGCAAAGTTCCGCGTCCCCGTGAATAGCTTCGTAAGAAGAGTTGGGCCTCGCGCCGAGGCGGCCGCGTTTGGTGATGGTTCCGTTGCTCCAAAATCTTCCACCTGCTGCAAAAACCGTTGCAGTGTATCGATGGGTTCTCGCATGAAACTCAGCCGCTCCTGAAGCCGAGGAATGCCCTCGGGAAGCTTGGCTGCCCAGGTGCCAGCGGGGCCTGAAATGGCCGTACCCAAGCCGACGATCGTTCCGAATAGCGCAAGGATCAGCAGCATCGCCGCGAGTATCCGCGGTACGCGCAACCGCTCCGATATGCGCAAGGCTGGCTGGAGCAGGAGCTTGAGAATGATAGCAAAGACCAATGGCAACACGATCTCGCTCGCGACATAGGCTGTCGCCACCAGCGCAAGGACGAATAGACCACCAAGGAATATGACTTTCGGATCTGAGGGCAGGGGCATTTCCTCCGGCTCTTGTGCCGGCGGCACGACCTCGGTCTCCTGATCGGTAGCTGCCATGCTCAACACTGCATTGATGTCTGCGTGCTCACTATCCACCTTCCTTTCAATCCCCGCTCTGCTCGGTGAATATGGATGCCATACGCCGACCAGACGCTATTGGTTAGGGCTGACGTCGCCGAATGTCAGCATCAAGTTGCGGGTGATGTTTTGATGGGCAACTGAGAGCCTCGGTCGCGATGCGCGTGACCGAGCCTCCATTCTTAGACCTATTCCGCGTGAAAACTTTCGGAATTCAGAGGACATCAGACCGGCGGCGACTTCTTGCGCATGGCCGCCTTGCGCGCGGGCTTATGCACAGCCTTGCGCTTCGGACGGGCGCGTGGCGCCTCGATCAGCTTGGCGTCGCGGGTGAGGCCGGTCAGGGCGAAGGCGGTCATCACGCCCTGCATCAGCGTGGTGATGCTGATGAAGCGGCCGATCAGCGCACCGCCCACCAGGGCCAGCGCGGGAAGAACCAGCTTTCGCGTATCCATTGAACGGCCCCTTTAACGATAACGCACCGCACAAAGAACGCCCAGTGCGCGCGCCGGTTCCCTCGGGCCTAGAATCGGCGCCCGAGCACCCAGCCGATGAGCGCGGCCACGGCGATGGTGCCGGCGATCTGCTGGCGCGAGCCGTTGCGCACCATGTCGGCGGCGCCGTTCACCGCCTCGTCGGCGGCCCGCGCGATGGCGGCTGTCGAAGCCTCCACCGGATCGGCCGCCGCCCGCAACCCATCTCCGCGGGCACGCGGCTTGCGCGGTCCGCGCAAGAAAGCGATGGCGAAGAGGACGACGGCCAGCAACGCCAACGTCCCACTGAGAATGCCGAGCGCCGCGAAGGTGCCGAGCTTAAGCTCAAGCCAGAGATAGAGCACGACGAAGCCGAGGGCGAGCGCCAGCAGCGCTGCGAACGCGCCGAGCATGGCGAGCACGATGGTGATCGCGGTTTCCCGCGCCAGGCGTTTGAGGTCGATGCCCACGAGCCGCAGCAGCGTCGCGACCATCAATGGCGGCCTTTCATCAAGCCGATGAGCATGCCGATTCCAAATGCGCCGATGACGACGCCCAGCGGATTGCGCTGTACGACGGCTCCGAATTCGGACAGCAGCGTGTTTGCCTGGTCCTTGGCGGCCGATGCGACGCCCTCGCCGATGTCGGTCGCCGCTTCGCCGACCTCCGCCCCCACGGTCTTGCCGAGATCGGCGATGATATCCTTCAGGCTGGCGACGTCAGCGCTAACATGCGACGTGACCACTCAATGAAGACCGGTCAGTGCGGACGCCCGTGGTGCTTGTTCCAGCCCTTGTGTTTGCCGCGAGTCCAACCGAGGTGGCGCCCGCGGTCTGCATGCCGCAGACGATGCCCCCGCCGGTGGTCGACCAGTACGACCTCATTTTCCGCAAGGCCATCGTCGATACCGGCCGATCCAAAGTGGTACATCGGCACAAGTGGAACCGCAGCGGCCCCGGAAGCGCCGCCGGCAAGAGCGGCGAGACCGGCAGCAAGGCAAAGCCAGATTCGTGTTTGCATGATCTTCTCCGAAAAAAGGAACATGGGACAGAGCATCGTGTCACATAAGACGATAGATAATGGATCAAAGGCGCGGAAGTGGCCTGCATCAAGCGAGGCTTCGCCGAGGCTTCGCCTCAGACCGACGAGACATGCTACATCGCAAAAACTTGACACATTTGCACCAAGTCCCGTGACTCAAGCGAAACTAGCCCATCTACGCGCATGGACTGCTCGACGTCTGAGCAAAATTGGGCGAATATCCCGGACTTGACAGACGGCCCGGCTTGTGGCAATATCCTTCTACGAGAGGGGAAATGCCATGGCCAAGCGACCGAAGCCCGTCCACCAGCTTACCGCGGCACAGTTTGACACGATGTTCCCGGACGAACACGCTTGCAGGGCCTATTTGCAAGCTCGCCGCTGGCCCGATGGCGTTCACTGTCCGCGTTGCGGCAATCCCGCCGTCTATGACTTGCCGTCTCGTAAATGGCACTGGCAATGCGAACAGTGTGCCCCAGACGGCTATCGGTTCTCTCTCTTGGTCGGGACGGTTTTCGAGAACACCAACAAGCCGCTCCGCGACTGGTATCGCGTGATCCATCTTATGCTGACCAGCAAAAAGGGGATGAGCGCGCTCCAAATCTATCGGTTCATGGGTTTCGGTTCGTACAAAACCGCGTGGGGCATGTGTCACAAGGTCCGTGTCGCGCTCATTGAGGACATTGAACAGCTTGGCGGCGTAGTCGAGGTTGACGAAACTTTCATCGGCGGACTGGCGCGCAACAAGCACAAGGACAAGCGCGGCAAGGGCGGCGGAACCGGCGGTATCGGTTCGGGCAAAACTCCGGTCGTCGGTGCCGTGCGGCGTAAGGGCAATATCGTGGCCCGTGTCGTTCAGAACGTGCGCGCCGATACGCTTACCGAATTCGTCCGCGAAGCCGTTTCGCACAAGGTCAGCTTGCTCTGCACTGATAGTTGGGTTGGCTACAAGCATCTTGGCGACGAATTTCCGCACGCGTCTGTCGATCACAAACAAGGCGAGTATGTGCGAAGCGTGGCCTACTATGAGAAAGATGCGGTCGTTGTTGGTGCCGTTCACACCAACACAATTGAAGGCTTCTGGTCGATCTTTAAGCGCGGCATTGTCGGGAGCTTGCACAAGGTCAGCCGCAAATACATGCCGCTGTATGTTGCCGAATTCCAATTTCGCTATAATAACCGCGAAAACGCGGACATTTTCGGCACGGCGATTGCGGGATGCTAGAGACATGGAAGAAAGCGCGCGGACCAATCGGTTGCATCGCGCTTTGGGTATTATTTGAATGTGTGATTTCATGGAAAGCATTTTGTTATCAACCAAAGGAGTATGCAGCCACCTACCAATCCACCGAAAAATATGAGTGCGTTTTTCGAGGCCCGTTCATGTCCCTCTTGCGTCTCATTTACGACTGGTGGGTTCACGTTTTTGACAAGCCCGACTCTTACGTAGCCCTTTTCACCGCCCTGCTCTTTGTCTCGACTACCGCCCTCTGGTGGTCCACTCGGCAGCTGTGGAGCGTGACCAAGGTAGCCGCCGAACATATCCCCCGCGTCGAACGAGCCTACTTTTCTGGCGGAGGCCCCCTCATTGCCGGCGGACAACAGTTGGCGTTCACAATTGACAACTACGGGAAAACTCCCGGCGTATTGGTGGAATACGCCGTTGAATTTTGCCCCTTGAATAACATTCCACCGGTGCCTGCCTATCTCGCTCCAAATTATCAAAGAACTCGCTGGCACGGCGTCATAAAACCGGACACTCTTGGACTCCCCATCACAGCCATCCCGATTCCTAATATTCCACGACCCATCCTGATTTATGGCCGATACTGGTATCGGGACATTTGGAATAAGCCGCACGACTCTGGCTTTGTGCTGGTCGCGGAAGCGGGGGGAACTCACGGGTTCGTTCCCGCCAACATCCCCATGGCTTTCACAGATTCCGATATCGCCTCCTAGAATCACACCCGCCAGGATGAGCACCGCGCCGGCCTGTCTGGCCCAACGTAGAAGAATTCCACCCTTCTGTCGAGTTCGGGCCAATCGCCCAAAATTGATCACTTCACCAATTTTGTTCCGTCCATTAGTGCTGTCAGATCAAAGCCGACCCATGAGAAGCAGCACGACGAGGACGATCAGGATGATGCCGATGATACCGATGCCGCCGTGACCGAAGCCGTAACCGTAGCCGCCGAAGCGGCCACTGAAGCCACCAAGCAAGAAGATGACGAGGATGATGACGAGTATGAGGCCAAGCGACATGATCTATCTCCCGTTGCAGCAGCTGACCGAACATCGAGCCTCTTCGCATTCCGCCTGTGAAGCCCTTGATCGGCATTTTTCCGGATGGCGCACGATCGGTGTCGCCATCCGGGAATTGCAGAACTATTTCTTCTCGATGGAAACACCGCTTTTGCCGACGTTGATCTCGATGCCGGCGGTCTTCTGCCGCTCCTGGTAGAACTGATAGCTTACGACCGCGGCGGCGACGGCGAGCGCGCCGATGATGAGGTAGAGAACGTTGCGATTCATCGTCGGTAAGTCCTTTTTTGTTTACCCTTGACGCCAGGATCTTGCGTCGCGAGCAGATGCATCGTCGAACTCGATCGGCACCCGATATTGAAGGGCCGGCCGCTTTGGCCGGGCGCTCGGTCGGGCAAATCGGGATGGTCTAGGCTGGAATAGCGGCTCTTGAGAAAGTCCGCCGAACTGGAGCCGCTGCCAAAGACAATGGCGATGCCAATGTGGTCTATGCGGTTTATGAGGCCATGCGGGCGAGGTACGCTGAACAGCAATCAGCTGCCAATGGTTAAATTGTAGCTTGGGAAGCCTAAAAGGAGGCGCGGAAGTCCAAGACGAAAGCCCCGCCGAAGCGGAGCTCAATCCCCCAAGCCTAAAAGCGGCAATATCCGCTAGAACCTCACCATTTTATTCTTGTGTAGTTTTCTCCGCGCTTGTCGAGTTCATTTGCCAGCTGATCCGACTAAGCGCGCCAATCCTGCGTTTCACGTACACCGTATGGTTTTGCTTTATCTTTCGGCGTCTTATCATCTTCCTCCAACGCACGGCGTACGCTGTCATAAAGCATGCGCTACCTGCAAACACCGGGAAAGGACCACTCGGTGCCTCTGTCCGATCAAGGCGCAGATATCCGACGCCACACTTTTCGCAAATCGGAAGATTGGGCTTTTGTTCTAGGGCAGCAACGCGTTTTTCGAGAGCATCCACACGATCGGGAGTCGCTTCAACTCGCTACCATACATCCCATCGCCGCAACATTTCTGTAATTTCACCGAGGATCGCCATGGCAGACTTCTCATTGCTGAGACGGGATAACGAGATTCCCGCCAAGTGTTGAACGGCTAAGCGTTGAGCAGAGTGATCTCCACTTTGTCGCGCGACGAAAACGACACCGTGCTATTTCGTTTTGCGCGCCCGACGGCGGCGTTGCGCGATCGGGCGTTTTGCCGGCGGATGTTTTGGCCCAGTCTTTACCGCCGCGCTGATGGCGGTCTCAACCCCCTCCCAGCCGTCGGGGCGCAACTCGATTTTCGGTGTACGACGACCGCCGCTAGGAGCGCCGCCCTCATCGTCCCATCGGTCGATGGATTTAGCGTTGTTGTTCGTGGGCTTGGGATGCTTCTCAGCCATGATGCAAATATGCACCCGGTTTCGTCCTGTTTCCAGAGGATCAGGCGGCCCTTTCTCTTGCGTCGGGTGCAAGACAGACAAGACGGCCCATGTGTGGCTTAATCGTCTAAAGGCAGGAGGACGGCACCCATGCCCCATTACCATTTCAACTTCACCGACGGTCATCGCATGGTCGTCGATGAAGAAGGCGAGGGGCTTCCGAACAAAGACGCGGTGCGGCGGCAAGCAATCAGATCGGCCGCCGACGCGGTGAAGCACCGCCAATTCGGTTGGGGCTGGGAGCAATGGTCGGTACGAGTCACTGACAGCAAAGGCGGTGACGTGCTGACGCTTTCATTCGTGGAAGCAATGACCAAAAGGAGCTAGTGCTCCGATTCCGAAGTTCGCATCATTTCGCGGCACCCTGTCATGCGAACTTCGGAATCAAAGGAGCACTAGCAAGTGTATGTTTCTAGTGCGGTTTTGGATTTGAAGTTCCTATACGGACCTTGCCGCACGATCCGATAGGAACTTCAAATCCACCGCACTAGTTCAGCGTTTCCGAGATTCGAATCATATCAGGCGGCCTTGTCGAGCTTGTAGGTCCAGGTGTGAACGACCGGGTCATGGTTGAAGTAGTCGATGGCGGCCATGAGGCGCTCCTTGAGTTCCTGCTTGGAGGAGAT
>WNGA01005223.1_pt1 | contig 18820 bp, 18 predicted proteins | sample 5400061 | NCBI WGS metagenome assembly WNGA01 (sample SAMN13153366, study PRJNA577476) | soil metagenome | isolation source: 100 cm soil or saprolite under grassland replicate 2 | place: USA:California | collected 2016-06-15 | reverse complement strand
CTCTGCGCCGCCTGGAGCAGCATGTCGTTCGTGACGACGGTGTGCGGCGACGTGCTCGCCGCGCCCGCGCCCGACCCTTGCGCCGTCAGGGGCGAGGTCATCAGGCACGCAAGCGCGATGGGACGCCACCATCCGGTCCACTGCCGCATACACACCTCCCGTGAAAAAGTGAAGCTGCCACTCCTGCCGCCCGAGGCGCCGCTAGCGCGCGGCACCGAGCGCCAATCCGACGTAGAGACTCCGCCCCGGAGCCGGCTCGTAATAGCGGCCCGCGGCGGCGTTGATGACCACCGACCCGACGTACACTCGGTTGAAGACGTTGTTGATCCCCACGAACGGGGCGAGCCGCACTGTCCCCGCGGTCCCGTCCCACCCGATCCGCAGGTTCGTCACCCACCACGGCGTGGTCCGCACACTCGCGGTGTCGTCGACGAAGAATCCCGAGGAGTGTTGCGTCTCGACCTGCATCCAGGCGCCGTGCGCGGCCGCCGGCCTGACGCTCACCGCCAGCCGGCCCGCATAGCGAGGAATCCCCGGCAGCGGGCGGTTTTTCAGGGCGAGGTAGTCCCGGTAGCGGAAATCGGAGATGGTATACACACCCGTCAGGCTCACGCCGGTAAGCAGCGTCAGCTCACCGCCCAGTTCCACCCCGCGATGCCGCGCGCTGCCGGCGTTGCGGAAGAACCGCCGCCCCGGCGACCCCACCACGTCGTAGCCGATCAACTCATCGGACACGTCAGCCTGATACACCGCCACGCTCCAGCTCCCCTTGCCGTCCACCGCCCCGCGGGCACCCAGCTCGTAGTTCATCGCCCGCTGGGGTTGCAGCGTGGGATTGAAGCCGCCGGCGGTGTCGGGGCGGTTGGTGAGCTCCGTGGTGGTGGGCGTCTCGAAGCTCGACCCCAGGCTCGCATAGACCGTCGTCTCATCCGAGGGCGTGACGGCCACCCCCAGCGAGCCGCTCAAGGCGGCCATCAGCCGGCGTCCGGAGTCGTCGGGGTTGGGAGGCGTCACCGTGATCAACCGGTCATGGACCTCGAACCGCACCCAGTCGTACCGCAGTCCCCCCGTCACCGTCACTCTCGGCGACAGCTCGACGGCGCTCTGCACGAACGGGCCGATTTCGGTGACGTGCTCGAGCTGGTCGAGCTGGCGCACGGTGTCGCGCTGGGGAGACGTGGCCGACACGTAGTTGTAGTTGACCCGGTCGTCGCGCTGGCGCTGGACATCGAACCCCGCGGTCAGCAGGTGGCGAAGCCTCCCCAGCGGCACGGAGCGGGTGACGGTGGCCCGCGCCCCGTAGGCCAGCCGGCTCAGGTCGATGTACGCGAAGGTCTGCGGGTTCTTGAGATCCCTGGTCAGTCCGAACACCGTCACGGCAGTCTCCGCGCCGTCCGCGGCCGTGCGGCGCAGGGTGACGCCCACCTGCCCCTGGGTCACGTCCTTGCCGGCGTTCCGCCGCAGGTTGATGGCCGCCGCGGAGTCCCGGTTGGCCCGCAGCTCGGCAAGGGTGAGCGCGCCCGGGTTGTCGGCCCGCGGATCATCCCCCACGTCCGCCAGCGTCGCGAGCGTCCAGCCGCCCACGGGCACCTGGAACCGCGTGTTCAGGTTGCGGAGTTCCGCGGCGCTGTGGTCGCGCACGCCGTCGTACCCCAAGCGCGACACGTTGACGAAGCCGCTGCCCGCGCCCACCCGGAACCGCGTCGCCGTCTGCCATTTGGACCAGGTGCGGCCGGTGTTGTCCCCGGAGCGCCCGGCAACGACGCGGAGCGCTTCGTCCCAGCGGCCCGGGGTCGTGGGATCGGTCCAGATGCTCACGACGCCGCCGGAGGCGTTCCCGAAGAGCGCCGAGGAAGAGCCGCGAAGCACTTCGATGCGGTCCACCGCGCCCAGGTCGAGGTTGGTGAGCTGGCCCTGGCCGTCGGGCAGGGTCTGCGGGATGCCGTCCACCAGGACCTTGACCCCGCGCACGGCGAACGCGGCGCGGCTCCCGAAGCCGCGGATCGAGAGCCGCTGATCGAGCGAGAAGTTGTAGCGGTTCGCGATGAAGACGCCCGGCACGCCGGACAGCGCCTCGTCGAGGCCCCAGGTGGGCTTGGCGTTGCTGATTTGCGCTTTGTCCACTATTTGAACGGCGCGCGGTGTCTTGGAGAGCGGAAGCGTGCTGCGAGTTGCGGAAACGGTGATGGCGGGGAGGACGACCCTCGGAGGCATCGTGTCGGGTTCCTGGGCATAGGCCATGCCCGGCAGCCACGCCCGCCACGCCGACATCGCGATCGCCGCCCGCCACGTGAGGGACCTCGGGGCGCGAGGGCTCATGGCTTCGGTTCTAACGCCACGCGGAAACGGAGTCAAGGCGAGCCGGTCTCAATGGGGGACCTTGAACAACCGGTTCCAACGGATCCGGAACGGGTCGCGGTCCACGCTGAAATAGATGAACAGCGGTCGCCCTTCCACATGCGAGCGCGGCAGGAACCCCCAAAACCGACTGTCGCGGGAGTCGTCGCGGTTGTCGCCCATCACCCAGTAGTGGCCCGCCGGGACCACGATCGGCCCCCAGTCGTGCACCGTCGGGTGGTAGCGCTCCGGGTGGGGACCGATGTATTGCGGCAGCTGCCGGGCTCGGATGTCGGCGAGCTGGAACGGCGTCTCCCCCATGCCCCCGCCGGGCAGGTGCAGGGCGTACGGCTCGTCGAGGCGCCGCCCGTTGCGGATCAGGGTGTCGTGGATCATCTGCAGCGTGTCTCCGGGCTCGCCCATGACGCGCTTGACGATGTCGAGGTTCGGCGTCGAGTCCTCGACCGACCGGAAGATCACGATGCCGTCGCGGTGCGGGTCGGTGTAGCCGTTGATGTGCAGGAAGCGCAGGCCGGTGAAGGGGATCTCGAGCTCGCCCCCGTAGGCCGCCTTGTTCACGAAGAGGAAGTCGCCGATGAGCAGCGTGCTCTCCATGCTCCCCGAGGGGATGCGGAACGCCTCGATCAGGTAGGAGCGCAGGATGATCCAGATCACCAGGGCGGTGGCGATGGCCTTGCCCCAGCTCACCGCTTCCTCGCGCCACGTCTTGGCGGGCGTCGCGCGCACGGGGGGGGGCGGGGGGGGCGGCACGGGACCGGTCTTCTTGGTCGGGGGGGGAGGCACGGTCACGGGCGGTCGATCCAGTCGGCCACGAAGACGTTGGTCTCTCCGGGCTTCGAGCCGTGGCGGTTCGAGGCCCACACCAACCTGCCCCCGTCGGGGGAGAACATCGGGAACGCGTCGAACTCCGGGCTGGTCGTGACCTGCTCCAGACTCGAGCCGTCGAGGTTCACGAGATAGAGGTCGAAGTTCCGCGACCGCGGCTCGCGCCAGTTGGAGGCGAAGACGATGCGCCGGCCGTCGGGGGTGAACGCCGGAGCGAAGCTCGCGCCGGGGAGGTGCGTGACCTGCCGCTGGTCCGAGCCGTCGGCGTTCATGACCCACAGGTCCATCTGCGTGGGACGCACCAGGTGCCGGGCGATGAGGTCACGATACGTGGCGCTGTCGGCCGCAGTGGCGGGGTGATAGGCGCGGTACACGATCAGCTTGCCGTCAGGCGAGAAGAAGGGTCCGCCGTCGTAGCCGAGGGTGTGGGTGAGCCGCCGCAGGCCGGTGCCGTCGGTGCGCATCGTGTAGATGTCAAGATCGCCGTCGCGGAGCGAGGTGAAGACGATGGTGCGGCCGTCGGGCGACAGGGTCCCCTCGGCGTCGTAGCCGGGGCTGGTAGTGAGTCGGCGGGCGTGGGCGCCGTCCGCATCGGCGACGTAGATGTCGTAGTCGTACAAGGCCCACACGTAGCCCTGCGAGTAGTCCGGGCGCGGCGGGCACGCGGGATCGGCGTGTTCGGTACTGGAATAGAAGATGCGGCGGTCGTGATCGAAGAAGAACCCGCAGGTGTTACGGCCTTTCCCGCTCGCCACCTCACGCAGGTCGGACCCGTCGGCGTTCATGATGTAGATGTGATCGCAGCCGGTGTCGGCGGGCTGGCGCTGGAGAATGAGGCGCCGACCGTCGCCCGACCAGTACGCTTCGGCGTTCTGCCCGCCGAACGTCAGCTGGCGGATGTTGCGCAGGTGGACTTCGCCGGACTCGGGCGCCACGGCCTGGGCCTGGAGGGCGAGGGCGAGGATGGTGAGCATGGGAAGCGGGAATCTAATGCGGAATGCGGAGTGTGGAATGCGGAATTGCAGTGGTCAGGTCATTCCGCAATCCGCATTCCGCATTCCGCATTAGATTTCGAGCCGATGTCCAATCCCAAACCTCCGCGCCGTACCCGCCAGCCGTTGCTGGACGCCCTCGGCACGCTGTGTACCGAAGGGAAACAGGCAGCCGACTATTTGTGGCAGGTGCCCGACGACGCCGCCGTGCGGGAGAAAATCCTCACGATGCTCGACCAGATCGCCGTCGAGAGCAGGAAGCAGGGTCGCCGCGAGATGCCCAAGATCGCCGAGGACCTCAAGGTCATCGCGCAGAAGACGCCCAGCCCCCAGCAGGTGGATCTGCTTGTCAACGGATTCGACCGGCTGATCCAGCTGTGGCAGGCCGCGAAATCCGGATTGCTATGACCGACGTCGTCACCGATCGCGACATCGCCCTGGAACAGCTCTGCATCAACACCGTCCGCGCGCTGGCGATGGACGCGGTGCAGCAGGCCGAGTCCGGCCATCCCGGCACCGCAATGGCGTTGGCGCCGCTGGCGTGGGTGCTGTGGCAGCGGCATCTGCGCCACAACCCGGCGAACCCGGCGTGGCTCGACCGCGACCGCTTCGTGCTGTCGTGCGGTCACGCGTGCATGCTGCTGTACAGCGTACTCTACCTCACGGGGTACGACCTGCCCCTCGAGGAGATCAAGCGGTTCCGGCAGTGGGGCTCGCGCACGCCGGGGCACTCCGAGTACGGGCACACGCCCGGGGTCGAAGCGACCACGGGACCGCTCGGCCAGGGCGTGGGGAACGCCGTCGGGATGGCGATCGCCGAGGCCCAGCTCGCCGCGGTGTTCAACCGGCCCGGGCACGACATCATCGACCATCACACCTACTTCATCTGCTCCGACGGCGACCTGATGGAGGGGATTTCTCACGAAGCGGCGTCCATCGCCGGCCACTTGAAGCTCGGCAAGCTGATCGGGCTGTACGACGACAATCACATCACCATCGACGGTGACACGGCGCTCGCCTTCTCCGACGACACCGCGAAACGCTTCGAGGCCTACGGCTGGCACGTGCAGCGCGTCACCGACGGCAACAATCTCGATGCCTTGGACACGGCGATCCGCGCCGCCAAGCGCATGACGGACAAGCCGTCACTGGTCATCGTACGCACGCACATCGCGTTCGGCAGCCCCAACCGCCAGGACACCGCCAAAGCGCACGGCGAGCCGCTGGGCGTCGAGGAGGTCAAGCTCACCAAGCAGAACCTCGGCTGGCCGTCGCTCGAGCCGTTCCACGTGCCCGCGGAGGCCCTGGCCCGCTGGCGCGCCGCCACGGCGCGCGGGGCCCGGCTGGAGAGCGACTGGAATGCTCGCTACGCGGCGTACCGCAAGACGCACCCCGACCTCGCCGCCGAGCTCGAGCGCCGGCTCCAGAGCCGTCTACCGGAAGGCTGGGACGCGGGGCTCCCCGCGTTCGGCCCCGCCGACGCACAGGCGACGCGGGCCGCGTCGGGGAAGACCATCAACGCCATCGCGTCGAAGCTGCCCGAGATGATCGGCGGGTCGGGAGACTTGACCGGCTCGAACAACACGGAGATCAAGGGCGGTGGCGTGTTCTCGGCCACGAGCCGCACCGGACGGAACTTCCACTTCGGCGTGCGCGAGCACGGGATGGGGGCAGTCCTCAACGGCATCGCCTACCATCGCGGCTCCCTGCCGTTCGGCGGCACGTTTCTGATTTTCTCCGACTACATGCGGCCGGCGATCCGGCTCGCCGCGCTGGCCGGGCTCAAGGTCATCTACGTCTTCACCCACGATTCGATCGGCCTGGGCGAGGACGGGCCCACCCACCAGCCGATCGAGCAGCTGTCGGCACTGCGGGCGATCCCCAACATGACGGTGATCCGCCCGTCGGACCCGACCGAGGTGGTCGAAGCGTGGCGCGCGGCGGTGCTGCATACCGCCGGGCCCGTCGCGCTCGTGCTCACGCGGCAGAAGGTCCCGGTCGTGGACCGCGGCCGCTACGCGCCCGCGAACGGATTGCGCCTCGGCGGCTACGTGCTGGCGGACGCGGCCGTCGGCCGGCCGAAGGTGATTCTCATGGCGACCGGCTCGGAGGTGGAGCTGATGCTCGGCGCCTACGAGAAGCTCACCGCGGCGGGGATTCCCACGCGTGCGGTGAGCATGCCGTGCCTCGAGTTCTTCGCCGCGCAGCCACCGGCGTATCGCGACGCCGTGCTCCCGCCGGGTGTGCCGCTGCGCATCGCCGTGGAGGCCGCGGCGCCGCAGTCGTGGTATCGCTGGGTGGGAGACCGGGGAGTGGTGGTGGGGATCGAGCGGTTCGGCGCGTCGGCCCCGTATCAGCGGATCTACCAGGAGCTGGGGCTGACGGTGGAGCGGATCGTGGCGGAAGCGAAGCGGCTGGTGTAGAATCGGGCCGTGCACCGTCCCGTCCTGCTGTCGCTCGTTCTCCTCGCCGCCTGCGGCCCCTCCGCAACGCGGCGGCGCGCGGACGTCGAGGAGTGCAGCAAACTCCACGAGCAGGCGCAGCTCATCGCACTGTGCCTGATGAGCGACCACAAGTGGCCGGAGGCCGAGGCCAACGCGGCCGGGCGCGCCCGCGAGCGCGAGCTCATCAGCATCCGCGCCGCACACGAGGACTCGCTCTGGAACGCCGCCGCCCCGCAGCACCGGCAGGAAATCCGGCAGTGCCCGGGACGATGGAGGGATATGGCGGCGTGCCTCGAGGCGGCTGGTTGGCCGGAAGCTCGCGCCGTGCGCGCGGCAGACTCTACCTGGGCGGCCGATTCCACGGAGCATCGGCGCCAGATCCGAGCCTGCCTGGCGCGAGAGCGCACCGCCAACATCGCCGCCTGCCTGCAGCTGTACTACGGGTGGTCGCCGGAGCGGGGACTCCGGGCCAACGATTCGGTACGGGCGCCGGCGCGCTAGGACCTCGCCCCCAAACTCAGCACTTTCCCAGTCGCCTAAGCACGACCCGCGCCGCTTCCCGCCCCGACTTCACGCACGCCGACACCCCCGTTCCATCCACGCCCGCCCCGGCGATCGCCAGCGGCGGCAGCCGCTCCAACCTCCGCCGCACGTCCGCCACGCGGGCGGCGTGTCCGTGCGGGTAGCGCGGGATGCCCCGGCTCCAGAAAAACGTGCGGGTCCACAGCGGCTCGCCGGTGAGCGACAGCACCTCCCGAAGGGCCTGATGCGCGACCACCGGTGGCTCGCCTTCGATCGGACCGAGGAACGCGCGCAGCAGCGCGTGGCCCGCGGGGGCGCGGCCCGGGAACTTGCGCGAGGCGAACGTCACCGCGCGAACCGCCCCGCCGGCATCGGGTGACGCGACGAAGCCCGTGCCCTCGAGACTACGACCCAGTTGGTTCTCCCGATACGCGAGCGACACGGTGAGGCTGGGAAAGTAGGCGACCTCGGCGAGGTGGCGGGCTCCGGCGACGCCGGCGGTCTCGACGAGCCGAGCCGCCGCATACATCGGCAGGGCCAGGACCACGGCCTCGGCGTCGACCACCGTACCGCCGGTGACGGCAAGGCGCCACCTCGCGCCGACCTGCACGATGCCCGTGACGCCCAGCGGCGCGCGGATTCGCCCGGCGAGGGGCGCGGCCAGCGCGTCGGTCAGCTCCCCCATGCCGCCGGCGAAGCTCGCGAACCCGGCCTTCACGTCCTCCAGCCGCGCCTCGATGCCGAGCAGCGCGGCGGCGCGGCCCTCAGCAAGGCGTTCGAACCCCGTCCCGGTCCAGAGGAGCGAGCCGCGGGCGCGCTGGGGGACGACGTGGTCCACGATGCCCAGCTCCGACGCGAGCGCGGGGATGTGCGGCTCGGCGGCGAGCCAGCCGTCGGGGCCACCTTCGATGATGAAGCCATCCCGCCGCTCGGTGACCACGACGCCGCCGGGACGCCGTTCGCTGTCCAGGACGGTGACGTCGGCGCCCGCGCGCGCGAGCTCCCACGCCGCGGCCAGCCCTGCCACGCCGGCGCCGACCACGGCGACGGTCACGCGAGCCAGCCGCGCTCGCGGGCGGCGCGGCGGGCGAGGTCCGCGAGCGCGGCGATGAGCGCGGGATCGTCGTTCAGCGAGCGTGGGCGCTCGAGCCGAACGCCGAGCCGCTGCGCCAGCGCCTGATACTCCACGTCCACGTCGTACAGCACCTCGACATGGTCGCACACGAATCCGATCGGCGCGAGGATGATGTCGCGGTGCCCCTCCGCCGCCAGCCGCTCCAGCACCGCGCCGGCGTCCGGTTGGAGCCACGGCTCGGGCAGACGCCCCGCGCTCTGCCAGGCGACATCCCACTGGTTGGGCCGCAGCCGCAGCCGCGCCGCCAGCGCCTGCGCGGTCCGCCGCAGCTCGTCCGGATACGAGTCGCCCGTCTCGAGGATCCGCCGCGGGAGGCTGTGCGCGGTGAAGATCACCTGCACCTCCAGAGGGGCGGGAAACCGGCGCAGCGTCTGCGCGAGCTGCTCGTGCAGCCCCTCGAGGAACTGCTGGTGCTCGCCCCAGCTCCGCACCAGGGCGAGCTCGAGCCGTCCGCGCGCCGCCTCGAGCAGCTGCTTCTCGTAGGCGCCGACCGACAGCGTCGAGTAGTGAGGTGCCATCGCGATGGCGACGACGCGCTGCAGGCCGTCCCCCACGATGCGCTCCACCGTGTCTTTGATGAACGGATGCCAGTGGCGCATGCCGACGTAGACGGGCAAGCCCAGCGCGCGGCCGAGCGCCGCTCCTTGCGCTTCCGTCCACCGCCGGATGGGTGAGCCGCCGCCGATCTGCGCGTAATGGCCGCGGATCTCGGCGACGACCTCCGGGCTCGTGGGGCGGCCGCCGCGGACGTCGAGCAGGTAGGGCTCGACGTCATCCAGCGTCTCCGGCCCGCCGTAGGCCATCAGGATGACCGCGTAGGGCTCACCCGCCATGAACCAGCTCCACGACGAAGGCCACGGCATCGGGCGGCGTCTCGGGGACGACGCCGTGGCCGAGGTTGAAGACGTGCCCCGCACGGCCGGCGGCCAGATCCAGAACCTCCCGGACCTGTCGGCGCAGGACCTCGCGCGGCGCGAGCAGGGCGGCGGGATCGAGATTCCCCTGGATGGCCTGGCCGTTGTGCAGCCGGCGCCACGCGGCATCGAGGGGGATGCGCCAGTCCACGCCGACCACGTCCGCGCCGGCGGCGGCGAAATCCTCGAGAAACGGGCCCGTCCCCGTGCCGAAGTGGATGACCGGGACGCCCGCCGCGGCGGCGAGCGCCAGCGCTTGGCGGCTGTGCGGCAACACGTACTCGCGGTACTCCGCCGGCGAGAGGCACCCGGCCCAGCTGTCGAATAGCTGCAGGGCCCGCGCGCCCGCGCGCGCCTGCGCGGCGAGGTAGCGCCCCGTGAAATCGGCGAAGCGCTCCAACAGCAGGTGCCAAGTGTCGGGGTCCCGGGTCATGAGTGCCCTGGTGCGGGCGAAGCCCTTCGACGCGCCCCCTTCAATCGCGTAGCTGGCGAGCGTGAACGGGGCGCCCGCGAACCCGATGAGCGGCACATGCGGCGGCAGCTCGGCGGCGACGAGGCGCGCGGCGGCGAGCACATCGCCGAGACTCTCTTCGGGATCCAGCGCCGGGAGCGCGCGCACCGCGGCCGCGTCCCGGAGCGGCCGGGCGATCCGCGGCCCTTCGCCCGCGGCGAACGACAGGCCCAGTCCCAGCGGCTCGAACGGCAGCAGGATGTCGGCGAACAGGATGGCGGCGTCGACGGCGAAGCGACGGACCGGCTGGAGCGTGATCTCGGCGGCGAGGTCGGGCGTGTGACACAACTCGAGCAGCGAGTGCTTCTCGCGCAGCGCGCGATATTCAGGGAGGTAACGGCCCGCCTGGCGCATGAACCAGACCGGGGTGGCGTCGACCGCCTGGCGGCGACACGCCCTCAGAAAGCGTGGAAGCTCAGCGGGCAACCGTCGGCTCGCGCGCCTCCGCAGCGGCGGGGGCGATGAGAATCGTGTCCCCCTCCAGCTTCACCCGATAGGTCGGCACGGGGAGGCTGGGCGGCCCCGACAGCACCTGCCCGGTCTCGAGCGAGAAGACGCCCGCGTGCCAGGGGCACGTGACCACGCAACGCGCGGCGTCCACCGCGCCGTCCGACAGGCTCGCGCGCGCGTGCGTGCAGCGGTTGGCGATCGCGTAGACCGTGCCGCCGACGTTGAACAGCGCGACCGCGTCGCTCGCCGCGTACACCCGCCTGCTCGCACCGGGCGGCAGCTCGGCGAGGGTGGCGACGGGGGTGAAGCCATCGTCGCGCACCGGGCGCCGCGGCTCCGCGCGGGAGGCGCCCGCCCCGCCGAGCGTGTCCAGCAGCTCCCACAGCGCCATCTGCACGCACGTGAACGTAGGCGTGTCGCGCAGCGTGTAGGCGGACGCCTCACTCTCGCGCAGCTCCATCACCAGGTCGAGGAACTCGGCGGGCACGTCGCCCTCGAACGCCACGACGAACTCCTGGTCGTCGAGCCCGTACGAGTAGGTGGTGTTCAAACGGATGGTCGGATACTTGCGCCCCACGCGCACGTGCTCGTCCATCATCCGCTGGCGCTCCGTCCTGGGGAGCGCGTACCAGCTGCGCGTCTTGATGAACGGATAGACGAAGAGGTACTTCGCGGCGCTGGGCCGGATGACGAGCCGCTGGTCGTGCGCGGGTTCCTGGGGGAACTCGTAGATCGAGCGCCGCGTCATCGCGAGGTAGCTGTACGGGATCGAGAGGTAGGCGCCGAGGTCGGTGCGGTTCAGCGCCGTCTGCAGCTCGACGAGGGCATCGAGGTCTTCGGCCACCTGCCACAGCAACACGTCGCAGTCGCCGCGGATGCCGACCAGGCCGTACGGCCGCAGCAGCAGCCGCCCGTGAAAGCTCTCGATCGTCTCGGCGAACTCGGTCTTGGCCGCGGCCTGGCGCTCGGGCGGCAACCGGCGCCATGCGGGGTCGAGCTTGTAGAAGGCGTAGCGGACGACTTGGCGGTGTTCGGGAGCGCGGGCCGACATGATCGCAATCTAAACGCGGAACGCGGAACGCGGAACGCGGAACATCAGCGCGACGTTTCGTTCCGCGTTCCCACTTCCGCGTTCCGCGTCCTCGCGTGTCGCTCTTTCCAATACTTCCGGAACACCCACACCGCCACGCCGCCGAACACGACGACCGGCGTCAGCGCGATCAGCACCGCGCTCCAGAAGTAGATGTTCTCCATGCGGACGTCGTCGCCGTGGAGAAGGAGCAGTGCGGCGAGCATCAGCGGCCCAGGAAGCGTTTCAGGTGGCGCAGGTAGTAGCTCAAGGCAGCGCCGGCGACGACGAACGCGCCGCCCAGGACGATCATGCCCGAGCCCGCGCCGAGGGAGTACCGCCAGCCCGACCACACCGCCATCAGCGCGCAGAAGCCGATCGCGGTGGCAATGAGCAGCTTGTGGAACGGAATCACCCGGCCACCTTGTCGAGGACCATCAGGGTCAACAACGACGGCAGGTAGATGATGGAGGCGAGGAACAGCCGCCACGCTTGCTTCGTCGTGGCCCCACGCGCCAGGGGCGCGCCCACGGCCGCGTACGCGATGCCGAGGGCGAGCGCGCCGAAGAAATACCACGCACCGGTGACGCCGAGCAGCGTCGGGACGAGGCTCACAGGCAGCAGCGCCGCGGCGTAGAGGAGGACCATACGACCGGTGCTCTTTCCATCCTCGTCGTCGCCGCCGAGCATCACGAGGCCGCCGCGCCGGTAATCGTCGCGGTAAATCCAGGCGAGCGCGAGGAAGTGGGGCAGCTGCCACAGGAACAGGATCCAGAACAGCGCCAGCACCGCGGGCCCGAGCGCGCCCCCGGCGGCGGTCCATCCGCCCACGATGGGGAGCGCGCCGGGCACCGCACCGATGAGCGTGTTGAGCGACGTGCGGCGCTTCAGCGGCGTGTAGAAGCAGACGTAAGAAACGAGCGTCAGCGTCGCGAGCGCCGCGGTGAGCCAGTTGACGAACGCGGCGAGCCAGACGACGCCGCCGACGGAGATGATGCCGGCGAACGCGCCCGCCGCCCGCGGCGTCAGGCGTCCCGACGGCAGCGGCCGTCCGGCCGTGCGATGCATCAGGGCATCCACGTCGCGCTCGCGCAGCTGGTTGAACGCGTTGGTGCCGGCCGCGACGAGCGCGGTGCCGACCAGCGTGTGCATCAGCAGCATGAGATTCACGCCGCCCCGGGCTCCCAGGTAGAAGCCCGCGGCAGCGGTGAGCAGGACCAGCTGGGTGATCCCCGGCTTGGTCAGCTCGAGGAAGGCTACCAGACGTGCTCGGTGATGACGGCCAGCACCAGAATCAGCGCCAGCGGCAGCGGCACGATCGCGATCAGTCGCAGGTTCCACTTTTCGAATTTCAGGTGCATGAAGAACATGGCGACGAGGAACGCCTTCCAGACCGCCAGGAACAGCAACAGAATGAGCTTTACGTTCCGTGAGAACGGCAGCTCGAACGCCAGCGCGATCTCGGCCACCGTCAGCACGGCGAGGTAGAGCCAGATCAGCAGGTACGGCGGATGCGCGTGACGCGTCTCGGCCATAGGTCCTCAGATCAGGTAGACGATCGTGAAGAGGATGATCCACACGAGGTCGACGAAGTGCCAGTACAGGCCGATCACCTCGACGCCGCGGTGGTCCTGCTGACTGTACCTGCCGCGCAGCGCCCGGATGTAGACGTAGATCATCGAGATGACGCCGCAGGTCACGTGAAAGCCGTGGAACCCCGTCATCGTGAAGAATGTCGACCCGTAGAGGCCCGCGGTCGCCGCGCCGTACGCGACCGGGTTCGCGGCGGCCAGCTCCGCCAGCTCGCTCCCCTCGCGGTAGCCGCTCGGCTGGAAGCCGTGGTGGATCAGATGCGTGTACTCGTAGACCTGGATGCCCACGAACGTGGCGCCGCACAGGATGGTCACGAGCAGCCACCGCTTCATCAGCTTCACGTTCCCGTCGGCGATCGAGGCGTAGGCCTTCACCATCGACACCGACGAGCAGATGAGCAGGAACGTGTTGAACGCCGTGATCTGGATGCTCAGCACCTTTCCCGGCGCCACCCAGGGGTTGGGGGACGCCCCGAAGCGCAGGATGATGTAGGAGCCGATGAGCGCCGTGAAGAACATCACTTCCGACGCCAGGAACACCCACATCCCCAGCTTCATGTCGTAGGTGTCCACGCCCGGCTCGGTGGCCACCGGGGGTCGCATCAGGTCGACGGTCGCGGTCGCGTGCGCCATGGAAACCCTTTCGGCGTCAGTGGCCCGCAACCGGCGCGGCGGCCGGCTCGCGGTCGGTGGGGAGCTTCCGGGATTGTGGCAGGTAGTCCTCGGCGACCTGGGGCGCGCTATACTCGTAGGGGCCGCGGTACACCGTCGGGGGCCGGTCCCAGTTCCCGTGCGGCGGCGGCGTGGGCAGCGTCCACTCCAGGCCGTTGTCCTCCCACGGATTCAGCGGCGCCTTCTTCCCCCACTTCAAGCTGAGAATGAAGTTCACCGCGAAGATGAGCTGCGACGCGAACAAGGCGAACGCGGAGAGCGTGATGAAGGTGTTCATCGGCTGGTAGGGCTTGAGGAAATCATATTGCGTCGGGTCGTAGATCCGGCGCATGTGCCCGCCCATGCCGAGGATGTGCATCGGGAAGAACGTGAGGTTGAAGAAGAGGAACGTGAGCCAGAAGTGGACCTTCCCCCAGCGCTCGTTCATCATCCGGCCGAACATGTTCGGATACCAGAAGGTGATCGCCGCGAACAGCGCGAACAGGCTCCCGCCGAACAGCACGTAGTGGATGTGCGCGACGATGAAATAGGTGTCGTGGATCGGCATGTCCACGGGCGTCGCGGCCATGAAGACGCCCGACAGGCCGCCGATGACGAACATGGCGACGAACCCGATCGCGTTCAGCATCGGCACGTGGAAGCGCAGGTTGCCCCGCCACATCGTGCCCATCCAGTTGAACACTTTGATGGCCGACGGCACCGCGATGATCATGGTGGTGACCATGAACGTGGAGCCGAGCGTGGGGTTCATCCCGCTCATGAACATGTGGTGGCCCCACACGATCCAGCCGAGGAACCCGATGCCGACCAGGGCGAACACCATCGAGTGGTAGCCGAAGATCGGCTTGCGGCTGCCGTTGGCAACGATGTCGGAGACCATCCCCATCCCGGGTAGGATGAGGATGTAGACCTCCGGGTGCCCGAAGAACCAGAACAGGTGCTGCCACAGGAGCACCTGGCCGCCGGCGGCCGGATCGAAGAAGTGGGTCCCCAGGATCTGCTCGAACAGCAGCATGATCGCCGCGCCGGAAAGCACCGGCAGGGCGAGGAGTCCCAGGATCGCCGTGATGAACAGCGCCCACACCGACAGCGGCAGCCGGAACCACGTCATCCCCGGCGTGCGGTTGTTGATGATCGTAGTGATGTAGTTGAGGGAGCCGAGGATCGACGAGAGGCCGAGCAGCACGATGGAGATCGACCACAGCTCCTGGCCGACCCCCGCGCCCGAGAGGTCGTGTCGAGCGGAGAGCGGCGCGTACATCGTCCAGCCGGCGCGGGCCGCCCCCTCGGGGACGAACAGGCTCGCGAACATCACGAGCCCGCCGGCGAACGCGCTCCAGAACGACCACATGTTGATGCGCGGGAACGCCATGTCGTGCGCGCCGATCTTCAGCGGGATCAGATAATTGGCGAACACGCCGACGAGCAGCGGCATGATGGCGAAGAACACCATGAACGTACCGTGCATCGTCACCAGCTGGATGTAGTACTCGGGGAGGATCACCCCGCCCGGCGCCATCGTCTCCGGGAGGATCCCGCCGCCCGGCATCGGCCGGCCCGGGTAGCCCAGCTGCCAGCGGATCTGCATCGCCAGCAGTCCTCCCAAAAAGAGGAAGAACAGGCTGACGAACAGGAACTGGATCCCGATGATCTTGTGATCGGTCGAGAAGATGTACTTGCGGATGAAGCTCCGGTCGTCGTGGTGCGCGTGGACGGCCGGAGCGGCCGCGGCGATGCCGCTCATGACGTCCCTCCTTGCGCCTGCTGGTGCGCCCAGGCGTCGTACTCCGCCTGCGTGTGGATGAAGACGCGCGCCCGCATGCGGTAGTGCCCCATCCCGCACAGCTCCGCGCAGCCGAGCTCGTATTGGCCCGGCACAGTCGCCTGGAACCACGCGCGGATGGTCAGCCCCGGCACGGCGTCCTGCTTGACCCGCAGCACCGGCACCCAGAACGAATGGATCACATCTTCCGATGTCAGCACGACGACGATGTTCCGGCCCACCGGGACGTGCAGCTGGTTGCGGACGGTGAAGTCGTCCGCCGTGCCGAGCTGGCCGTCCGGTCCCGGATACGTCACCTGCCACTCGAATTGCTTGGCGTGGATGGCGATCGGGTAGGCGTCCGCGGGGATCGAGTCGCGGCCCTTGATCTCCTTCCAGTAGTGGTTACTAACCAGCCCCAGCGCGACCACCGTGACCGCCGGGATCGCCGTCCACACCACCTCGGCCTTGGCGTTGCCGTGCGTGTAGTGCCCCTTGCGGCCCGGCCGGCCCCGGTATTTGAACACGAACCAGATCAGCCCGGTCTCCACGATCACGAAGGCCAGCCCCGTGATGATCAGGATCGCGAGGAACAGCCCGTCGATCTGGGGGGCGAAGGTCGAACCTTGGAGCGGCAGCCACCAGGACATGGGGCGGTCTCCCTTACCGAGCGGTGAACGTGAAGTCCTGCGCCTTGGCGCCGGCGGTCACCGTCACCGTCGCGACCTGCGTGCCGTACTTCTCGTGCCACGCCTCGATTGTGTAGGTCCCGGGTGGCAGGCCCTTGATGGTGAAGCTGCCGTCCGCTCCCGTGACCGCGAAGAAGCCGTGGGGCAGGACGCCCAAGTAGGCGTGCATCCAGCCGTGCACGTTGCACTCGAGCGGCACCATCACTTCGGGCGCGCTGAACACGCGCTCGGTGGTCATCGAGGTCGGCTGGCTGACGTTGAAGGGGCGGTTCGCTTTCCCCACCGCCTTGATGTTGTGGAGGATGCCGTCGCTGTTCTTGATCGCCAACTTCTGGCCCACCTGAATCCCCAGCACGTGGGGATGGTAGCGGCAGCCGTTCTGGTCGAGCACGACGTCCGCCGCGGGCGCCGGCGCGGTGTAACCGGCCGGGAGTCCCGCCTTCACGTACACGAAGACGTTGGCGAGCGTCCCGTTGGGGTTGACGACCACCGTCTCCTCGGTGGGGGTCGCCGGATACTTCGCCTTGCAGACCGACTCATCGCTCATGTCGATCTTCGCCATCACGGGCTTGGCGCCCGTGAAGCGCACCTTCCCCGTGACGCTGCCGCCCGCCTGCGAGGTCCGACCCGCCGCGGCGAGTCCGGCGAGACCGACGACAACTACCGCCAGCATTCCAAACGCGCGCATCATTCCCCCCGTTCGAGTCCTTACGCCCTCATCCCCCGCTGCTGCGCCCGGCGCACGAGCACCAGTCCGAGCCCGAGCGTCACGGCAATCGCGACCACCGGGGTGACGAAAACCCGCGGCGGCGTCGGCTGATCGAGGGCGAGGAAATACCAGGTGCTGACGGCCATCCGGGTGCCGAATTCCCCGTTCGACCCGTCCTGGCCGAAGAAGGCGACGGGGATGGCCCGCCCGGTCCTAAACTGAAGCTCGTCAACGGAATCGGGCGTCGCAAGGGCGCGGGTCAGCACCAGGCGCCACTGCCCATGGTCATACACCGCCTGCGCCGCCGGTGCCGCGGCGGCGGGGAGGGTATCGAAACGCTCGATGCCGCGGGCGAGGCCCGCCACCGCGCGCCCCGATGTACGAAGGGCGCTGGTCCAGCGCCACTGGTACACCGGTTGGCCGGTCGCGCCCATCAGGAAGTAGGGGCGCTCCATCCCCTCGGGGATCTTCGCCGGGAACTGGACGATCAGCTGGTCGGGCCACGGCGCGGCGGCCGCCGTCGAGTCGTCCCCGGCCACGCTGGCGAGCACGCGCTGCGTGAACGGCGCCCACGCGCTGTCGGGGCTCTGCGAGCGATCGTCCCAGGTGATGCGCAGCGCCAGGGCCCGCCCGTCGTGCAGCGCCTGCACCCACACACCGGCGATCGCGGGGGTGAACCAGCGGCTCTTGTGAATCACCTGCCCGACGAGCGGGAACCAGGTCGCCGTCACGCTATTCCACGCCGAGTCGTCGGGGGCGGCGGGCAGGGGCCCGCGCGCCACCGCGGCGTGGAGCACGTCGCGCAGCTCGGGGGGCCGGGCCGGGGAGAGCGAGCGCACGTACTGCGCCAGGTGCCACAGCTCGTCCGCCGTCAGGAACTTCTGGTCGATCAGGTCGCTGAACGACGGCATCGGCGTGCCGTCGAGCCCGGTCCGCAGGCGGCGGTAGATCGCCGCGACGTCGCCGCCGCCGTTGAACCGCCAGTTCTGCGCCAGGTCGGCGGCGAAGATCGGAAAGCCGGCGTCGTCTTTGAGCGTCGGCGCGGACGGGCCGTCGCCGCGCCCCAGGTCGCCGTGGCACTTGCGGCAGCCGATGGAGTCGTAGAACTGCCGGCCGACGCGCGCGTCGGTGCCGGGCTCGCGCCCGAAGGCGAGCGCCACCGGCCGCTGGGTCGTGTCGGCGAAGAACGCGGAGAACGTCTTCAAGTACGCGAGCACGTCGCGGCGCTCGGCGTCCGACAGCCGGCCCTTCCAGCCCGGCATCGCCGTGCCGAACAGGCCATCGTCGATCGAGCGCAGGAGATCGGCGTCGGTGGGGAGCTGGCCGTTGGCGGTGGTGCGGATCTGGTAGACGGCGCCGGTGAAGTCGCGGGGCCGGGGCAGCATGTAGGCGGCCGCAGGCCCGTCGCCTTTCCCGTCCCCGCCGTGGCAGCCGGCGCACCATTTCACGTACACTTTCTTGCCGGCGGTCGTGTCCTGGGCGGTCAGGCGGTACGGCGGTACGGCGGTAAGAAATGCCGCAGTCAGTATGCCTACCGCCCTACCGCCTGACCGCCCTACCGCCCCTCTCACCGTGACCCCCCCTCGCTGCGTTCCCAAGTTCGCGGCTTCCACCCCGTCTGATCGTACAGGAACAGCACCACCTGCCAGATCTCGCGCTCGGTGAGGAAGTCCTCCCACTTGGGCATCGCCGAATTCCACGGTGTACCCTCGCGCGGCAGGCCCGGCCCCCCCTTGGCGATGCGCCAGAACACGAAGCTCTCGGTGAGCTGCGCGATGGTGCCGTTGTCCTGGAAGTTGGCGGGCAGCGGGTTGAAGCCGGGCGCGAAGTGGCCGAGGCCGTCGAGGTGATCGCCGTGGCAGGGGAGACAGTTCTGATAGTAGATCCGCTTGCCTTCGCCGACGTAAAAGGCGAGCGACTCGGCGTGCTGGCGCAGCGGGTTGTCGAGCCCGGTGAGCGTCAGCGCCTTGCCCCGGAACGTGATCTCCGCGGGCGGCGCCGGATGGATGGAGCGGAGGTTGGGCGGCGCCTGCACGGCGGTGCGCACCTGGCCGTAGGCGATCCAGCCCACGAGCAGCGGCACGACGACGAGTCCGCCCATCCGCACCGGCTTGAGCCGCGGCTCGACCATCGCGGCGGTGATCGGCTCGCGGAACTTGCGCCAGCGCACTTCGTC
>WNGA01005215.1_pt1 | contig 18832 bp, 17 predicted proteins | sample 5400061 | NCBI WGS metagenome assembly WNGA01 (sample SAMN13153366, study PRJNA577476) | soil metagenome | isolation source: 100 cm soil or saprolite under grassland replicate 2 | place: USA:California | collected 2016-06-15 | reverse complement strand
TAGCTTCCATGCCGTGCGCCCCCACACCCTCGGCATTCTCGGGCTCGGTGCGATCGGCGGCTCGGTGGCCCTCCAGGCGAAGCGCGCCGGGATCGCGACCGTGCTGGGCTGGTCGCCCGAGCCCGCCGAGCGGGTGGCCGCGGTGCGGCAGGGCGCCCTCGACGACGCGCCGGCCCGGCCCGCGGACGTGGCGCGGGCGGCGGAGCTGCTCGTCCTCGCCGCGCCCCCGGCGGCGAATCTCGAGCTGCTCGACCGCCTGCGCGCCGAGGTCCGGCCGGACGCGCTCGTCACCGACGTCGGGTCTGTGAAGCGCGCAGTGGTGGCGCAGGCCGAAGCGGTCGGACTCGGCCCGCGCTTCGCGGGCGGCCATCCGCTCGCCGGGACGCACGCGCGCGGGTTCGGCGCCGCGCGGCTCGGCCTGTTCACCGGCGCGGTGGTCTACGTGACCCCGACGGGCGACGGCGCGGGGGCGGCCCGCGAGGTCGCGCACTTCTGGTCGGACACGCTCGCCGCCCACCCGGTGCTCATCGACGCCGCCCACCACGACCGCCAGCTCGCCGTGACGAGCCACCTGCCGCAGGCCGTGGCGTCGCTGCTCGCGAGCTACCTCGCCCAGGCTTCCCCACCCGGCGCGACGTTCGGTCCGGGCGCCCGCGACACCACCCGCGTCGCGGCCAGCGAGCCGGCCTTGTGGACCGAGATCTTCCTCATGAACCGAGACGAACTGCTCCCCGCGCTCCGCTCCCTCGAGGCGCCGCTCGGCGAGCTCGAGCGCGCGCTCGAAACGGGCGATGCCGCCGCGCTCACCGCCTGGCTCACGCGGGCGGCGGAGTGGCGGCGAAGGCTGGACCGGTGAAGGTCGGGGGCCGCGTCCGCCCGCCGGGCGACAAGAGCATCTCGCACCGGGCCGTGATGCTCGCAGGGCTCGCCCGCGGCACGAGCGAGCTCGAGGGCTTGCTCACCGGTGCCGACGTCAAGAGCACCGCGCGCGTGCTGCGCCAGCTGGGGGTGGAGATCTCCTCGATTCGTGAGAGCGGGCCGGTGACCGTTCACGGATCACGTATCAGGCATCCCGCATCCCGGTTGCATTGCGGGAATTCGGGCACCACGGCCCGCCTGCTGCTCGGAATCCTCGCCGGTCAGCGGTTCGCCGCGACGCTGACGGGGGACGCGTCGCTGCGCCGGCGCCCGATGCGGCGGGTGACCGAGCCGCTGCGCGCGATGGGCGCCCGGATCGCGGAGGAACGGGGCGACGCGCTGCCGCTCACGATCCGCGGCGGCCGGCTGCGGCCGCTCACCTACACGACGCCGGTCGCGAGCGCCCAGATCAAGAGCGCCGTGCTGCTCGCCGGGTTGACCGGGCACGTGGCGGTGACGATCCGCGAGCCGTATCGCTCGCGCGACCACACGGAGCGGCTGTTCGTGCACTTGGGCCTCGGTTTGCACGAACGGGACGGAGCGATCGTCTACGAGCCGTCGTCACCTTCCGTCATTCCGTCTTTCCGTCTGGCCGTCCCCGGCGACGCCTCTTCCGCCGCGTTCCTCGTGGCCGCGGCCGCGCTCGCGGAGGGGGGCGAGCTGCTGGTCGAGAACGTCGGGGTGAACCCGACGCGCACCGGGTTCCTGGTGGTGCTCGAGCGGATGGGCGGGCACGTCGAGCGGGTGAACCTGCGGGACGAGGGCGGGGAGCCGGTCGCCGACCTCGTGGCTCGGCCCGCCCGGCTGCGCGGGACCGAGGTGGCGGCGGGCGAAGTGCCGACGCTGGTGGACGAGGTGCCGATCCTCGCGGTGCTGGCGAGCCGCGCCGAGGGAGAGACGGTGTTCCGCGAGGTCGGCGAGCTGCGGGTGAAGGAGAGCAACCGCCTCGAGCTGATCGCGGCGAACCTGCGAGCGGTCGGCGTCGAGGCGGAAGCGCGGGGCAACGACCTGCACGTGTGCGGCGCCACCCAGCCGCCGCGCGGGCGGGTCGAGACGGCGCGCGACCACCGGCTCGCGATGGCGTTCGCGGTCCTGGGCACTGTGCCGGGGGCCGACGTACGGCTCTCGGAGCGGGCGTCCGTGGCCATCAGCTATCCGCAGTTCTTCCGGGACCTCCGACGGATTGGGGAAGAGGGAAGCGGGAAGAGGGAAGCGTGACCATTCGCGTCATCGCGATCGACGGCCCCGCCGCTTCGGGGAAGAGTTCGACGGCCGCGGCGGTCGCGCGCCGCTTGGGCTGGGCGCACCTCGACTCGGGGGCGCTGTACCGGGCCATCACGCTGGCGGTGCTTGATAACCTGGGGGAAGAGGGAAGCGAGAAGAGAGAAGCGTGGAGCCCGCAGCGGATCGTGGCGCTCGCCGAGGACCTCCCCGTGCGGCTGGTGCTGGTGGACGACGTGTTCCGGCCGGAGGTGGCCGGGGTGGACGTGAAGGACGCGATCCGCTCGGAGCGGGTGACCCGCCGGGTCTCGGAGATCGCCGCGATCCCCGCGGTGCGGCATTGGGTGAACGTGCAGCAGCGCGCGGCGGCGCTCGATCACCCGGGTGGGGTCGTGGTGGACGGGCGGGACATCGGCACGGTGGTCTTTCCCGACGCACCGCTCAAGGTGTTTCTCACGGCCAGCCCGGCGGAGCGGGCGCGGCGGCGGCTGGCGCAGCGGGCGGGCGGGGGGGGCGCGGGGAGCGGGGGGGGCGACGAGGTGACCCCGGAAGAGCTGGGGCGCGAAGCCGATGCGCTCGCGGCGCGGGACCGGGCGGACTCCACCCGGCCGGTTGCGCCGCTGCGCGCGGCGGCGGACGCGGTGCTGCTCGATACCACGCGGTTATCACTCGACGAGCAGGTGGCGCGCGTGGCGGCGCTGGCGCGGGAACGGTTCCCTGCGTAGGTTACGCGCTTCGCGTTTTCATGCCCAAACCCGCAACCGAACCGGTGTACTGAATGCTGGTAGATACGGAAGACCTGCCCGAAAAGCCCGACACGCCCGCCGCTGCTCAACGCTCCCACCTCCGCGTCCGGTCCGATCTTCAGGAAGAGTACTCCGCCGACGAGATCGCGAAGATGACGGAGCTGTACGAGGGGACGCTCTCCAACATCGAAGAAGGGGAGATCGTCAAGTCGAAGGTCCTGCGCGTCACCGATACCGCCGTCATCCTCGACGTCGGGTTCAAGTCGGAGGGCGCGGTGCCGATCGACGAGTTCAAGGATCCGCGCTCCCTCAAGGAGGGGGACGAGATCGAGGTGTTCCTCGAGCACCTGGAGGACCAGGAAGGCGCGGTCGTCCTGTCGAAGAAGAAGGCCGACTTCATGCGGGTGTGGGAGCGGATCCGCGAGGCCCATGAGAAGGACGAGGCGGTCGCCGGGACGCTCGTGAAGAAGATCAAGGGCGGCGTGGTCGTGGACCTGATGGGCGTGGACGCGTTCCTCCCCGGGAGCCAGATCGCGCTGCGCCGCGTGCCCAACATCGACGAGCTACTCGGGCAGAGCTTCGAGTTCAAGATCATCAAGCTCAACAAGCGGCGCCGCAACATCGTCGTGTCGCGGCGTGTGCTCCTCGAGGCCGAGCGCAAGACCAAGCGCGACGTCCTGATGAAGGAGCTGCAGGTCGGGCAGACGCGGAAGGGCGTGGTGAAGAACATCACCGACTTCGGCGCGTTCATCGACCTGGGCGGCGTGGACGGCCTGCTGCACATCACCGACATGAGCTACGGGCGCGTGTCGCACCCCTCCGAGATGGTCCACATCGGCCAGGAGCTCGAGGTCAAGGTCCTGGACATCGACTGGGAGCGCGAGCGCATCAGCCTCGGCCTGAAGCAGCTGCAGGCGTATCCCTGGAAGAACGTCGCGGCGAAGTACCCGGTCGGCACGCGGGTCCAGGGGAAGGTGGTCTCGATCACCAACTACGGCGCGTTCGTGGAGCTCGAGCCGGGCATCGAAGGACTGGTGCACATCTCCGAGATGAGCTGGACCCGCAACGTCCGGCACCCGTCGAAGATCGTCTCCATCGGTGAGACGATCGAGGCCGTCGTGCTCAAGGTGGACGAGACGGAGGAGAAGGTCTCGCTCGGGATGAAGCAGACCGAGGAGGATCCCTGGATGGCGTTGCCGCAGAAGTACCCGGTCGGCACGCGCATCAAGGGGAAAGTGCGCAACCTGACCTCGTTCGGGGCGTTCGTCGAGATCGAGCCGGGGATCGACGGCCTGATCCACATCTCCGACATGTCGTGGACCAAGCGGGTGCAGCATCCCTCCGAGGTCGTGAAGAAGGGCGACGAGGTCGAGGTGCTGATCCTGAACGTCGACGCGGAGAACAAGCGGATCTCCCTGGGGCTGAAGCAGGCGCAGGAGGACCCGTGGCTCCGGATCGGCGAGACCTACCCGGTCGGGACCGAGCTGCGGGGCCGGGTGCTGCGCCTGATGGACAAGGGCGTCGTGGTGGACCTGGGGCACGACATCGAGGGCTTCGTCCCGATCTCGCAGCTCGGCATCCCCGACATCCAGAATCCCGCCGACGCGGTGAAGGAAGGGCAGGCGGCGGAGCTGAAGGTGCTGGAGGTGGACCCGATCCACCATCGGATCGTATTGGCGGCCACCGGCTGGCCTAAGGAAGACGGTACCCAGGACGCGGTGAAGCAGGACCAGCAAGGCTAGACGCACAGACGCACAGCGGTAAACGGGGGGGAGGGGGCAGGTCTTCCTGCCCCCTTTCTGCTGTTCACCGCGGTGCGTCTACGCGTCTAGTTGTAGCTGTCCTGTTCACAGTACCCTAGATTTTCCCTGATGACTATGCGTGAGAAGCTGGAGCTGCTCCAACAGAGGCGCGCCGAGTCCGAGCTCGGTGGCGGCACCGAGCGCATCCAGACGCAGCACGAGAAAGGCAAGATGACGGCGCGCGAGCGCCTCGAGGTGCTGCTCGACCCCGGGACGTTCGTGGAGCTGGACCGCTTCGTGACGCATCGCGCCACCGACTTCGGGTTGGCGGACCAGAAGGTGCTGGGTGACGGCGTCGTGACGGGGTACGGGCGGATCGAGGGGCGGCTGGTGTACGTGTTCGCCCAGGACTTCACGGTGTTCGGCGGCTCGCTCTCGGAGGCGCACGCCGAGAAGATCTGCAAGATCATGGACCACGCGCTCAAGACGGGGGCGCCGGTGATCGGTCTCAACGACTCGGGCGGCGCGCGCATCCAGGAGGGCGTGGTCTCGCTCGGCGGCTACGCCGACATCTTCCTCCGCAACACGCTGGCGTCGGGCGTCGTGCCGCAGATCAGCGCCGTGCTCGGCCCGTGCGCGGGCGGAGCGGTGTACAGCCCGGCCATCACCGACTTCGTCTTCATGGTGCGCGGCATCTCGTACATGTTCGTGACCGGGCCCAACGTGGTGAAGACGGTGACGCACGAGGAGGTCGATTTCGAGAGCCTGGGCGGGGCCGACGTCCACGGCGCCACGTCGGGCGTGGCGCACTTCGTCCATGACTCGGAGCTCGAGAGTCTCGCCGCGATCCGCACACTGCTCTCGTACCTCCCGTCGAACAACCTGGACGACCCGCCGCTGCGGGCGTCCGCCGATCCGGCGGACCGGCGCGACGAGGGGTTGCTCGACGTCGTCCCCGACAGCCCCACGCAGCCGTACGACATGCACGACGTGATCCGGCGCGTGGTGGACGACGGGACCTTCTTCGAGGTGCACCGGGACTACGCCGGCAACCTGCTGGTCGGGTTCGCGCGGCTGGGCGGGCGGCCGGTGGGCGTCGTCGCGAATCAGCCCGCCGTGCTCGCGGGCGTGCTCGACATCAGCGCCTCGCTCAAGGGTGCCCGCTTCATCCGGTTCTGCGACGCGTTCAACGTCCCGCTCGTCACCTTCGAAGACGTGCCGGGGTTCCTCCCCGGCGTCGCGCAGGAGCACGGCGGGATCATCAAGCACGGCGCGAAGCTGCTGTACGCCTATTGCGAAGCCACGGTCCCCAAGCTCACGGTGATCACGCGCAAAGCGTACGGAGGCGCCTACGACGTCATGAACTCCAAGCACGTCCGCGGCGACTACAACGTGGCGTGGCCCACTGCCGAGATCGCCGTGATGGGGCCGAAGGGGGCGGTGGAGATCCTCTACAAGGACGATGCGACCGAGGACCGCGAGACCGAGTACCGGGAGAAGTTCGCGCACCCCTACCTCGCCGCCGGGCGCGGCTACCTCGACGACATCATCGATCCCCGCGACACGCGGCCGCGGCTGATCGACGCGCTCGCGACGCTCGCGACCAAGCGGGACCGGAACCCGTCGAAGAAACATGGCAACCTGCCTCTGTAGCGCGCTGGCGCTGGCGGCGCTGCTGCAGACCCCCCTTCCCCCTCCCCCCTCCGATTCGCTCGCGGCGGTGCGCGCGCAGCTCGACCGCGACTCGAGCGACGGCCACGCCTGGCTCGCCGCCGGACGGTGGTACCTGCGGCTGGCGGAGGAGGCGCACGCGGGCGCGCATCGCGCGCTGCCCGACTCGGTGGCGACCCGCGCGGCGCTCGACACGGCGGACGAGGCGCTCGCCCGGGCCGCCCGGCTGCTCGGCGCCGCCGGCGCCGCGGCGGAGGGAGACAGCGCGCGGGTGCTGCGCGTCGGTGCCTGGAGCGCCCGGACGCGGCTCGCCTGGGAGGCGCGCGGCAGCGCCACGGGGCCGCAGGAGTGGGGACCGCCGCCGCTCGACCTGAAGCTCCCGCCGGTGCTCGACGAGCTGGGCGAGAACCTGCTGCGCGCCTGTCCGATGTGGGGCGTGCTGCTCACGGCGCGCGAGGCCGACTCGTACGCCGCCTGGTACATGCGCCACGCGCGCGGCCTGCGGCCCGACCTGTTGATCGTGCCGCTCGACGCGTGGCGCTCGGACTCGGCACTCCGGGCGCGCCTCGCGACCGACTTGCGGCTCGCCCACGGGCAGACGCGGGACGGCTGGCTGGCCGAGCTCGTGAAGCACCGCCCCGTGTGCATCAGCATGGGGCTCGAGCGGCCGCCCGACACGAAGCCGCGGGTGGGCTGGGTCGCGCGGCCGCTCGTGTGGGTCGCCGGGCCCCACATGAAGGACGACCGGGTGCCGCCGCGCGACTTCGTGTTCGCCGCCCTGCGCATCGCCCTCGACCGGCACGACCCCTGGGCGGTGCCGGCGCTCGCCGTGTACGCCCGCGCCAGCCGGGCGACGCCGGCGCTGTGCGACGCGATGAGGACGTTCCGAGTCGCGGCGGAGGTGCCAGCGTGCCGGCGATGAATCTCGTCATCCGTCGTCCGTCGTCCGTCATCCGTGACGATCCGACGGATAACGGATAACGGACAACGGATGACGACGATCAAACGCGTCCTCGTCGCGAACCGCGGCGAGATCGCGCTGCGCATCATCCGGGCGTGCCACGAGGAAAGGCTCGAGGCGGTGGCCGTGTACTCCGAGGCCGACCGCCTCTCGCCGCACGTGCGCGCGGCGGAGCTCGCCGTACCGATCGGCCCCGCGCCGGCGACCCAATCCTATCTGAACGGCGACAAGCTCATCGAGGCGGCGCAGGCCACCGGCTGCCAGGCGATCCATCCCGGGTACGGGTTCCTGTCGGAGCGCGCCCCGTTCGCGGAAGCGGCGGCGGCCGCGGGCCTGGTGTTCGTGGGCCCGCCCGCCGCCGCGATCCGGGCGATGGGCGACAAGACCGAGGCGCGCCGGCGCATGCAGGCGGCGGGCGTGCCGATCGTGCCCGGGACGACGCGACCCGCCGCCGACCACGCCCAGGCGCGCGCGGAGGCCGCGCGCCTGGGCTATCCCGTGCTGCTCAAGGCCGCGGCCGGCGGCGGGGGCAAGGGGATGCGGCTGGTGCGGGAGGAGCCGGAACTCGCCGCCGCGTTCGAGGCCGCGCAGAGCGAGGCCGAGAAGGCGTTCGGGGCGGGGGAGCTCTACGTCGAGAAATACCTCCAGCGGCCCCGCCACATCGAGATTCAGGTGCTCGCCGACTCGTTCGGGCGCGTCGTGGCGCTGGGCGAGCGCGAGTGCAGCATCCAGCGGCGCCATCAGAAGCTCATCGAGGAAGCGCCGTCCGCCGCGGTGACGCCCGCGCTGCGGCGCCGCATGAGCGAGGCGGCGACCGCGGCCGCGGGCGCGGTGGGCTACCAGAGCGCGGGCACCATCGAGTTCCTGCTCGCGCCCACCGGTGAGTTCTACTTCCTCGAGATGAACACGCGGCTCCAGGTCGAGCATCCCGTGACGGAGCTCGTGTACGGGGTGGACATCGTGCGCGAGCAGCTGCGCGTCGCGTCGGGCCAGCCGCTGCGCGTGCACGCCGGCACGCTCCAGCCCCGCGGGCACGCGATCGAATGCCGCATCACCGCGGAAGACCCGTTCAACGACTTCCTCCCCGCGACGGGCACGGTGCACTACCTGCGGCCGCCGAGCGGGCCGGGGGTGCGCTGGGACGGCGGGGTGGAGGCGGGGAACGACGTCACGCTGTACTACGATCCGCTGATCGCGAAGCTGATCGCCTGGGGCGAGACGCGCGCCGTCGCGCTCGAGCGGCTGCGGCGCGGCTTGCGCGAGCTCGTGATCGTGGGCATCCCGTCGTCCCAGGCGTTCCACCTGCGGGTCATGGACGACCCGGACTTCCAGCGGGGGGACGTGGACATCACGTACCTGGAGCGCGTGGGCGCGCGCCTGCTGTCGCAGCAGCTGCGCCCGGAGCTGGCGCGCCCGCTCGCGGTGGTGGCCGCCCTCCTCGCCGACGAGCGCAGGGCCGCCGCGGTCGCCCAGTCCCCGCTCGCCGCTCCGTCCGGCGCGCCATCCCCCTGGCTGCTCACCGGCCGGCGGGAGGGCCGGCGCGAATGAGCGACGTCGTCGCGATCACCGCCATCGCCGCCGGCGGGGACGGCGTGGGTCGGCTGGGGGACGGCCGCGCGGTGTTCGTGCCGCGCACCGCCCCGGGCGAGCGTGTGCGACTGCGGGACCGCGTCCAGCTCCACAAGAACTTCGCCCGGGGTGAGCTGGCGGAGGTGATGGCGCCCGGCGCGGCGCGCGTCACGCCGCCCTGCCCCCACTACACGCAGGACCGCTGCGGCGGGTGCCAGCTCCAGCATCTCGCCTACGACGCGCAGCTCGCCGCGAAACGCGCGATCGTGGGCGACGCCCTGCGGCGGATCGGCAAGCTCGACCTCCCCGACCCGGAGATCGTCGAGGCGGTCGAGGAATGGCGGTACGGATCGAAGGTGAGCATGGTGGTGAAAAGCGCGGGAGGGCGCGGGAGGACGGTTGGGTTCTATCCGTACGATCGCCCCGGTCACGTCTTTCCGCTCGCCGACTGTCACATCGCCGACTTCCGGCTGATGGCGCTGTGGCGCGACCTGCGGGCGCAGCTCGACCTGCTCCCGCCGCGGCTCAGCCGGCTCACGCTGCGGCTGGACCGCGAGGGGCGGCGGCACGTGGTCGCCGAGTCGCCGGCGGAAGCAGGGCCGTGGCTCGACGCCGAGCGGCTGCGGGCGGCATTGCCGGGGGGGGCCGAGACGGTGATCTGCTGGTGGCAGCCGGAGGAGGGTGCGGCGCGCGTCGTCGCGGGGCCGGCCACCGGATTTCCCGCGACCGCGTTCGAGCAGGTGAACCCGGAGATGGGCCTGCTCGCCCGACGCTGGGCGGTCGAGCAGCTCGGCGACGTACGGGGGGCGGTGGTCTGGGACCTGTACGGCGGGATCGGGGACACGGCGGCGCAGCTCGCCGAGCGTGGCGCGCAGGTCGTGAGCGTGGACGCGGACGAGCAGGCCGTGGACTGGGCGCGCCGGCGCGCGGCGGCGCGCCCGATCCGGTTCATCGCGGCGAAAGCCGAGGACGTGCTGGCCACCCTGCCGGCGCCGCACGCCGTGGTCGTGAACCCGCCGCGCGCCGGGCTGCACTGGAACGTCACGTTGCGACTCATGGGCGAGCCCGTCGCGCGGCTCGTCTACATCTCCTGCGACCCGGCGACGCTGGCGCGGGACGTGCAACGGCTGAGCGTCAATTACCGCCTCGCCGCCGTGCGCGCGTTCGATCTGTTCCCCCAGACGGCGCAGGTCGAGACGGTGGCCGTGTTGGAGGCGGCGCGATGAAGTACTTCGTCACCATCGGCGCTCAGACCATCGAGGTGGATGTGGAGGGGACCCGCGTGATCGTGGGCGGGGAAGCGCTCGAGGCCCACCTCGCCGCCGTCCCGCGCACGCCGCTCCATCACCTGCTGCTCGGCGGGGAGTCGTGGACGGTGGCGGCCCAGGAGCTGGAGGGCTTGGGGCGGTGGGCGCTGGGCGTCGTGGGGGAGCGGGTGGAGGTCGAGGTCGTAGACGACCGCTCGCGGCAGATTCAGGCGCTCACGGGGAAGCCCCAACACCCCGAGGGGAGCGCGGTGGTGCGGGCGCCGATGCCCGGGCTCGTGGTCCGGATCGGGGTGACCGAGGGTCAACGAGTCGAGCTGGGGGCGGGTCTCGTCGTCGTGGAGGCGATGAAGATGGAGAACGAGCTGCGCGCGCCGCGCGCGGCGGTGGTCGAGAAGGTGCACGTCGCCGCGGGTCAACCGGTCGAAAAGGGCGCGCCGCTGGTGACCCTCGCGAGCTCGGAACCTTCGGGTTGACACGCCCTTAGGGGCCGGGTATAGTTCCCGGCTGCCATCGACTGGGCGACTGGAAAGGCCGGGAATGAAGACGTTCAGCTTGCGAAAAGAGGACGTGACGCACCGCTGGTTCGTCGTGGACGCGGCGGGGCAGCCGCTCGGGCGCTTGGCGAGCCGCGTCGCGCAGGTCCTGCGCGGCAAGCACAAGCCGACGTTCACGCCGCATCTCAACGGCGGAGACTGCGTGGTGGTCGTCAACGCCGAGCAGGTGAAGCTCACGGGGCGCAAGGTCGAGCAGAAGCGCTACTTCCGGCACACCGGCTACATGGGGCACGAGCGCTTCACGCCGCTCAAGACCGTGCTCGCGAAGCACCCCGAGCGGGTGATCGAGCGGGCGGTCTGGGGGATGCTTCCGAAGACCACGCTGTCGCGGCAGCACGTCAAGCAGATGCTGAAGGTGTACGCCGGTCCGACGCATCCGCACGCGGCCCAGCGGCCGGAGCCGCTCACGCTGGCAGAGGGCGGCGCGCGATGAGCACGGCGGTGACGCCTGAGCTGCGCTGGCACGCGGTGGGACGCCGCAAGGTGAGCGTCGCGCGCGTGTACCTGACGCCCGGCTCGGGCAAGTGGAACATCAACGGTCGCACGCTCGGGGACTACTTCCCGCGGGCCTCGCTGGTGTCGCACATCCAGCAGCCGTTCACGGCGACTGACACGCTCGGCGCCTTCGACGTGCGGGCGCTGGCGCGGGGCGGCGGCGTGACGGGGCAGGCGGGGGCGCTGCGGCTCGCGATCGGGCGGGCGCTGTGCCTCGCCGACGAGCGGCACCGCAAGAAGCTGCGGGAGCAGGGGCTGCTGACGCGCGATCCGCGGGTGGTGGAGCGCAAGAAGCCGGGCCGCTCGGGGGCAAGGAAGCGGTTCCAGTTCAGTAAGAGGTGATCGGGATTAGGGGCTCGGGGCTCGGGGTCAGGGCGGAACAAACTAGCCCCCGAGCCCCGAACCCCGAGTCCCTAGCACACACGTCGCCCGATCCGGTGCTGGGTCCCTGCGGGGTGGCACCGGAGATGACGGCGGCGGCGGATCAAAACCCACGAGAGGGAGTGCATGGCGCAGCCTCAGTTGCAGGATCTGCTGGAAGCGGGCGTCCATTTCGGGCATCAGACCCGCCGCTGGAATCCGAAGATGCGCCGGTTCATCTTCGCGGAGCGCTCCGGGATCTACATCATCGACCTCCAGAAGACGCTGCGCCAGATCGAGGCCGCGCAGGAGCTGTTGCGCGGCGTGGTGATGAAAGGCGAGGGCGTCCTGTTCGTCTGCACGAAGAAGCAGCTCAAGAACATCATCCAGGCGGAGGCGCAGCGCTGCGGCGCCTTCTATGTGACGGAGCGGTGGCTGGGCGGGACGCTCACGAACTTTCAGACGATCAAGAAGCAGATCAAGCGGCTGAAGGACCTGGAGCAGGGCACCGCGGAGGGTGAGTTCGAGAGCTACACGAAGAAGGAGCAGCTGCTCTTCGACCGCGAGCGGGCGAAGCTCGAGAAGTATCTCTCGGGCATCAAGAACATGAGCCGGCTGCCCGGCGCGCTGTTCGTGGTGGACTCGAAGAAGGAGCGCATCGCGGTGGCCGAGGCCAACAAGCTCGGCATCCCGGTGGTCGCGATCGTGGATACGAACGCGGACCCCGACCTGATCACGGTGCCGATCCCCGGCAACGACGACGCGATCCGCGCCGTCTCGCTCATCGCCGCCGCGATCTCGGATGTGATCGGCGAAGCGCGACGCCAGTCGCCGCTGCGCGAGGTGACCGAGGAAGGCGAAGCGGTGACGTACTCGACCGAGACCGGCGTCGAGGCGGAGGCGGAAGGGGAGAAGAAGAAGAAGCCGGCGCGCCGCAAGCGGCGGCCGAAGCCGGAGGCGATCGCCGCGCGCCTGAAGACGGAGGAAGCGCCGGCGCCGGCGCCAGCGGAGTCGAGCGGCGGGGGCGAAAGCTAACACGCCGGGGCGACCCGCCCTGGTGCACCGGCGACCGCCGCCCTTCGAGCCCGACGGCCCGAGGGCGGCGTTTTCATGAGGAGCGAGGAGCATGGCGACAGTGAAAGACATACCGGCGAAGCTCGTGGCCGAGCTGCGCGCCCGCACGGGCGCGGGCATGATGGATTGCAAGAAGGCGCTCGAGGAGACGGGCGGCGACGTCGAGAAGGCCGTCGACCTGTTGCGCAAGAAGGGCGCGGCCAAGGCCGACAAGCGCGCCGGGCGTGAGGCGTCGGAGGGCCTGATCGGCTGCTACGTCCACCACGACGGGGCGATCGGCGTGCTCGTGGAGCTCAATTGCGAGACCGACTTCGTCGCCCGCACGGAGGACTTCAAGACGCTCGCGAAGGAACTCGCGGTGCACGTCGCCGCGACGAAGCCGCTCGCCGTGCGGATCGAGGACCTTCCGGCGGAGCTGGTGGCGCGTGAGAAGCAGGTATACGAGGCCCAGGTCGCCGAACAGAAGAAGCCGGAAGCCATCCGGGCCAAGATCGTCGACGGGATGCTGAAGAAGTTCTACGAGGAGAACGTGCTGCTCGAGCAGAAGTTCGTGAAGGACGACAAGCGGACCGTGGGCGAGCTCGTGAAAGAGCTGTCGAGCAAGACCGGCGAGAACGTGCAGGTGCGGCGCTTCGTCCGCTTCGAGCTCGGGGGCAACTGAGTGTCGGCGGCCCCTCGCCCGCGCCTCGCGTACGACCGCGCCCTGCTCAAGATCTCCGGCGAGGCGTTCGCGGGCGAGCGGGGCGCGGGCGGGGGCATCGACTTCGGAGTCATCGACCGGCTGGGGGACGAGCTGAAGGCGGTCGCCGGGCTCGGCGTGCAGCTGGGGCTGGTGGTCGGGGGCGGCAACATCCTGCGGGGCACGGCGGCGAGCGAGCAGGGCATGGACCGCGTGTCGGCCGACTACATGGGGATGCTCGCCACCGTGATCAACGCCCTCGCGCTCCAGGACATCCTCGAGAAGAAGGGTGTGGACACGCGGGTGATGACGGCGATCCGCATGGAGGAGCTGGCCGAGCCCTACATCCGGCGGCGTGCCGTGCGGCACCTCGAGAAGGGCCGGATGGTGATCTTCGCGGGCGGCACCGGCAACCCGTACTTTTCGACCGACACCGCGGCGGTGCTGCGGGCGCTCGAGATCGAGGCGAAGGTGCTCCTCAAAGCGACCAACGTGGACGGCGTCTACACGGCCGATCCGAAGAAGGACCCGAAGGCGAAGTTCCTCAACACACTCTCGTTCCGGGACGCGCTCGTAAAGGGCTACGCCGTGATGGACGCGAACGCGTTCGGGTTGTGCAAGGAGAACAAGCTCCCCATCGTGGTGTTCAACATCAACCAGCCCGGCGCGACGGCCAGGGTGCTGGCCGGCGAGCGCGTCGGCACCATCGTGCAATGACCACCCTCGCGGATCACCTCAAACAGGCGAAGCAGGGGATGGACAAGGCGGTGGAGGCGGTGAAGCGCGAGTTCTCGACCGTGCGCACGGGCAAGGCCACGACCGCGCTGCTCGATCTCGTGCGGGTGGAGGCCTACGGCAGCGAGATGCCGCTCAACCAGGTCGCGAGCGTCGCGGCCCCGGAGCCCAAGCTCCTGACCGTCCAGCCGTGGGACAAAGCGCTCCTCAAGGCGGTGGAGAAGGCGATCCTCGCGTCCGACCTCGGCCTCACCCCCTCCAACGACGGCAACATCATCCGGATCCCGCTGCCGCCGCTGACGGAAGAGCGGCGCCGGGAGCTCGTGAAGGTCATCCACAAGTTCGCCGAAGAGGGCCGGGTGGCGGTGCGCCACGCGCGCACGGAGGCGATCAACCGGATCAAGAAGACCGAGCACATCTCGGAGGACGAGAAGAAGCACGCCGAAAAGGACGTACAGAAGCTACACGACGAGCACTTGCGGCTGGTGGACGAGGCGGTCAAGGCGAAAGAGGCGGAGATCATGGAGGTCTGATGGAGGACGACCTGCTCGCGCAGATCCGCCTCAACGGCGCCGTGCCGCGCCACGTTGCCATCATCATGGACGGCAACGGGCGGTGGGCCCAGGAGCGCAGCCTGCCCCGGCCCCTCGGCCACCGCGCGGGGATGCAGGCGGTGCGCGAAGTGGTGGAGGGTGCGATCGAGGCGGGCGTGGAGGTCCTCACCTTGTTCGCCTTCTCCGACGAGAACTGGCGGCGCCCTGCACCCGAGATCTCGGCCCTGATGCAGTTGCTCGAGGAGTACATCGCCCGCGAGGTCGCGGAGCTCCGGGCGCAGGGGGTCGCGGTCCACGTGCTCGGCGACCGCAGCCGGCTCGTGCCCGGGGCGCGCGCGGCGGTGGAGCGGGTCGAGCACGAGACGGCCGCCGGCACCCGGCTGTCGCTCAACCTCTGCATCTCGTACTCGTCGCGGGCGGAGCTGGCGCGCGCGGCGCGGCTCCTGGCCGAAGACGTGCTCAAGGGCGCGAAGCGGCTCGAGGACATCGACGAAGACGCGATGCGCGACCGGCTGTACACTGCGCCGTGGGGCGACCCCGACCTCCTGATCCGCACGTCGGGCGAGCGGCGCCTCTCGAACTTCCTGTTGTGGCAGCTCGCCTACACCGAGCTGTACATCACGCCGGTCCTGTGGCCCGACGTCACACGGCGTGACCTGTTCCAGGCGATCCTCGACTACCAGCGGCGCGAGCGACGGTTCGGCCGGGTGACGGCCTGATGTCGCGCAACCTGCTGGTGCGGATCGCCGTCGCCGTCCCGGCCATCGCGGCCGCGGTCGCCGTTGTGTGGGTCGGCGGCTGGGTGCTCGCCGGGGTGCTCGCCGTCCTGGGGGTGCTGGGCACCCGCGAGGTGTACGACTTCGCGCGGAAGCAGGGGATCGAGCCGCTCGAGTGGGTCGGCTTCGTCGTGGCCGCGGCCTGTCCGCTCGCCACCTATTGGGTCAAGGGATACGCCGATTGGGAGCCCGTCCTGTACGCGTGGGCGGTGTGGTTCCTCGTGGCGCTGGTCGTGGCGGCCGCGCGGGGCCCGGAGCGGCGGCCCCTCACCACGGTCGCCGTCACCCTGTTCGGCGGCCTCTACGCGTCGGCCCTGCTCGCCTTCACCGTGGCGATCCGCCACGGCCCGCACGCGGACGCGCATCCGCGCGGCTCCGTCGCCCTCGTCGTGCTGCCGCTCGTGGTCACCTGGGTGTGCGACACCTGCGCGATGGCGGTGGGCACGCTCGTCGGAGGCCCGAAGCTCGCGCCGGTCCTCTCCCCGCGGAAAACGTGGGCGGGCGCGATCGCCGGGTTCGTCGGGGGGCTCGTCGCGGCGCTGGCGTTCGGCCCGCTGGTCCTGGACCGGGTCGCCCTCCATCTGAGCGCGGTGGAGCTCGGCGCCGTGGGCGTAGCCGTGACGCTCGCCGCGCAGGTCGGCGACGTCGCCGAGTCGCTCTTCAAGCGCGAGGCGGGGGTCAAGGACTCCTCGGCGCTCATTCCGGGACACGGCGGCGTGCTCGACCGGCTGGACTCGCTGTACTTCGTCCTTCCCGTCACCGCGGGACTGCTCCGGTTGTTCGGCGTCGCATGAGCGTCGGCGTCGCGATCCTCGGGTCCACGGGCTCGATCGGCTGTTCGACGTTGCAGGTGCTGGGCCGGCAGCGGGAGCGGTTCCGCGTCGCCGCGCTCACGGCGCATTCCAACGCGGACCTCCTGCAGCGGCAAGCGGCCGAATGGAAGCCAGCCTACGTGGGGCTGGTCAACGGGGGCTCGGGGTTCGGGGCTCGGGGCTCGGGGGTCGCGTGCCTCGTCGAGGCCGCAACGCGGCCGGACGTGGACATCGTGGTGAACGGGATCGTGGGCGCGGCCGGCCTCGAGGCAACCCTGGCGGCGCTGGCGGCGGGCAAGCGGGTCGCGCTCGCGAACAAGGAAACGCTGGTCATGGCGGGCGAGCTCGTCACCCGGACCGCGCGTGAGGGGGGCGGGGAGATCGTGCCGGTGGACTCGGAGCACAGCGCGGTGCTGCAGTGCATCACCGGCCGCCGCCCCACGGAGCTGGCCCGCCTCATCCTCACCGCCTCGGGCGGCCCGTTCCGCACGTGGACCGCGGAGCGGCTGGCGGACGCCACGGTGGACGAGGCGCTCCGCCACCCCACCTGGAAGATGGGAAAGAAGATCACCGTCGATTCCGCCACCCTCGTGAACAAGGCGCTCGAGGTGATCGAAGCCCACTTCCTGTTCGGGCTCCCCTACGAGGCCGTGGAGGTCGTGGTCCATCCGCAGTCGGTGATCCACGCGTTCGTCGAGTTCGTGGACGGGTCGGTGCTCGCCCAGGTCGGCTTTCCGACCATGGAGCTGCCGATCCTCTACGCGCTCACCCATCCCGAGCGGGTGCCCGATGCCGGGACGCGCCGCTTCGATCCGGTGGCGGCGGGCAGCCTGACGTTCGAGCCGGTGCGGCCGGAGCTGTACCCCGCCTACGCGCTCGGCCGGGCGGCGGCCGCCGCGGGCGGGACCGCGCCCGCCGCGTTCAACGCCGCCAACGAGGTCGCGGTCGAGTTGTTTCTCGCCGGCCGGATCCGGTTCGGGCGGATCGCGGAGACGATCGCCCGCGTGCTCGACGGCCACCGGCAGGCGGACGCCGGATCGCTCGCCGCGGTGCTCGCGGCCGACGCCGAGGCGCGCCGGCTGGCGCGGGAGGCTGCGTGCTCCTGACGCTGGCTGCGTTCGTCGTCGTGCTGGGCGTGCTGATCTTCGTGCACGAGATGGGGCACTTCCTCGCGGCAAAGGCGGTGGGCATCCAGGTGCTGCGGTTCTCGCTCGGCTTCGGGCGGCCGATCGTCGCGTGGCGCCGCGGGGAGACCGAGTACTGGATCTCGTGGCTCCCGCTCGGCGGGTACGTGAAGATGGCGGGGCTCGAGGACGAAGGCATCGCCGGGAGCCTCGAGGGGGGCAGGGCGGCCACGCCGGTCGATCCGGCGCGCGCGTTCGACCGCCAGGCGCTGTGGAAGCGGACGATCGTGATCCTCGCGGGCGTGACGATGAACGTCGTGTTCGCGTTCGTCGTCTACACCGGGATCGCCGCCACCGTCGGCTCCCCGGAGCTCGCGAGCACCAAGATCGATTCGGTCACCACGCGCATACTGCCGCCGGGGACCGAGGCGCTCGGCAGCCTCAAGTTCGGCGACCGGATCGTGCGCGTGAACGGCGACACCGTCCGCTCGTGGAACGACCTGCTGGACCACGTGCTCGCGGGTCCCACCGAGCTGCGCTTCGACGTGGAGGGGCGCGCGGCCCCGATCCGCGTGCGCCTGCCCCACGGCGGGCTCGCCACCCGGCAGGCGGTGGCGCAGGCGCTGGTGCGCCTCGATCCGCCGCGCCTCGGCATCGTGGAGCCGGGCCGGCCGGCCATCCGCGCCGGGCTCAAGCCCGGCGACGAGCTGCTGCGCGCCAACGGCGACACGCTGCGCTCCTGGAGCGACGTGCTGCACGCCGTGTGGTACAGCCCGGGCAAGCCGCTCCGGTTCGACGTGCTGCGCGGGGGGAGCGTGCTCCAGGTGACCGTCGTCCCCGAAACGCGGACGGAGACGGACACGGCGTCGCCCCGCCCCCGCATCTACGGCGCGATCGGCGCGGGGCAGGACCCGCCCACCATCCACGTGCGCGAGCCGATCGGCCGGGCGCTGATCTCGGGGTTCGACGAGACCCGAGGGCGGGCCATGGTCGTGCTCGGCTTCGTGAAGGGGCTGGTGCTCGGCCAGTTCTCGGCGCGCGACGTCGGCGGGCCCATCCTCGTGGGGCAGATCTCCGGCCAGGTGGCCCGGCTCGGGCTCGACTGGTTCCTGACCTTCATGGCGTTCTTCTCGATCAACCTCGCGATCCTGAACCTGCTGCCGATCCCCGTCCTCGACGGCGGCCAGCTCCTGTTCCTCATCGCCGAAGCGGTGCGGCGCAAGCCCCTTTCGGTCGAGCTGCGCACCCGGCTGACGCAGCTCGGCTTCATCGTGCTGCTCGGCATCATGATCCTCGCGCTCACGAACGATGCCCTCCGCGTCCTCCCCCGTTAGGGACGCGCTGGAGAGCTACATCGCGGGGCGGATCAAGGCCGAGCGGCTGGTGATCGCGGTGGCAGCGGCGTACTACGGAGAAGCGGGAAGAGGGAAGCGGGAAGGGTTGCAACCCCTCATCGACGTCATCGAGCGTGCGTCGCCGGGAATCGTGGAGCTAGGGAGCGTCGAGTCCAGTCCCGGGTTCGGGATTCGGCTCGCCGAGCGGCCGTTCCCGCGTCAGTACGAATCCGAGCTGC
>WNGA01009358.1_pt1 | contig 18833 bp, 22 predicted proteins | sample 5400061 | NCBI WGS metagenome assembly WNGA01 (sample SAMN13153366, study PRJNA577476) | soil metagenome | isolation source: 100 cm soil or saprolite under grassland replicate 2 | place: USA:California | collected 2016-06-15 | reverse complement strand
CAAGCGTCATCTTTGTCAAAGTGGCGCCAGGATATGTAGAGAGAACGTTGACGACCCTCCGCGCCAAGCCGAACGTGACGAAGGCCGAGGCCGTCTTTGGGCGCCATGACATCGCCATTGCGGGCGGCTTCCGGAACACCGACGAGCTGCGCGCATTCGCGTCCGAGGTCCAGCTGATGGACCACGTCTGGGCGTTCCGGAGCTATCCGGCACTCCAAGACTGGACCCAGAAGAAGACCGATGGTCACGCCAGCAACGCGTACCTCCTCATCCGGTCGACCGACACGCAGAAGACCATGAGCGCGTTGAAGAACGTCCCCGAGATCCAGGAGATCATCGGCACGACCGGGGATTCGGACATCGTGGCCCGCATCAGCGCGGACCCCCGCGAGAACCTCCTCGAGTCCGTCGTGACGAAGGTCCAGGGCATGCCCGGCGTGCTCTCGACCGAGACGCTCCCGGCGTTCTCGAAGTATTAGAACAATGTTTCATGGACGGGCCTAACCCGGTTCGTCCCCCTCTTTCGTTCCGGCTCATGCAAGACTAGCGCTCTCCGCCGGTCATGATCTGAATTAAGCACGACGCGGCTTCCCAGCTTTAGGGCAGTCATTTCCCATGGAGATTACAGACTCCCCGCTGCGTGGCGGATCTGGATCCAATCCGCGCTGCACAGGATCAAGCTTGCGGTTCATAAGACAGTCAGAGAGCTCGAGGCAGTCTCGCATCCGGAATCTCCGACGGCAGAATTAAGCCGCGGCTCTAGCCATACCGCCAAGGATGAAGGAAATTGACATCGCACGGGAACTAAAACGAATCGCCGCCATGGGATTCGTCACGACCCTAAAACCCGCCGATACCGGGATCGGCTTTACACTTGAAACGTTGTTGGGGCTTCGAGCAACGAACAAACGCGGGGTTGCCGACTTCACTTATGAAGGGATTCCGACTGAGCTGAAGGCTCAGCGTTCGGGCTCCTCGTCAATGGTCACCTTGTTTACCGGCGAAGCCGGATTCCGAGAATACAGTGATGTCGAGCTGGTGAGGCGATACGGTTACGAAAACGGTCAGGGACGTCGAGCGCTGAAAGTTACGCTCTCGAGTCAGGGCTTCATTAAGCAGCGGTTGAAGCTAGATGTCGACAGCACGAGAGGGAGCGTCGTAATCACAGACACCGCGGGGTCCAGACCGTGGGCATGGGATTTCCACCAGATTGAGCTAAAACTGGGCCAACTTGTCTACGTCAAGGCGGATACCCAAGGCAGCGGAAAAAATGAGGAATTCCACTACAATTGGGCGATCCTTTTGAGCGGACTGGACGCCCAGCGTTTCTTCGGCCTGATTGAGTCAGGCGAGGTCACCGTCGATCTGCGCGTGCACGTAAAGCTGAACGGTGCTGCTCGCAATCACGGTACCGCCTTTCGCATCCGGAACTTCGAGCAACTTGAACGATGCTATCAGTCGGTGCGCGAGCTGCTGCCGGACTGCTGAATGCTACCTTGGCTTCCGGAAGTCAAGGATGAACTCCATCGTGGTGCCCAGAGATATGAAGTTGCTCGGCCAGCCATAGATTCCCACTCTGTTGACAAGGGGCCGCTTGTCCCAGATGAATGTGTTTCGGAACTCGAAGCCAGCATGGGTCAGGGCGTCGATGACGACCGCGTGGGTGGTGTACCGTCGATCGTCCTCCCACAAATCGTTGATGTTGACGACACAGTGTGCTCCCGAGCGATGCAACGGCAAGAGTCCACGATAGATCTCGGTAAGTCGTTTCCCGTATGCTTCGTGATCCATATGTCCGAGGTCGTCCGGATGGTCCGAATACTGTTGCACTTTCAGATAGTTCTTGTTGGTCCGGAGGTCGCCCCGAATACTTTTGTTCCTGCGTTTGTGGGTCAGGAAATGGGGGTACGGAGGCGACGTGACGCTGAGCGCTACTGTTTCTTCTTCCAAGTATTCGACAGCATTCAAGGCGTCATCCACGATAGCCACTTGCCGAGTCACAGGGTACAGACGAGACTGTGAAAGTCGACTCACTGCAATATCCGCGTACTTATCTTGGAGATCGAACCCTACGGCATTGCGTCCGAGGTCCTGAGCCGCAACGAGCGTGGACCCAATGCCGACAAACGGATCGAGTACTGTCTCCCCCTGATGCGTAAGCAACCTGATGAAATGGGTTGGCAAGGCGATAGGAAATGATGCTGGATGGACATTCTTGTCCCTGATGTCTCTCTTCTCGTAATGGAATTCGTGGATGGTCACCATGCCCCTGACCCATTCCTTAGCAGTTACGCAGCTTAGGTGACGAGGAGGGCAGGCGCAGATGCGCTGGTGTGCTATTGCCAGCTTCCCTTTGGAAGGTTCGCTGAGAATCATCCCTTCGCGTATCGAGAGTTGTGAGCCCATGGCTCTCTGGCCAGTAACGTTCGACGAATATAAATGTCGGCTGGAGTGGGATGAAACTTCCTTGGCCATGGCTTCGGAACGATCGACTTCATTCCGTCGCCTTGGAGAGGACAGCGACATACAGGGAGAGACTGGTAGGAGCGCCAAGTCCAAAATGCTCCAAACATTGTATCACCCGTAAATGGCTTACGATTCCTTCAGGGTGGCACATTCTCTCGAACTCGCATCCGTCGCACTTTTTCTCGTAGAGATGATCGCATACGTCCTCGCAATCTAATTCTAACATAGGTGAGGCGGCAGATCGCCCGAAAGTTAGGACTTTGCTATACAAGTACGCTTAGGTACGGGGACATCTGTTTGTTCCTACGAGCGAGGATTCCCGGCCTATCTCGGCCTAGCTAGTGGAGGGGAAATGCGGACGAGCGCATCCGGCTCCCTGCCAGCCAATCGACAACCGCGCGTTGTAAAAGCGCAGGTTGTCCATTCCGAGCCTAGGAATGAGAGTATCAACAGATCGTCTCGGGAGGTCGCCCTGAGAACGGCCTGCTAGAGCTCCTCGAACCAAGGACCGCTTGCCCATGAGACTGTTCGGTGAGCGCGGTTTGATCCGCGGCGCCGGAACGCGCTAGGTGGAATGTGTACCTAGGCCGAACTGTCTCCATCGGACAGCATCCTTGCTCCCAGGAATCCGCGCCTTCACGTGTGGCAGCACTAGGAATCGCTCGAACTTCCGTTGCGTGAAGGTGAGTCGTTTCTTGTCCCCCCCCTTCCGCGTAATCGGCGACAATGTGCGCGGGCGCTTCCACACACATCTTGGCCACGAGCTTTTCATCGAAGGCGATGAGATAGAACGCGTCGCACTCGTCAAGCTCTCGTGCTCGGAACCCGAAGTAGCTTAGCCCCCTTCCCGTTCGCTTCGTGTAAGGAGTCTCGGCCCTTCCTTTGATTCCAATCTTACGGCCCCTTGCGTCCTTTGCGTCGTAAGGTAAGTTAGCCTTATTGTCAGGAGGTTCCCCTAGGTTGAACGTAGCTGCCGCCCACACCTCCGCGAAGAAGCCGGCCAGCGAGGGGCCGGACTTCCACCATTTCCTCACTTTGAGGATCGTTTTCCGGAGATCCTCGACGTCCTTGGGGTTCGGTCGGCTCACCATGATTGTCACAGGGCTTTCTTCGATGATAAAGACCGGGGGCGAGTTCCCTTAGGTCCACAAGCGCGCGGCTGCTTCTTAGGGTGGCCTTCACACATGACGCTTCCGGCCGATAAGGCAAGGCACACCAGCAGGATCAAGATCCGCGACACATCTGGTTATCTGTGGATCTTCGACTCGATCCCGTCCTTGCCGAGTCCTACACAAGCCGAGCTCAGATCGCGCGGGTTGTGACTGAAACTTGGGTAGGCGAACAGCTGTACTGCCCAGCCTGCGACAATGAGAGGCTAGAACCGACGCCAACAGGAACAAAAGTCGTGGACTTCTCCTGTGACTCGTGTGAAGAAAACTTCCAGCTAAAGAGCCAGAGCCGTCCTTTTGGTTCCAAGGTCACGGACGCGGCTTTCGGGCCGATGGTTGAGCGCATTACGAACTCATCAGCGCCAAGTTTCCTGTTCCTTCACTACATGGCAGACCGCTGGCTGGTGCGAGATCTGTTCTTCGTACCTCGGTTCTTCCTGTCTCCTTCTGTAATCGAGCGGCGAAAAGCCCTGCCGGCATCAGCCCGGCGAGCAGGCTGGGTCGGCTGCAACATTCTCCTTTCATCTTTACCGCTCGACGCTCGGATTCCTGCCGTTCAAGCTGGGACCCCTCTACCTGAAGGAAAGGTTCGCGATGCGTGGCGTAGATTTGACTTTTTGAGGGGCAACGATCCCGATTCCCGCGGATGGATGGCGGACGTACTCGGGTGTATCCGAGAGCTTCCTCCATCGGTCTTCTGCCTTACGGACGTTTACACGTTCGAACGTCGTCTCTCACGACTTCATCCACGGAACCGCAACATCCGACCGAAGATCCGACAGCAGTTGCAAGTCCTGCGTGATCATGGAGTGCTGGAGTTCTTGGGGAAAGGTCAGTATCGTGTCCGCCTGCTGCCAACTTCAAAGGTTGACTAGTCGCGCGAGATCCGGGTCTGGCAGGCCAGGGAAGGGTTTTGGTCCGGCTTGACAATCCTCGGTCGTGACTGAGCGGCGAGTTGTGGTGGGGGTCGAAACGAAAGTCGCTGTCGGAGTCCTAGGGGCGCTGGCTGCGTTCGCAACAGTGGCGGGCCTGTTTGGGGGCGGATGGCCATGCTACCTGGCAGCCGCGGTTACTTTCCTCGTCGTCTTTCTTCTGGCCGTGTTTCTGACGCGGGGACGATCTACGGATTTCATTCCAAGAACTGATCGGGCCGTCCGCGGGGCAATATCGCGTCCCGGCGCGGCTCCACTAGAGGTCGCGGAGTTGGCGAATACGAGACCTCGAACCTCTGGACCAGTGTGCGAGCCTGGGCCATACGAAGTAGAAGGTGGCTCGATATTCGAGATTGAACTGGATGTTCGGAAGGGTGAACGGGTCAAGGGACACATTACGGAGGTTGATGGTGATGACTTCGACTGGCAGATCGTTAACGAGCGCAATCTCGTGGCACTTAGGAACGGAGACGAATTCAATTCGGCAAGGGGGGAGGATCACGTGACAGCAACCGCGGTCAATTGGCGAGCCTCTCGGGACGGTCCGTGGTTCCTCGTGCTGGACACCTATGGGCGGTCAAATGCCCGTGTCATTCGAGTCAATCTAAGACGACACTAGGTTTCGGTCGAGCTGCTACTACCGGCAAGAGTGGGGTCGTCATGATTCAGACTGAATCATTGCCCTACTGCCCTGCCCATCCAGTTCCTTATCCAGATCGAGCTCGTGACGCCTTCGCCTCGACCCGAAAGATCCCCGGGCGGTTGAGCAAGGACCATGTTTAAGGTACCGCGAATCCCTTTCAGCCAGGTCGCCGGGCGATGTCCGACAGACGAGGTGACCAAGCCCTGCCAGAGGAACAGACGGATCGCAAGCATACCGAAATCCAACTCCTCCTTGCGTTGCTCGGCAGACAGGTTCGGTGTGATGTGTGGATGCCGTTGGCGGATCAGGGCTCAACTGCCCGCGGCCAGAAGCTCGCGGATCTCTCATTGAAGACTTTTCCCTCCATGCCGCTGGGCGAGTCCGCACTGAAGATTATCCGTAATATCGACGTCGTTTGGATTAGGAACAAGTCGATCGAAGCTGCCTTCGAAGTAGAGAGCACAACCTCGATCTACTCGGGTCTTCTCCGCTTGTCGGACCTCCTGGCCTCCCAGCCGAACATTAGTGTGCGCCTCTTTCTTCTCGCCGAAGAAAAACGACGGAAAGAGGTTCAGCGGAACGTTACCAGACCAACGTTCGCCGATCTAGATTTGCCAAACCGGGTTCTGTACATCAGTTTTGAAAAGCTTATCGCCGAACACGAGAACCTGATTCGATATGCCGAGTCCCCAGCGATTTTGGAGCGCATTTCGGAGGAGTTCAGCGTTCCTACAGAAGACAACGGCGGAGGGGGTGGGAACGGCGGTGACGGGAAGAAGCCTCGAGTGACCTGGGAAGCCAAGCTGAAATGGGCGGACCCGAAGGTGGCCTCGGAGTTCTTGCCCAAACTTCAGAGCAGAATCAAGAGGGACGTTGCTCCTGAGTTGACCACCCGAACCGTGGGGCGTTGGCTATATTTCCAAGACGGGAAGCCTTTCTGTGTCCTGTGGGTGAAGAAGCGAGGATTCATGGTCTCCGTTGCGTCGGATGAATCCTTTCGGGATTCCAAGGGGATTTCCCACACGGTCAAGGGGTTTTTCTTCCCTCCCGGACATGAAAGGCGTTTCTCTCTGGTAATGGGCGATGATGTCGATTACGGGCTGAAACTCATTGCCGAGGGACACCGAATCGCGAAACTGCCCTCTTACCCGTGGACTGGCACACGGCGACCGACAAGATGATTCGGCAGCCGCGAGAGGAGGACCTATGTCCATGGAGTGAGTTGTGTTCAAGCGGTTCGAGCTCTGTCCTCGCTTTCTCTGGCTCTCGAATCTCTCATGGCGCCTCGGTTCGACGATAGTAGAATACCTCCATCCCGGAGACGAACGCCAAGTAACAGGCCGACCCCGCTTCAGCGATTACCGCATGTCGCGGCAGTTGGGCCTGAGTGATCGTCACACCGAAGTTACCGTCCGGCCTGGGCTGGAGCTTCTTTACTTCCAAGTAAACCGTGTCTCGATTCCGATCTGCCTTAAGATCGGGCTCGCCTGTGGGGCGACCGATTCCTCGCGAGAGACTGACGCGCCATCCGCGGGACGCCAAATCCCCAATAACGACTTGTTCTTCCGCACTAAAGCGAGACACAGGTGTTCCACGCTCGAACTGATTGAGATCAATCGGCACGGTCGTCCCCCAATTCGGTGAGGGTCTGAGAAGACGCTTCGGAGGCTAAGAGTCTTCGCTGACGCCCTAACTGTGACCGCTGGTTGTGGCCCTTCACACCTATCGTTTCTTCTTTGCACGAGTGCGGATCCGTGGTACGACGGTTTTTGAGACACCGCGGGGGAGTTGTCGTTGCACTAGGCCGCGAAGGAACCCTTGCAATCCGAGCTGTTCGTAGAGGATTGCAGCAGCATAGTGCTTTCCGCAAAGGGGCACGATTACGATGGCTTTGGCCACAGTTAGTTCTACTTCAGCGAGCGCACGTTCGCGTCCGCACCAAGCACAGAGTTCTGTCATCGTCATTGCGCATGCCGTGATCCAGGATAAGGATTCACGCTTGTGTCAGGCGACTTGGCTATCCGACTCCAACACTCTCGCACTAAGCCCGGTCTCGACGCGCTACCGATTGCAAAGGCAGACTAGACAAAATTACTCAACCAATTGCCCTGCCGCCGGAACGAAAATCCGAACATGAGAGGCGCCAGTCTTCTGGTGCGCGACAACCATGCTAGCTGGGCAGCGTCGGAAATGTCGCGGAACAACGTGGGGGATGCCATTGTTGGTATAGTTCTTGGGTTGATTGGAGCCGCGGCGGTTGCCGCACTCCTCGGTTCGCTGGCCGGTTCAAGGACTCCGCCCAAGTGCCCTGTGTGCGGCGCGTTCGTCTCTCAGGACAAGACGCGCTGTGGTCGTTGTGGAAGTTCTCTAAGGTGGACGTGATCCGATGAAAATCCCTGGCCTCTCCGGCTCTGTGGGCATTTATGGGATTGGGACCGGATCACTCTTGGAGCTTCTCGTGGCGATCGGACTTTATCTAGACCACGCTGGGATGATCACAATCAACGAACCATTGCGGAGTTGGGCTTTCAGTCTGGTTATGATTAACGCCGTCTCGGTCATAGTTGGACTCGCCATCCGCCGTCGACAGAGGCAATCGGAGAGTCCGATGGTCGAACCACCGCTGTGCCCACTCTGTCGTGAGATCATGACCGTGTCCCAATACCAGTGTCCGACCCATGGGCCCTATCCCCGAGAGTAGCCCTTCGTCGATGACGACGATACACACTCAATGTCATTTGGCGAGTGGCCTCAACTCGACCGGAAAGCCCGCATTGGCCTCAGATGCTTCTATCAAAGGCCGTTGCGTGCATCCGCAGTTTCCGATTGATTTGCTCGAGTAGTTCGAGCAACAGGCGGTCCTGGCTCTTCGACAACGTTCCTGGGGCAGGATGGTTCCCTAAGACGCGATAGCCCGAGTCCAAGAGCGAAGCGGCGAGTGCGGATTCGAGCTTGCCGATTCTGTCCCTTCTTACACGGTGCGAAGAACGAGAGCGAGCTTCTGCGAAAATCGGACCGAGAGCGCACACCTTGAAGCGACAAGCGATGGGTTTGATGTTTTTCGTTGTCAACGCCCTATGTAGGGAATTCGCTTTGGCGTGTGGTGAGTCGTCCAGATGCCTTGCGAAACGTCGGAACGGGGAAGAAGCGTGGAGCGAAGAGCTATCTCCGGTCATGCCGACGTAGAAGAAGCGACGATTACCGCGGGTTCGTACTTCACAGACGTATAGCCAGAACCCGCGGTTCAAGAGTGCGCCATCAAACGTCATGGAGACCAATCGCATCTGTACCACCAGGCAATAGCTCCCCGAATGATCCTCGTCGTCATCAGGAATTGCCGAGTCGGCATCTAGTCCTGCGACATGCCCCTTTCCGTACCGCTCTCCGAAACAAGAACTGCTCCGGAACGAGGTAACGATGACTAGCCATGTTTCTTGCCCGACCAGACGGATAGAAGTGGATATATCGACGGCAATTGATGTGCTCCAATGACTCGACTATGATCTTGCCAAAATCCCACGAGGATTGGGAACAGCTCCGAAGTGCCTACGACGATTACTATGCGCCAATAGACTACGGCATCTTCGAGATCCTAGGCCCGGCCATGCGAGGTCGAGGGCACGCGACAATCGAGGATCTCGACCGCATCGCGTTCTGGAAGTTTGGATCGTGGCGCCACCGCAAGAGAATCGGTTCAGTACGAAATAAGAGACTTGTTCGGAGCTTGACGTCGCGTGTGTTCGGCATGGACAAGGAAGAGGCCGTCGACCAAGTCCGACTACTCGGGTGGGAGGAATCGGGGCTGGATGGCTTCGGAGTCCCGATGGCGTCAGCACTGCTTACTGTCTTCAATCCCAAACACTACGCGGTGATAGACCGTTATGCCTGGTTCACATACATACTCCTCTTGCATGGGAAACGTCAAGTCAAGACGGGTTTCACACCAACCGATTACGGCCATTTTGTTCGGTACTGCAGAATGCGAACCGAGGACCTTCCAGGATGGACAGCCCGCGAAGTCGAGAAAGCGCTCTTTATGTGGGCCGAAGATCGCGAGTTCGAACGAGAATGAGCAAGACGATGCACGTCTGGCTTCAGAGAAGCCTCACCGCCAAATCGGATGTTTCAGACAAGGTGCGTGTCCACATCACGATCCACCTTGATTCCGCTTCGTCATTCCACCCATTGTGTCTTGGCAAGTAGCTTTCACAACCGAGTCACGTACCAGTAGGACCCAAACTCTTGCTGCGAGATCGTTGGGCATAGGATGATACAAGAGGAGGCAGCCAATATCTGATTACGACCCGAGGTTGATGTCTTGAAAGGCTATGCGTCGAGGTTCTATCAAGACACCCCACAACCTTGCTTTCGAGAGCGGGATCTGCCAAGCGGTCCCACCCCCTCTGTCCCGCACTGGGAGATTTGTCGACCTGATGTTCGGCCGTCGTTGCAGTCGAACGACATGGTGTTCTTCTACGCACCAGGACGGTTCCGTGGCGAACAGCGCTCCGCAGTCTGCTATGGGGTACTCGTGGTTGGCAGCAGACTAGTCGAAACCGACGCTTCGCGGATTCTAGGGAAGGTCTGGCTCGTCTGGCACCGAAGACAGCGGTGTCAGCACCACAGCTCGAAGGGAGAACATGATGGAAAGACACGAAAGAACGACATCGTCCTGGGTAACCCCGAGCGTTCTCGTTGGCTAGCTGGAGGAGGTCTTGACTTGCGCGAGTTCGACGGGGGTTCACTACTCCGCGGGAAGAAAATCGGTCTCAGGCGCAATTTCTGGCTAACTGAGGAGGAGTGTAACGCGATTTGTGAAGTTCTCTCCAAAGAATCCGACGCTGCCTCGCAGTAGCTGACCGAACGCCCTGAGTAGCACTCCACAGCTAATGTGACGCGGATTGAAATCCGACACGAAGACTCCTCGCAGGCGCGCGAGGGATCGGTCCTCCCGCAAAGGTCAGACGGTAACCGCAACCCCTTCTCCCAGTTCGCCACAACCTACTTGAGCCCGCAACCCTTTGAATAACTAGTGGCGGGTTCAACGAAATCCGAGGCACCAGAATCCAGCTTTCGGGGCTGGTTGGCTGGAAAGAAAGCCACGGAACAAAGACTGATCGAATACCTGGCCTCTGTCGGGGAGTGGTGGAATTCGGAGTTCAAGGCCGCGACGACCGAAATCGATTACGGCCTCCGAAAGACCGTGTGCGCACTGGCGAATACCGATGGCGGCGAGGTCTTTCTGGGTGTCCAGGACGACAAGTCATTGACGGGGACGGACGTTAACGGAGACCGGATTGAGCAGATCCTTCGACAGGAGAAGGCGCGTCCAGGTGACTGGTATGTCGTGGATCTAAACGAGGCGGTGTCGCAGACATTCCCCATTACTCTAGCCAAACGATCCGGTAAGCGGGTACACATCCTGGAAGTGAAACCCCCAGGAGTCCCCGCCTTCGTACTCGAAAGAGACAACGAACTGAGCTTGTTCATTCGGCAAGGAGGGAGTTCGGTGAAAGCGAACAGCTTCAAAGCGCTTGAATGGCAGAGAAAGGTCACCAGGGAAGACCTTCTGCGGAACTGCTACTTGGAGCTTAAGACGCTCTCAAGGACGGTCGGGGGGATGCATCTGGGTCTGGCGGCTAACCTGGGTCTCACAGTTCCTTATCTGACAAACAGACTCCAGGACGGAACCATCTACAAGCTGTTGACTGATGAGGATCTGCTCTTTCTTTTGGGGAGAGCACGAGGCCGGTCCGGTTATGAGGGAGGGATCTACCAAGATCTGTTCGAAGCGAGATATGAAATAACAAAGGAGATGAACATGGGGATGGAGCGTCATGAGGTTGACCAGTCGATTGAGGAGATCCTCGACCGGGCTGGTGAGAGTCTCCGTAACCGAGCGGAGTCGCTCCTTTACTATCTGCACCGGAATGGAATTTCCGCGGACTAGGAGATAGCGTGATAGACCTGCCGTGGCTGGTCCTCACCTTTTCAGCTGTCGGATTGTCGCTGCCGCTATCAATCGTCTTCGACCGGCCACGCGGTTAGTTGCACGGCCTTGCCAGGCTCAAAATTCGCATGCTTCAATAGGACCTCTACAGCCCCGATTTGTCCAGTAGGTTCGGCCTCAGCTTCGCATAGAACCTTTCGACCGGCGACTGAAAGGATTTCCGTTCCAAAGTGAGGGATTCCCGTCCGGAAGGTCTGGATTGCACACCCTCCGTTGACCGCCCGCGTCTGTTCAACTACGATGCGTTGAGACGAATCGGCCACAGCCCAGGCCAGTCTCAGACCGGCCTCAGAGGTTTCTCCTCGGCGATACTTCCATCCTGCAATCCATCGGTCGCCAAGCAGCCCTAGCGATGCCAGCCGCCTAGCGAAAGCTTGCGGAGACACATCGAACCGTTTCGCCATTTCAGCGAGTATGCGAACCCTAACTTCTCCATGTCGCCTGAACACGAATTCCCGATGGACAACGGACACAGGCATGAGAAGGGTTTCTGCAATCTGGTCGCATCTTGTCTCTATGGCATCACCTGGCAAACGAAACACCCGGGTCTCCCTGTCTTCCGGACTCGCCATTAGGAGGTGCCCGATTTCATGGGCCACCGTAAATCGCGCTCGGTGAGTTAGTTTCCCGCCTGCGCTTAGCCTACTCCCTCGTCCCAGGGAGATTGTGTAATGGTTCCCGTCACTGACGGTCAGTCCTAGCACATCGTGATCGCCGTCGACAATCTTGGCCTCCATGATCCTTGCAAGCAGCGTGACGTCAACAGGCGGGTCAAGGGACCCGGTTGAGCGCGCATATGCGTCGAGCAACCTGTCTGCGGAATCACGAAGCGCCGAAGGAAGCTCACTTGTCGATCGGAGTGCTTCGTTCACTTGCGTCCCCCTCCCACCCATGCTTCAAAGGCCGCTCCCAAGTGAGCTTTGAAAACCTCACCGGTCGATCTGCCGGATCCTCGCGCCTTCACCTCTTCGGCAAGCGCAAATCTCCGGAATTTGTCAACTTCGTTCAGGCGAAGATCCTTGTCCTTTGCGAAGTCGGCGAACACTTCCTGATACGCATCAAGACGCGACCATTCTTCCGGATTCGCAATCCTCAACACATTCGCAGTACCGACAAGCTTTCCAACATTTCGTTCGAGCTCAACTGCGAACAGCTCGTACTTGTCCGGATGAATAAATGCATCGAAGCGCCAGAGGGCGACATACTTCGTGTTTAGCGCTTGGACCTCTCCGCGTGGTGGATCCTGCGCAACGTCCTTGAGTTTCGTGGCCTTTCCACCCCAAAGAACCATGACCTCGGCTTCCTTGAGATTTGTCGCCCTCCTTAGGCAATTTAGGATCACATCCCCTTCCTCTAGTCCCGAAGCGTTTTCGAGCATCTCCTCATCACGAAGCCGATTTGCGGACGCATTCGGGTCCTGGGAGTACTTGTCGACAAGTTCCTCGAGCTTTGATTTCGCTTGTCCCGCGGGGAATACTGTCGCCGTAGAATCGTAATTGAGCTCGAAGACCGGTCTGTACTTACCGCGAGTCTCTATGAGGGCGCCGATCTTTCTAGCCACTCTGTTAGCGCCTCCTGCCAGCCGCCTGATCAGCTCCAGATCGTCAATCTGGCGCAGGACCTCGAGCCCGAAACCTTCTGCTTGGACCGCCTTGGAAATCATCGCGTCGAAGGCCAATTTAGTATGATGATAAAGCACCTTTTCCGAGAGGCTGTAGCGAAGACCGAGTATGCTTAGGAGCTCCGATTGAATGTCCCTCTTGTACCTTCCATGCTTGACTAGGCGAATTACGAGCCGATCCGTCTCGGCATCCAGTTCGAAGGCCCGTAGAATCCGATCGTCATAGTTGTCCCTAATGCCACAAAAGTACAGGTCTCGCCGCACATAATCCAGCAAGTCCGCACAAATCGTGTTCCCAACAAGGTCGACCATCCAAGGGCGAACGAGTCCAAGGCCCCCCGCAGGATCGAGGACGTCCTTCCGATAGTTCGGCTTGTGAGTGTCGAGGATCTGACCGACCATCGAATCTGGACCCAACGCGTGTTCAACCCGAGCCTGTCTATCGTGCCGTTCGAACAAGTTTGCGTCGTCTTCGAGCGTGTGCCCAAACGGGACATGCTCTACGTCGTGGAGGAGACAGGCGAGGCGAACAACGGTTTCTTCCTGCGATCCGACGAGGCTAGTATCGGATCCTCTCTTGACGGACCGTCCGTTCCCCTTCCTATTCAGGTTGTCTATTATGCTCTGAGCGACCGCGACTGTCCCGAGCGAATGCTCGAAACGAGTGTGAACGGCTGATGGAAATACCAGATACGAAGAACCGAGTTGACGGACTTTGCGAAGTCTTTGAAACTGCGGTGTATCGATTACACGGCATTCTAGCTCAGTGAGCTCTATGTCACCATGGACGGCATCACGAACTATTCGGAACGGTTCCATCCGCAAACGAGGCATGGCCCAGGCTTCGGCTTAATCCTTGCGGCCAGTTCGATGGATCGCAGCAAGATTCCTCCGGCAGAGCTCGATTCAATGCTGAGCAATCCACTTTACGAGGACCAACCGGATGCCCCGTGCAGACATAGTCTGTCCGTCTAGGTGGCGTTCTGGCGCAATCGTTGCAAGTTCCGACCGAGGAACGGTTGGAGCCGAACCCAAATAGACGCTCTAAGCCGAAGGGGCAGACGCTCGGCGTGAACGAGCAAGGGACGCAATGGCTTCTATGTCAGAGACAGACAGACGATCGATGATCAAATCGAGCCATTCCTTCGGCGCGCGAGAAGAGTAACCGTTTAGCAGGGAGAAGACTAGCACGTTATGGAGCGAGTTACTAGTGTCAAGTACAAGGTCGGCAAGTAGCTCTCTTGCATCCTTTTTCGCCGCGGGGAGCATCTCCATCAAGCAGATCGCGACACCTAGCCTAAGGTAGTCGTCGCCGATGACCTGCAATTCACGGAGGAAGGTCGTTGTTCTCGCGGTAGGGAAACGGGCGAGATGCGTACGCACCAGGACTCCGAGCTTCCACCCTGCCGGGATACGACCACGTTGAACAGCAGCTCGTACATCATCGAGAGCACGGTCGTCGATTGCCGGATACCTAGCCAGAATCGTTTCTGCAACCGCTAGCATCAAAAGTGAGGAGCCTCGTTTGTCGGCCTCTCTCCAACATTGCCCAACGAGGTTGTTCCACAATGATTTGGAGATACGCAGCTCATCATCGACTAGAAATCTGGACGCTAGTGTCACGATATCGTCCTCCCCCAAGGATACTAAGGTTCGGAAGAGTTTGGCAAAGAACTCGACGTCCCCTCCGCGTCCCAAGGATACTTTGACGACCTCGTGGTAGATCGGATGGACAAAATCGATTACGATAGGTCCCGGCGCCAGCGCGGAGGGATCACGGTCCGCTCCGCGGGTGGAAACGCCAGTGAAACGCTTCACGAAGGCGGGCCTTGCGCGCTCGCGATAGTGATGCAGGTCTTCTTCGTATTCGCGGATTCGTTCCCCGAACTTGAAGAGACTTTGAGCCCACAGTTCCGAAGGGTCAACTTCGGGCAGCGCAAGCTCGGTCGAGTACGACGAGAGTCGTTCAAATAGCGTTTGGACTCTTGACTTCTCCATAGGAGCGACCAAGACCAAGAGATATAGAAAGAGTCGTTCGTTCCGGGTCATGCTTCGAAACTCAGCCTCTAGTTGAGCTTTCAAATCTATCGATTTGTCAATTTCACCCCGAAGATCGGTCAGAGCCTCCAAGTTGAGCGATCGGACGACAAATCGCTCAATGCTGAAGGGCACACTCAGCACGTGACTTGCGTAATTCGCTACTTCGTCCAGGATTGCTGAGGTTTGCGCCCATCTAGGTCGGTACAGATCCACATACCCTCGAACCATGCCTTCAAGATCGTCGGGTGTGTAGGAGGCCAAGGATAGCGAGAACCAATCCAACCCAGGGGCAAAGGTGCTTTGGGTATCCTGTTTTCTCAGAGCTTCGACAAATGCTCGGTGTCGCGAGGAGATTACTACTCGCACATCATTCTGGTTCGCAAGCTGAGCAATGCGGTCCAGATCTCTGAACATGCCTTTCACTCCGGTGAATTCGATTTTGCCAAACGGGTCCTCGAAATAGATTGCACGTCGAGGGACGCCAAACCATCTGTCATAGTTGTACACGTCGAGTTCCGGCCGCTCCAAGTCCTCGAGTCGAATCCAGGTCGGAACGTAGTCTTCCAGGAAAGACTGGAATAGTAGGTTTACGGAACAGAATGTTTTGCCTGTCATCGGCTCTCCCGTGATTATTACAAATTTGCGGGTGCGCAAGGCAGCTAGTATTGAGGCGAATTCGTGTGGTGGTCTGAACACCCTGTTCAAGTACCGAAACTTTCGGTCGAACAAGCCCATGGCGGCGCTAAATCTTGCCGCATCATCTTCCTCGGTGGGCGTAGTACCGAGCGAAGTGCCCTTGTCATAGACTTGGAGTCTGTCCTCCGCGGCGCGGAATTTCGCACTCAGTACCTCAAGCAAGTTTGCCCTCCCGACGACAATGGATTCGAAGTCCCACCCATCAAGAAGGATTATTGATCGCCGTTGTAAGATTGCCCGACCTTTCTCAATCGCTCCCGGCGTAAATCCAGACATGGAAATGAATACCCCCCTTACGGTCGGTGGCCTATCCTCAAGAAGAGAATGGAAAGCACCAAGGTCTCTAGGCTGACAGCGTTTCTTACGCCATCGGAGTTCGAAGATGTGATGCGCATTCGTTGTTAAATCAATCTGTTCTCGACTCGTCGTTATCGCTTCGGGGCCCAGGTCGTAAAGTTCGAGAAGTGTATGAATCAACTTCTCGAATTCGTAACCTCTCTTCTGGGGCGGTAACTTGCTGATTTCCCTGTATCTTTTCGCGATTCCAGAGAACCTCTCTGGACGAGGTCTCGTAATCATGCACTTTGAGCTACTCAACCGAACAGCTGAGACATGAATATATCGTCGTCAAGCGCTATTTTCAAACTCAGGGAGCATTCGTTTCTCGGATTCTACAGACGCGGCCGCCGCTTCGACGGTAATCTCACGCCTGTTATAGGGTCCACATTTATTGGCCACGAATCAAGAATCTACTCGGCTCGAAATCGTCCTCAATAAACACCATGAAGCGATCGTCTTCCCCGCCGACCTGTTCGGCTTGGCTCTCATGCGAAAATTCGGGCCCGCAATTCACAGCTCTGATGAGAGGACCGTCTCAGCTCCATTGACGAACCTCTCGACGAAATCAGCGCAGGACTCTGCATCGGACCGACGGATATCGCGCCGCCTTCCACCACCCCTCCGCCTGCCCACGCGGTCGTGCTCGTGAGCGATCTGGTTTCGTCTCTCTGCCCATCTGGCCAATCGGGATTTGATGGTCACCTCTTGAAGTTCGATTTCCTCGCTTACTTTCGAGAGGAAATCCTCGATCCCGAGAAGCTTGACAGCATCGACGATTTTGTCGGGTTTCATGTAGGAGAGCGTGTAGATTCGATCCTTCAAGACAGCTTTGATTTTCTCGTGGGGCCTGTCGTAGTATCGAAGCATCCTCTCCACGTCGAGAATAGGCATGGCCATGTTACCAAGTGGACCTGGTATGGCCTCAATGTCCGCATTCAGAATCGGAACGATGGCGTCCTCGATGGTTTGATGGAAATATGCGTCAAGAGCGCTTAACGAGAAGACGACAGCAGCCCGCAAAAGTTCCTTCCTGTCATCCGCAGGAAGGCTGGGTGTACTTCCCGTCCTGTCATAGATCGCAATCAAGTTGCGTGCCGACTTGATGTTCTCCCTGAAATCGTCGAAGGCGGTCAGCTAACCAAGGGACGAACGTCCTTAAGAGGGCGATAATTCTTTCGGACTCGGCCCCCAACGTCCCGATCTGATGCGATTGTCCCTCGCTGGTCAATCCAGGAGTCCAAGTGCGAAGTCTTCGAAGTACTCCCGGGTATCCTTGAAGCCGGAGAACACGCTCTTGTACCCAGGTGGAGCGCCTCGTGGGCCACAGACGATCGTGATCCTCGGCCGCTTACCGGGGAGGGCTTCTACCTCTCGCAGCAGTGAAACCGCCTCGACGTCGCTGGAGGGCAGAGAGTATCCAACCACAACCACTTCCCGCGCTCTGTCCAGTGACCTCCTAGCTAGCCCCCAAATCGGTCCGATGTGGCGACTCTCCCCCGCCTTGCCCAGAATCGGGGGAACGATAGCCGCTTCCAGGAATTTCCCGCCGCACCACGGGCAGCTCTTTCGGCGAATCGGAACGTAGGGTCTCTCAAACGCGGTGACCTTGTCGATGTACTTTCCTGCTTCGGGACAACCCCGGCAGACACCCCAGTTTGCTGAACCATGCAACTTGAGAAGAGACAATTCGGATCCTGAGCGACGGAGACGGCGCCGCCGCCGGCTATTGTCAAATTCAATCATCTCCGCAGGTCCGTAATCATACCTCAGTCCCAGGTCGTCCAAGATTTGCTCGGCCAGCAGATCGTAATTGAACGTTATCAGAGTTAGAGAGCGACTCTCCTCGAAGAAATGGTGAAAGAAAGCCATGTAGGTTGTCCAAAGGTTTGTGGATCTCCGGACACGGACTTCGCCACAAACAGACGCCAAATGAATTATCATCTGGGAGAGGAGTTCTGCCGCTGAGCACCTCTCCTCCCCCATACGAATTCTCCCAGCGGTCCGGGCTTCACGCCACAGATTCGTGAAGGCATCCTCGAGTCTGAGCGTTTCTTTCTCCCCGGGTCCGTTGCGACTCTCTACAAGATTAGAAAGCACTTCGAGACTCATTGGGTCGGCATCCGACCTTGCCCGAACGTCCTTCGAGAGCAAGTCTCTGAGAAGAGGACCGCCGGCTGGACGGGAGAAACCGGCTCCGAGGATCAACGTGGTGTCGCCAGGCATCGCATCCTAATACACACGGTTTACCGAGATAAAGCCCAGGGACTAAGGGGTGGCCGAATACCGGTACGATCGACACGACCACTTCGAGCGCAATGTTATGTATGAATCGTCGCTCACCGCGGACCGCCATCCCGGGGCGGGGCGAAGCCTCATCGGGGACCAGGGACTAGCCCTCGACAGATGGAGCCGATCCTCGCGGGCCGCGACCTCCGGAAATCCTGGGGCGCCACTCTCGTCCTCGAGCACGCGGACTTCCTCCTCCACGCGGGGGACAAGGTCGCCCTCGTCGGCCCGAACGGCTCGGGGAAGAGCACCCTGTTCCGGCTCCTCGCGGGCGAGACCACGCCAGACGTGGGGGACCTCGTCCTCAAGCCCGGCCTCCGGTACGGCTACCTCCCGCAGGTCCCGAACGTCCCGCCGGAGACCGTCGTACGGGACGTGCTCTCCGCCCCGAGCCCGGAGGCGCAGCGGATCGAGGCCGACCTCGCCGGACTCGAGGCGTGGATGGCCCGGCCAGACGCCTGGGACGCCGCGGACGCCAGCACGCGCATGGCCCGCTACGAAGCCCTCCACGTCGCCCTCGGCTCAGCCCGCAGCCAAAGCGTGATCGTGAACGACCCCATCCTGAACGACCTGGGCGTCGGCGAGGAGCTCCTCGACCAGCGGTTCGGCTCCCTCTCCGGCGGGGAGAAGT
>WNGA01007027.1_pt1 | contig 18833 bp, 17 predicted proteins | sample 5400061 | NCBI WGS metagenome assembly WNGA01 (sample SAMN13153366, study PRJNA577476) | soil metagenome | isolation source: 100 cm soil or saprolite under grassland replicate 2 | place: USA:California | collected 2016-06-15 | reverse complement strand
GTTCGAGGACGCCGCGGTGCACCGCGACCGGCTCGGCGCGTTCATCCGCAGCAGCGCCCGGATGCAGCGGCTCGCGTCACTCACCGGCTGCCCGGAGATCGCCGCCGCGAAGCGCACCGAGGACGGCGGCTGGGAGCTGCACGTGATCCGGTACGGGCGACTGGCCGCCGCCGGGCACAGCCCGCGCAACGCCAACCCGCGGGCCCGGATTGAGCTGCTCCAGGCCTCCGGCGAGACCGTCCTGCCCGGTATCGGACCGGTCGCGACGGCGTCGCCGGAGGAGCTGGAGACCGTGCTGCGGTGGCTGGAGTCACCCGGTGTGCGGCTGGTCGAGATCGAGGGCGAGTGGTCCAGCCCGATCGGCGGCGCCGGCGCGCACCTGCGGATGCTCGACCGCGCGTCCGAGGGCGATGAGGCGCTGCACGGGTTCGGCGAGCGCCGCAGCTTCCGCCCGCTGGGTGGTACGCCGCTGGCGGGTGCCCGTTGACGGTGCCGCAGCGCCTATGCTCAGCGCCGTACCGAGGTCTCTTGGAGAGGACGCACATGGTCACCGCGATCGTGTTCATCAACGCCGATGTCGCCCGGATCCCCGAGGTCGCCGAGCAGGTGGCCGCGATCGAGGGAGTCGGCGAGGTCTACTCGGTGACCGGTGACATCGACCTGATCGCAATCATCCGCGTCCCGCACCACGACGACCTCGCCACCGTCATCCCGGACCACCTGAACAAGGTGCCCGGCGTGCTGAGCACCGAGACACACATCGCGTTCCGGACGTACTCCACGCAGGACGTCGAGGCGGGTTTCAGCATCGGCGCGTCCGACGAGGCATGACGCCGTCGCTGACACGGCGCTTGGCTACGGTGACCCCATGAGCAACCCCCGTGCAGGCTGGTACCCGGATCCCACCGGGAAAGCCAACACGATCCGCTGGTGGGACGGCGAGAAGTGGACCAACCAGACGGAGACCACAACGCCGTCCACCGACCAGCCCGCACCGTCCACCCCGGCCGAACCCGCCGCCCGGGAAGCAGAGCCGGCCGCGCAGCAGGGGCAGACCTCGGAGCAGACCGATGTCATGCGGACGCTGCCGGCGTGGGACCAGCAGCCCGGCGCCACCCGGCCACTGCCGACGACGCAGGCAGGCCAAGACGCCGGTACGACGCCATCGTGGGACACCGACCAGAGCGCCGGTACGGCGCCGTCGTGGGGCACGGACCAGAACGCCGCTATGCCATCGCAGGGCGACGACCAGGACGCCGGCATCACACCGTCCTGGGCAGAGGGTGAGGCCACTGGCCCGACACCGTCCTGGGAACAAGGACAGGCGACCGGCCCGACTCCCTCGTGGGAGGCGGGTCAGGCCACCGGTCCCGCCCCGTCCTGGGGGCAGGGAGTCGCCTCGGCCCAGCAAGGCACGGCCCAGCAGTCGCCAGGCTCCACGCAGCAGGGCTGGCCGCAGACGAGCGAGCCGCCAGTAGCGCATGCCTCAGGTTGGTCCCAGGCGAGTGAGCAGGCGACGGCGCCGGTCTCGGCCTGGTCGCAGGCCGGGCAGGCACAGGCTGGGCCGTCGCCGGACGGCGGTCAGGGCTGGGCCGGCGCAGCGGCGCAGGGCGGGCAGCAGGGGTGGGGTCAGCCGAGTCTGCGCCGGCCCGAACCAGAGCCGAGCTCGTCCAGGCGGATCCCGCTGCCGTTCATGATCGCCGGCGCCGCCGTACTGGTGCTGCTGATCGCCGGCGGCGTCTTCCTCGTCGCCAACCGCGGCGACGACCCGCAGGCACAGACCACACCACCGCCGCCCACGCAGGCGACCGACTCGCCCAGCCCGAACGCGTCGGAGTCGACCCAGCCGACCGGGTCCGCGACGCCGTCGGACACGATCACGCCCGGCCGGTCGCGCAACCCCGCACTGCATGCGGGCAACCGGGCCGCCTCGGACGCGATCTCGTTCCCGCGCCAGCAGCCGCGCGTCTGGTCCGATCGCAAGCGGTTCTCCCGCGCGGTGATCAACTCGAGCGGCCAGTACGCCGTACTGCAGCAGAAGATCGACGGCAGGAACGACTGGTACTCGAACATCTTCGTCGGCACGCTCAACACGTCGATCCCGTACAACGGCCACCCGAAGGCGACCGCGTCGGACCTCGCGCTCGAGCTGCGGAACTCCTTCTACCAGCCGATCAAGATCGTGGCGCGCCCGGTCAACAGCAGGCCGGTCTCGGTCGGCGGGCACAAGGGCTGGCTGATCCGGCAGGCCGTCGGCGCCAAGGTCAAGGGCCTGCGGTCGCCGAACCTTTACCTCACAGTCGCGGTCTTCGACCTGAGCGACGGTACGGCGGTGGTGTACGTCAGCGACGTGCCCGCAAACCGCCCGGACCTGCGTGCCAACGAGGCCGCCGCGTTCAGGGGGTTGCACATTGGCTGACGACCAGCCGGACTCGAGTTCCGCACTCGATCCGCCACCGCACGAGTGGGGCTCTCCCCCGCCTCCGCCCCAGTGGGCGCCTCCGTCGCAGCCTCCGGAAACGGGCGCTCCGCCGCTGCCGCACTACGGTCCAGGGACCGGCCGGTACGGCCAGCCGTACCCCCCTCAGCAGCCGCAGCCACCCGCTCAGCAGCAGGGACAGCCGCACCCCGGCTACCCGCAACAGCCCGCAGGCCAGCACGCCCAGCAGAGCCAGCGTCCCCGGCCCAGCCAACCGGACGTCCCCGGCCAGCCCGTTCACGGCCACCCGGTTCAGGGTCCGCAGGACTACGGCCAGCCCGGTCAGTACGGCGCTGGGCAGGCGAGCCACGTACAGCCGATCCCGGGGCAGGCCGGCGGGCTGTCAGCTCCGCGGCAGTGGAATGAGCCGCCGGCGGCCGAACGGCTTCCCGGGCAGGTGAGTCAGCAGCAGCCGCCGTCCGGACCGAGTACCCGGCTGCCGCGCCTGATCGCCGCGCTCGCCGCCGCGCTGGCCGCCGTACTCGTGACGACGTACTCGACTTTCTGGATCTGGAACAAGGCCGACGCCCTCACCCCGGTCGACCTCCCGTCCGCCAACGGCACGCCGCTCGAGACGGTGAACCCGTCGGCGAAACCGAGCCCGAAGCCGACCCCGCCGCCACCACCGAAGGGGACGATCGACGGTGCGTTCATGGTCGACTACAAGGGCGACCGGATGCCGATCATGGCGGCGCCGTGGCGCAAGGAGAAGTACGAGCCGATCACGCTCGGCGGCGTCGCGCAGTGGCTCGACGTGCACGTCAAGTACGACGGCCAGAGCAGCTGGGGCAACCTGGCCGGCTTCGGCCTCTTCGACCCGGAGAACACCACGTACAAGGGCAAGGCCAGCCTCAACTATGCCTCGCGCCTGGTCGGCGGCCGGATGCTCAACCGCTTCTACCAGGGCAAGCCGGTGCCCATCAAGAGCACGGTGAAGCACCGCGACCTGACGATCAACGGCCATCCGGCCCACGAGCTGATCGCGCGGATTCCGGTCAAGCAGCCGAAGCTCAAGGAGACCTACTCGCAGCTGGCGATCATCGTGATCGACCGCGGCGACGGTACGGCGGTCGCGGCGTACGGCGACTTCTCCGGGACGACGGCCGCGCGCTGGCTCCCGATCTGGCGCCAGCACGTCGCCAAGATCCAGATCGCCAGCTGAACGAGCTGAACGGGCTGGATCAGGCGCGGAGCTCGGCGCAGGTGGCGACCCAGCGGTCGAGCGTGTCCTTGGCGGCGCCGGAGTCGATCGCCTCGGCGGCGCGGGACATACCGGCGGCGAGGCGCTCGGTGACGGTGCCGGGCGCCGGCTCGTAGGCGGCCAGCGCCGCCGCGGCGTTCAGCAGGACGACGTCGCGCACCGCGCCCTTGTCGCCGGCGACCAGGGCGTGGACCACGGCCGCGTTGTGCGCGGCGTCCCCGCCCCGCAGGTCCTCCGGCCGCACCGGGGACAGGCCGAGGTCGCGCGGATCGACGGACTCCGGACCGGTCACCTCTCCCCCGCCGACCGACCACACCTGCGTGGTGGTCGTCGTGGTGAGCTCGTCGAGGCCGTCGTCACCGTGGAACACCAGCGCGTCGATCCCGCGCCGGGCCAGCACGCCGGCGACCAGGCCGGCAACACGCCCGTCGGCCACGCCGACCGCCTGCGCCGCCGGGGAGGCCGGATGCGCCAGCGGGCCGAGGAAGTTGAACGTCGTCGGCACCCCCAGCTCGCGCCGGGGCCCCGCCGCGTGCCGCAGCGCCGGGTGGAACGCCGGCGCGAAGCAGAACGTGATCCCGGTCCGCTCCGCCACCTCGACCACCTGCGCCGGGGTCAGGTTGAGCGGGATGCCGAGCTCCTCCAGCACGTCGGCGGAACCGCAGGCCGACGAGGCCGCGCGGTTGCCGTGCTTGACCACCCGCGCCCCGGCGCCGGCCGCGACCAGCGCCGCCATCGTGGAGATGTTGACGGTCCGGGCTCCGTCACCGCCGGTGCCGACGATGTCCACGGTGCGCCCGCTGACGGTGATCCGCTGGGCGTGGTCGTACATCGTGCCGACCATGCCCTCGACCTCGGTCACCGACTCGCCCTTGCAGCGCAGCGCGACGGCGAACCCGGCCAGCTGTGCCGGCGACGCGGCGCCGCTGAGGATCTGCGCCATCGCCCACGCGGTCGCCTCCGCCGGGATGTCCTCCCCGCGGACCAGCGGGGCGAGCACCTGCGGCCAGGTGTACGCCATGGTCAGCTGCCGGCGGTTGCCGCGAGCCGGGCGCGCAGCAGCTCGGCGACGGCCTCGGCGAGCCGGACCGGGTCGAGCGGGTGCGAGACCGCGGCGTCGGCACGCGACCAGGTCGCCAGCCACGCGTCCTGCGGGCGCCCGATGAGCACCAGCAGCGGCGGGCAGCGGTAGATCTCGTCCTTGAGCTGGCGGGCGATGCCCAGGCCGCCGGCCGGGACCGCCTCACCGTCGAGGATCGCCAGGTCGATGCCGCCGCCCGGAGAATTGGACGCATCCATCGTCGCGATCACGGCCGGCTCGGTGGCGCACTCGACGTACTCGAGCTCGGGCAGGTCGGTCGCCGGGCGCCTGCCGAGCGCGAATCGCACTGCGTCCCGCGTGGTGCGGTCGTCGCTGTAGACCAGAACCTTCATGCGATCTCTCATCCAAAAACAGTGGGGAGGCGGTGACTCCGGTGATGTTACCGGGGCGGGGTCTCGGACTTGCGCGCCTGTTCCTCCAGCCGGTCCAGCCGCCGGTCCTCACGCCGCGCCTCACGCTGCGACTCCTGGAACCACTGCACGAACAGTACGGCGAAGAACACCACGCCGATCAGGTCGCCCGAGCCCCATAGCAGACCACCGGCGATGTACTGGTCGCGCATCGGGCTGGGCGGCCAGCTGCGCCCGAACGACGTGTACCAGTCCTCGGCGATCAGCCGCTGCGCGCTCATGATCGTGATCCCGAGGAACGCGTGGAACGGCAGTGTCAGGAACGTCAGCAGCATCCGGAACGGGTAGATGATCCGCCCCGGCACCGGGTCCAGCCCGAGCAGCGGCCAGAAGAACAGCGAGCCGACGGCGACGAAGTGCAGGTGCAGCAGGTCGTGCAGCACGTCGTTGTGCAGCGTCGCGTCGTACCAGCCGCTGAAGTACAGCGCCCACGGGCTCAGCACGAAGAACACGAACCCGACCAGTGGGAAGCACAGCACCCGCGCCACCCGCGAGTGCAGCACCGCGAGCAGCCACCGCCGCGGCCGCTGCGGCAGCGTCCGCAGCGCCAGCGTCACCGGCGCCCCCAGCGCGCAGGCCAGCGGCGTCAGCATCGACAGGATCATGTGCTGCGCCATGTGCACGCTGAGCAGCACCGTGTCGTACGTCCCGAGCGCCGACTGGGTCGCCACCACGGCACTACCGAGGCCGATACAGAACGCCGCCGTACGGCCGCGCGACCACGAGTCGCCGCGCTTGCGGAGCCGGTGCACGCCGTACAGGTAGACGCCGCCGGCGAGCAGCACGGCCAGCACCGGCACCGGCTCGAAGGTCCAGGCGGTGAGCAGCCGGACCGGCGTCAGCGGCGCGATCCGGTCCCCGGGACCGGCATGGGTAAGCAGCACCTCGCCAGCGTAAGGACGTGATGTCGCCGACATGCGCGGGGGGCGGCGTGCCGTTGCGTCCGACTATCGACATAATGACCAGGTGGCCACCGCAACCGTGCTTCCAGCGTCTCGCGAACACGGACATCACGACCGCCCGAGCATGGTCTCGGTCGGCACGATCGTCTGGCTGTCGAGCGAGCTGATGTTCTTCGCCGCCCTGTTCGCGGCGTACTTCACGATCCGTTCGGTGACGACCGCTGCGGCGGCCGCCGGTACGACGACCCTGTGGGACCAGTCCACGGCGCTGCTCAACGTGCCGTTCTCGACGGTCAACACGCTCGTGCTGGTCTCGTCGTCGGTCACCTGCCAGCTCGGCGTGTTCGCCGCCGAGCACGGCAAGGTCGGCCGCTCGGGCTCGGCACTGAACCCGCGCGGCTGGGGTATGCGCGAGTGGTTCGTCCTCACGTACCTGATGGGCGCCGTCTTCATCGCCGGCCAGGTCACGGAGTACGCCGAGCTGGTGCACGAGGGCCTGAGCATCTCCTCCTCGCCGTACGGGTCGGTGTTCTTCCTGACCACCGGGTTCCACGGCCTGCACGTGACCGGCGGGCTGATCGCGTTCGTGTTCGTGCTGGCCAGGACGTACATGGCCCGCAGGTTCACCCATGAGCAGGCGGTCTCGTCGATCGTGGTGTCGTACTACTGGCACTTCGTCGACGTGGTCTGGATCGCCCTGTTCGCCACCATCTACCTGCTCAAATGACGAAGGACGGACATCCCTTGTCCCCGGTGCGTTTCCTGTCCCGACGACGCCGGCACCGTGCTGCCGGCCCGGTCGTCCTGCTGCTCGGTCTGCTCGCCGTCGGTGCGCTCTACACCGCGGCGGTCCCGAACAGCTCCGCCGCCGCCGACGACTCCCCGCAGTCGCAGAAGATCCAGGAGGGCCGCAAGCTCTTCGCGGTCAACTGCTCGAGCTGCCACGGCCTGAACGCCGAGGGCGGCACGGACGACACGGGCAAGTTCGTCGGGCCGTCGCTGATCGGCGTCGGCGCCGCCGCCGTGGACTTCCAGGTCGGCACCGGCCGGATGCCTGCCGTGCAGCCGGGCGCGCAGATGCCGCGCAAGGACCCGCTGCTCAACGCGGAGGAGACCGAGGCGCTGGCGGCGTACATCGCCTCCCTGGCCCCCGGCGCTCCGATCCCGGCGCAGGACGCGTACGACGTCAGCAAGGCCACCGACGAGCAGGTCACCCGGGGCGGCGAGCTGTTCCGCACGAACTGCACGGCGTGCCACAACTTCGCCGGCCAGGGCGGTGCGCTGCCGCGGGGCCGCTACGCGCCGACCCTGATGGGCGCGGACGCCAAGCACATCTACGAGGCGATGCTGACCGGTCCCCAGCAGATGCCGGTCTTCTCCGACCACGTGCTGCTGCCGGAGGACAAGCGTGACGTGATCGCCTACATCAAGGCGATGGACAATGAGAGCGACCCGGGCGGCTTCGCGCTCGGCCGGCTCGGTCCGGTGACCGAGGGCCTGTGGGGCTGGCTACTCGGCATCGGCGCGCTGATCGCGGTCGCCGTGTGGATCGGCGCCAAGGGCGTCAAGGCAGGAGGGCACGCCGAATGAGCCACGACAACCTGCCCGCCGAGGTGGACTACGCGCACGGCGGTGACCTGGTGCTCGCCGACCCGGTCCAGGACCCGGTCGCCGACCCGGGCCTGGAGCCGCACCAGGAGCGCATCACCGACGCCGACCCAGCCGCGGCCGCCCGCGTCGAGCGCCAGGTCGCGACCATGTTCGGGATCGCCACGCTGCTGTCGCTGGTGTTCGTGGTCGCGTACTTCGCGGTCCCGAAGCACACCGTCGTCCGGATCGGCCCGCTGCGCACGAACGCGCTGAACCTGACGCTCGGCATGAGCATCGGCCTGGCGCTGTTCCTGATCGGCGCCGGCGCCATCCAGTGGGCGAAGAAGCTGATGGTGGACCGCGAGATCATCGAGGAGCGGCACCCCGCGCACGCCTCCGACCAGGAGAAGGAAGAGATCCTCGAGGTCTTCACCCAGGGCACCGAGGAGTCCGGCTTCACCCGCCGGACGCTGATCCGCCGGTCCCTGATCGGCGCGATGGGCGCGCTCGGCCTGCCGGCCATCGTGCTGCTGGGCGACCTCGGCCCGCCTCCCCGCCACAGGCTGTTCGAGACCGTCTGGGCCAAGGGCATCCGGGTCGTGAACGACGTCACGTACCGGCCGATCAAGCCGTCCGACCTCGTGATCGGCCAGCTCGTCAACGCGCTCCCGGGCAACCTCAAGGAGCTCGAGGAGAAGGACGCGATCGAGTACCAGAATGCCAAGGCGAAAGCCGCGGTGATCCTGGTCCGGATCAACCCGGAGAAGATCACGCCGAAGCCCGGTCGGGAGAACTGGGGCGTCGACGGGATCCTGTGCTACTCCAAGATCTGCACCCACGTCGGGTGCCCGATCTCCCTGTACGAGCAGCAGACGCACCACGTGCTCTGCCCGTGCCACCAGTCGACCTTCGACCTGGCGAACAACGCCAAGGTGATCTTCGGCCCGGCCGCACGGCCGCTGCCGCAGCTGCCGATCATGGTCGACTCCGAGGGCTACCTGGTGGCGCAGAGCGCCTTCACGGAGCCGACCGGGCCGAGCTTCTGGGAACGAGGAGAACGCTGACATGGCCACCAAGTTCGCTCCCCCGGTCAAGTACCTGGACGACCGGCTCGGCATCGGCAAGTCCGGGTTCAAGCACGCGCTCCGCAAGGTCTTCCCGGACCACTGGTCGTTCATGCTCGGCGAGATCGCGCTGTACAGCTTCATCATCCTGCTGCTGTCCGGCACGTTCCTGACCTTCTGGTTCAGGCCGTCGATGACCGAGGTCGAGTACCAGGGCTCGTACTCGATGCTCAAGGGCCTGCACATGTCGGAGGCGTACGCCTCGACGCTGGACATCTCGTTCGACATCCGCGGCGGCCTCCTGCTGCGCCAGATCCACCACTGGGCCGCGATCCTGTTCGTCGCGGCGATGATGGTCCACATGCTCCGGATCTTCTTCACCGGAGCGTTCCGCAAGCCGCGCGAGCTCAACTGGCTGATCGGCTTCACGATGCTGTTCCTCGGCATCGTCGAGGGCTTCATCGGCTACGGCCTGCCCGACGACCTGCTGTCCGGTACCGGCCTGCGGATCACCCACGGCATGATCCAGTCCTCCCCGGTGATCGGGACCTGGCTGAACTTCTTCATCTTCGACGGTGAGTTCCCAGGCGCCTCGTTCGTGCCGCGGTTCTACACCGTGCACGTGCTGCTGATCCCCGGCCTGATCCTGGCACTGGTCACTGTGCACCTGATCCTGGTCGTGTACCACAAGCACACGCAGTACCCAGGCCCCGGCCGGACCAACAAGAACGTGGTCGGCTACCCGCTCTTCCCGGTGTACACGGCCAAGGCCGGCGGCTTCTTCTTCGTCGTCTTCGGCGTCACCGCGATCATGAGCGCGCTGCTGCAGATCAACCCGATCTGGCTCTACGGCCCCTACAACCCGGCGGAGGTCACGGCGGGTTCGCAGCCGGACTTCTACATGGGCTGGCTCGAGGGATCGGTGCGTCTGATGCCGGGCTTCGAGAGCCATATCTGGGGCATCACGCTGAGCTGGAACCTGATCATCCCGGCCCTGCTGGTGCCGCCTGCGTTCGTCACGATCGTCGCGCTGTACCCGTTCATCGAGCAGTGGATCACGGGTGACAAGCGTGAGCACCACCTGCTGGACCGGCCGCGCAACCAGCCGACCCGGACCGGTGTCGGTGTCGCCTTCATGACCTTCTACGCGGTGCTCTGGCTGGCCGGTGGAAACGACCTGATCGCGACGCACTTCGGGGTCTCGCTGAACAACGTCACCTACGTCCTGCGGGCGCTGGTGTTCCTCGGCCCGGTGATCGGGTTCTGGGTCACCCGCCGGATCTGTATCTCGCTGCAGCGCGCCGACCGCGAGCGCATCCTGCACGGCCTCGAGACCGGTGTGATCATGCGCTCCCCCGACGGCGAGTACACCGAGAAGCACCACCCGATCGACCTGTACGAGACCTACACGCTCACCCAGCACGACCGTCAGGTCCCGCACGAGCTCGGTCCTGACACCGACGACAACGGCGTCGCCGCACCGCGTCGCGCGCTCACCAAGCTGCGCGCGAAGCTGTCCGAGTTCTACTTCGCCGACAACGTCGCCAAGCCGACCCGGGCCGAGCTCGAGGCGGCCCACGCGCACGGCCACGAGGACCACGCGGTCGAAGGCGAGCCCGGCGAGGCCGAGCTCGAAGCCGAAACCGCCCCCGAGGTCGAGACCGCCGAGCAAGTCCACTCCGGCACCACCCGCGAGTAACCGGCGGCAAGCCGCAGAACGGCGAACGGGCCCGGGAGACGACCTCCCGGGCCCGTTCGCGTTTCTGATTGGCGAGCGGGCGCGGCGGTGAACGTAGGTGCCGCAGGGTGCGACGCCCGGCGCGGCCCGGGCCGACGCACCAACCCGCCCGCGGACCACAACCCCGTGGACCAGGCCGGTCCCGCCGCCACGAGACTGTTGCCTCCGGACACGGATCAGGGCCCCTGAACGTGTCCGGACACGTCAGTCTCGACCTCGCACACTCGCCTTCGCACGCCCGCCGACCACACAGCCGCATCCAGGCGATCGTTGGCCGCGCCAAGCCGACCGCGGTCCACCTGGCGGTCCCCGAACTCTGACGGCCTCAACCCGGAATGCCGGACGGCTGGACTAGGTCGACCGCAGTTGGAAGCCGAGCAGATGGCCTACGCCCTCTGCGGCACGGTTCCCCAGAGGGCGACGATCGCGCAGCAGGTGGCGAGCGCGAGCGAGAAGGGTGCCATCAGGGCTCGTTCGATGCTGCTGCGCGAGGCGAGGTTGACCAGCACGCCGAGGATCGAGTAGCCGGCCAGCACCCAGACCGCGACCCGGAGCCAGCGATCGGGCAGCGGGGACCAGGTCGTGTGCCCGCCGCGTCGCAGGACGACGAGCGCGGCCAGCGACCAGAGCACGACGGAGACGGCGCTGGAGATCCGCAAACCAGCGCCGAGCTCCGCCTGGCCGCCGCCCCACGCGGCCCGTCCCCAGGGCACGCCGGCCGCGAGCGCGGCCTCGAACAACGCCAGCCCGCCGAACAGCACCGCCGCGATCACCGACGTCCGCCGCGACAGCTTGCCGGGTGCCATCTCAACCGACCGTGGTCCGTACGGCGTTCTTCAGTCCGTCCCGGACGACACCGATGGCGGTCATGATGCTGGCCTCCTCCTCGCCTAGATCGGTCTCGGGAATCAGAACTGGAAGACCAGCCGGGCGGGCACCGTGCCGCCGAGCACCTCGGTGAAGCAGGCGTTGACCTCGTCCAGCTTGCGGGCCTGCGCGATCACCTTGGTCCGGCCGGCGGCGTGCAGCGCGAACACCTCGGCCAGGTCCTGCCGGGTGCCGACGATCGAGCCGATGACGGAGATGCCGCCGAGCACGGTATCGAAGATCGGCACGTCGATGGTGGCGTTGTCGCCGGGCAGAGCGACCATCACCAGCCGGCCGCCGCGGCGCAGCGAGCGGAACGCCTGCGCGAACACCTTCGGCGAGGCGGCCAGTGCCACGGCCACGTCGGCGCCGCCGACCTTCTGGATCTCGGCGACCGGGTCGGTCTCGGCCGCGTTCACGAGGTGGTCCGCGCCGAGCTCGGCCGCCAGGTCGAGCTTCGGCTTCGTCACGTCGACCGCGGTGACCAGGCCGCCGACCAACCGCGCGTACTGCACGGCGAGGTGGCCGAGCCCGCCGACGCCGAACACGGCGACCCGCTCCGACGGGGTGACGCCGGCGACCTTGATCGCCTTGTACGTCGTGACTCCGGCGCAGGTCAGCGGCGCGGCGTCGAACGACGAGACACCGTCGGGGACCTCGACGATCCCGTTGGCGAAGGCGACGGCGTACTCGGCGTACGCGCCGTTCACGGAGTAGCCGCTGTTGAGCTGGCTCTCGCACAGGTTCTCCCGCCCGGTCAGGCAGTACCGGCAGTGGCCGCACGACGTGGCCAGCCACGGGATCGCCACGCGCTTGCCGACCAGGTCGGCCGGTACGCCGTACCCGACCCGCTCGACCGGGCCGACGCCCTCGTGGCCGGGGACGAACGGCGGGTTCGGCTTGACCGGCCAGTCCCCGTGCGCGGCGTGGATGTCGGTGTGGCAGACGCCGGATGCCTCGATCCGCACCAGCACCTGGCCGGGACCGGGCTCGGGCACCGGCCGGTTCTCGATCACCAGCGGCTCACCGAACGTGTTGACTACTGCGGCTCTCATGACTCCTCCTGAAGGTTGTCGCGTGCAACGAAGTGGATTCCTTCTCCCGCATCGAGGGAGAAACCGCCGGCCGCGCCGGGCTGAACGTCCAGCTGCAGGACGGGGCGATTGAGTGCGTCGTACTGCCGGCGGTCGATGTAGAACGGGCATCCGTCGATCTCACCGAGCAGCACGTCACCGTCGCCGACGAGGAACTCGCCGGCCGGGAAGCACATCGGCGAGCTGCCGTCGCAGCATCCGGCGGACTGCACGAACATCAGCGGCCCGTGGGCGGCGCGGAGGGCCGCGATGGCCGCCCGCGCCGCCTGCGTCGCCGCTATACCCGGCATCGTGGGCTCTCAGAAGAAGCCCAGCGGCTGCTGGCTGTAGCTGACCAGCAGGTTCTTGGTCTGGCTGTAGTGGTCGAGCATCATCTTGTGCGTCTCCCGCCCGATGCCCGACACCTTGTAGCCGCCGAACGCCGCACCCGCTGGGTACAGGTGGTAGCAGTTCGTCCAGACCCGCCCGGCCTTGATGCCGCGGCCCATCCGGTAGGCCCGGGCGCCGTCGCGTGTCCACACGCCCGCGCCCAGCCCGTACAGGGTGTCGTTGGCGATCCGCAGCGCGTCGGCCTCGTCCTTGAAGGTGGTCACGGCCAGCACCGGGCCGAAGATCTCCTCCTGGAAGACGCGCATCGTGTTGTCGCCCTTGAGCACCGTCGGCTCGTAGAAGTACCCGCCGGCGAACTCGCCGCCGACCGACGCCGGCTTGCCACCGATGAGCACCTCGGCGCCCTCGGCGCGGCCGATGTCGACGTACGAGCCGATCTTCTCCAGCTGCTGCTTGGAGACCTGCGGGCCGATCATGGTCTCGGTGTCCAGCGGGTCGCCCTGCTTGATCCTGCCGATCCGCTCCAGGCACCGTCCGATGAACTCGTCGTAGATGTCCTCCTGGATCAGCGCACGCGAGGGGGCGGTGCACACCTCGCCCTTGTTGAACGCGAAGAGCGCGAGGCCCTCCACCGCCTTGTCCAGGTAGCCGTCGTCCGCGGCGAGCACGTCGGAGAAGAAGATGTTCGGCGACTTCCCGCCGAGCTCCAGGGTGACGGGGATGATGTTCTGCGCGGCATACTGCATGATCAGCCGGCCGGTGACGGTCTCACCGGTGAACGCGACCTTCGCGATCCGCGGGTTGGTGGCCAGCGCCTTGCCGATCTCCGCGCCCGGCCCGTTGACGATGTTGAGCACGCCCGGCGGGACGATGTCCTCGATCAGCTCGGCCAGCTTCAGGATCGACCACGGCGTGGGTGACGCCGGCTTGATCACCGCGCAGTTGCCGGCGCCGATCGCCGGGGCGAGCTTCCAGGCCGCCATCAGCAGCGGGAAGTTGAACGGGATGATCTGACCGACCACGCCCAGCGGTTCGTGGAAATGGTAGGCGATCGTCTCCTTGTCGATCTCGGTGGTCGAGCTCTCCTCGGCCCGCACCGCCGCCGCGAAGTAGCGGAAGTGGTCGGCCGCGAGCGGGATGTCGGCCGCGAGCGTCTCGCGGACCGGCTTGCCGTTCTCCCAGCTCTCCGCGATCGCGAGCATCTCGCGGTTGTTGTCGATGGCGTCGGCGATGGCGTTGAGCACCGCGGCCCGCTCCGTCGTCGACGTCTCCGCCCACGCGTCCTTGGCGGCGTGCGCGGCGTCGAGCGCGAGCTCGATGTCCTCGGCGCTCGACTTCGGGACCTCACAGATCGGCTGGGCGGTCGCGGGGCTCAGGTTGGTCGAGTACTTGCCGTTCGTCGGAGCCAGCCACTTGCCACCGATGAAGTTCTCGTAGCGCGGTGCGACGTGCACCACGCTGCCGGCCTCACCCGGCTTGACGTACTTCATGGTCTGCGCCCTCCTGTCGCTCACGGCCGGTCCGGGTGTGGATCGGCGGTCACTCTCGACGCTATGGGCCCGGAGGTAACAGGCAGGTTTCACTTCGACGGGCCGAAGATCCCGACCGAACGTGCCGTTCGGCCCTTACTCCCGTGCGCCCCGGGCGGGCGGCATGATGCCGTCGAGCAGCGCTCGGGCGCGGCCGGCCGCGCCCGCACGTTGCGGTGACCCGCCTGGCAGGCTGTCGGCCAGCGATCGCCAGGCCCGGGCGTCGGCGCAACCCCACGGTGCATCGACCCAGCGGCGCAGCAGACCCGCGTCGCCGGTGGCCAGCACCGCCCCGCGCAACTGCTGTTCCAGGACCTCCCGGAACTCCGCGATGACAGGCGCGTCGGACGACGGCAGCAGCGGACCGGCGTACGCCGAGAGCGCTTGCTCGACCCGTCCGGCGGCGATCAGGTCGCGCACGTCGAGGAAGTCGGCCCGGACCGGCCGGCGCAGCTGGTACGGCCGCGAGCCGACGACCTCCGGACCGAGCAGCGCACGCAGCCGGGAGATCTCCACCCGGAGGTTCACGCGCGGGATCTCCGCCTCGGACAGCTCGACCGCCAGCCGCCCGCCTGACGCTCCGCCGCCCATCAGCGCGAGAGCGACGACTACTTCGCTGTGGCGGCGGCTCAGCCGGTGCGTGTGCCCGCCGATCTGCAGGACCGCGCGGTCGCGGCCCAGCGCGGTGAGCCGCAACGGCGCCAGGCCGGGCGGTCTCCGGCCCGGTGCGTCGGAACGCACCAGCCGATGCCCGTCGCTGCCGAACGGCTCGGTCCAGACCAACCGGCCGTCAGGCAGCATCGCGGGTGCCTCCGCGGTGAGTCCCGTCAGGTCTTCGTGGTCGACACCGGCCGCGGCGTGCAGCACACGCCCGTTCGAGCCCAGCAGGGCCACCGGGCGCGCGGCGCGCTTGTCCAGCTCGGCGACGTAGTGCCGCAGCGCCCGTCCGTCGGCCTCGTCGGCGCGACGGGCCAGCTCGGCCTCGACGGCCCGGGCGGTCGCCCGGACCAGCGCGAGTGCCTGCGGTGTGGCCATCTTCTCGTCGCCGGTGATGTCGATGACGCCGAGCACCCGGCCGGCGCCGTCACGGATCGGTACGGCGGAGCACGACCACGGCTGGACCGCGGAGTTGAAGTGCTCCGGCCCGAGGATCTGCACGGGTCCGCTGACCGCGAGCGCGGTGCCGGGCGCGTTCGTGCCGGCCTCGGCCTCGGTCCACACCGCTCCCTCGACGAAGTTCATCCGCTCGGCGGCGGACAGCGCGCCGCGCTCCCCTTCGACCCACGCCAGAGGGTGTCCGGCGCGGTAGTCCTCGAGCTCACCGGTGTCCAGCCGCACCTCCGGCAGCCCGCCCACGTCGGGACGTGCCCCGGCGGCGGACGACCGTGCCCAGGACTCTGCCACCAAGGGCCGGACGACGGGCGCCCGCCGGTGCGACGACACGAAGTCCTCGTGTGCGTGCCGAAGCCGGCGGGCATCCTGTTCGCCGATGTTCTCGGCAGTCGCGTCGCCGCTGCGCATGCAGACCTCCGCACGTGTGTGGGCCGGACGGCACCTCTTCCAGCAAGCCATCCGGCGACCGTGCCAGCCAGGGCCCTAAGCCCCGACCGGCGCCGTGAGAAGTCCCGCTGAGCGCAGGTCGATCGTGGGGCGGGCCCGGGTCAGTTGAGGGCGGAGCCCCGCTTGTAGGTGTCCCAGCTGACGTTCCAGTCGGTCCAGCCGTTGCCGGGCTCCATGCGGCGGCTGGTGCCGGTGACGATGACCGGGTCGCCGATGTGGGTCTGGCCGAAGTACCAGGCGCCGTTGGCGAGGCTCATACCGACGCAGCCGTGGCTGACGTTCTCGCGGCCCTGGCTGCCGCTGGACCAGGGGGCGCCGTGCACGAACTCGCCGGAGCTGGTGACGCGGTGCGCGTACTGGACGTCGTGGATGTCGTAGTACTCCGGGTCGCCGGGCTTGATGCCGACGGTGCGGGCGTCCATCCGCTTCACCCGGAACTTCTCCATGATGACCTTGTTGCCCGAGCGGGTGGTGAACCCGTCCTTGCCGGCGGTGACCGGGATCCGCCGGGCCACCTTGCCGTCGATCGAGACCGTCATGACGTGGTGGACGACGTCCACGCGGGAGACGACCGACGTACCGATCTGGAACTCGATCTTGCGGTTCGCCCAGCCCCACAGGCCGTCGCCGGCCTTCACGCCGCGGGTGTCGATGTCGACCGTCACCTTGGTGTGCGCGGGCCAGTAGACCTTGGGGCGGAAGTTGACCTGCTTGTCGTCGTTCCAGTGCCAGGTGCCCTCGACCGGCACCGAGGTGGTGATCGACAGCCGGCGCTCGACGGCGGCCTTGTCCTTCACCGGGTGGTTCCAGAACACCTGGATCGGCATCGCGACGCCGACGGTCATGCCGCCGAGCGGTGACACGGACGCCTTCAGGCGCTGGTCGGCGGTCAGGGTGCGGAAGCTCGACGAGATCGGCTTGGTGGCGCCGTCGGTGCCACGGGCCGTGCCGGTGACCTCGTAGTCCGCGCCGGGACGCAGCTGCGGCAGGCCGGTCCACACGGAGTGGTCTGCGTTGTAGCTACCCTCCAGCGCCTCGTCGTCGGGGCCGGTGACCTTCAGCCTGGTGATCGTTCCGGCGGTGACCTTGACCGTCACGGCCTGGTCCGGGCGCACCTTCTCCGCGTCGTCGGCGGGTGTCACCGCGACCGCGAGCGAGTCGTCGGGCGCGGACTGCTGGCCACCGCCCGGCGTAGTGGACGGCGACACGACCGGCGCGGTTGCCCCGTCGGACACCGCTCCCTCACCGGACGAGCACGCCGTGCCCAGTAGGGCCACGGCGCACAACGCCACGACAAGACGGCTGTTCGGACGAGACATCAACACGCTCCCCTAGTGTTGCGATGCGGCGCCGGCACAGGCTAACCCACCGGCGGCCCCTACCCCGGTATAGACGCTCGGCAGACCCGTTTAGTGCGCGTGATCTCCGCGGTAATACTCGAAGATGAACCCAGACAGCGTGACGATGCCGATTCCGACGCCGATGATGAACAGCCACCAGCCGAAGACCACGCCGAGCACGCAGACCGTCAGGGTCAGCCCGCAGAACAGCGGCCACCACGAGTGCGGCGCGAAGAACCCGAGCTCACCGGCCCCCTCGACGATCTCGGCCTCCTTACGGTCCTCCGGACGGGGCTCCATCCGTCGGCCGGTCACACCCAGGTAGAACGACACCAGCAGCGCCAGCAGGAACGTCATCGTCAGCGCGCTGGTACCCGTCGGGTCCTTCGACATGTACCAGTACACCGGCGTGACGATCGCCGCGAACAGCGTCAGGATCCCGAAGATCCACGCCTCGACCTTCACGCCTCGTCCTTCCCGTCCAGATCGGCATCGTCGTCCTCGCGGACGAGGGTCGCGGTCGCGCCGCGCTCATGCTCGAGGTGCTCCGCCCGTCCGGTGTCCTCACCGGCGTCGAGCAGGTTGGCGCCGTACGTACCGTGGGCGGAGTACTCGGCCAGGCCGATCTCCGGGTGGTGCAGGTCGAACGCCGGGCTCTCGGAGCGGATCCGCGGCAGCTTCGTGAAGTTGTGCCGCGGCGGCGGCGACGAGGTCGCCCACTCCAGCGAGCGGCCCCAGCCCCACGGGTCGTCGACGCCGACCAGCGGCGACTTGCGGGACTTGTACACGTTGTAGAAGAACGGCAGCGTCGACGCGCCCAGCAGGAAGGCGCCGATCGACGACACCTGGTTCAGCGTGGTGAAGCCCTCGTACGCGTGGTACGTCGCGTTGCGCCGCGGCATGCCCTCCACACCGAGCCAGTGCTGCACCAGGAACGTGGTGTGGAAGCCGATGAACAGCAGCCAGAAGTGCACCTTGCCGAGCTTCTCGTCGAGCATCCGGCCGGTGAACTTCGGCCACCAGTAGTAGAAGCCGGCGAACATCGCGAACACCACGGTGCCGAACACCACGTAGTGGAAGTGCGCCACCACGAAGTACGAGTCGGACAGCTGGTAGTCCAGCACCGGCGACGCCAGGATGATCCCGGTCAGGCCGCCGAACAGGAACGTCGTCAGGAAGCCGATCGCCCACAGCATCGGGGTGTCGAACGACAGCGAGCCGCCCCACATCGTGCCGATCCAGTTGAAGAACTTCACCCCGGTCGGCACCGCGATCAGGAACGTCATGAACGAGAAGAACGGCAGGTTCACCGCGCCGGTGACGAACATGTGGTGCGCCCACACCGCCACCGAGAGCACCGCGATCGAGAGCGTCGCGGCGACCAGGCTGACGTAGCCGAAGATCGGCTTGCGGCTGAACACCGGCAGGATCTCGGTGATGATGCCGAAGAACGGCAGCGCGATGATGTACACCTCGGGATGGCCGAAGAACCAGAACAGGTGCTGCCACAGCAGCGGCCCGCCGTTCGCGGCATCGAAGACATGTGCCCCGAGTGCTCTGTCGGCTTCCAGCATCAGCAGCGCGCCGGCCAGGATCGGGAAGGCGATCAGCACCAGGATCGACGTGA
>WNGA01005214.1_pt1 | contig 18833 bp, 20 predicted proteins | sample 5400061 | NCBI WGS metagenome assembly WNGA01 (sample SAMN13153366, study PRJNA577476) | soil metagenome | isolation source: 100 cm soil or saprolite under grassland replicate 2 | place: USA:California | collected 2016-06-15 | reverse complement strand
ATTCTTCAACGCTTGCTATTGTCTGAATAATTTTTGTCTTTTTCTCTTTGGTATCCGTAACGCTTGGCAAAGGACTCCCCAAGTATAGCCTGAGGATTCGAATCCCACTCCCCGCGTATCCACAGTTTGTACTACTAATAAAGAAATTAATAGCGCAAAGTACATCATTCTGTTGACAGACAATTTTCGAGTGGTACAGTCTGGGAATGTCAATTTCCCTAATTGGCTAGGTCATTACAGTTAATTTAGGACATATGGGGGGTCAAAGACTCAAAAATTCAGGTCAAAGCATTAAATGAACGTATGACGCGTATGGACAATGATGTCATCACTGACCATTTAAACGTTTACTAAGAAAAAGTAGTCATTAAATTACAGCTATTCAGTTTACCCTCAACATTTTTTGGCAAGCTCTCTGCATAGGTTGGATTGTGTTAAAACTAGATTTCACGACTTCATTCTAAATAGGGGGTTGAGTAATTTTCACTATTTTTGCTAACTAACCGACGTCAGTTAGTCAATGGCATAAGTTTCACCCAAATTCTTAATTAGCTCTTGTTCTAGTTCCTCTTTTTTATAGGGCGATTTGAATTTAGATTCTGGTTCCATTCCATTTCGTAGCGCCTCTGATAGCGCGACAATCCTAGCAGGCTCCTCATTCAATTGGGCAATTGTCATTTTTTTGAAGTCATTATCTAAACATTTAGTTTCTCTAAAAGTACTTAGGGCCTCAGATACGTGTAGGCTTCTATTATCAATTCTTTGAATGAAGCGAGTAAACTCCCCAACACCTCTATAATAATAAATGCTATCTTGAACCATTGCCATTCTACCTATCTGTTACCTCAAGAGTAAAAATAGTCCTTGACTTGCCGATTTTGTATATATTAAAGTATTGTTTAAGTCTTCCAATCCAATAATCATCGTCTTCCCCTGATCTCGGTAATGGTAATGTTATTTCAACCTCAGTATCGTTGCCCATATCCTTAATCGGTTTTCCTTCTTGTTCAATTTCGGCCCATATCTGTTGCAGGGAATTATCCACTTTTATGAAAATTCTGGTTTCTTTTCCATTACGCCTTATTATCGCCGGCTGATCCCATTGCTTTTCCTCCAAAGTTTCGTCTGGATTGTAGTCACTAGTCCAAATCGCATAACCCATTCCTAGGCACCGTTTCAATGCATCTCCTAAACTACCAGTCGTCATTCTGTGTTGGTTACGTTTGGTACTATGCCAAGAGTAGAAATCGAACATTTTCGATAGATTTTCAAATGCAGGAATATTCTTTGGATTTGAATTTCTAACGGATATGTGCACAAATCTATCGTTTCCATCCTCAGAGATCCATATCCTTACCTCAATCCTGCGAAAATTTGTGTCCTCTAGACTCTTTGCTGGATAATAATCATTCAACCAGTCAAATGCATTGTCCAATAGTTCTTTGAGCACAAAAAGGGGCCAATTTTTTTCCAAGTAAGATGTCTCTGTCTCTATATTCCTAGTAGTAACATATGCCATAGACTGTTTATCAGTCGTTGAAATAGGTCTAGTTGCGGGTCGTGGTCCGATACCATCTGATTTTTTCGATCTCAGTTGCTCTCTCGGCTTCGCTAATTCCGTCGTTTCGTTTAACTCACGGATCCTTGCATTTCCATTATAAGAATTATTTTTTGACATATAAAATCTGGACATAATCACGTATTTATGATAACTAACCATAGTATCGTTGAAATTTAATGATATTATGTCCATTTCTTGCCAAGATCTTAATGAAAGTCTATGAATTAGTTAAAAATATTTCAGGTGATTATATTAATTTATGTACAACGATCTTTATAGTACAATTATATATATCAATAATAAAGGTTATCGATAGTCACTAAAAATGGAGGAAAAAAGGTTTACTTATAGGCTATGCTACTATAAAACTGACTAAACTATTAATGGTTCTCATAAGGGGAACGCCTGTATAATTAGGCCGATTAAATTCTAGCATCCTAGATTTTAATGCCAATGAAGGTGACGCTATTAAAGGACTTTCCACTTCGAGAGGGCGAGATAATACTCAGAAGAGCGATTGTAAAAATATTATTTCAGTCAGTACCCCTTCGACATCAAAATCAATTATATCTTAGACCTCAACTCTCAATTACATAAAAAAGCTATCAAAATTACTTAGCATCTCCACCAAATATCGGATTAATTAATTAACTCCATGTCCATGCAAAAAGGGTTCAAATCCAGTTCCAAGAATAAAATAGTATAATTTGATAAAATTTTCGGCGCCTATTATTTGGTATCGCCTTCTGGATTATGGCAAGAAGTATAGGTAGAGATAAAGTTGCCAGAAATTTCTTGATTATTTCTGCTTACGGTTTTATTTTGCTGTTTACGTCTAACCAGGCTATAGTTTTGATTTCTGCGCATTATCCGCCATTCGGTGTTGCAACTATTTCGTTTGTTGGGTTATCTTCGTATCTGATACTTGTAGGTATCTACTATTCAGCCGTATCTGTATCATTTGATATAGGATTGCGAAAGTCAATCCGCAAATCCGTACAAGAACATTCAAGATTTCTGCACGGCATTGGAAGGGCTCAACTGGACGAAGGGATACAAGAGGGTGTCATAAAGGTAACTAAAGAATATTCGGACAAATTGGTCCAGCAAACAGGTGTTGAGCCAACTCTAACTATCAGCGATATGAAGCAATACTTAAACGAAGTATTGCAAGAAATTACCCCCGACAAGAATGGACATTCACAGTGACATACGAAAATAAGCCTTTAAACCAGTAAACTCAGCGGGGGTAGTCAAAATCTGGGACACTTTTTTGAGTCAAATTTGATTCACAGACGGCCAGCCCCATGTCAATGATCCCTTATCTATTTTAGTCATCCTACCTGTCCAACTTGTCCTTCTTTTACTCCTTTCATGAATAATTGGTGCTGTCTGATTGATTATTCGTTTGCGTTTCCTAGCATATGATATTTGAAAACTTGGGGCTTCGAGAGAAGATTTTAAATTATTTGTTGAAGTATATCTTATACGATGCCTGCCTGCGAGATTCACAAGGATTTTTTTAATGAAACGTGCAAAGATTGTGATGATGAATATGCAGAATTAAAAGGACACACGATGGGCAGTAACGACAATGCTACACATGATATTACTTCAGTGAACACCAAAAAGTACAAGGAATTTCCTGAGGATCGAGCCAAAAAACTTTACGAAGAATTACTTTTACAATTTTTGAATAGTCCTTACAAACTAAGTGAAGTTGAAGCTGCTAGTAAAGCTCGTTATATTATCAAGAAACAGTGTCTATTACGAAGCCTTCCAATCTGGCAGTGGTTACAATAAAAACAACAAGTGCTCGTGCATGAGCATGCAACACACCCTCCGACGAGCCTTGAGAGATTAAAATGCATTATTATATTTTGGAACGTATTATCATATTGCGTCACAATATAACACACAACACATTTAATTTAGTTAATTTGTTACGTATAATTATACTGTATGACAATTGACGAGCTAGCTGTCGCTTCTCAGAGCGTTGTTTTCTATTTATTGATGGGATCTATTTCTTTTATTAGTGCTATTGTAATCCATGGCATTTTAAAAAGCCGGAGGACCGAAAGCAGGTAGAATATCCTCCTAGAGCAATTGCAATTTTAATACTATTCAAAAAATCTTAATGAAGATGACCGACACAATATTATACCATTGGGCGTTACTAAAAACAGATCGTTGAGACGCATAATTGATCTAACACGCCAAATTGATGTTAACACAAAAGTATTTCCTGGTTCTCCACAACCGTCTGTAATAACTTGGTCGAAAATAAACGTTCAAGGGTATGATTCAGAAGTGGTATTTTTAAGTACGCATACCAGTACCCACATGGATGCTCCATCCCATTTTATAACTGATGCACACAGTATAGATATGATTGATGTCAGTAGGTTCATCTCTAATGCAGCGCTGATCAGAACTCCAAAGAAGGGACCAGACGAATTAATCGTTGTTGATGATATAGTCGATTCCAATGTTGACATTGCGGAAGGCGAAACGCTAGTATTTTCAACCGGGTGGGAAGAAAAAATAACTAATGAAGACTATTTTTCTCACAGTCCAGGATTATCTGTGGATGTCGCACATTTTCTGGTCAAAAAAAAGATCAACGCAGTGGCAATAGATTCACCCAATATTGATCCAGGATATGACAATAGTTTTACTTGTCATAAAATCCTGCTTTCTCATAATATATTAATCGTAGAAAACCTATGCAATTTGAGCAAACTGAAAAACCCAAAATTTACCATAATTGTATCTCCACTCAAATTTACAGGAGCTACTGGATCGCCAGTTAGGGCCATTGGTATAGAAGAATGAGCATATTATCCCAAATGATTACTACTGGTTTTGTAGGTTTCGTGTGCCCAGCAACTCAATATTGTAAGTACACAATGCCAACAAGAGTTTAATACTTCCTAGAATATTCTTACTGGTAATATGCCAACTGCCTATGTTTTAATAAATTGTGATCTAGGATCTGAAGAAGAGATTTTACAGGAGTTAAGAAAATTACCTGAGGTTACCGAGGTAAGTGGAGTTTATGGAGTTTATGATATCATCGTGAAGATAACTTCTGATAGTATGGACAGGCTTCGAGAAACTATAACATGGCACGTAAGAAGGATTGATAAAGTCCGATCCACACTTACGATGATTGTTATCGAAGGTCAAGGTGCCAAGGATAGGAAATATCAGAATACATCATTTTAATATCGTCTTTAGAGAGCTGATGAAAGTCTCGACTTCGGACTGGCTATTAAAGAAATGCGGCGAAGCTCTGACTGCTTTCTTTTTTTCACGCTGCGAAACCGCTCTTTCTGCTACAGTTATGCTATAATTGTCCAACTTGGACACGATTGTCCCTGCATCTAATGATTCAGCTCCAAACGATACGATCGAAGTCCTAAGATTTTCGTCTTGGGGTGCGTTGAGTGAAATATCCTCCATCGCTTCTAATGAACCATTCAACTCCGAAGCAATCTTCATGTTCATTTTTCTAATATTGTTAATTCCTATTCGCAATATGTATCGCAGCGACGACTCTAGTCCTGCAAGTCCCACGTAATTTCTAAATCCGGCTTGAAAATTATGGGGAAATTCAACAAAAGCTATATTCCTTTGATTAGTAAGGATTGCCGAGTCACTTCCCACACTTTGGGGTGTTAGCACTTCGGAAGATTTTTTGCTACAGTATAAAATACCAATTCCTACAGGTCCACAGATCCACTTGAAACCAGGGAAGGCCATAAAATCACATCCGATTTCCTTTACGTCTACCTTAATCGAACCTACACTTTGAGCAGCATCTATGCAGAATAGTACATTATTTTCCCTGGCTATCTTACCCACCTCTGAAACTGGCATTATTGCTCCATTATTGTATAATGCATGACTGAGAGTAATCAGTTTTGTATTTTCATTTTTAGCAAATTTTTCTAATTCCCCTATATCAAAGAATCCCGTAGAATCTATTTTTAACTCGTTGAGTCCAACTCCGAATTTCTCTGAGACTCTTAACCATGGAAAATAATTTGCAAAATGTTCATCTGGTCCTCCTCTAACGACAATCAGATCTGACTTATTCCATCCGATACCAGATGATACTATGTTTAGGCCTTCAGTTGTACTTTGGGTAAATACAATTTCTTCTTGATCACAATTTATAAGATGGCTTACTCTGTATTGAACTTCTTTTATCAGCGTTGTTATATACTCCTGTACTGAAGTCGAATCAGGACCTTCCTCCGAATATTTAAGGAGAAAACCCGTAATGGCCTTAATGGTAGATAATGGAATCGGCGCAAAGGAACCATTATTCATATAAATCCTTTTCTTAACTATAGGGAAGTCCTTTCGGATCAGCTCTAGCTCCTGATCATAACTCATTATAACCACCTTTCGTTCAATCAATATTAAAGTGAATACGATTTATGAGACTCTTTTAGACCCTACAGGCCTTAATACAATTATTTATAATGATCCTTATGCAAAACTTTGCCTCATCTCAACGCTTATCGTAGAGCTAAAAGAAGAACAACGGAAAAAAATATTGTATATCGATCTAGATACTGTTTTTACTGCCTTCGTAAGAGCAGGATTAATCCCGCCTTTTAAAATAGAAAAAATTAATTCTTCACTTTACACTTCCGATATTTTGAGAATATATATTCCTGACGAAAGAATACACCTACCAATATTAGATGTGATCAGGTACATCGACGATGCTTCATTAATCATTTTCGATTCTGTTACTTCATTCTACAGCTTATTTCAGTTCAAAATGGAAACCAACAAAAGTCTTACACGAGAGCTCGGACGTTGTAATCAGTCACTCTTAGTATTGCTGATGTTACTCTTGAAAAACACAAAGTTTGCAAAAATACCACTTCTTGTTACTAGCATGATTCGTTATAAAAGAAAAGGGATGTGGACAAGATCTCCCACAGCCAATAGATTTCTAAGTGCAAAAAGCACTGCGAAACTCTATGTAAGAATGGAGAACGAAAACGACATAGCAGTCAACGTATTATCCCATCCAAATCTAACTCCACAGAAATTTATTCTTCCCGTCAAGGGAATCAAAATACTTTCTGAATCTTAAGTTTTGAGATGGACTAAATAAAACCCAACCATAAGTGATACAGTAAGGATTGTAAAACCAATAGTCAAAAACACCCATTGATTCCTTACAGAAGTTGCTTTCCCTGTCTGAAATAAAAGGTATGCACCGACCATTCCCATAAATAAGATCATTACCGTTACGGCAGTCTCGCCAATAGACTGTATAGATCGGCTTGGCACAACAATCGCTCGGGCTCTAGATCCCTCTATGATTGAATTTACCAATCCTGAGGCAAACGCAAAAAACACAACCAAATACAGTATACCTGCAACAGTTATATATTTTGATTTTGAATAGAGCATATACGTTATCATACCAATAGTATTGATAATTAAGTTTAACGATACTCCAGTCGATTGTAACCTTTTAACTTAATTATTTGTCTAGGTTTCTAACGAAATACTAAATGCAGCGCAATTGGGCAGTTTAGGTTCTATTATAGCTTGATCGTTGATTATAATTCTGCCTTCTAAACGGGCGGGCTCCGTATCCAGCTCTGCCCCCTCTATTTTCAGTATTGTTGAACCTATTATATCTCTGTCTGCCCCTGTAACCGTTACCTGTTGAGCCGTATCTACCGTATCCCGAATAATTTCGCCTATAACTAGATCCATGTGGAGTCGTTCGGATTCTTGGCATTTCGATACCCATCTCATCATTCAATCTCTTGATCGGATGCTCGGTATTTTTCAATATCCTTGTAAAGTCTTCTACCCTATCCTGTGATACTAAAGATATGGCCTTACCGGTTCCGCCTGCTCTAGCCGTCCTGCCTATTCTGTGGAAATATATCAAAGGATCATCTGGAATGTCGTAATTAATTACATGTCCAACAGCAGGAACATCAATTCCTCTTGCAGCTATATCAGTTGCTACTAAAATATCTTCAGTACCAGTTCTGAATCGATGCATTGAATCATCTCTCTGCTTTTGTGATAAATCACCATGAATTGTTATGACTCTCAAGCTTTGCTGCCTTAATTCCATTGCAAGACGTTGAGTCCTTTGTTTTGTGGCTGCAAAAACAATTGTTTGTTTTTCGTCCCTCATTTTTATGAGATTGCATAAGTGTTTGAATTTTTCCCTTTCTTCTACAACAAGATAGGATTGATCTATTGTATCTAAGCTAAGTTCTTCTTCGTTAAGCTTCACCTCTTCCGGATTTTGCATATATTCCTGCGCCAGTCTTGATATTTCTGGAGGTATCGTCGCAGAAAACAAACAGGTCTGCCTATCTTCGTGCACATAGAAAAGGATGAACTTTATGTCGTCGATGAAGCCCATATCAAGCATTCTATCGGCTTCGTCAAGAACGACGAATTTAACTTCTTCCAGCTGGATAGAACCACGCTTCAAATGATCTATCAATCTTCCAGGGGTCGCTACTACAACCTGTACTCCTCTCTTCAATTGACTGATCTGCAAGCCCATACTCTGTCCACCATAAACAGCTAAAGCTCTGATCCCTGAATACTTTGAAAGTTTCCTAATTTCATTAGTGACTTGCATGGCCAGTTCTCTTGTAGGAACCAAGATCAATGCTTGAATTGGTCCGTTCTTTTTTACCCTTGTCACTATAGGAAGGGAAAACGCTGCAGTCTTTCCGGTACCTGTATGGGCCTGACCGATAACATCCATACCCTTTAAAATAAGCGGGATTGTGGATTCCTGGATTGGAAAAGGATCCTTAAATCCATTTTCATCCAGAGCCCTAAGTGCTTCTATACTTAAACCTAATTCTTTAAACGATTTCATTTTCTTTCTACTATCTCTTTTGTTTGGATTTGTAACAAAAGTTACGGAAGACGTGAAAAGCAAATATTATTACCTTACAAATCCGCCGCTCGTCTTTTGTATATTAATTGTCCTGACTGAGGGATATAATAAGGTATGTAGAACACGTACCTCAAAGGTCCAGAATTCAAAACTAAGGAAGAATGTTTTAAATAAGTTCAGGAAAGATCTATCAAAACATGATGAGTGAGGATGAGAATATGCAGGAAAAAAAACTGCGTGGCTCCGGGGGTTTTGTGATTGCCCGTGTTAGTGATGAAGAGCAAAAGAAAGGCAACTTAGGCGGACCAGAATTATTCTTGGCTGGTGTCGGCAGACTGCCATCCGAGCGTTTTGTAAAGTACCATTGTAATAAATGTGATAAAGATTATGACGGTGCCCCCAGTATAAGTTCTGAAAATCCTAATGAAGATGTTGGAGAAGGAGTGATCCTAGTAGAGAAAGGGGAATATAAGTGTCATACTTGTACGTCAACGATAGCACAGTACAGAAAATTTGATTCAACCTCTTCGAAAGAAAGCTCTGATCCGACAAATTCTCAACCGCCGCCCAAGAACGTTGTAGACTCTCACAAATCAAAGAAAGTACTAGAAGTCAAAGATGATTCCAAAAATTTCAAGTCATCATCACGTAATGATGGATTCGTTTTAATGGAGTCCCTTATTGGCATGCCTGCATATGATGGCGATGCCATGCTGGTAGGCAATATCAAAGAAATTGGGTTACGCAGATCGTCTCGTGGGAAAATGGACATTAATTTTAAAATTTCAAAGGGCCAAGGGTCAGTTAACAATGAGGTCGAAGAAATTTCGTGGAATAGTATTTCCAAGATTGGAGATATAATATTGCTCGCTCAAACAACCGATCAAATTCAGTCCCAGGATAACAGAGATTCTGGTGACTTACGCCGTAAATGTACATCCTGTGGCTTCGAAAACGAAGCAGATTCCATTTACTGCGCCGATTGTGGTAAAAAAGTCACATGAAATATAGGCTCACTTTTTTCTTAGACCTATCCGTACGTCAACAGCGCAGACTCCCTTTCCCTCATCTAACACCAGTAAAGGATTCAAATCGAATTCTTCTATTTCAGGAAAGTCAGTTACTAGCTGGGAAAGGCGCAATAGGGAGTCTACAAGTGCACTGATATCGGCTGGTGCTTGTCCTCTTACACCCTTAAGTAACTTGGCGGTCTTTATTGATTCCACCATGTTAATTGCTTCCTGTTCATTTATCGGTGCTAATCTGAAGATAACATCCTTAAGCACCTCGACATAAATTCCGCCAAGTCCAAACATGATTAGTGGACCAAAGAGTGGATCGTTTTTTGCGCCCAAAATAATTTCTCTAGCAGATTCAATCATTTGCTGAACCAGGACACCTTCTATTTTCGCGTTCTGGTTATATTTTCTGGCATTACTAAGAATTTCTTCAAAAGATTTAGAGACTTCATCGTTTTGAAGACCAACCTTTACGCCTCCAGCATCAGATTTGTGAATTATGTCCTTAGAAACAATCTTCATAACCACCGGATAACCTATCTTTCTAGCGATTTTCACACATTCTTCGGCGTTAGTACCTATTTCGCTTTTTGGACGGGAGAACCCATATGCTGCCAAAACCTGATATCCTTCTTCTTCTAGAAGATTAGTTCTGCCAGACTCTCTGACCCTATCAAATGTTTGTTTGACCTTTTCTCTATCAATGTTGAATCTTTTTTCTCTTGCCTCAGGTAGTCCGAGCCAGGAAGCAAAGTCATACATTGATTTTAAGGTCTTGATAGCCGGTTCAGCGTAAGGAAAATGAGGAATCCCTCCGTCAGAGAGAATTTGCTTATTTTCAGTACCTTCTGCAAGTCCCATTAGTGCAGCAAGGGATGTTTTTTCTGAATTAACCGTTGTTTTTACTATGGTTCTAGCCAAGTCGTTATAATCTAGAGTAGCAGACGGAGTACACATAGTGACAATCGAGCCAACATTGGGATTTGCTACTACCTCAGTAAGGACCCTTTCAAATCGGTTAAAGTCTGCATCACCTACAATATCTATTGGATTTCTGGCAGACCCATGCCGAGGAATGACTTTGGAGATTGTGTCTCGCGAAGATGATATGTCAGCCATTTTAATCCCGTATTTTGAACATGCGTCGGTGGAGATGATTGCAGGACCGCCAGCATTAGAAACAATCACAATTCCCTTATTGCTAGCCGGAATGGGCTGCTTCGAAAATGCCGTCGCAAGATCAAATAACTCCTGCATTGAATCAACTCTAATAACATGAGATTGAATAAAGAGTGCATCATACACTTCATCAGCACCCATTAGTGCACCTGTATGAGACATCGCCGCGCGTGCGCCTTCTGGAGTTCTGCCAGCTTTAAGAACAACTACTGGCTTTCTGCTCTTTAGAGTTGTTTTTTTTGCAATTTCCATAAATCGTCGTCCGTCGTGAATATCCTCTAAGTACATAATGATTACGCGTGTTTCTGGGTCTCCATAGAGAAGATCTAATATATCGTTTTCGTCTACATCAATCTTGTTTCCCATACTAATGACCTTTGAAAATCCTATACCTTGTGCCATAGCATCTTCTACAGTAGCAGCACAAATAGCTCCGCTTTGTGATACGAGCGCGATTCCTCCATGCTTTGGTGTAATCTTTAGAAAGGTAGCATTCATCATATTGTCTTTAGATAAACTCATAATTCCTAGACAATTTGGCCCTATTACTCTCGTTCCGTATTTCTTGCAAATTGCTGCAACTTCCTTTTCAAGCATAGCACCCTGTTCGTCCACCTCCTTAAAACCAGCTGAAACTATTATAGCACCTTTGATTTTTTTCTTCCCAACCTCCTCCATTACTTGAGGTACTATTTTATTGGGCGTTGCCACTACAGCTAGATCAATTTCTTCTGGTATATCGAGTACACTCTTGTACGCTTTGAGGCCAAAAACGAACTCATTTGATGGCGTCACGGGATAAATTTTTCCCTTGTACCCACTCTTTATGTTGGAAAAAATAGCTCTCCCTATCCCGGATTTCTCAGATGCTCCTATGATGGCAATGGATTTTGGTGAAAGAAAGACACTATTAGATGCATCATCTGAAGTCATATAAAAAATAACAATTGGTAACATAGTTATAAATGCATGTGGTATCCTACGTAATCGACCCGCCGAAATGATCCCAGCTTCCACAATAAAATCATATACTATATCAAAATTGCACAAATTTAGTAATAATGGAAGATTTCTGCTCCGAAAATTTTTTACCTTGGAGTTTGAACAAGCAATGCAATTAGTACCTCGCTCTGGGTTCAGATCTCTATTATGGTAACGACCGCGACAATCGAAAGTTAATTTATCTTCGGACAATGGATTGCATCAATTTTTGCATGGTTATCGATATGACAACATACGTTAGCTTGTGGTTGTCCAATAACAGATGCATTACAGGGAGTAATGACAGGATAACAATTTTTTAGAAATAGTAACCCAAATTCGAGACTTCTATTATCTTGTAACAATAATACCGCAAATCCAATAAAAAACAAGTTCAAATTGTCATACATTTGAATTGCGAAAGTTAACGATTTAGGTCAAGTTAGATGCAAGGCATTAAAAGAAATTCATTAACACTTCTTCCGAATTTACGGATTACTACATTGTCTTGCAATGTGAGTCCATCATCTCATCTCATCTCATCGCAAAAAACGAACCGATTCAAAATCAAATTTAAATTTTTAAATTTACTCTAACCCAGCATTCTACTACATAATTCATTCATCCACCATTCCACCATTCCACCATTCATTTATCTTTCTATAATTTTCCACAAATCCCACAAATTCCACAACTTTCCACAGGTATCCAAACATTTATGAATTTGGGCATGTACTGATATAATCATGATCGTGATAAAAAGAGGAGAAAGTAAGTTTATCATGAAGAACTTTGCGATGGTGATACTAACTGCATTAATACTGGCAGGTTTGGCCAAAATTCCTGTTAGTTTATTTGGTAATGTCTATGCTGCTGATGACAATTGGTACGTCGGAAATGGAGTGAAACCAAACATGTACGTTACATACAAGATACAAAACCATGACACAAACCAAGGTCAACCCTTTACCATGACAATATATTTTAAGGAGCATAATGATACCGGTCGCTATTGGGTAGCTCCCGTATTTGTTAATGATCAAGGAGAAATAATTAACGGCACTTTTCATTTGAGTGATCTCGATCTGACAGCGTTAGGAAGCTCCCAAATACCCCCAGCACTCTTGACATACAAGAATGCGTACGCAAGTTCACTAGAATGGTTGGCTGCTTTTGTCGCAAAACCCGGCCAATCACTCACAGCTCAATACTGGGGAAAGATTGCAGCCATAGGAGGTTCGCCTATTGCTCCTTCAGGGACTCAAACTATTACTGTGTCTGCAGGAACGTTTCCTACTACTATTATCAAATGGCATAAGGGTGTAGATAATATCATTTGGATCAATAAGGATTTTCCATACCCAATAAAAGCACAGACTTATGCTGATACCACAACAGGAAACCCACCTATTCAGTATGCATTTGAACTATTAGCTACAGGACAAGGACAACCCCCCATTCCGAAGAGCGTCCTAGAACTTCCCAAGTCTCCTTTAATCTTGCAAACTGCACGCGGTACATACTATATCGAGTTATTCTTCCCTCCAGCAATCACTACCGGAAATGAAACCAAATTTGGTATTCTCTTCATGGATAATGCGCAAAAGGGCATTACTCAAGTGAGTTACAGCTTTAAAATAATAGATAAGAATGGAACAGCAATAGTAGATTTGCATGATCAAAAAGCACAGGATGGAACAGGAATACAGAAAGTTAAATTCGAAAAACCAGGTCCGATAACTGTAAGAGTATCTATAGATGCAGTTGGTGGTTCAAATATGGGTGACTTTGTGGAAAGCGCAGATTTCAAATTGGCAGCCACTGATATGGGTCAGAACGCCACTCAGAACGCCACTCAGAACTCCACACAATAGATAGTTACAATATTTGAACACGAATGTTGAACTATAGTGAACTCCAATCTTAAGTAGACTTTGTAGACAGCATACGCGATAAAACAAATCTTGGAATTACTATATTTAATGAGATCGCTTGACAATACATTAAGTCGTACACTATCTGAAGATTTCCCTTTCACTCATCCATTCGGTGCCATCTCCACAATCTTTGGAATTATTATAAATTTTTCTATTCTCAAGACTATCGATATATTATATAAAATGAGTGGTTAGTATTGGTAAATGCAATCAGCATTATTTCTAAATAGAAAGGATGCGGGACATAAGCTTTCAAAAAGGCTATTGTCGCTCAAGCAAACTCAGTCAAAAGAAAGGAGGAACGAAAGAATAGTCGTCGTAGCCATACCTCGCGGGGGAGTAGTGGTCGGAGATGTAATTGCCTCTGAACTTGGTGCTGAACTTGATATAGTCGTTTCTCGTAAGATTGGCGCTCCTGATAATCCAGAGTTTGCCGTCGGTGCCGTTATGCCTGACGGAAGCCATTTTTTGAATCAAGAATCTGTAAATATGTTGAATATTCCGCTGGAATATATACAGATAAAAACTAATGCCGAATTGAAAGAAATCGATCGCAGATTAAAGTGCTATCGGGGGAGTAACGAGTACGGTAACAAATTTGAATGTAAGACGGTTGTATTGGTAGATGACGGTATTGCAACAGGATCCACAATACTCGCTTCAGCTAAATGGATGAAGAACAAACATAATTGTAAAAATTTAGTTATTGCCGCACCAGTGGCACCAGCTGAAATTTTTAATGATCTAATACAAGTAGCAGATGAAGCGATAGTACTAAATAGACCAGAACCATTCATAGCTATCGGAAGATTTTATGAAGACTTTGCTCAGGTGACTGATGATGAAGTGAAAGATATAATGAGAAAACATGGATATAAAGTCTGATAAAAAAGAAGTTTTCACGGTTCTAACGCTGACGCCGCTTAATTATCCTAATCATTCATTTATCAGATGAACTAAAGGGACTAACTGGGATCAAACACTCCTTTCTGACATTATAAGCCTATTCTACAATAGTTTGACTTTGTTCACGCATAAACTGTGTCAGATAATATCTTCCTCCTGTTCCCTTTCCAGTCGTTCCAGAATCTTTCCACCCGCCGAATGATTGACGTCCAACCATGGCTCCGGTAGTAGCACTTGTTTTTCTATTCACATAAACAACCCCAGCTTCAATCCCTTTGAGAAATTTTTCAATCTCTTCCTTTTTTTTCGTATAGATGCCAGCCGTTAATCCATATTCGGATTTGTTGCACAATACCAAGGCATCATCAAACAAGTTGTACTCAGAGACACACAGGATTGGCACGAACAACTCCTTTTTGAACAAAATATGGTTATCCGGTAAATTGGTTACGATGGTGGGTTGAGCGTAGAAACCCCGTTCTGAGTTACTATCCTTTTTCAGAGAGCCTCCGGTCAGAATTTTACCATCTCTGGTTGCCAATTTAGAGTACCTTTGAAAGTTCTTGTATGAATTAGAATTAATTAGCGGCCCTGCAAATGTTTCTACTTTGACAGGATTCCCAATGATCAATGCTTCAGTCTTCTTTACCAGCTTTGCAATAAATTCAGACTTTATGTCTTGTTGAATGTACAGCCTCGAACATGCACTGCATTTCTGTGCTGAATAAGAAAACGCCGCTCTCACGACTCCTTCTACTGCGCTATCTAGATCTGCCGTTTCAGTAACGATTGCTGCATTTTTCCCTCCCAATTCAGCTATTACAGGCCTTGGCCTTACCTCACTTGATCTTCTAATTAATTCATATCCAACTTCTCTAGACCCGGTAAAGACAATTCCTGCAATATCTTTACTTTCTATCAGTAACTTGCCTATTTCTCCACCAGGGCCTGTAATAAAATTGACTACACCTGAGGGTAATCCCGCCCTAACCATGATCTCAGCAATTTTATAACCTATAATGGGAGTGTCACTGGCCGGTTTTATGATGACAGTGTTGCCAGTAATCAGGGCCCCGGTTGCCATGCCTACCAGAATTGCAGCTGCAAAGTTGAATGGGGCTACAATTGCCCAGACTCCATATGGCTTCATAATACTAGTATTCTTTTCTTTTCTAGCATGGGCCTTATTTGTTGAAACGAATCCCTGATTAAAGATCATTTCTTCTAGGTAATAACTGATAAAGTCTATAGCCTCGTCAACATCTGCAATTGCCTCGTACCTATTTTTGCCATTTTCAAAACTCAGCCAGGCAGCTAGTTCAAATTTTCGCCTTCTCATGAACTCTACAATTTTTTTAAAAATCCGTAATCTATGTCTGTAATCCATGGTGCCCCAGATCTTAAATGCACGCGCCGCAGCCCTGATCGCTTGCTTGATTTGCTTAGTAGAGGCTTGCTGGACATAACCGAGAGCGATATCACGATTGTTAGGGGAAACATGCATAACTTTTTTTGTCCCGCTAACTTTCTTGCCATTAATTAAAATATAATAGGTATTGCCAAATTCCGATTCTACAGACTTAACAGCCCGTTCATATCGACTATGGAAAAGCTTTTCATTCCCACTGTTCAAATATTTTTGAAAAGTGTTTTCGTTCCGAAATACCAAATTCAAATATTTACCTGCGCCCATTGCTTAAATAGTATGACTAATTTTGGAGCAAAGCACGACGAATAATCCCATAAAGAACCCTGGCCCTGATATTTATGATTAAGAAAATTATAGGAGAGGAATAATTTGCGAGGCCGGATACGGTCAACCAACCAACCAACCAATCAATAATTGATGCTAGTAGATTACAAATTGGATGTAAGGGCGTTCAAAGAGTTATAAGAGTAGAACAGGCTTGATTTCTGGGAAAGATAATTAATGTAAGAAATTAGAACATACCAGATTCATTACAGAAGGGACCAAATAAGACTTTTAAGGCTACGGATCGATTAAGGAGTTAGTAGAACATCAGATGGGTTATTATCAGACAATGTCTCGGCCGGCTCAGTGTCCGAGCTGTAATGCTTCAGCTAAATTAAAGGAAACCAAGACGCATCATATTATGCTTAGATGCGACACTTGTGGAGTTTTAATATTCGCAAACGGTCCATTGTCCCAAACCTGGCTGATAAAACTTCCACCTTAGATCCGCTATCATGTTTTGCCAGACCAGTAATATTTTTTGAAGGTGTGGGCCCCCCAAAAAATTTTAGCTCTAACATAGGACCATCGGTCTAATTCGCCCTTGATTTTTGTTATTTTCCTGATGTAGCAGTCGAACCTGATGTCGATTCAATAGTTTGTTTTAACCCCACAACGTAGTCAGGTTAGTCAGGTCAGTCGAGTTAGGTACAGCATGCCTTCACTTGCAGTATCTTACTATACATATAGTCACATTTATAAACATGGTTAGGCATATTACCTGACATGCCTAACCATACTACACCTAAAACTGAAAGGATCAGAGAGTTACTTATTGCGGGCCTCCAACCCAGGGAAGTTGCCGATAAGGTGGAGACGAGCAGAGAATACGTATACAAGGAAAAAGGAAAACTCAAGAAGAAGGGTTTATTGGTTACCTCTCAAAGCCTATCAATTGCCGATGGCAGCAACAGTATTACAATAGTCAAAGATCATCCTACTTTAGAGAAATTTTCAAATCTAGACCGCTCTGTACGAACGAATCAGCTGAATGGAGCTAGCGACTTCGATATTCCTCCCCTTGGAAAGGAGGATGTTATGTCGATGTATGCCTCATTCGAGGAAAAAATGAGTCCATCAACGGTGACAGCGAAACTTGGCATACGTCCTGATATCTCACAGAACGAATATCAAAGATTTTTGTCAATGAACTCACGGGATCCCTTCGACCTGCAGAACAGAATAGTTTCTGGCCTTTTTAGCGCTTCTCCTGAAATCCAATCGATAATTGATAAATCGGTCGCGGGTAATCTACTGACAAATGATGAGCTTATTTCGGTTATTAATTTTAAAACCGCCATCTACGCTAGTCAACATATCAAAAACGCCGTTTCAGATCCTACTCTTTCTATTAATTATGGACTTGAAAGGTTCATATGTAAATATTGCCATTTTCCACAACCTGGCGTGATATTTGACAGAACGACCTACGCTGGTTCAATTTTGCCTCCATTTTCTAAAGGTCATTGCTGTAAGAATTGTTTGGGACTAAAAGAGCAGGCTTTCGACGATTATCAAAGAGCCTCTGGTAAATTATAGGTAAGCTAGCTATAAAATTTGTTAACCATACTGAATATTGCCTATGGGTTCATCTGTAAACTGAATTAATAAGGAATCTTCTAATATGAAATACACATTGCTGTAGCCGAGTTCAAAATGAATAATTTGGCCAGTCGAAAGGCGATTTCCATTATTGATGGTATAAAGAACACATCCTATAATTCTACATATACCTATCCTCTAGTTATTAAAAATGGAGAAGGCTGTATTCTGGAAGATGTAGATGGTAACAAATTTCTCGATTTTACCTCAAATATTGGGTCGTGCCCCCTTGGTTATTCTCATCCCGATATCATGGACATATTAAGAAATTACTCCAATAACGGGGCCCACAAAATCGCTGGACAAGACTTCTATTGTGAAGAACACGAACAAATAGCTAAAAGACTCCTGTCAATTTGCCACAGAAATAGTAAGGCTTTCTTGATAAACAGCGGTGCGGAAGCTGTTGAGAATGCAATTAAATTAGCGTATAAAAAAATGGGTGCACTTCCCGGAGTGTCCTGTATTAACGCCTTTCATGGTAGAACACTCGGTGCACTCACCTTCACATTCAGTAAAGAAGTTCAGAAAGCCAATTTCCCTGAATTACCAGTAAAGAGGATCAAGTTCTGTACTTCCGATAACGATGATCAAATCAATTTCCCTGGAAAATTTATTAAAATCGTACAAAGTGGCTTTAGTAATAAGTGAAGTCGTTCAAGGTGAAGGAGGCCTGAACGTCGCAAGTAAGAAATTTGTATCGAATTTAAGAACTTTGACAGGTCAATACGGTGTTCCTTTAATTATTGATGAAGTTCAGTCTGGGATGGGTAGAACAGGAAATTGGTGGGCATACCAACATTATGGAATTGAACCTGATATAATGACTGTAGCGAAAGGTTTGCAGGTCGGTGCCGTAGTTTACGAGAGGTCGTACGAACCTGGTGAGCCTGGGGTCCTTTCCAGCACTTGGGGAGCCGGAAACAGGATCGATATGGCAGTAGGCATTAAAATAATCGAAATAATTGAATCCTAA
>WNGA01026164.1_pt1 | contig 18837 bp, 19 predicted proteins | sample 5400061 | NCBI WGS metagenome assembly WNGA01 (sample SAMN13153366, study PRJNA577476) | soil metagenome | isolation source: 100 cm soil or saprolite under grassland replicate 2 | place: USA:California | collected 2016-06-15 | reverse complement strand
GGCGATCGGGTCGCGGCGGCGGCGCACCAGATCGAACGCGCTCGGTGCGCCGCGCTCGGTGATCAAGGGATTCGCGAGCAGGATCCGGACCCCCCGCGCCACCTCTTCCCGCTCGGCAGCGACGAGCTGGTTGGCCAGGTTGCTCATCGCCTTGTCACCCCGCCGCTTCCCGGTCCAGCCGGGTATTCGTCGTTACCGCCCCTGCGGCGCGTACCTCGACGATGTAGTCCGGACCACGGAACCAGCCCCTCGGGGTACGCAGCACCGCGACCACCGAATCGGCCGGCTCACGCAGCAGGATCTCCACCTTGCCGTCACCCGTGACGCTGCGGCGGACCCCGGTGGCGTCCCTGGCGGTCGACAACGCCCGACCGAGCAGGTCGAGCAGCCGCTCAAACGTCGAGTGCTCCAACTCCCCGAACGCCGAAATGCGTACCGGGCCGTCGGTCGCGAGCCTGCCCCAGGCGGCCTGCAGTTCAGCGCGCTCAGCCCTCGCCCGTTCCGCCCGCGCGGCCTTGAGCGCCGAGACATCGCGGACCCTCCCGGTACGACTGAAGCGCTCCACCCGCCCCGAGGTACGCAGCAGCGTCGACACAGCCACCGGCGGCGCATCCGCCCACCGCGTGGCAGGGCTGATCAGTTCCGGATCGGGATGGGCGAGGTGCGCGTGGCGCGCCGGGCCCAACCCGAAGGCGGCTGACCACAACCGGTGCAGGTCCGCCTCGCTCGGGGCGGTGGCGAACCACCGCGCGAGCTCGCGGAAATCGGCGACCGCACTGCTGGCCCTGCGTCGTGACTCGGTAATCCGATCCAACACCTGCAACAGGGTGACGATCGCCCGGCGAGCCACCGTGTGCAATTGCTCCACTCGGGCGGGTGAGTCGTCCGCAGGACGGAACCACGCTCGCAGCCCGTCCCAGCGGGCACGGCGGTGCTCCAGCCACGCCGGCGCGGGGTCCTCGCCCGCGACCGGTGGCAGCTCGGCGCCCAACAACGCCCGCTGCCGCAGCAGGCTCACGCCGTGCTCCTCGATCCGCGCGATGCCCGTAGCGATGGCGTGGGCGCGCTGATCGAGATTGGTGAGGAACTCCTGCAGGTAGCTCACCGTCGCAGCCTTGACCTCATGGAAGGTCGCCAGATCAGTGCCTTCCGCGCGTAGCAGCCGCTGCAGTTCACCGTTGAACTGTTTGGTGTTGGCCCGCAGCGCCTCCAGGTGCCCTTCCAGCTCGGTCAACGTGGTGAACACCCGGCGGTTGGTCGACCCCGGCTCGGTCAGCAACGAGTCCAGCGCGGCGAGCCGGTCGGAGATCGCGTCGAGCACCGCCGTCTGCAGCGCGCCCGACGAGGCGAGCACGGCGAGTGCGTGCTGCACCCCGGCGAACGCCGCCTCCCCCCGTTTGGTCAACGAGTACTGCAGGTTGCGTCGCTCGTACTCCGCCGCCGTCCGGTAATTCTCGGCGTGGTTCTGGATCACGTCCAACAATCTCCAGTCACGCAACTGGCCGAGCGCGGCGGTCAAGTCATCGTCTGTGAGCGCGTCGAACCAACCCACGGAACGCAGCCTGGCACGCACATCGTCCAACCCCAGCGCCGTCTCCAGCCGCTCGTTGGCCTCCGCGAAGGTGTGCAGAATCGCGGCGTACAACTCCGCGCGCTCCCCATCGGTGAACCGGAACATCTCCGGCGGCACTCGAGGCACATACTCCATGCGTACTCCCGGCAATCACAGGCAGCGACAGCCACGGTACGTGCTACCACCGACATTCCGTGAGCACCGCCTCAATGGTGGCCAGCAAGTGCACCGATCAGCTTTCCTCGAAGGCGGACTGTTCGAACTTCAGCGTCTTCGCGTTCTCCGAGACCGTGCATCTCCTGGCCCCGTCGAATCCCTGCTCAGATGTGGCTTCGATCTCGACACGGACGGTGAGCCTCGAGCCTGGCGCGGCGGCCAGATGGGCCAGCACCTCATCAGCGACCTTCGTCCGTCTACGAGGAGGTCGGCACCGCAGCTTCACACCGCCAGGTAGGCCTGGCGGATCCGAGGATCGTCGGCAAGCTGGCCGACGGCGCCGCTGAGCGCGATCTGTCCACTTTCCAGGACGTACGCCCGTTGGGCGATCTCCAGTGCGTGGCCCGCGTCCTGCTCGACGAGAAGGACGCCGGTCCCGCCACGGGCGATCACGGTCAGCTGAGCCATGATCTCTTCGACGATCAGCGGGGCGAGGCCCAGCGAGAGCTCGTCGATGAGCAGGTAGTCGGGCCGGCTCATCAATGCCCGGCCGATCGCGCACATCTGCTGTTCGCCGCCGGACATCGATCCCGCCACCTGGCTCAGGCGCTCCTGTAGCCGGGGGAAGATCGACAGCACGAGCCCCATGTCCTCGTCACGGGTCCGCCACGCACCCAGCCGCAGGTCAGCGGCCTAGTCGAAGCGGCTCCTCGTCTGGCGCCGTTCGTCGCGCCGACCCGGCTAGGTGTAGTGACCATGAGCGTTGTTGACGGCGTGTCGGCTTGATCAATGGTGAGACCTCCGGCGAGGTGTGAGGTGCTGACTCCCACCACTCGCCGGAGGTCTCGATGGCCCACCGTAATGCCCAGGGTCAACAGTTCCGCGTCGGTCAACTTTGGTGGCCGGCCCACCCGCGCTGGTTCGCCCAGCCAGTCATCGATCTTCACGTAAAGTGCGGTGAGAAGGGTGTTCAGGTCTGTCTTCACAAACTGATCTTGAACACCCGTCACCCCTGCCCAGACACCGCCCCCGTTAGGACTTACTCGTCTAGGCGAACTGGCGGCGGTACTGCTGTACGGCGTGCCCGATGGAGCGGCGGAACGCGGCTATCGCGGGGTGTGCGGTGGCGCCGCGGCGATGGGTGATCGCGACCCGCGCGGTGACCGGCAGTGGGGTGAGCACGATGCCGGCCGGGGCGTTGACCGTTCCCAGGCGCGGCATGACGGCCTGCCCCTGGTCGGCGGCGACGAGTGCGAGCACGGTGGGAAAGTCGTCGCTCTGGTGACGTACGCGCGGTTGGAATCCGGCGGTCTGGCAGATGCGTTCGGCGGCGAGGCGGCACAGGTTCCCCGGCCGGCCCATGATCCACCAGTCATCGCGGAACGATCCGACCGGGTCACCGGGGTCGTGCGGGGCGTTGCGGGATGCGACGTACATGGGCTCGGTGAGCACGACCGTGGATTCCAGAGCGGGGTGCTCGGGTACGGGCACCAGGTCGTAGTCGTGGGTCAGCGCTGCGTCCAGTTCGCCGCTGCGGAGTGCCCCGGCGGCGAGCGCCGGATCGAGTTCCTCGGTCATGAGTTCGAGATCGGGATGGTCGCGTCCGAGTGCCACGAGCGCGTTCGGCAGGATGACCCGGGCGGCTGAAGGGAACGCGCCGATCCGCAGCGTTCCGGTGACGTTCGTGCGTACCACTGCCAAGGCGGCCTCGGCACGTTCCAGGCGGGTGAGCACGTCCTCGGCATGGGCGACGAGTGTCCGGGCAGCCGGCGTGAGCCTGACCCGGCGTCCGGTCCGCTCCAGCAGCTGCACCCCGGCCTCCCGCTCGAGCACCGCCAGCTGTTGCGACACCGCTGAGGGCGTGTAGGCGAGTGCCTCGGCGACCGCTGCGATCGTCTCGCGGTAGGCCAGCTCTCGCAGCAACCTCAGCCGATGTACGTCAAGCATTAGCTCAGCTTACGCCAAAGGCTAGAAACATGAACTGGAACTGATGAGTGTTGCCGCGCAGACTGAGGCCATGAGAACCGTTTCGAGTGGCGATGAACTCTTGGCAGTGGCTGCCGACGTGAAGCAGATCGTGGTACAAGGCAAGATCACTCTCGGGCAGACGCTACGGCTTGCGCCTGGTCAGCAGCTCGCAGGCGGCGGAGATGACGCGGCATTGGAATTCGCCGCGGACGTGGACGGCGTGGCGCTCAGCCGGGACAACACGGTCGAGCGGTTGCGGATACAGGTCGACCCGCACCGCCGGGCGATCTTCACCGACACGGCTGCCGACAGCCTGGGCACGATCCGGATAGCCGCCGTCACCGCCACGGGCCAGGTGCAGATTCTGGTCCGTGACCGGGTACGTGGCGGCCATGTCGTGGTCGAGGACCTGGACATCGTGTCGGCCGACGTACGCGATCGGGCCGAACGGCCCGCACTGCTCGGCGTCGGCGCCATGCAGGGCGCGTTCACGCTGTGGAACCAGCAGCCCGACAGAGAGGTCGTGGTCACCGCCGACCTGCGCCGCCTGTCCGCCGGACGCGCCGGGGCACCGGTACGCGGTAGCGGAGTCGTCGTGGCGGGGGCGGCGCCGGACAGCAGCGGCGGTCGGCTACACGTCAGCGTTCTGGAGACGGGGCCGGTCTTCACCGACGGGGGTATCGCCGAAGGATCGCACGACCAGATCAGCGGCGGTGTCTTCGTCGTCTACGGCGCCCACATCCGTGATGTCATCAACAACGGGCCGGTCACCACATACGGTGTCAACGACATGATGCTCGACAACTGGGGTGTTGTGGACAACTGGACCGCGTACGCCCCTCTCACCTCGTACGGCCGCAGCGGGGTCGGCTTCGTCAATTTCGGCGCCATCACCACGCTGCGCATCCAGGCCCCGGTCGAGACCTATGGGATCGGAGCTCGAGGGTTCAACGTCTACCGGCTCGACGACTTTACCGGCCCCACGGTCGACACGGTGGAATTCGACCAGATCACCACGCACGCGGATGCCGCGATCGGGATCCAGATCGGGCAACCGATCGGGAGGCTGATCGTCCACAACGGAATCCACACGGAAGGCGGCGCGGGTGACTCGCTGGTACGAGGAGTGATCACCCGGTTGTCCGCTCATGCGTTGAGCGTCCAGCCTGGCGGCCGGGTGGAGACTGTGGAGATCGGCGGCAGTCTGGGCAGCGCCGGCGCCGGCGTCGCGGCGGTTGACGTCAGGGGCGAGATCGCGACGATGCACGCGGCCGGTGGGATCCACGCCACCGGTGCGGATGCCGACGCGCTACGTCTTGAGGGCGGCACACTGGGCCTGCACGACACCGAGGTCAGTGCGAGGCGAGGCGTCGCGATCAGGCTGACCGACAGCGCCGGTATCCGGCTGAGCGCCGTACACGCGCACGGTGCCGTCGGCGACGTGGTGGTACAGCCGTGAAGTTCGGGCTCAACGTGTCCACCTCCGCGGCTTCCGGTCGTGATCCGGTACGCGACGCACAGACCGCCGAGGCGCTCGGGTTCGACTTCGTATCGGCCTCGGATCACCTCCACGGTGTCTCCCCGACGTACGAGACATGGACGATGCTCGCCTGGATCGCCGCAGCCACCTCTCGGATCGGCGTGGCCACCCGGGTGCTCGGCCTCCCGTACCGGAATCCTGCTGTCCTGGCCAAGATGGCCGAGACCTTCGACCGTCTCTCGGGCGGCCGGCTGATCCTGGGGTTGGGCGGCGGCGCGTCGGACGACGAGTTCCGTGGGTTCGGGCTGGGTGTTCGGTCGCCGCGCGACAAGGTGGACGGCCTGGAAGAGGCGGTCCGCATCATCCGGGGCGTGTGGACCCAACCGAGCTTCAGCTTCCACGGCCGTCTCTACCGTACGGACGACGCCGAACTAACACCCAAGCCCGATCGCCGGATCCCGATCTGGCTCGGCACCTTCGGCAACCGGGCACTCGACGTGACGGGACGCCTGGCCGACGGGTGGATACCGTCACTAGGCCACGCGTCACCGGAGCAGGTACGGGTCATGCGTAGTCGGATGCTCGCGGCAGCAGACCTGGCCGGTCGAGACCCCCCTGACATCACGTGCGCGTACAACCTGCAGATCCGCTTGCAGGATCGACCCGGCTCCGACCCGGGAATGGTCTCCGGCCCGCTCGACGCGGTGATTGACCGGCTCCTCGAGTTCGCCGAGATGGGTTTCGGCACACTGAACCTGATAACCACCGGTCCCGGAAAGAAAGAGCAGCTGGAACGCATCGCGCGCGAGGTGATCCCCGCAGTGCGTTCAGCCAGCTCATCGTGACGCCACACGCGACGGTGGTGAGCACATGAAGCAGAGTGTTTCCCTGATCACGCTGGGTGTGGCCGACTATGGCCGCGCCAAGGCGTTCTACCAGGCACTCGGCTGGATCCCCGCTCTCGATATCGAGGAGACCGCGTTCTTCCAGGCGAACGGCATCGTGGTCACCTTGTGGGCCCGGGAGAAACTCGCGGACGACATGGGGATCGCCGATGACGGCGCGCGCTGGGGCGGCATCCTGCTGGCGCACAATGTCGCCTCGAATACGGCGGTCGACGAGGTGATCGAGGACGCCCGGAAGAACGGCGCCGACATCATCCGCGAGCCGTCGGAAACCTTCTACGGCGGGTACGCCGGCGGCTTCCGCGACCTCGACGGGCACGCATGGGAGATCGCGCACAATCCGTCATTCGGACTCGAGGACGACGGCAGCGTCGTACTTCCCGGCGAGTAGCAGTCATCCGGTGGGTGACTTGACCCAGTCGAAGGTGCGCTCGACGGCGCGCTGCCAGTTCTCGTACTCGGCGGACACCGTACCCGGTCGACCTGCGGCTGCCATTCGGCCGCGCGGTGCCAGTTGGCCCGCAGTCCTTCCAGGTCGGGCCAGTAGCCGACGGCCAGTCCGGCGGCGTACGCCGCGCCGAGCGAGACCGTTTCGGCGACCATGGGGCGTACCACGGGGACGTCGAGTACGTCGGCGACGAACTGCATCGGCAGGTTGTCCGAGGTCATCCCGCCGTCCACCTTGAGCATCTCGAGGCGAAGGCCGGAGTCGGCATTCATGGCGTCGACGACCTCGCGGGTCTGCCACCCGGTCGCCTCGAGTACGGCACGTGCGAGATGTCCCTTGGTGACGTACGACATGAGACCGACGATGGCGCCGCGCGCCTCGGGCCGCCAGTGCGGCGCGAACAGGCCGGAGAACGCGGGAACGATGTAGCAGCCGCCGTTGTCCTCGACGGTACGGGCGAGGGTCTCGATCTCGGGTGCCGTGTTGATCATGCCGAGCGAGTCCCGGAACCACTGGACCAGGGCGCCGGCGATCGCGATGGATCCCTCGAGCGCGTACACGGCGGGTTCGTCGAAGACCTTGTGGCCGACGGCCGCACTGGGACGAGGACGGCATCACGGCGGTGCCAGCGGGCGACAAGCTGGTGGTCGAGTACGAGGCCGCGTCGGCGTACACGACCCTGCTGGTACGCCCGAGCGCCGCGCTGGTCTTCCGCGACAAGAAGGGCAAGATCATCGGCGGTGCCCCGCGATACCCGCTCGACGTGTACGCCCGGTTCCCGCCCGGGAAGTCCCGCCACACGATGCGGGTCGAGTACGGCCCGCCGTCCGGCACCGACGTGTCGTCGATCGAGTTCTACCCGTACCCGAACTGACCCGTACCCGAACTGACGCTCAGCCGAGGCGGGATGAAGCCCGACTCGTACTTGGCGTACATAGTGAAGATGCGTCGCTCAGCCCCGTTGTCACCGAGCGAGGCTAGGAGGCGATGGTGGAGGCTGCCGAGACCGTCGCCGTCGGCGGCAGATCCGTGCGTGGCCTTGGCCGCGCCGTAGACATCGCTGGTTACAGTCATCCGTTGACCGGGTTGCAGAAGTGGTCCAAGGGGGATGATTCGCGGTGGCCGGAGCGCGGTTTTTCCTTGTGTCGATGCTGACCGCCGCGCTGCTGGCAACCGCCGGATGCGTCGGCCACACCGGTACCCCGCGGAGTGGCCCATCGTCGTCGCCCGCTCTGGACGTGATCGACGATCCAGCGACCCTCAAGCCACTCAAACTCAGCGACGAGCCATTGTGGAGCCACCACGACATCCCGCGAATGAAGGTCGTCGAGTACTTCGCGATCCAGGATGATGCGGCGTTGGTATTCGGGGGAGACGGCGTCCAAGCGATGGACCGGCTCGCCATCGTCGACGCGGCCACCGGCAGGACCCGCTGGGCGATCGGCGGCAGTGCGCCCCTGGGGCTGCGTGGTGGTGATGGGGCGAGTTTCTGGCATGCGAACCACTCGATCGCGCCACGGATCGTCGGGAAGGGAGACGACTGGTCGGTGATCGTCGAGTACTACAAGCAGGCCGGTGGCGACCGGTTCGGCCTCGCCGCGTTGTCCGGCAAGGACGGCCGTGTCCGTTGGAACACTCCGCCGATCGACTTGGCGCGCGCCGACACGACGGAACTGAGGGTGGTGGACGTCGACAACGAGATCGCCCTGGTGGAGCGGACATCGGACGGCACCACCAGCACGATCGCCATCGACGTGTCCAACGGGCGGACGTTGTGGGACGTACCCAACGTGTTTCCGCGGGGAGTCTCCGATGGGGTTGTCGTGGCGGAAATCCCCAAGCAGTCGGACTGGACGAATCCTGTGGACGGTATTCAAGAACGAACCGTGGTGGCTCTGGACGCGAAGACCGGTAAGCGGCTGTGGGGTCTGTCGGACCGGTACCCCCGGTCGGTCGTGGGACTTGTCGCGGGTAGCGCCATTGTGGTGCGGATTCCCGGCCGAGTGAAGGGGTCCACGAGGACCCTGGTGGTCGGGACGAGGTCGGGAGACATGCTCGCCGAGCTGGAGCCGACGGCAGGGGACCGGTGTCACAGCGACCGCACAACCTTGATCGCATGCCTGACCTACCGGACACCGCAAAGGCTCGCCACGTACCACCTTCGCGATCACACAGCCGGGATCTCCGCGCACGAGACGCCGGACCAGTTCGTCCGCGAGGTCTGGAGTGGGCGGATCTTCATGTCCGCCACCTGGGCGGCGTCAACATGCAAGTCGTACGACCGCTCCGGCAATCCGATCGACAAGAAGCTGCCGGGTACGCCGGCCCTGATCTCTGATCGGTACGCCGCCTTCTACACCGAGCAGGCGGACCTGCACGACCCGGGGTTGGTCGTCCATCGCCGTCTCGGGTAGCGGTCACCATCGCGGCGGCGGTGAGGACACCCGAGACTTAGGTTCTAGCGGTGGTCGCAACACTTGATCGATTGGAGTGTTGCGATGACCCGGATTGGTCGGGCGTACAGGAAGCGTGGCCCGGAGCCCCAGGTGGCCAAGCGTGATCAATATCTTCGGCTGATGGCGCAGGGGATGAGCAACTCGCAGGCCTGCCGCGAGGTGGGAGTCAACCGCAAGACCGGTAACCGTTGGCGGTACGGCCGCACCGTGGTCGACCGGGACGGACGTCGGCGGACGTATCCGCCGATCACCCAGCAGCCGCGAGAGATCTCTCCTCGGTTCCTATCCGAGGACGAGCGGGTGACGATCGCCGATCTGTTGCGGGCCGGGCACTCGATCCGGTCGATCGCCAAGGCGATGGATCGGGATCCGGCCACCATCAGCCGGGAGGTGCGCCGAAACGGCGACCCGCGCACCGGGGTCTACCACCCGCACCGGGCGCAGCGGCGCGCCACTGCCCGCCGGGCCCGGTCGAAGGAGGGGAAACTAAGACGCAACCCGCAGCTGCGCGAGTTCGTGCAACGGCACCTCGACCAGCGGTGGAGCCCGGAGCAGATCAGCCGCGCGCTGCGACGGGAGTTCCCCGGCCAACCGGGCATGCACGCGGTGCACGAGACGATCTACCGGGCGCTTTACCGACCTGACCGCGGGGGCCTGCACCGCGAGGCCGCCCGCCGGCTACGCACCGGCCGCGCCTGCCGCCGCAGAAGACGCCAGCCCGCGCAGCGCGCCACACGTTTCATCGACCCCGGTCTGCTGATCAGCCAACGACCGCTCGAGGTCGCCGACCGCGCCGCCCCCGGCCACTGGGAGGGCGATTTGATCGTGGGCAAGGGCAGCCGGTCCGCGATCGGCACCCTGGTGGAGCGCACGACCCGATACGTCAAACTGCTGCACCTGCCCGGCGGGCGCACCGCCGAACACGTCCGCGACGCGCTCATCGCCCAGCTCGCCTGCCTGCCGCCCCTCCTGGCCCGCTCGGTGACCTGGGATCAGGGCAGCGAGATGTGCCGCCACCACGAGTTCACCGCCGCCACCGGCGTGCCTGTGTACTTCTGCGACCCGGCCAGCCCCCTGGCAGCGCGGCTCGAACGAGAACACCAACGGACTGCTCCGCCAGTACTTCCCGAAAGGCAGCGACCTGTCCGTCCACGACGCCGAGCAGCTCGCCGCCGTCGCCACAGAACTCAACAACCGACCCCGCAAGACCCTCGCATGGGAGACCCCGGCAACGCGCTTCGCTAGGCTCGTTGCAACAGCGAACTGACCCCCACGTTGCGATCACCGCTGGAATCTGCCTCCTCTGATTTGGCTCCACTGTGCGAGTTGAGCGGTGCGGGTTTCTCCTGTGATTTGGCCCCAGCCTCTGGTTGGGCTGGGGGTCCGGCGATCTGGCGGGCTTGGTCGGTGTGGTGACATTGCCGCTTCTGGGCGTACTGGTCGGCGATGCGGGCCAGGAGGTCGGTCTTGGCGGCCAGGTAGGCAGCCCGGTCGGCTGGGTCGGCGGTGGCGCCGGTGTCGGTGAGGGTCCGGGCCCGGGTGAGTAGGTCAGCGATTTCGGGGCAGGGCTCCGGTGTGTTTGGTAATTGCCCGGTTTTGTCATAGCAGGCCGTGGAGGTGAAGGGCGTCGGTGGGGGCGGTGTGGTCGCGGCGGCCTTCGGGGATGTGGTGGTAGCCGGCGCCGCGGAGCGCGTTGGTGACCGCGTTGCGGATGGTGGCGAGGTTGGGCGGGTCCGTGGCCGGTGCGGCTTGTGGCGTGGTCCTCGGTGAAGCTCACGTCTCTGACGTGGTGGTTGGCCTCGACGGTCCAGTGTTCTCGACCGATCCGGGCGAGGTGGTGGGGAGCGGCGTCGGGCGCGGTGAGGGTGGTCACGGCGTAGATGGTTTCGCGGGAGGTCTTCCTGGTGGTGGTGTCGCGGCGGCGGCGGGTGATCCGGATCGCCTGTTGGGCGTGCGGCAGGGGCAGGTCGGCGACGTGGGCGGCCTGGAGGGTGCGGGTCTCCTCGCGGCCGTGGCCGGTCTGGCCGGTGATGGCGCCGGTGGGGATCTTGGCCCAGGGCAGGGCCTTGAGCCGGGCATACAGCAGCGGCTGGTTGCGCTTCACCACGGCCAGATAGTGGGCGCCCTTGGCGGTCACGAGCCAGTCCAGGTTGGCGCGCACGGTGTGCAACGCGTCGAAGGTCACCACCTGCCCGGCCAGCTCCAGTGGGGTCAGCAGCTCCTGGAAGTAGGTCGTTTCGTTGTGCTTGACGCCGACCTCGACCTGGTGAAGGAACTGCCCGTCGTGGCCGCACACCCCGAGCAGGTGCACCCGGGACCGGTCCGCGCGCCGCGGCCCCGCGGCTGGTCTTGCCGTCCACGGCGAGGGCGACCAGCCGAGACCGTGCCGCCGCCCTGTCCTGGGCCGCCTCCCGCCGGGCCGGGTAGTCGCGCACGCCGGAACTGGCCGAGCCTCGCGGGCGGGGGCGCCGATCTCGGCGCTGGCCGAGCAGCGCCCGGGCCAGCGCCCGCGCGGGTCCAGGCGGTCCAGCACGACCCGGATCGTCTTCTCATCCGGCGCCCGGTACCGGCCTGCGAGGGGGTCGAACGGCGCCCGCAGCCGGGCCAGATCCGCCTGGCTGGCCCGCTTGACCCACTGCCCGACCGCGGTCAACCGGTCATGCCCGGCCGCGGTGAACGCGCACACCGCCACCGCGACCAGACACGCCAGCGGATACACCCGGCCCTGCGGCGACCGCGGGTCCGGCAGGGCCTCCAGCCGCTGCCAGGCCCCCGCCGGCAACCCCACGCCATCGACACCGGACTCGACCACGCGCGCACCCACGCGCGACAATGACAGCGCGGGCACGCCACACCCCGATCATGTAGACCTTAGAGACCTTCATGATCGCGTGGCGTGCCCACCCCTTCCAAAAATGGACTGTGACTCACATCAACGCTTACCAGCCACATCGGACAATCCTGGAACACGCCGGAGCCCTGATCCTCGTACCGGGCACGGCCGCGGTAGACGCGCAGTTCGCCGACCGGATACCCACCATCGCCGGCGTCCAGCCCAACCAAGTGATCCTCGACGCGAGACTGCTCGCCCTGGTGACGATCGGCTACCGGTGGCAGCGGGCAGAGCTGTCCCACCGGCCGGGCACCGCCATGCCGGCCCGGACCAAACAATCGCCGTAGCTCACATCCGTGCACCCGCTCGACTCTCACGCACTGAACGACAGCCGGCGGCCCGGATGCCATCCGCATCTGCCGCGTTACGCGCGCAGCCGAGCGAGAACCTCCTGGACGTCAACGGGGTGGGAGGTGTCGACCTCGATGCACTTGCCGATTCCAACCGGCTTGAAGACTTCGACGGCTTCTCGAATTCGCCGAAGGGTGGCCTCATCAGGCGGCAGATGCGGTCCAGTTCTTGGGCGACGCACGTACCGCTCCACTGCTACGTCTGCTGGGACCCGGCAGAGCACTTCGACGATGCTCGCCGTGTGTTGCCGCAGGAGCCTGATGACGCGTTCGGTGTCCCGACCCGGCGCGATCCATATGTCCACGACCACCGTGTCCGTCGCAGCCGCCAGATGGTTCCCGAGTGCCTCCTCTGCGGCGCGGCGTAGCTCTAAGCCATCGCGCTTCTGTCTCGCTCGTACAGGTCTTCCTTGATCCCGTCGAGCGACAGGAACAGCGCTCCGAGTCCCGCCGCTATCGCCGACGCAAGCGTCGTCTTGCCGGCGCCGGGGACGCCCGTGACAACTACTGCCGAGGCTCGCGGGCCGTCGGATCCGTGGGGTTCCACTCCACGATGATCGCCTAGCCGAAAGAAGTGCGCTGGACCTGCTGACTACGAGGCCGCAAAGTCCCCCGGGTATCAGGCGCAGGTGGCGCGCACGTAGTTGAACCGCGCACTGAACGGCGCGGGCTCTGCACCTGCCTGAGCGTTATTGAGCACGGCGATACCCGCCTTCGTGGACTCCGGTAGCTGAATGTCGATTTTTCCTATGTCCCGCCGCTGGGGATCCTCGGCTAGGCACCGGCTTGCCGTGCTGCGTCGGCGAGCAGCCCGAGCACTGTGGTGAGCAACGGCGAATCCTGGGCGCCTTCCCGTGCGGCGGCAACGAGGTGGCGCCTCGGCGACTGCTCGGCGACGGGTCGGATCACGAGGTCACGAGGGAGATCGTGTTGCGCCATCCGGGGGATCAACGCGACACCGTGCCCTCGAGACACCAGCTGCGACAGCGCCTGCCAGTCGTCGATGTGGTGCCGTGCCTGCGGCGTGAAGCCCGCCGCGGCACACGCGGTGAGCGTCATCAACGCGCAGCACCCGTCGGGGCTGCCGGTGATCCAGGAGTCGGTCTCCAGATCTCGAAGGTCGATGCTGTCGTCGTGCGCCCTCGCATGGCTGGCTGGCAATGCCACGTCCAACGGGTCGGGGCCCAGCTCGACGAGGTGGTAACACGGGTCCGCGGCGCCGGGCGAGCCTGTGAAGTTTCACCGCGAGCGCGATGTCGAGGTGACCTGCGTCGAGCTCATCCAACACATCTGGTGGCTCGGACTCGCGGAGCTGGATCGTCACCTCCGGCGCCTGGCTGCGAACGCTTTCGAGCACACCGGGCAGGAGTCGAGCGGAGGGGTTACCAATCAAACGATCATCACCTTCGAGGTTCCTAGGAACGCGGTGCGCTCTGGCACTTCGACGGCCTGGATGAACAGCAGTTCAATCAGCTCGCCGGCGGCAACCGTCAGATGCCGCGCCTCCTGGTCGTGCTCATCGTGTCGGTGGAACGTGATCGATTCACGGCGATGCTCTCCGATGGGATCCTGCTACGACACCTCGCCTACTTCACATCGCTTGCCGAGCAGCCGCGAATCACGGATCCGGACAGGCGTCGCCGTCGCCGGGTCAAGGTGCCCAAGCGCAACCTGCTGACGCCGCAGGCGTTGCGCGGGCTCCTGCATCCAGAGCTGATCGCGCCCCGGAGCGGCACATGACCACACCACAGCGGGTCGCGGACATGGCGACGTATCTGGCCGCCACCGGTTGGCGGCGGCGGCCGGAGACCTGGCGGGAGGCATCGCTCTGGCAAGGTCCCGACGGCTACGAAGTCCTGGTGCCGGCACGGGACGGGCTCGACGATGCCGCGGAGCGCACCTGGGAGCTCCTGCAGACCCTCGCCAAGGTCGAAGGGCGCTCGCCCGACGCGATCGCCGAGGACATCGCCTCGCCGGAGACGGACGCGCCGTACATCCGGACCTTCCCGAGCGACCTGCCCAGCGGCCACATCGGACTGACCGCGGGGGTACGGGCGATCGAGGGGGTACGCGGCCTGCTGGAAGCCGCGGGGCGGGCCGAGCTCGAGGGCGTACAACCGCGGTACACCGGCCGGGTGCCGTCGGCGGTACGCGAGGTGGTCGAAGCGGTGGCACTCGGGCCCTCGCGGCCCGGAAGCTACATCCTGCCGCTGCGGATCTCGGTCAAACGGGACGCTCAGTGGGCACTCCTCACGCCGCTGTCCGACAAGGTCACGCCACATCACGATGATGAGGCGATTCCGCTCGCACGCCGTGTCCTGGTGCGCCTGTGCAACGCGGTCTACGCCGTACGGCAGGCGGTGATGCAGGTCAGAGAGGGCGGGGACTACTCCGCGTTCGATGCGACGGTCGGTGAGGGTGTCTCCGCGAATCTGTGTCAAAGCCTCAGCGACCTCGGAGGACTGCGGCGCAGCGCGCCCTTTGAGATCGGATTCCGGTGGGCCCGTGACCTGCCGTCGACACTCGCCGCCACGACGGTCAGTTTCCCCGAGGGGTCAGGAATGGTGGCGTACGAGGCGGCGAAGCAGTTGGAGCGCCTCGCCGCAGGCGGCGAGGCGCAGATAGTCGGTGAGATCGAAGGTCTGCACGACGAGCCACGGGGCGTTGATCGCTGGCGGATCCGGGTCCGTGGCCAGCTCTATGCCGAGGGTGGCGGGATCGATCCACATCGACCGGTGTGGGTACGCCTCAGCCAGCTCGACTACGAGCGGGCGATCGAGGCACATCGAGAGCATCGGACAGTGCGTGCGCGAGGGCGGCTGGAGCTGAGCCAGCGCCGCGTCGAACTCTCGACGCACCCCGGCGGCTTCGAGGTCCTCTGAGTCGGCTCGGCCGGGCCACCGGTAGCTCTGCTCCGCCGGGTCACCCCATCGCCTCGGTGAGGCCGGAGTCCCAGGTCGCGCTGACAGCTGAGCCGACCAGCGAAGGACCGTCACGCCGCGCGGCGGCGAGGTAGTGGGACGCGGTCATCCGCCAGGGCTGGATCCGGATGGTGCGCATCAGCCGCTTGGCGATCGCGAGGCCCGGCCAGTCGAAGTCGCCGTGATAACGCAGTAGGGGTTCGCAGGCGTCGATGGCGCGCAGTACTTCGACGGTGACCAGGTTCGGCTCGCCCATGGTGCACACCACCCGTGCGGCTGCGCCGTAGCGCTCGGCGAAGGCCTCCAGGACGCGAGGGTTCTCACAGACCAGGACGGTGGCCTCTGGGGGGACAACCACGGCTGCCTGACGGAGGTCCCAGGCGGTGAGGTGGGTGGGGTTGCCGCCGGGTCTGATGCCGAGGGTCAGGCAGGTGGTGGAGACGGCATCGGCCGAGACGGCGTACCGCTCCCACAGGGCACGGCGCGCGCCCGCGCTGACCGGAGGGTCGGTGCCCGCCACCGCCGCTAGCCCGCGTAGCACCAACTGGCTGAGCGGCTGCCCGTCGTCCAAGGCGTGGGCGTCGGCTGCGTGCCGCGCCGCCAGTTCGGTCCGCGACACCGGTCCGGGCTCGGCCACCGTGCGGTCGGCCAGAATCTCCAGCGCCGCCACCACTTGGCGGGTCGGATTGTCGGTCCTCGTCAGCAGGCCCGAACGACGCAGGGCGACCAGCCACTGCTCAGCCCAGCCCAGGTCCGGATGGGCTTCCAACCAGGCTCGCGCTGCGGCGTACGGTGCCTGGCGGGCCGCTTCGCGCGCCGAACGCTCGGCGGCCCGATCTCGCAACGTCCGCCCGAGTGCCGCTTCCGCAGCCTGCCGGAGCCCGGCCAGGCCCGCCCGCTGGCGTACGAGTGTGTCCAGCTCCGTCAGCTCCACCGAGATTCGGTCAGACACCACCGGATGACCCAGCACCGCGGCCAGCGCATGCCGGCCCGTACGGTCCAGGCCGGTGAGGTGCACCCTGCCGGCCGGTTCCAGGCGGTGCCGCTCCAGCCGGGCCGCGGCCGCCTCCCACAGTGGACGCAACGCCGGGTCGGCGAGCCAGTCGGGCAGTGTCATGCACCGACCGCCTGGAGGCGGTGACCGTCCCACACGTGCTTGTACTGTGCGATGCCGCGTTCGGTGGGGGAGCGCAGCACCTCGTAGATCGCGAGCTTCGGGACCGTCGGATAGTCGCCCCACAACCGCTCGCTCGTCACCACGAAATCCAGGTCGAACGCCACCAGCAGGCCGAACAGCTTCGGGTGCGTCTTGACGTCGATCTTGGGGAAAGCGTCGTCGAGCAGCACGAACCGCGGCGCGTACGGCGCCGCGCCCGCGACGCTCGTGAAGTGTGCCGCCGCGGCGGCGAACAATGGCAGGTAGCAGACCACCTTCTGCTCACCCTGGGACAGCGGGGTACGCCGGCTGAGCCGCTGCCAATCGTCGCCTGGCCGCCGGATCCGGATCTCGAAGCGGGACCACTGCCGATAGTCCAGGGCCCGGTTCAGGTGCTCGACGTAGTCCAACTCCGGGTTCTCTGCGCGGGACGTCTCGATCAGCTGGTGCAGCGCCTCCCGGAGCCGCTGACGCTCGTCGGGGAGCAGCGCGCCGAGCGTTTTCCCCAGTAGCTCCACCGCCTGCTTGACCTCGGGTCCGGCGTCGTCGCGGAGTCGCCACGCCAGACGTACCTGGATGCCTTGCGAGGTCTGCACCCCGTCGAGCAGTCGGTTCATCGCGGCTACCAGCTCCGCTGCCTCCTGCTGCCGGGCGCGCAGCTCCTCGCCGAGATCCCCGAGGAGGTGCTCGGTGAAGATCCGGCCCTCCCGTTCGGTGAACAGTGAGCGGTCCGCGTCGAGTTTCGCCGCCCCCCGCTCGGCGAGCACGACGATCGGGTGCTCGCCCGCGTCGTCGCGGCCCAGCACCGCGAGTGCGCCGTGCTGCTCCACCACCCTCGGCTCGGCCGCGGCAGCGTACCCGTTGGACAGCTCGTGCCACTCCCGGTAGAGCTGGGCCGGATCGACCTCCCGTTCGGTCGGCAGGCGGTCCAGCTCGCGGGCCAGGTCGAGCACCGGCCGGGGTACGGGTGCGCCGGGCGTGACGCCCTCCGCGGCAGCGAAGCCGACCGCCTCGGCATCGTCCAGCTCCCGGTCCAGCGCGGCGCGCAGCAGGCCGTCGATGCCGGGCAGCGCCGTGAGTTGCTCGACCGCATCGGTGACCGCGGGGGCGTGCTCCGCGGCCCGGTCGCGGGCCGCGGCGACGTCGCCCTCGGCCCGGCCGCGCTGTTGCCGCAGCCTTCCGCGCTCGGCGTCAGCCGCCTCCTGATCGGACCGGGCCGTACGCAGCGCGTCCTGGACCTCGGCCAACCGGCGCTCCAGCTCCTCGACCACGGCGCCGACCATCTCGCGCAGCGTCTCACACTCGGCCGTCGCCTCCTCGGCCCTGCGGCGGGCGGTCTCGGCGGCTTCCCGCAGCTCCTCCGCCTCGGCGAGCTTGCCGTCGACCCGCTCGCGGTCCCTTGCCCACCTGCGTAGCGGTGACGCAAGTCGCATGCAGCGGTCGAGGTGCACGCCGACGTCGCGGTCCAGGTCGCGGAGCAGGTCGCCGCGGGCCTGCAGCCCCGCCCTTTCGGCTGGTACGCCGTGCAGCGCGGCGAGGTCGAGCAGCCGCTGCCGGCACTCCGCAGCCCGCGTACGCGCCTGGCGGGCGAGCGCCGCGACCTCAGCCAGTGCCGCCCCGAGGTCGGTCCGCCGCTCGTCGCGGGCGTCCACCCGATCCCACGCCCGCAGTACGTTCCGGCCGTCGGGCAGCTCCGCCAGCCACGCGGTGAGCCGATCGATCCGGCTCGCCGCCGACCCGCGTACCCGGCGTGCGTCGGCGAGGGCCGCGGCCACCTCGGTGAGTCGCTGGTCGATCTCGACGAGCCGGCGGCTGCGTTCGGCGGCCCGGGCGCTGGCGCCGATGTGCTGCGCAGCCGGTTTGGCGGCGCGGCCGACCAGCGGCCCCAGCCGCCAGGAGCCGTCGAGGCCGACTCTCGGGGTCACCTCCGCCGCCTGGCTCACCGCGACGCGCCGCAGTACACCGGTCACGACGCCAGCACCGACGGGGCAGCCGTCGGGAGGCGCTGCGACCAAAACGTCGGCGAGAGAGCGGCCATCGGCGGCCGGGCCCAGCGGCAACACGGTGTCGAGGTCGGCGGGATCGAGCACCGTGCCGTCGGCCCGTACCCAGGCGTCGAGCAGGCCGGACGCCTGCAGGGCGGCCTCCAGCCCGGCCGCCGCATCGGGCGCCGTATCTCGGGCGAAGTCGACCAGCAGCCACAGCGGCGCGCCGGTGGCCGGGTCGCGAGCGGTCCGGGGCAGCGGCGGCGGCGCCGGCGGTGGGTCGGTCTCGCGTGCGATCTCGGACCGGCGCTCCCGCAGCCGCGACTGCTCCGATTCGGCGGAGCGCTCAGCCGCCCTCGCCTCCGCCTCCTGGCCGCGCAGCTCGTCGAGCACCGGGGCGGCATCGGCCCGTACCCGGCCCGGCAGGGTACGGAGCAGCTGCGCGTCAACCTCGTCGGGGACAGTCACCGGCACCCCACGGGGGTCGGCCTGCCAGGTGGCGACGGACTCGCCCCAGGCGGCCTCGGCGACGCTTGCGCCCTCCTT
>WNGA01018762.1_pt1 | contig 18841 bp, 9 predicted proteins | sample 5400061 | NCBI WGS metagenome assembly WNGA01 (sample SAMN13153366, study PRJNA577476) | soil metagenome | isolation source: 100 cm soil or saprolite under grassland replicate 2 | place: USA:California | collected 2016-06-15 | reverse complement strand
AAGCAGTATTCTCCAACGCGCGGCAGCGATTTACTATGGTCCACCAGGCCAGCGGTTCGGTTGCGCCCCAGGGGTCCATATAAGCTGAGACGCGCACTAGCACTTCTGCGCCGTTTGCCGCTAATTGCCGCATCGCTTCGGGAAACAACCAGTCGTAACAGATAGCGCAGCCGATGCGGCCAATGGGCGTATCCGCAACCGGAAACAACGGCTCGTCGTAACCATCAAGGTCATGAGGACTAGTATGTACTTCGTAAGGGATCCACGTGTTCACCTTCCGGTATTTGTACAGAATGCCTTCCGGACCAATCAGACACGTAGCATTAAAAACGCGATTAGGCCATTTTGGATCGCTTTCCAACATCGAGCCACTCTGGATGTAGATGTTGTGCTCTCGCGCCTTTTGTTCGAGCCGCTCAGTATGTTCATTGGGGATCTGAACGGCCAGTTTTTCAAGCAGTTCCGCGGCAGTTACGAACACCGGCGCCGAATGAGCAAATTCCGGAAACACCACGAGCCGTACAGGTAAAAAAGGAGCCGCGCCCGCCACTGCCGAATCAATCATTGAGAGCATGCGATCAGTATTCGCACGCATGCCCTTTCGCTCGATTGGATTAGGTTGATCCGTTTGGCAAGCAGCAGCTGAGTATCTGATGTGTCCCATAAAGCCCCTCATTGTAGTTAGTCACCTGCCAACCAACTCCGAATCGATTTGCGGTATTGGCGAAGCCACTAGCCGTGTGTTGTACTTTTCCATGTAAGCGCGCCGCGCTTCTGTCAGCGTATAGTGTTCGGGCCAAGCGTACGGATACTTGCTCATGCCGTGAAAAGGCAAAGGACCAACCTGGTCGGGACTTGCGGAGTTGATGTCCATCTCTTTGCTGAATCCATCCGCGTAGAGCAAAAAGGTGCGCGTCCACTCAGCCGGCAGTGGCGGCAAACTAGTCGCGTCAAACGCCAGAGCGATCTCATCGCCGGGTCGCGAGATCACGAACATGTCGTCCGATTTAAGCAATAACTCCCGCACATCCCCCTCACGTGTATAGCGACCTGTCATCACCTTCCAGGGGGAGGTGAAAGAGACTTGCCTATAGTCGTACCCGAATGGCTCGCGGCCATCTGGCGTGATCTCTCGCGAGAAGCCGCGCCAGCGAAGATCAGCGACGATGGGGTCGAGCCGCGTCATTTGGACCGGTGAATCGCCCCTCGAAGTGGCGACCAAAATTTGATCCCAATAGATACGCATGTTAGTGACAATACGCACCTCGCGACTCGCGCTGAGAAACTTGCCGGTTAGATCAACCGTCACGGTTTGCGGACGGCCCACCGGAATGCCAAAGTCTTCGACGATGGTACGCCAACGCCCTCGCGCATCTTTCACCTGAAGAGCGGGCAAGATCATGCTCTTGCCACTCTGTGAGGCGGCAACGTTATCACTTGACCAGGCGTAATCCGTCCAGCCGGTTAATAATAGTAATGTTCTTTCGGAACCACGTTTGGCGTCTAATGTCCAATGTCCAATGTCCAATGTCTGTCTTCTTGGGTCCGAGTTTGAATTGGGATCGCCGACGTTGGACTTTGGACGTTGGACTTTGGACTTTTCTCTGCCGACTTTGGACTTTAGACTTTGGACGTTGGACTTTTCGTCGAAGAGTTTCATCGTCAACGTGTGCTTGTCGGCGTAACCGCGTATGTGTTGGCGGCGAAACTCGTCAGGGTACTGTCGATCAAGGCGAGTAATCCGATCGAGGACGTCGTTCCCCTGGTCGTCAACGGCGGATAGTGGTGGATGTGCCGCGCGGGTAGCGTAGAGTTTAAAAGGCGGCAGTGGTGGATCGATCATTCCTTCATTCGGATAGACCTCGACGCCGATAGGGTGGGCGACGACGATCAATTTGAGATGATCAACGAACAGCGCCTCTTCCAGTTCGTTAGTCACGCGCAACTCGTAACGACCATTGTGTTCTTTTAATTGATCCCCCCGAATTCGCACGTATTCGTCGGGGTCAGGCGTGTTGTGACGGCCGGGTTCCTCCAGATAGCCCATCTCGCCTCCACCCATGAAGTCGGTGATGAATTCGAAGCGCGCGCCGTTCCAGGTATAGAGATAAGGACATGATGATGGCTTGCGATCGAGTTCGGTAACGGAGAGTGTGATTAGTTTTTTTGTTCCCGCCGAACTCGCTTTCGCAATCTGCGTCTCTGCCTGAACAATGCCGGCAGGCCAAAGGATACGCACCGCGTCCGCTTCCATACGCATGCCGAGCCCAAAAATAATATCTGCCGGGGCAGGCGCTGGTGAGGCCGAATAGGTTTCGAGCTTTTGCCAGAGGCTTCCGGCGCGTAACTCGATCTTCGAGCCAACCCCACTGCGGTTGCTGACTTTACCGGTAAGATCAACGCGCACTGAATGGTTGGCATTGCCGCCATCATTGCGAGAAATACGCAACTCGCCCGATGGCGAAAGGCCAATCAGGTCTATATCCCCATCACCGTCCAAGTCACCCGCCGCGCATAGACGTTTCACCACCACCTCAGGCGGTTTGCGCGCCAGAGCCGGCTCGCTTACGTCTGACCAGGCGTTGCGACGCAATCAAGCAGACCATCGTTGTCGTAGTCAAGAAACTCAGCCTCGCGAACGGCTTCTGAGCTGCTCGGTGCAGCCACCGTTTTAAATTTCTCCTGCCCATCGCTGATTGCAAAAAGGCCTGGACCATCAGCGCGGCCAAAGAAGAAATCGGTATAACCATCCTTGTTCACGTCGCCGGCTGCTGCGCAGGTCCAGCGTCCCTCAACCCCGAGCCCCACATCGCCGGCGACGTTCCGAAAGGTGCCGTCACGCTGATTGCTGAAAAGTTCGGGCGCCTTGCCATAATTGACGACAAGGAGATCTACATCGCGTCGGTTATTGAAATCCGTTGGCACGACAGCCACAGAATGTCCCAGTCTGTCTAACTTCGCGGGGGCGGTCGTGTCGGTAAATTTTCCGTTTCCGTCGTTGCGCAACAGCAAGTTGGGCGCACCGGCAAAGTCATCCGGGAAAACAGCCGACTCGCCACCTTTCGGCGCCTGGGAAAGATCAGCCAGGCCCAGGATAAAAAGATCCAGATCGCCGTCATGGTCCACATCAACGAAAGCTACTGATGAAGGAAGATACTTATACTCAGGAATACCGGCGGCGACTGTCACGTCCGAAAACTTCCCGCCACCATCGTTGTGGTAGAGTGCGAGGCTTCCGTAACGAACCACATACAAATCAGGCCTACCGTCATTGTCGTAATCACCGGCGACTGCACCCACGCCTGTACCCCTGAACTTTCCGCCCAGTGCTCCCGATTGATCCGTGACATCTGTAAACTTGCCGGCATCATTGCGGTAGAGGCGCTGTTCAGTTGGTGAGACCCAAAACAGATCAAGATCGCCGTCTTCGTCGAAATCAAACAAGGTTACGTTACCGCCCAGCGCACTCGCGATCTCAAGCCGCCCTGCATCATTCAATTCGACACGCTTAAATTGGCGCCCGAAGAGGGGACCCGATAAAGGTCTCTGACTCCGCACCAACGCATTCGGTACAGTTAGCGCCGTCGCATCTGTGAAAGTAACCGCTGGAGTTGCACGATCGACCAACTCTGATTCGGCGCCTGTAGAAGCCACTGCTTCAGCGTATCGACCTTGTTCCAGATAGTTTGTTCCCAGGGTCGATCCGCTCCCGCGTTGACGCAATTCCTGGAAACGCTTGATGACAATCTGGCCTTCGGTGCGGTCACCTGAGCGAATTAGCGAAGTTCCGAGATTGTAAAGGGCTGTGGCATTGTAAGGCTCCACAGCTAACGCCTTGCGCAAGACCGCAACGGCTTCCGGAAACTTTCTTAGCTGCATGAAGAGTTGTCCGAGGTTGACGTTGGCTCCTACGTCGTTCGGATCGATTTTCAAGACACGCTCGAATGCTGCAATCGCGTCTGCTTGACGATTTTGGGTCTTGGCAATTAGTCCGACGATGTAATGTGGCTGAGGGGCGTCGGGTGTTAGGGCAATCGCGGTTTGTTCTGTTTGTTCTTCGCGCTGGGCGCCGGGCAGGTCGGGCAGATTGTAGAGGGCAATGCCCAGGTTGATGCGCGCCAGCCCCAACTTTGGGTCGAGCTGCAAGGCCCGCTTGAAAGCATCGGTCGCCTCTTTATACTTAAACTGTTCAAGCAGCGCGACGCCGATATTATTGGCGCGATACGCATCTTCGCGCGACAGAGTTGCCGCAGACGGTGCATTTTGAAGATGGGCCGAACTAGTGTTTACGAAAGCCGAAGCAATAGTTAGAAGCGCTATCAAACTTAAGGATGAGACGGAGCAAAGCAGGAAATGCTTTAATGACGATTGAGACAAACGGAAATGGCCCATTCTTTTTTGGTGCTTGATCGATAGAAAATGGGAAGACTGCTGCCGACTATAAAGGTGGAAATTCGATTGTCAAGTTAAGCAGAAATCGCACAGGGGGGCTAATTTCACTCCGCTCTGTGAAACAAACCGTCAACTCCTTGTTTTCTTGAGCAGATGTTTTGAGAAAAGAAATCGATCCACGAAACTGCACGAACCAAAGATACGAACCGACACGCAATCTTGTTATTTGAGCCTGAGCCTCAGGTGAATTGTTTTTGTTCGTGAGACACTGCCGCAGCTCCTAGTCAAACCACATCATCCCGAGATATGAGCATCAAACCGCGAACGCGACTTGAGATTCTTTTTCTGTCCCTAGTTTTGATGGCTAGCGCAATTGCTTGTCGAACCGGCGCACAACTTCCCGCCAAATCCAGCCCGGAATTCAAACAAGCCGTTTCAACTTTTTACGTTGGCCTGGCCGCGTTACAGGTCGGCGATGACGTGCGGGCCGAAAGTAACCTGGCGCGACTAACTCAACTGGTGCCTGACGAACCCGTGGGTTGGGCCAACTGGGGTCTGCTCGCATTGCGCCAGGGGAATTTTGACGCAGCCGCGGAGAGGTTGGAACGCGCCCGAGCGCTGGCGCCGGACAATGATCAAATCTATTACCTCGTTGGTCTATTGGAGAGCAATCGCGGCCGGTCCGCAGAAGCAATTTCGGCGTTACGAAAAGCAATTGAGCTCAATCCGAGGAATCTAAGAGCAATCTACCTGGTTGCATCCGAGGTCGAACGACAGCAGAACGAAAGCAGCGAAGTACAGTATCAACATTTGATGCGGCAGATTCTTGCGGTCCAGCCGGACAATCTCGCGGCTCTGCTTGAGTTGGCACGCATCGCCGCCAAACGTGGCGATGCGGAAACGTTGCACGCAACGATCGCCCAAATCACCGCCCGTTCTTCCGGTTGGCCTCCCGAGGTCCAGCAACAATTGAGTTTGCTGCAAACTGCAGCGGCTGGACCAGACCCGCGCGGGGCAGCTACGCGGATCACTTTCCTGCGCAATGTGCTGGTCCGTGTTCCCGAATATCGGCAGAGTCTTGCGGCCATCAAACCACCTCCGGGAGATGAGGCCATCCCGTTTACGAGCTTCTTAAAACTTGAATCGCCAAGGTCCGCACCAGCACCCGCAGATTTGAGCCTGACCTTTACACTCAAGCAGCGAACCAATCCTACCGACGGTCACTGGGATTGGACGGGCGCCATCTCATTGGGCACCGAAGGCGCTCCGGTTGTGGCTGTCGCTAACGGGCATGAGGTTCGGTTAGACACAGGAGCAACATTCCCTTTTCCTGGTGGACCATCTGCGATAGCTCCGCCTCCTGAGGGGATCCTGCCGATTGACTTTAACTACGATTTCAAAACCGATTTGGTGCTGACGGGAAATGGCGGGTTGCGATTGATGCGTCAGGATAATCCGAATCTATTCACCGACGTTACCGCGCTCACGAAACTTGGACCTTCGATTACGGGAGGGAGATACAACGGCGCATGGGCGGTGGACATTGAGGCCGACGGCGATCTCGATATAGTGCTTGGAGCGGAAAGCGGCACACCGACAGTTTTGAGAAACAACGGTGACGGTAGTTTCGTCGAAATGCATCCATTCGCCGGCGTCTCAGGTCTGAGCGGTTTCGCCTGGGCGGATCTCGACGCGGATGGAGATCCCGATGCCGCCCTGATCGACGGTTCAGGCAAGCTTCATATCTTCAGTAATGAACGAACGGGCCAATTCATCGAGCGTTCAATGCCGCCGAATTTGCCTCCAGTGCGAGCAATAAACGTGGCCGACGCCAACAATGACGGCGTACTCGACGCATTAGCGGTCCAAGTCGACGGCATTATTGCTCGCTTATCAAGTAAGGACCAAGGGCAAGATTGGGAGACGGCTGAGATTGCGCGGATCGATGCTCTTAACTTTCTCGAGCATGCGGTTCGTTTGCGAGTGGCAGACGTAGATAACAACGGTGGTCTCGATCTCGTGTTGGCTTCGACGGCTTCACCGACAAGTGGAGGTGTTGCCGGCGCCTTGGTTTGGCTAAGTGACGAGAAGAGTAGTTTCGCACTTCTTAATCCGCCAATGGACGTGCCACCTGCACCAATGCGTATCTTTGATGTCGCCGATCTGAATCGAGATGGGCGACTCGATCTTGTCGGGCTCTCGGAAGATGGCCGCGCTCTTGAAGAAATAAATCATGGCCAGAACAATTACCACTGGCAAGTAATTCGCCCTCGCGCCAAACAGTCCGTCGGCGACCAGCGAATAAACTCCTACGGCATCGGAGGAGAAATGGAAATCCGTTCGGGCTCGCTCGTGCAGAAGCAGCCAATCACATCTCCGCTTCTACACTTCGGTTTAGGAGAACAAACGGGAGCGGAAGTCGTGCGCATAGTTTGGCCCAACGGGTCTGTGAGAGCCGAGTTTGAGCTGAAGGCCGATCAGGAGATCGTTGCCGAGCAACGTTTGAAAGGCTCGTGCCCGTTTCTCTTTGCCTACAACGGCAAGCAGATGGAGTTCGTGAAAGACGCCATCCCCTGGGGTTCGGCCATCGGCTTGCGCATCAATACGCTGGGTACGGCGCGGGTCGAAGCGACGGAAGAATGGTACAAGATCGGGAGAAATCAACTCGCTTCCCGAGATGGATTCTATGACTTACGTATTACTGCCGAGCTCTGGGAGACCTATTATTATGACCATCTATCGCTGATGACAGTCGACCATCCGGCCGGAACTGAAATATTCGTGGATGAGCGGTTCGTAATTCCGCCGGCTAAACTGGCGATAACCACCGTTGCGGCGCCACACAAGATAGCAGCCGCCGTGGATGACAAGGGCCGAGACGTTACAAACATAGTTAACACCCTCGACGGAAATTATCTGGACACCTTTGGACGAGGCACATATCAAGGGGTTACGCGCGATCATTATGTGGAAATTGATCTCGGCAATGACGCACGCGTTGCCGGACCGGTTTGGTTAATCGCGCAGGGTTGGATGCATCCAACCGACTCCTCTATTAATGTTGCCATTAGTCAGGGCGAACATGAGAAGGCGAAAGGTTTAAGCCTTGAAGTTCCGGATGGCCGGGGCGGCTGGGTAAGGGCGCAAGACAATCTCGGATTCCCGGCGGGACGAAATAAGATATGTCTATTCGATCTCGAGAATGTTTTTCGTCCCGGCACCCAGCCCCGTTTACGCTTGCGAACCAACCTGGAGGTCTACTGGGATTCGCTCGAGTGGGCGCAAGGACTCCCGGATATTCCATTAAAGACGTTGCGTTTGAATCCTGATACCGGAGAGCTGCACTATAGGGGTTATTCTGTCTTCAATCAGGCGAATGATTCGTCTCCCGAAATACCCGACTATAATCGTCTTGCGGCTAGTAAACAGCAGTGGCGTGACCTGATAGGTTACTACACGCGCTTCGGTGATGTGAGGGAGCTCCTTGCAAAGGCTGATGACCGATATGTAATCATGAACGCGGGTGACGAGATGTCGTTTCGTTTTGCTGCCCAGCCACCGCCGGCGGCGGGTTGGGTGCGCGACTTTGTAATCATTGGTGACGGCTGGATCAAGGATGGCGATTACAATTCGACGTTTTCCAAAACCGTGCTTCCGTTGCCCTATCACGCAAAGCAGCAATACATTACGCCACCAGGTAGACTGGAAGATGAATGGGTTTATCGTCGTTATCCCGAAGACTGGCAGAACTATCACACGCGCTACATAACCCCGGAGGTTTTCCAAAACGTATTGAGGCCTGAAGTAAGAAATGACTCGCGGTAAGACTTCCCGAATCCTGCTGGTACTCTGTTTCGTAGCACTCCTGGCAACTCCGCTCGTGATTAAGCGGCTATCTGCCCGGCGCGAACCGCCGCGGACGAAGCTTGATGTGCAAACAGCACTGTCCCGCTACGGCTTTCATCTCGAGGAGGTTGCTCAGGAGTCGGGCGTCAACTTCGTGCACCACGCGCCGACATTGGACCATCAGTTGGATCACGTCATGCCGCAGGTAGCATCGATGGGAGCAGCAGTATCGATTGTCGATTTCAACCGCGACGGTTGGGCGGACATCTACGTTACTAACAGCGGTGAAGGAAGTAAGAACTGCCTCTATCGAAACATGGCCGACGGTTCTTTCAAAGACATGGCGGCGGAGATGGGTTTGGCTGACGTCAACCAGCCGGGAACGGGAGTTTCGATGGGAGCCGTCTGGGGCGACTATGATAATGACGGTTACGAAGATCTATTTTTGTACAAGTGGGGCCGGCCCGAATTGTTTCACAATGATGGTGGCCTCAAGTTTACTCGAGTAACAGAGCAGGCAGGGCTTCCCCCCTGGGTCAATGCCAACACTGCCATCTGGTTCGACTACGACAACGACGGCCTGCTGGACTTATTTGTAGGCGGGTACTACGCAGAGAACGTTGACCTCTGGCATCTGAAAACAACTCGCATGATGCCCGAAAGCTTCGAGTATGCGAAGAATGGCGGACGCAAGTATCTTTTTCATAATCTTGGCCATGGGTCGTTTTCTGAAGTCAGCGCACAACTCGGGATTGACAGTCGTCGCTGGGCGCTTGCAGCTGCAGCCGCTGATCTGCGCGGCACCGGCCATCCCGATCTGTTCATTGCCAACGATTACGGTGTCTCTGAACTCTACTTCAATAATGGGAAACAGTTTCGCGCAGTAGGAGAACAGACTGGAGTGGGCTTTGCACCAAAGAGCGGGATGACTGTGGCCTTTGGCGACATTCTGAATCAGGGTAAATTTTCTATCTACGTTACAAACATTTCGGAACAGGGCGTGCTGATTCAAGGCAACAATTTATGGGTGCCGAAGGAAGGTACGTCCGGCGACTCGTTGCAGTATGAAAATCTTGCGAGCGACATGGGCGTTGAACTGGGCGGATGGAGTTTTGGAGCCCAGTTTGGAGATCTCAATAATGATGGGACGCAAGACCTGTATGTTACCAACGGCTATGTCTCGCTGGATCGAAACAAAAACTACTGGTACGACTTCTCAAAGATCGCTGGTGGTAACAGCACGATCATCGCTGACGCTAAGAACTGGCCGGCGATGGAGGGCCGTAGTCTATCGGGGTACCAGCAGAAGCGAATTTGGCTGAACGACGGAGCTGCTCGCTTTCTGGATGTTGCGCAAGCCGTGGGCGCCACCGACACCAATGACGGTCGTTCGGTGGCCCTTGCTGATTTATGGAATCGCGGAGTACTCGACGTTGTCGTGGCTAACCAGCGTGGTCCATTGCTCATCTATAAGAATACTGTTGCGCCCGACAATAAGTGGATCGACTTTGAGTTGGAAGGAAGCGCAAGTAATCGCAGCGCGCTCGGGGCGGAGGTTAGACTGTTTTGGAACGGTCAACAACAGGTGCAAGAGGTTTCAGGCGGCAGTGGCTTCTGCTCCCAAAACCAGCGTCGCCTGCATTTTGGTCTCGGCAAGAATCCTCAAGTTGAGAGAGCCGTGATTCGCTGGCCCTCCGGTAAGACTCAGACCATAGAAAAACCGGCCGTGGGCGAGTCTTACAAGATAAAGGAGGCCGCATGAGCCAGGACATAAGCGCCCCTTCTGCTGCACCTCCGCTTGCGACGACCGACCGAAAGCGGTGGATTGCCTTCGATAGCCGTTACGTCGCCCCTGTTTTTATTACGTGCATTCTTTTGGTGGGTCATCTCTCCTACGGCATTCTTGAGAGTTACCCCAAGACTGTGTTGGCAATTGTCAGTGCCATCATCACCGAGATGGTGCTGGGTCGCATCTTCTTTGGAAAATGGCCTCATCTTGCCAGCGCGTATATCACTGGTATCAGTGTCGGGATTCTGTTGCGTTCCCCGGTGTTTTGGCCCTACGCGCTATGCAGCGTGATTTCAATCGCGTCAAAGTATGTTTTAAGAGTGAAAGGCCGGCATCTCTGGAACCCATCCAACTTTGGTATTTGTGTCATTCTATTTCTCGCGGCAGAGACAGTGTCGAGTCTCAGCGTGCAGTGGGGCAATTTCATTTGGCCGATCCTGGTTATCTGGATTCTCGGTTCAATAATCATCTGGCGCGCTCGTCGTTTTCACATCAGCGCCACTTACGTCGTCTCATTCATTGTGTTTGCCTTCTTGCGAAGTTGGATTACAGGTGATCCATGGCAGGCGGAGATTGCGCCACTCACTGGTCCAATGTATCAGCTCTTTGTCTTTTTTATGATTACCGATCCCAGAACAACAGTGAAATCAAAAACCGGACAGTGCCTGGTGGCTTTTTGTGTTGCTCTTGTCGAGATGCTGCTACGACTAAACCAGGTGATATACGCACCGCTCTATGCCCTCTTCATCGTTGGCCCGACGGCTCTGTTGATCGAAATCTGGCTAGAGTCGCGCCGCCCACAGCCAACGAACGCCGTCACTGCATGAGTCTGTCGGAACAAGATGTTTTCTGATTCTGCTCTTTACGTTCTCGGTGTTCTCTGTGTCTCCGTGGTGCATTTCGATAATTAAACCCACCACGAAGACACAGCGCGGCTTTTCAGCCGCAACCAAATGAAACTTTTGTGGATTTTTAGGCGACTCGTCCAATCATGTATGTGGGTTTCCACCCCGTAGGGGTGAAATGTTTTTATAGCACGGAATCCACTAACCACTCTGGCGGCGTTCGGAGGAGCGGGGCGTTGCTTGAACAGTACAAGTCTAGTTGAGTCCCGCTCCTCCGAACGGCGCCCGGACTGTTGTCTATGCTCATTTCTATAAACATTTCACCCCTACGGGGTGGAAGCCCACATTTCTTTCGAGTGAGAAAAAATATACTGACATATTGCCTTCTGGTTTGTCTGGTTTCCGCCTGCAAAGAGACTTCTTCAAATGCGCCAACGGCGGCCCAACCGAGCGAAGAGGTTGCGGCAGCCTCGCCATCACCGAGTCCAAGCCCAGTCCGTCCTTCGGGACCGATTGAGTTCACCGATGTCACAGCCCAAGCCGGCATTCACTTCAAGCACAACAGCGGCGCTTTCGGAAAGAAATATCTGCCTGAGACAATGGGCGCGGGTTGCGCGTTTCTTGACTACGACAACGATGGCTGGCAAGACCTCTTGCTCGTCAATTCCATGGACTGGCCCGAACACAAGACTGCCAGGTCTTTTCTTGCTCTTTATCACAACAACAAGGACGGCACTTTTACGGATGTCACGCGGGCATCCGGACTCGCAGTCGAAATGTATGGGATCGGGGTAGCTGTTGCCGACTTTGACAATGATGGCAATGATGACATTTACATCACCTGCCTTGGTCCTAATCATCTTTTCCGTAACCTCGGCAACGGCAAATTTGCCGACGTGACGACTAAGGCCGGTGTCGGAGATCCAGGCTTTTCTACTAGTGCCGTGTGGTTCGATTATGACAACGATGGCAAGCTCGATCTCTTCGTAAGCAATTATGTGGACTGGTCAGTAGCTACAGACCAGGTTTGCACGCTCGATGGAAAGAACAAATCCTATTGCACCCCGCAATCCTATAAAGGACAGAGCGCAACGCTGTATCACAATCGCGGCAACGGCACTTTCGAAAGTGCGACTGAGCGTGCCGGTCTCAACGACGCGACCGGCAAGTCACTCGGTGTGGCATTGCTGGATTTCGACAATGATGGCTGGATGGACTTCTTCGTTGCTAACGACACTGAGCCGAATAAGCTCTATCGAAATAACCACAACGGCACTTTCACTGATGCAGCCATCGCCGCGGGAGTGGCGTTTAGCGAGGCCGGCATTGCGCGTGCGGGCATGGGCGCCGATGCAGGGGATTATGACGGCTCAGGACGACAGAGCTTGCTGATCGGCAACTTCACCAATGAAAGCATGGCTCTCTACCTTCGGTTGCTTTTTCTTTGACTACGACCTTGATGGACTGCTTGATATTTTTGCCGCAAATGGACACGTTTCTGACGACATTAGCGTGGTCCAACCCAACGTCCGGTACGCTCAGCCCCCGCATCTCTTTCACAACAAGGGCAGGAAGAAATTTGAAGAGTCGAGGCTTGGACGTGCCTTACAACGAGCAATTGTCGGTCGGGGAGCAGCGTATGGCGATTTCGACAACGACGGCGACCTCGATCTGTTAATTACGACTAACAACGGTCCAGCTCGCCTGTTGCGCAATGACAACGCCAATCAAAATGATCTATTGCGCGTTAAGCTAATCGGTTCCAACTCAAACCACGACGGCATCGGAGCTAAGGTGAAGGTGAAGACCTCGAAAGGTGCGAACCTTTTCGGCATGGTTAGAACAGGATCAAGCTACTGTTCCCAGAGTGAGTTGCCCCTCACGTTTGGACTAGGCAAACCTGAGGAGGGAGTGACACTTCGTTTGGAGATTACCTGGCCCACTGGACGGCAGGATATCGTGTCGGATGTTAAGCCGAATCAGTCTGTAACAGTGCAGGAAGGAAAAGGAATTACGACCACTGCACCAATCGTGTTTGTGAGAGTTCCGCCGCAACCGATACCACAGCCTCAAGAAACTCCAATGCCTCAATCAGGCAAACCAGATTAATGGCCTGAATCTAACCGTAATCTGACTCGATCTCGCGACTCTGCCGCCCTCACTAGAAACTCATGCTGCGAGGATCAGTCTATGGCCCCATGGCGAGTGCTTGTTTTTGCAGGCGCTCTTTAGAAACATGGCTCAACCAACGTCACGGCTTTGCCGCTTGATGTGAGGCTGTATATGCTCGCCTCGAGGGTGACAGACTCAAGCACTGGGAACTGAAAGTTGACACCACCTCACCCGGCAATGGCAAAAGACTTTCAACCTCGATGATAGCGACTACGGCGGCTGGTTGCTCGATTATGAAAGGAGGCCCCGCGCTTTCTGATGCTCGTGTTTCTCTAAAAGCAACGTCCTTGACTCTCCGGCCAGCCTCGCTTAGTCTCAGCGCCTAACAGTTCGCCTATCGCACTCTTAGAGCTATTAAGGAATCTCGGTTTCTCATCCTCAACACTTAGCGGGCCACCCTATTGTGGGACCTGGAAAACGGTGGCCGAGGGAAAAAGGATCAGCTCTCTTTTCTTCAGGCTCTACTTGCTTGTAAGTGAATATCGATAAAAGAGCTATCGGTCTTAGCCATCAATCAGTGATAAAGATGAACAAGGGGAAGGCAAATCGGCTCACAGACAACGCCCTGCCAAAATCCGTAACTGGAATTGACGGTTTTGACGAGATAACGGGCGGAGGACTGCCTACCGGGCGCCCAACCCTGGTATGTGGCAGCGCCGGTTGCGGCAAGACGCTTTTCGCGATGCAGTTTCTCGTAAGGGGCGGGATTCGGAATAACGAACCTGGTGTTTTCATGGCATTCGAGGAAACTGCGGAGGACCTGGCGAAGAATGTAGCGTCTCTCGGGTTTGACCTAAAGAGCTTAATCGCTCGTAAAAAGCTTGCAGTTGATTACGTGCGTATCGATCGCAGCGAGATCGAGGAGACGGGGGAGTATGATCTCGACGGTCTCTTTGTCCGGCTGGGGTATGCCATTGACGCCATCGGCGCGAAGCGAGTGGTGCTCGACACGCTCGAAGCCCTCTTCACCGGCCTGCCGAATGAGGGTATTCTGCGATCCGAACTTCGTCGGCTGTTCCGCTGGCTTAAAGATAAAGGCGTCACTGCGGTGATCACGGCCGAGCGAGGAGAGGGGACGCTCACCCGTAATGGACTGGAAGAATATGTTTCGGATTGTGTAATTCTGCTGGATCATCGCGTAACCGAGCAGCTATCAACGCGACGTCTGCGCGTTGTCAAGTATCGAGGGTCCTCCCACGGAACAAATGAATACCCCTTCCTGATCGACGAGCACGGCATCTCGGTCATGCCGGTTACCTCGCTCGGGTTGGATCACAAAGTAACCAATGAACGGGTCTCCACCGGTATTCCAGGGCTCGATTCCATGCTCGGCGGTAAGGGGGTGTTTCGAGGCAGCAGCGTGCTGGCTTCAGGCACTGCCGGCACGGGCAAGTCGAGCATGGCCGCTCACTTCGCACGCGCCGCCTGTGCACGCGGTGATCGCTGCCTCTTTTTCGCGTTTGAAGAATCAATGGCGCAGATCATACGAAACATGCGTTCGATCGGCATTGACCTCCAGCCCTGTGTTAACAAAGGGTTGTTGCGGTTCTATGCCTCTCGGCCGACCGCCTATGGATTGGAAATGCACCTCGCAACGATGCATAAACTGGTGGATGAGTTCAAACCGGCTGCGGTTATCATCGATCCCCTGACGAACCTGGTTAACGTAGGCAGCCAAAACGAAGTGCGTGGCGCATTGTTGCGATTAATTGACTTGCTAAAGCTCCAACAGATCACCGGTTTTTTTACGAGCCTAACCCACGACGGCCAGGCACTTGAAAACAGCGAGCTCGGCGTCTCTTCCATAATGGATACCTGGCTCTTATTAAGGGATATCGAGAGTAGCGGAGAGCGCAACCGCGGACTGTACGTTCTGAAATCCCGCGGCATGGCCCATTCAAACCAGATCCGCGAATTTCGTTTGACTGACCGCGGCGTGGAATTAACCGATGTTTATCTCGGGCCGGCCGGAGTGTTGACAGGCGCCGAGAGAGAGACCCAGGAGATGAGGGAGCGGGCCGAAGCTTTGGCACGTAGCCAGGAGATCGATCGCACACAACGCGCGCTTGATCGCAAACGAGAAAAGCTGGAGGAGCAGGTCGCCGCTTTACGCGCTTCATTTGAAGCCGAAGAGGAAGATATTCAGCGAACAATCGAGCAGGAGCAGTTGAGGGAGAGGACTCTCGATGCAGCCAGAAGTGGTATGGCCTCGCTCCGACAATCAGAGCCTTCTGCCTCTGTCAAAGGACGCTCTGAGAGCAATTCCATTAGAGAGAACCATGAAAAGAACCCCCAAGAAGCGACAGGCAAAAAAGGTAAAAAACGCGTCAGGCGGTGAGAGGTGGGAGCTTCGTCTGTACGTCGCCGGCCAGACGCCGAAATCGATCAGAGCTTTTGGCAATATTAAAAAGTTCTGCGAAGAGCATCTACCGGGGCAGTACTCCATTGAAATCATCGACCTGCTTAAGAATCCGCAGCTTGCGAGCGGCGACCAGATCCTGGCCATTCCCACACTCGTCCGGAGACTGCCCGAGCCCATGAGGAAAATCATTGGCGATCTTTCGAACACTGAACGCATGCTGGTGGGTCTGAACATTCGCCCGGTTGCCTGAAAGGGTCCACAGAGCTATGGGGAAGAAAAACGATACTCTGTCCGATTTCGAGCAAGCACTGGCCAGGGGCGACAGAGATACTTACGTCCTTCGCCTATACGTCAGCGGCGCCACGCCTCGGTCCATCGAAGCCATTACGAAGATCAGGAAAATCTGCGAAGAATACCTTCCAGGACAGTATGACCTTGAGGTGATAGACATTTACAAGCAACCGCACCTGGCCGCGAGCCGGCAAATAATTGCGGCCCCAACGCTTGTCAGAGAATCCCCCGGTACTTTACGCAAACTTATCGGCAATTTTTCTAATACCAGATTGATCCTGCAACGACTAGGTATTCGGATCTAGCTGGAGGTCCTCATGGTGGCAAAGGCAAAGACCGATCAGGAATTGTTGAAGGAAATTCAGGTCCTCAGAATTCAGCTGCAGGAGGCTGAAGAGACTCTGCATGCTATCCGCTCCGGAGAAATAGACGCTCTGGTGGTAAAGGGCCCGGAGGGCGAACAGGTTTTTACGCTTCAGGGCGCCGAGCATCCGTATCGGTTGATGGTCGAAACCATGAGGGACGGCGCGGTCACAACAAGCGTCGATGGAACGATCATGTATTGCAATGAAAGCTTTGCCGCGATGATCGGGAAGCCACTCGAACGCGTGGTAGGCTCATCAATGAAGTCATATATAGCGGACGATGACATTCCAAGTCTTACAGCGCTCTTGAACGGAGGAAACAACAATAGCAGCAAGCGGGAGATCCGGCTGAGATCCGACGCGGGAACTTTCGTGCCTGTGTACATGTCGGCAAATTCCCTGCAATTGGATGAATTTCAGTCCCTGTCCATTGTCGTAACCGACCTGACTGAGCACAAGCACAATGAAGAGCTGATTGCCGCCAGGAGAGTCGAACAACTTCTGCGGAAGCAGAGCGAATTGGCTCGACGCCACGTTGCCGAGATTCTCGAAAGCATCACCGACTCGTTCATCGCGTTGGACGGAGAATGGCGATTTACGGACCTCAACCAGGTAGCCTCAACTACAGTCTTCGGCAAGCCCCGTGAGGAGATTCTCGGGCGAGTATTCTGGGAGTTGTATCCTGAGGCAGTCGAGGCTGATTTTTATCGACACTTCCACAAAGCAGTCGCCGAAGGGCATCCGGTGCATTTTGAAGCCACCTACTCAGTTGCTCAGAATAAGTGGTTTGAAACACACGCTTATCCTTCCCCGGACGGACTGTCTGTTTACATGCGCGACATTACTGAGCGCAAGCAGGCTGAGGAAGCATTACAAAAGAATGAAGAACTGCTACGTACCTTAGTTCAAAATCTACCCAACGGATCAATCAACGTGTTTGACAAAGACCTGCGCTACTTATTCGCAGCAGGCCAGGGTTTGGCGGAGGTTGGCCTATCAACTGAAAACCTTGTCGGAAAGACTCTTGCCGAAGTATTCCCACAGGAGTCAGCGGACAAAGTCGCTCCTTATTATCGTCAGGCGTTCGCAGGCAATTGTGTGGAGTTCGAATTGGAATATGGCAGCCACTGGTACAGCATCAACGCTGCTCCCCTGCGAAGCGACCTTGAGATATATGCCGTTATTGCAGTCGCGCAAAACATCACTGCACGAAAGCACGCTGAAGAAGAGCGAGCTAAGCTACTCGCCAGCGAACATGCAGCCCGGGCCGAGGCCGAGAAGGCGAATCGCCTAAAGGATGAATTTCTCGCGACCGTGTCGCATGAATTGCGCAATCCATTGAGCGCTATTCTGGGGTGGTCGAAGATACTGCGCTCGCGTCCCATTGATGAGGAGGGCAGTGCTCACGGCCTGCAAGTTATTGAGCGCAACGCCAGAGTACAACTGAAGCTGATAGAAGACTTGTTAGACGTCGCGCGCATAGCGAGTGGCAAGTTAGACCTCAACTTGCGGGAACTCGATCTCGTCGGCGTGATAGAAGGCGCGGTGGAGGCCGTTCGGCCCTCGGCTGAGGCTAAGCAGATCCGGCTTCAGTCAACCTTTGGCGCGGTGACTGGCATCGTTAAAGGTGATGCGAATCGCCTGCAACAAGTCGTGGGAAATCTGCTTTCAAACGCGATCAAGTTTACGCCGCCAGGTGGTCAGGTAGATGTCTGCCTTCGTCTTGATGGCGATTTCGCTGTGATCACCGTCAGCGATACTGGTGAAGGAATAAGTCCACACTTTCTTCCTTTCGTCTTTGACCGCTTTCGGCAAGAAGACGGAAGCACTACGAGGGTTCAGGCGGGATTGGGGCTGGGGCTGGCAATCGTCCGCAACCTGGTCGAATTACATGGCGGCACAGTGACAGCGGACAGCGAGGGTAGCGGGCAGGGGGCGACCTTTACGGTGACGCTTCCTCTGACAAAGGTTGAAAATCGTCCACCTTTGTCAGTAGCCGCGAGCGGTAATGCACCTTTAACCGCATCGACTCAATCAGAGAGCCGCTCACCGATGCTGGAAGGCGTAGCTGTGCTGGTCGTCGATGACGATCGCGACAACCGGGAGCTTGTGAAAATGGTTCTCACGGAACATGGAGCCCGAGTCAGCGTTGCCGCAACAGCGCCGGAAGCGCGTAGTGAGATTGAACGCGAAGCGCCAGACGTTCTCGTTTGCGATATTGGTCTGCCCAACGAGGATGGCTATGAGTTGATTCGCAAAGTTCGATCGTTAGCCGGGACCCGCGGACCAACAGTTCCGGCTGTAGCGCTCACGGCTTACGCCACACCCGCGGACCACGCGAAGGCACTGGCCGCGGGATACCAGAAACATTTGGCGAAGCCGGTTGAACCAAGCGAGTTGTTAGCTGCAGTAGCCGGCCTCCTGGGACGGAGCTAGAGCTTCACGGCTAATGCCTTCTAGTGTTGCCACTTTTGACCGCAGAATAGGTCTAATCTATTCTGCAAACGATCTAACCGCTGTGAGACAAACCGTCAACTTCTTGTTTTCTTGAGCAGATTTTTTGAGTAAACAAATCGATCCACGCGCACTACACGAACCAAAGACACGAACTCTTCCGAAATGTTGTTAGTGTTACTTCGTGTGATACTACTTGATGTGATGCGCGTGGATCATGTTTTGAGTCAGGTTTGGTTGCGGCCGGACCTGCGCTGTGGAATCAGAGTTTTCACTCTTCATGCCACAAGCGAGTCGGCGAAATGTATCCTCGAGTAAAAGTTCC
>WNGA01009066.1_pt1 | contig 18842 bp, 20 predicted proteins | sample 5400061 | NCBI WGS metagenome assembly WNGA01 (sample SAMN13153366, study PRJNA577476) | soil metagenome | isolation source: 100 cm soil or saprolite under grassland replicate 2 | place: USA:California | collected 2016-06-15 | reverse complement strand
GTCCGCTGGAGCGCGCGGCCTTCAACAAGGCCGTCGCGGACAAGAAGCTCAAGAACCTCGTCCAGGTCATCGGCGGCGGCTTCGGCAACGCCGCCACTCGCCTCGAGGCCTACGTTGTCGGCGGCGGCACCTATGCCTCCGGCAGCTACCCCGACCTCGACGGGCTCTTCCGCGAGCAGGCGGCCGAGCTGGATCGCGCGAAGCGCGCGGCGATCCTGCACCGGATGCAGCAGCTCGTCCACGAGCGGGCGATGTTCGCGCCGATCTACGAGCTGGCCTTCATCAACGGGATCGGCCGCCGTGTGGAGGAGCCGGGGCTCGGGCTGATCGCCGGCTACGCATTCTCGGCGCCCTACGAGGACGTGACCGTCAGGGCCAGGTGAGACGGCCCCTGGGCCCGGTCAGCCGTTGACGACCGTGCGGCGGTACGTGGCGATGCCGGTGTCGGGAGGCGAGCCGCTGATGAGGGTGATCATGGTGGCGACCTCGCTCCGATGGTGAGTGGCGTGGTTGACGACATGCTGCAGGAGCGGACCCAGCGGCGCGTGGAACGGCTCGCCGGTGGTGTTCGAAAACGCCACCGGACGCGCCAGGTCCGCCTCCTCCAGGCCCTCGACGAAGGCGCGCTGCTCCGACTCGAGGAGATCCCACCTGGCGCGGATCTCGGCCATGCCGGCGAAATCGGCGTCACCGGTCATCCGCGCCGGCGAGACGCCCTTCCAGCGCGCGAGCCACAGGGCGTCGGCGCCGTAGAGGTGGGCGAACATTCCCTTGAGGGTCGGAACGCTCCAGTGCTTGCCCATGTCCCGGACGACGGCATCGCCCAGACCGGCGGCCACGTCGAAGAGCCGGCGATTCGCCCAGCGATGGTAGTCGTAGAGGCTCCGGATCAGCGCGATCGCCATGGCATTCCCTCCCGCGACAGTCATCGTATACTACGGCCACGTGACCGCATGACGTTCACCCGACGCCAGAGGAGCTGACATCATGGCCTACGACCTCCTCGTCAAGAACGGTCGCATCATCGATGGCTCCGGCCGGCCCGCCTTCCACGGTGACGTGGGCATCGCCCGCGGCAAGATCGTGGAGATGGGCCGCCTCGACGGCCCCGCCAAGCGGACGATCGAGGCCGACGGCCGGGTCGTGGCACCCGGGTTCGTCGACAACCACTGTCACTACGACGCCCAGGTCCTGTGGGATCCCCTCTGCACCTTCTCCTGCCACCACGGCGCCACGACCGTCATCATCGGCAACTGCTCGCTGGCCCTCGCCCCCGTCAAGGCCGAGGAGCGCGAGAAGCTCGCCGGGATGCTGTCCTACGTCGAGGCCATCCCGATGGACGTGCTCGAGGCCGGCGTGCCGTGGAACTGGGAGACGTTCCCCGAGTACATGCGCGCGATCGGCCAGCGGCTCGGCGTGAACGTCGGGACGCTCATCGGGCACTCGGCGGTCCGGCTCTACGCGATGGGCAAGGATGCCTCCGAGCGCGACGCCACCGAGGCCGAGCTCGCGGTCATGCGACGCCTGGTCCGAGAGGCGATCGACGCGGGCGCCCTCGGGCTGTCGATCACCCGGAACATGAACCACTTCGACATCTCCGGGCAGCGGATCCCGGCCGCCTGCGCGCCGGAGTCCGAGCTGTTCGCGCTGGCCGACGTGCTTCGCGAGGCCGGCACCGGCGTCATCCAGTGCGGCGGCGGCACCAACCCCGAGATGAAGGATCGGCTGCTCAGCCGCATCTCCCAGGCCTGCGGGCGGCCCATCATGTACAACACGCTGCTCGAGCAGGCGCGCCAGCCCGGACGATGGAAGAAGCATCTCGCCCACGTCGAGGAGGTCGTGCGTGAAGGGCTCCGCGCGATCCCGCTGTGCAATCCCGGCAGCATCGTCAACCGGTTCACCATGAAGAACTGCCAGGTGTTCCGCAGCATGCCCACGTGGCTCCCGATCCTCCAGGGGCCCGACGAGCAGAAGCTGATCGCCTATCGCGACCCCGCGACCCGCGACAAGCTCCGCGCCGAGGTCGAGGCGCCGCTCAACCCCGACTTGACGTTCTCCAAGCGCTGGGACATGATGACCGTCGAGGAGACCAAGCTCGCGAAGAACCACGGGCTCCGCGGCCGGCACCTCGCGGACATCGGGGAGCAGCAGGGCAAGCATCCGGTGGACGTGCTCCTCGATCTGGCCCTCGAAGAGAATCTGGAGACCGTGTTCAGCCTCGGCGAGATCAACATGGACACCGAGGCGGTGGCGCAGATCCTCAGCAGCCCGTACGCGGTCGTCGGCCTGTCCGACGGCGGTGCGCACGTGCAGTTCCACTCGAACGTGTCGAACCCGACGCGGCTGCTCGGCTACTGGGTGCGCGAGAAGAAGATCATGTCGCTCGAGCTCGCCGTCCGGCGGCTCACGTTCGACTCGGCGACCGCGTTCGGCATCTACGACCGCGGGCTGCTCCAGCCCGGCATGGCCGCCGACGTCGTCGTCTTCGATCCCGAGACCGTTCGCCCGGTCACGGAAGACGTCGTGCACGACTTCCCCAGCGACGGGTGGCGGATGCGCGAGCTGGCCGAGGGCATCCATTACACCGTGGTGAACGGCGAGGTCTTGCTGGAGAAGGGCACGCACACGGGCAACCTCCCGGGCCGCGTGCTGACGAACGCGCGACACAACGCCTGAAGCCACTCCTGACTCCGTAGGGCGGGGGCTCGTCCCCCGCCGGTCTTCGCACCACGCGATGCCGGCGGGGGACAAGCCCCCACTCTATGATGGCTAAAACGCTCGCCGTGGAGGTTCCTCATGTGCGTCGATAACGATTCCCGTCCCCCCATCGTCCCCATCGCCGGCGGCTCAGCCGGCGGGCAGGATCTTCATCTCACGTCTTCGGACGGCACGCGCTTCATGGCGCATGCGGCGCGGGCGGGCAAGCCCACCGGGGCGGGGATGGTCGTCATCCCCGACGTGCGCGGCCTGCACCCCTACTACAAGGAGCTCGCCGATCGGTTCTCCGAGGTGGGCGTCGACGCGGTGGCGCTCGACTTCTTCGGGCGCACGGCGCCCTCGGACGATCGGGGCGACAGCTTCGACTTCATGTCGCAGGTCGGGCTGACCAAGCCCGACACGCTGCAGGCCGACATCGCGGCGGCCGCGTCGTATCTCCGGAGCAAGGAGGGCGGACAGGTGCGCGCGCTCTTCTCGGTGGGGTTCTGCTTCGGGGGCGCGCTGTCCTATCTGCAGGCGGCGAGCGGCCTCGGCTACGCCGGGGTGATCGGCTTCTACGGCTGGCCGCAGGGGCTCAAGCGGTGGCCGGACCGGCCCAAGCCCATCGACGCGGTCTCCCGCTACAAGTCTCCCGTGCTCTCGATCTTCGGCGGCGCCGACGAGGGCATCCCGCAGGCCGATGTCGACGCCTTCGACGCCGCCTGCCGCAAGGCGGGCATCAAGCACGACCTGACGGTCTACCCCGGCGCCCCCCACAGCTTCTTCGACCGCAAGTTCAAGGAATTCGCCGACGCCTCCGCCGACGCGTGGAAGCGCGTGCAGACCTTCGTCAGCGCCAACACGAAGTAACGTCCGTCTCTGATCGTAGGGCGGGGCCCGTCCCCCGCCCTGTTCTTCACACGACCGCTCGATCTGGTTTATTCTCACGTCCGCGACATTGCTGGAAGGGAGCCCTCGCATGCATATCGTCGATTCGCAGGTGCACCTCTGGGCCGCGGACACCCCGCACCGCCCGTGGCCGCCGGGCCGCGCGGCCCAGGCCCAGAAGCCCTATCCGGTGACCAAGGAGGCGTTGCTCCTCCAGATGGACCTGGCCGGCGTGAGCCGGATCGTGATCGTGCCGCCGTCATGGGAAGGCGACCGCAACGAGCTCGCGCTGGAGGCCGCGCGTCTCTACCCCGACCGCTTCGCCGTCATGGGACGGATCGCCCTCGAGAACCCGCAGAGCCGCGCCCTCATCCCGGACTGGAAGAAGCCGCCGGGCATGCTCGGCATGCGCTTCACCTTCCACACCGATCTGCAGCGTCCGTGGCTGACGGACGGGACGGCCGATTGGCTCTGGCCCGCGGCTTCGAGCGCCGGCATCCCGCTCATGGTGCTCGTGCCGGGCTCGCTCGACGCGCTGGCCAGGATCGCCGAGCGCCACCCCGGGCTCCGGCTCACCATCGACCACGTTGGCCTGCGCAGGTTCACCAAGGGCCCGGGCGTCTTCGAGGATCTGCCGAAGGTGTGCGCCCTCGCGAAGTTTCCCAACGTCGCCGTGAAGGCCTCTGGCGTCCCTTCGCTGTCGGCGGAGAGCTATCCGTTCCGCGACGTGCAGCCATTCATGAAGACGCTGTTCGAGGCCTACGGCCCGAAGCGGATGTTCTGGGGCACCGATCTCACCCGCATGCCCTGCACCTACTACGAGTGCATCCATCTCTTCACCGAGCACTTCCCCTGGCTCAAGGGCGAGGATCTCGACTGGGTCATGGGCCGCGGCGTCTGCGAATGGCTCGGCTGGCCCCTCGACGGGGTCAGGCCTTGATTTCTATACATCTCGACTCACGGGCGCTCTGTCCGCAGCCGCCGCGAAGATGTATAGAAGTCAAGGCCTGACCCCACGCTGAGAGGAGACGTCATGAGGAGCATCGACATCCACGCCCATCTCACTCCGCAGTGCTTCTGGCGGGCGACCGAGAACGGCGGGGACTGGCACGGCATCAAGCGCGAGAAGGACGCCAAGGGCATCGAGTCGGCCATCGTGGGCGGCAAGCCCCAGCCGCTGCCGCCACGCGCCAAGTGGACGCCCGAGGAACGCCTCGCCGACATGGACTCCCTCGGCGTCGACGTCCACGTCGTGTCTCCCTACGTCGGCTTCTACAATTACCAGGCCGACGCGAAGACCGCGCTCGCCAGCTCCCGGGCCATCAACGATGAGATCCGCGACATGACCCGCATGTGGCCCGATCGGTTCGCCGGGCTCGGCACCGTGCCCATGCAGGACGTCAAGGCCGCGATCGGCGAGCTCGAGCGGTGCATGACCCAGCTCGGCCTCAAGGGCGTGGAGATCAACGACCACATCAACGGACGCACATTGGAGGAGCCGGAGTTCCGGCCATTCTGGCGCGCCGCGGAGCAGATGGGCGCCGTGGTCTTCTTCCACCAGGGCGGCGAGACGCTCGTCACGCCGCGCAGCAAGCGCTATCACCTCCCCAACAGCATCGGTAACCTCGCCGACCGCGCGGTGACGTTCGCCACGCTCGTGCACGGCGGCGTCATGGACGAGTGCCCCGATCTGAAGATCGTCCTCGGCCACGGCGGCGGTTACACCTGCTATGGCATCGGCCGCATGGATCACGCCTGGCAGGTGCGCTCCGAGGCCCGCGTCCACATCACCCAGCCCCCGAGCGCCTACCTCTCCCGCTTCTACTACGACTGCATCGTCTACACCGAGGACGCCCTGCGCTATCTCATCGACAGTGTCGGCGTCGAGCGGGTCGTCTTCGGCACCGACTGGCCCTACGACATGGCCCTCGACTGGCCCGTCGCCTGGGTCCTCGGCATGAAGAGCCTCACCCAGGACGAGAAGGAAGCCATCCTCTCCAAGAACCTCGAGCGCCTGCTCGGCATCTGAGGTGCGCTACTTCGAGGACTTCACCCCGGGCCAGGTCATCGAGCTCGGCAGCCACACGATCACGCGGGACGAGATCATCGCGTTCGCCCGGCAGTTCGATCCTCAGCCGTTCCATCTGGACGACGAGGCGGCAAAGAAGACGATCTACGGCGGGTTGATCGCGAGCGGCTGGCACACCGGGGCGATCTCGATGCGCCTGCTGTACGACGGCCTGGTGAAGGACACGGTCTCGCTCGGCTCCCCCGGCGTCGACGAGCTGCGCTGGGTGAAGCCGGTCCGGTCAGGGGACACCTTGTCAGGCCGGGTGACGGTTCTCGAGTGCATTCCGTCGCGGAGTAAGCCCGACCGAGGCATCGTCCGCTCCACCGTCGAGCTGCGCAACCAGCACGGCGACGTCGTGGTGACGTCGAAAGGCTTGAGCCTCTTCGGTCGCCGGCCGGCCATGACGTGATCCCTTCGGCCGTCTTATGGGGCACAGGCGAGCCGAGGATCTGTGATCAGTCAGACGTTCCGGTCTAAACCCGGCACATATAGCCGCACGAACTGATTGTCGACGACTTCGCCGGCAGGCGTCACGGTGAAGTTTGACGTGATGAGTCCTTGGGCGCCCGTGAGACGGCCGGTCCCTTCCCCGACCCGCCACAGGACACCGCCGACGACTCCGCAGCCGTCTGGCGACGGGGCGATCCAGCCGCGGCCGATCGTGTCGAAGACGACCGACCCAGCCGCGCCGTAGGTGATCGTGCCGAATTCGACGAAGGTGCCGTCGGCGAACCGCTCCACGCGTGACTCGAGCACCGCCGTGTCGCCGGGCACGGGCTCGACCTGCGCCATGACGCCGTCGGGAACGAGCACCGTCGACAGCGTTTGACTTGGCGCCGTGCTCCGCGCCTCACGTAGGTGCTCGGCGCCCGACACGGGTCCCGCCCGCCCTCTGAACTCCAGCGCGAACACCACCTCGTGCATCACGGCGCCGCTGCCAACGCGCCGCCGTCGACGACGATGTGGGCGCCGGTGATGAACGACGCGTCGTCCGAGGCGAGGAACAGCGCGCAGCGCGCGACGTCCTCCGGCTCGCCGACCCGACCGATGGGGATGATGCGCCCCGCCGCGACCTCACGCTCGACGTTCTCGATCATGTCGGCTGTAAGCCGAGTTCTGATCACTCCAGGGCAGATCGCGTTGACCCGGATGCGGTCGCGGCCGTAGGACGCGGCCATGGCCTGGGTCAGCGCGAGCACGGCGCCCTTCGATGCCGCATAGGCATGGCTCGGGCGCGAGGTCGAGCCGCGGAAGGCCGAGACCGAGGAGGTGTTGATGATCGCACCGCCGCCGGCCCCGCGCATCAGCGGGACCGCGGCCCGGCTGATCAGGTACATGGCGCGCACGTTGACGTCCTGGGCGAGGTCCCAGTGCTCGAGGTCGATGGTCTCGACGGTACCGCCCACGATCATCGTCCCGACGCCGGCGTTGTTGAAGAGGACGTTGACCCGACCCCAGGCCGCTGTCGCGCCATCGACGACGGCGGCGCACTCGTCGGGATTGGCGAGGTCGGCCGGAAGCGACAGGGCCTCGCCGCCGGCGTGACGGACCGCGCGGACCGTCTGCGCCAGCTCATCGCCGCGGACGTCGGTCAGGAACAGTCGGGCGCCGGCCTGAGCGAAGAGCGTGGCGCTCGCGCGCCCGATCCCTGTCGCCGCGCCCGTGATGATCGCCACCTTGCCGTCCAGTGAGCCCATGGACACGCTCCTTCCCGCCTACGCGCTGTACCGGATGCGCGGATCGAGGTAGCCGTACAGAACGTCGACGGTCAGGTTGATGGTCATGAACAGCACGGCGATGAACAGGATGGTGGACTGCGTCAATGGATAATCGCGCTGGTAGATCGACCACAGCACCAGGCGGCCGACCCCGGGCAGGGTGAACACCTCCTCGACCACGACGGTGCCGCCGAGCAGGATCCCGATCTGCAAGCCCGCCACCGTCACGATCGGAATCAGCGCGTTGCGGAGCGCGTGCTTGAGGACCACGAGGCGCCCCGTGAGGCCCTTCGCGGCCGCGGTGCGGATGTACTCCGAGCGGAGCACGTCGAGCATACAAGCACGTGTCGTCCGTGCAATATTGGCGGCGCTCGCTGTGCCGAGACAGATCGCGGGCAGGACCATGATCGTGAGATTGCGCCACGGGTCGTTCCAGAGGTCGACCCAGACGACCGGCGGCATCCAGCGAAGATAGATCGAGAAGAACAGAATCAGCATCGTCCCCTGCCAGAAGACGGGGATCGAGAGCCCGAGCAGCGTGCCCACCCGCGTGACGTTGTCGATGGCCTGGTCGCGCCGCGTCGCGGAGACGATACCCGCGGGGATCCCGAGCAGGAGCGCGAATCCTACCGCCAGCAGCGTGAGCTCGACGGTGACGGGCAGCCGCTCGAGGATCAGCGCGATGACCGGCTTGCCCGTCCGCCAGGAGGTGCCCAGGTTGCCGTGGGCCAGCTCGGCGATCCAGCGTGAGTACTGGAGCCACCACGGCTGGTCGAGCCCGAAGAAGCGCTTGAGCTCGGCGACCATGGCCGGGCTGACGATCGCGTCGGCGCCGATCATCTGCTCGACCACGGTGCCCGGGATCAGCCTCAGCATGAGAAAGATCAGCACCGTGAGGCCCACCAGCGTCAGGGCCATCGAGTAGAGCCGGACGACGATGTAGCGCCCCATCACGCGCTAGGCTTTGTCCATCCACACTCCTTCGAAGCCGTAGAGCAGCGTGGTCGGGTGCTGGCGGAAGCCCTTCACGGTCGCCTGGGTGAAGTCGATGGTGTCGGCCGAGAAGAGCCAGAGGTGCGGCACGTTCTCGAGGATCATGATCTGGACCTTGTCGTAGATCTCCTTGCGCTTCTTCTGGTCCATGATGCGCCGCCCCTCCTCGAGCAGCGCGTCCAGCTCGGGCACGCTCCAGGAGTTCCAGTTCTGGCCCTTCGTCGAGTGCAGGGCCCGGAAGAACGCCGTGTCGGGATCGGCGTAGCCCGGCGTCGTGTTCATGGTCATGTCGAAGTCGTGGGCCAGCCAGCGCTTGATCCAGACCGCGTACTCGACGTTCTCGATCTCCATGTTGATGCCGATGCGCTTGAGGTGGGCGGCGATGACCGGGGCGCCCGACACCATCGTGGGGAACGTGGGGATGACCATGCACTTCACGGTGAAACCGCCGGCCACACCGGCGTCCGCCATCAGCTTCTTGGCCCGGTCGAGGTCCGGCTTGTAGTAGCGCATCCACTGCTCTTCCGGAAGCTGCCACTGCTTCATCGGCGCCGTGGCCGGCGCCGTGAGGCGGCCCAAGCCCGCCGTGGCCACGCGCATCACCTGGGAGCGGTCGACCGCCCACGAGATCGCCTGCCGCACGCGCACGTCCTTGAGCGGGCCGCGGGTCGCCGTGATGTTGAGATAGTCGTAGCCCAGGCGCGAGCTGCGGTAGCTGGTGAGGGTCTTCTCGTCCTTGAGGAGGTTGAAGTTCTTGTTGTCCTCGATGAACGCGTGCTGGATCTGGCCCGTCCGCAGCGCGGCCACGATGTTGGCCTCGTCGGGGATCACCCGCAAGATGACCTGGTCGACGTGGGGCAGCCCCTTCTTGAAGTAGCCGGGGTGCTTCTTGAGGACCATCTGCTGCTCGATCTTCCAGTCCTCGAGCATGAAGGGCCCGGTGCCGAGCGCGGCCTTGTTGAGATCGCCGTGCTTCTTGATCCCGGCCTCGCTGATGATGAAGCCCCAGAACCCGCCGAGCGCGGCCAGCAGCCCGGCGAAGGGCTCCTTGGTGACGAACTTCACCGCGTACTTGCCGGCCGGCTCGACCTTGTCCACGGCGATGAAGTCCGACTTCCCCGGCGACTTCTCGAAGAGCCGGTCGAACGTGAACTTGACGTCGGCCGAGGTCATCTCCTGGCCGTCGTGGAACCGGACACCCTGGCGAAGCTTGAACGTCCACGTGAGGCCGTCGCGGCTGACTTCCCACGACTCGGCCAGCTCGGGCGTCGGCGTCATGTCGGGCTCGAACCGGACGAGCTGGTTGTACATCATCGGCGAGCGCGCGCTCCGGGAGAACGCGGGCACGAGTTGAGGATCGAGGCCGGTCGCCTCCGTCGTCCGCGCCGAGACGAAGGTCCCCCCCGGCTTGGGCGTCTGCCCGAAGGCCTGATGTGACAGGGAGAGCGCCCCCACGGTCAGGGCACCGGTCTGGAGCAGCTCGCGTCGGGTCACGGAGTGAGTCATGAGCGGATCTCCTTCCTAAAGTTCGCCTCGGACGGCGGGGCCCCAGCCCCGCGACGTCCTGCGGCTCACGCTACTAAAGCTGCGGATCGAGCACATCGCGGAGGCCGTCACCGATCAGGTTGAACGCGAGCACGGCGATCATGATCGCGATCCCCGGGAAGACCGAGATCCAGGGCGCCGTCTCGAGATATGTCCGGCCCTCGTTGAGCATGTTGCCCCAGGACGGCGTCGGCGGCTGCGCCGAGAGTCCGAGATAGCTCAGCGAGGCCTCGATCAGGATGGCCTGGGAAAAGGCGACGGTCCCCTGCACCACGAACGGCGACATCACGTTCGGCAAGACGTGCTTGAGCGCGACCACCAGCCGCCGCGCGCCGAGCGCCCGGACCGCCTCGATGTACTCCTTCTCGCGCTCGACGAGCACGGGGCCGCGCATGACGCGGGTGAACAACGGCGTGTAGACGATCGTGATGGCGACGACGGCGCTGTTCACCCCCGGGCCGCGCATGGCCGCGATCCCGACCGCGAGCAGCAGCCCGGGCAGGCTGAAGAACACGTCCATGACCCGGTTGATCGCGTTGTCCCAGGCGCCGCCGGCATAGCCGGCTGTCAGCCCGAGCGCGCCGCCCATCAGCATGGCCAGCACGATCGACGTCACGGCGACGTAGAGCGACACGCGGGCGCCGTAGATGACCCGGCTGAGCACGTCACGGCCGAAGCGATCCGTCCCGAAGAGCGCGTGGAAACCGGGGCGGGCTTCGATGAGGTCGAAGTTTTGCTCGTCCGGCGGATGCGGAGCGAGCACGCCGGCGAAGAGGGCCATGCCGACGATCGTCAGCGCGAAGACCGCGCCGACAACCACGACCGTATTGCGCGCGACCCGCCGGAGCCCTTTCGTCGCCGACCCTCCGCAACCGGGAGCCTAGCACGATGTCTCCGTAGGGCGGGGGCTCGTCCCCCGCCGTCCCCGCGCCCAGTCGGCGGGGGACGAGCCCCCGCCCTACGCGGCCAGGGTATACTTCGGCACCGGGAGGACCCCATGAAGATCGTCGATGCGATCGCGGAGATCCTGAAGCGGGAAGGCGTCTCGTTTCTCAGCGCGTATCCGACCACGCCGGTCATCGACGCCACGGCCGCCGTCGGCATCCGGTCCGTGCTCTGCCGGCAGGAGCGTGTCGGCGTCGGCATCGCCGACGGCTTCACCCGCATCACGAACGGCGCGCGCCCCGGCGTCTTCGCCATGCAGTACGGCCCGGGCGCCGAGAACGCCTTCGCCGGCGTCGCCACCGCCTACTCCGACTCGACGCCCGTCCTGCTGCTCCCGCTCGGACACCAGCGCGATCGCGCGCAGGTCTTTCCCCTGTTCAGCTCGGCGCGGACGTACGCCTCGGTCACCAAGTCGGTCGAGACGCTCAACCAGCCCGAGCAGGTCTCCGAGGTCATGCGGCGCGCGTTCAACCTCCTGAAGATGGGTCGCCCCGGACCGGTCATGGTCGAGATTCCCGCCGACGTCGCCGTCGCGGACGTGGGCGAGGGCGTGCTCAACTACCGCCCGGTGACGCCGACCTGCTCCGCCGGCAATCCCCGCGAGATCGCGACGGCGGCGAGTGTGCTGGTCGAGGCGCGCCGGCCGATCATCCACGCCGGCCAGGGTGTGCTCTATGCCGAGGCCAGCCCCGAGTTGGTGGAGCTTGCCGAGCTCCTGCAGGCGCCGGTCATGACCACGCTCGAGGGCAAGAGCGCGTTTCCCGAGGATCATCCCCTCGCGCTGGGGTCCGGCACCAGCGTGATGTCGCGGCCGGTCTACCACTTCCTCAAGGAAGCCGATGTGGTGCTCGGCATCGGCTGCAGCTTCACGAAGCACGGCATGGCCACGAACATTCCCGCCGGCAAGATCATCGTCCACGCCACCAACGACGAACGCGATCTCAACAAGAACTACCCGACCGACCATCCGATCCTCGGCGACGCCAAGCTGGTGCTCCGCCAGCTGATCGACGCGATCCGGGACGTCCTCGAGGGACACAAGCGTGCCTCGAACGTGGCGGATGAGATCCAGCAGATCAGAACCGCCTGGCTTGCCGAATGGACGCCCAAGCTCACCTCCCACGACACGCCCATCAGCCCCTATCGCGTCATCTGGGACTTCATGCACGCGATCACCCCCCGCGACGCGATCGTGACCCACGACTCGGGCAGCCCTCGCGAACAGCTCATGCCGTTCTATCGGGCGACGGCCCCGCGTAGCTACATCGGTTGGGGCAAGTCGCACGCGCTCGGCACCGGCCTCGGGCTGATCATGGGGGCCAAGATCGCCGCTCCCGACAAGTTCTGCGTCAACTTCATGGGCGACGCTGCCTTCGGCATGACGGGGCTCGACTTCGAGACGGCCGTCCGCTGCGGGATCCCCATCACCACGATCGTGCTCAACAACTCGGCCATGGCGATCGAGCGGCACGCGCTCGTCGTGTCGCACGACCGCTACCACACCCGGGACATCGGCGGGAACTACGCGGACATGGGCCGGGCCATGGGCGGCTACGCGGAGCGGATCGAGAAGCCGGCGGAGGTCGTGCCCGCGCTGGAGCGCGCCCGCAAGATGAACGAAGGCGGCCGCGCCGTCCTCCTGGAGTTCATCACGAGCGAGGAGATCGACTTCTCGCACCGCCGGGCGTTCCCGTGAGCACGCGGCTCGAGCTTCGCTGGTCGCGGGTCGAGGAGCTGGTCCCTGCGGCCACCACGCGACTGACGGGACGCCGCCTGGAGGTCGACCTCGAGGGCCTGCGCGCGGTGCTCGCGGGCGACGCCCGTCTCGGACGCGTGCACCTCGATCTGGCGCATCCCGGCGAGCGCTGCCGCATCGGGCGCGTGTTCGACGTGATCGCCCCACGCGCCAAGCTCGACGGTGGGCCGGACTTTCCCGGCGTGGTGGACCCCGTCGCCCAGGCCGGTAACGGCACGACACTGGCGCTGGACGGCGTGGCCGTGGTCGTCACCGACCAGGAGGCCGCGAACACCGGCATGCTGGCGGTCATCGACATGGACGGACCGAATGCCGTCCTCTCGACGTTCGGTCGCACCCACAACGTCGTGATCTCGGCCTGGCCGGCGCCCGCGGTCGGGCGTCCGGAATACCTGGCCGCGGTTCGACTCGCCGGTCTCAAGACGGCCGTGCATCTGGCCCGGGCGGCAAGCGAGGCAACGGCCGATGCCGTCGAGATGTTCGAGCTTCCGTCCCCCGCGCGAGTGCCCGCGGCCCTCGCGCACCTGCCGCGCGTGGCGTATGTGTGCCAGATCCACTCGCACCAGCGGCCGACCGGGGTCGACGAGGGCATCCTCTACGGCGACCCCGTGCGACGCATGCTCCCCACGATCGTGCACCCCAACGAGATCCTGGACGGCGCCGTCGTGCGCGGGTTCATGGGCCGCAACGCGACGACCTGGGCCGTCCAGAACCACCCGGTCATCCGCGCGCTGATGGCGCAGCACGGCCGCTGGACATGGCGCAGGCGGCCGCGCAGTGCGAGGCGCTCGGCGTCCGGACGACGCTCATCGTGGAGGACATGTCCACCGACGGCAGCGCGGAGGGCATGCTGCTCTTCGACTTCCCCGGCATGGACGCCCTCGTGAACGTCGGCAGCGGCCAGTACCCGCTGGCGTTTCCCGCGATGGACCGCGTGGTCGGGGCGGACGATCTGGCGGCGAAGCTCGGAGGCGAGATGCGCGCGACCTACGGGACGCTGTGCGGAGCGATCGAGCAGATCGGAGCCACGAAGGTGATGGCGCTGGTGCAGTGAGGACCGGACGGGAAGGACACGAGGGATGGAAAGCCTGCGGGTCGTCTGCTACCTGAACCAGTTCTTCGGCCAGCTCGGAGGCGAGGACAAGGCCGGCGTGGGTCCGCAGATCGTGAAGGGTCCCGTGGGCCCGGCGCGCGCGGTCGAGCAAGCGCTGGGCGAGGCCGGCACGGTCGTGGCGACGGTGCGGTGCGGCGACAACTACGTCGCCGAGCAGACCGAGCGGGCGGTCGCGGAGCTCCTGGCCCTCGTCGCCGCGGAGCGTCCCGGTCTCGTCATCGCCGGTCCCGCGTTCCTGGCCGGACGCTACGGCATCGCGTGCGGCGCCTTGTGCGCCGCCGTGCAGGCCAGGCTCGGCATCCCCGCGGTGACCGGCATGCACGTGGAGAACCCCGGCGTCGACCTCTATCGCCGCCAGGTCTACATCGTGCAGACGGGCGCCGAGGCCGCGCGCATGCTCGAGGACGTCCAGAAGCTCGTCGCGCTGGGCCTCAGGCTCGTTCGCGGCGAGCCGATCGGTGCACCGGCGGCGGAAGGCTACTTCGCGCGCGGCGTGACCCGCCACACGGTCGTGGAGCACAACGCGGCCGAGCGCGCCGTCGCCATGTTGACGGCAAAGCTCGCCGGACAGCCGTTCGCGAGCGAGGTTCCCCTCCCAGACTTCCCGAGGATCCCGGCGCCGCGTCTCCTCAAGGCGCTGGAAGGCGCCACCATCGCGCTCGTCACCGACGGCGGCCTCGTGCCCCGGGGCAACCCGGACGGGATCGAACCGCTGAACGCGACGCGCTACGGCGCCTACAGCATCGAGGGCAAGTCCGGCCTCGACGCGACCCAGTACGACAACGTCCACCGCGGGTACGACACGACGTACGTGAAGCAGGATCCGCATCGCCTGGTGCCCGTGGACGTCGCCCGCGAGCTCGAGGAGCAGGGCGCCATTGGCAAGCTGCACGACACGGTCTACTCCACGACCGGCGTCGCGACCACCCTCGCCCACAGCGCGCGCATGGGGCGCGAGATCGCCGAGCAGCTGCGCGCCGCCGGGGTCGACGCCGTCATCCTCACCTCCACCTGAGGGACCAGCACTCGCTGCGGCGCAGCGATCGCCAAGGAGCTGGAGCGCGCGGGCCTGCCCACGGTGCAGGTCTCGACCATGACGCCGGTGGCGGTGATGGTGGGGGCCAATCGCATCGTTCCGGCGGCGGGCATCATTCACCCGCTGGGCAACACCGAGCTGTCCGCCGAGGACGAGAAGGCGCTGCGCCGGCGGATCGTGGAAAGGGCCCTCCAGGCGCTCAGGACCGAGGTCGCCCAGCCCACCGTGTTCGGTGACGAATGACGGCGCCGGTCCGCCTGGACGTCTTCTCGGACTACCTCTGACCCTGGTGCTATAACGCCGCGGTGCGGCTCGAGGACATCGGCAAGGCGTATGACGAGCGGGTGCGCATCCACTGGCGGGCCCTTCCGCTGATCCCGGACCAGCAGCCGGGACGCCGCTGTACGCCGAAGACGCGCGAGGGCCGTCAGCGCGCCGCCGCCGAGGAGCCCCGCGCGCTGTTCGTCCCGCCCGAGCTCGACACTGAGCTGCCGAGCTCGAGCGTCCCCGCCCTCACGGCGGCCAAGTGCGCCGAGCGGCAGGGCGAAGCGTCGTTTGCCCGCTTCCACGAGCGGCTCCTCGCCGCGCACTTCCGCGACAACCTCGACATCAGCCGGCCGGACGTGCTGTCGAGTCTCGCGCGCGAGTGCGGGCTCGACATGGCGCGCTTCGAAGCCGATTACAACGGCGGTGAGGCTTACCAGGACGTCCTGCACGACTGCGCCGAGGCCGTCGGATGGTTCGGCGTCTCGGCCCTGCCCACGGTGATCTTCGACGAGAAGCTGTCGCTGGTCGGCGCCGTCCCCGCCGAGCGCTATCGCGACATGATCGACTGGATCCTCGCCGGTCAGCCCGGAGGCGTGGTCCCCCTCACCGGCGCCGGCGCGGCCGCCGCGCCGGGACAGAGCATCGTCGGCGGTCGCGCCGTGTCGTGATCAGCGCGGGGTCGTGCCCAGCGCTTCGCGAAGCGAGCCGGCGATGTGAGACACCGCGCGGTTGCCGGTGTCGATGAGGCGGCCCATCGGCACGAAGCCGTGAATCATGCCGCCGTAGCAGGCATAGTCCACGCGCACGCCGGCGGTGCGGAGCGCACGCGCGTAGGCCTCCCCCTCGTCGCGCAGTGGATCGAAGCCCGCGGTGATGATCAACGCCGGCGGCAATCCCGCGAGCGAGGCCGCTCGAAGGGGCGACGCGCGCCAGTCCGCCGCTTCCGTCTCGACGTTGAGATAGTGGGCGATGAACCAGCGCATGCTCTCGCTCGTCAGGAGATAGCCCTCGGCGAATTCCTGATACGACGGCCACTCGACGCCGACGTCGGTCACGGGATAGAGCAGCACCTGCAGGCGGATGTCCGGCCCGCCCGCATCACGGGCCAGGAGCGCGACCACGGCGGCCAGGTTGCCGCCGGCGCTGTCGCCACCGACGGCGAGCCGTCGCGCGTCGATCCCCAACCGCTCGGCGTGGGCCACGACCCAGCGCGTCGCCGTCCAGGCGTCGTCGGCCGCGGCCGGGAACTTCGACTCCGGCGCCAGCCGGTAATCGACGGCGACGACGGTGATGCCCGCCTCGGCCGTGAGCTGCCGGCAGAGGACGTCGTGCGTGTCGAGATCGCCGATCACCCAGCCGCCGCCGTGGAAGAAGACGAGTCCCGGCAGTGGAGCGCCGGCGGCGACGCCGCGGGGACGATACACGCGCAGGGGAATCGGGCCGTCGGGGCCGTCCGCCAGCGCATCGCTGACGAGCCCGATCTCTGGCGGCGCCGGCGTCGAACCGGGGCGGGTCTCGCGGAAGAGCTGGCGCGCGTCCTTCGGCGACAGCTGATGGTACGGGGGTCGACCGGACTTGATCACGAGCTCGATGACGGCTTGCACCTGCGGATCGAGGGCCATGGTCGGATTATAGACGGGGTCAGACTTTGACTCTTACTCATCTTGGCTCACGGGCGTGGTGGCGCCGACGGCTCTAGCAAGATGAGTAAGAATCAAAGTCTGACCCCACCCGGCGACGAGCCGATCCCCGGCGACGGTCTGTTTCCGCCCGCGGCCTTTGCTCGCGACGATGACTCGCCGGACGACGGCTTCTACCTAGCCCCGCGCAGGGTCGTCCACATCGACGACGGCGCCATCGCCGCGCTCGGCCGTCTGTACTCCGAGGTGCTGCCCGTGGACGGGCGCCTGCTCGACCTGATGAGTAGCTGGCGGAGCCACCTTCCCCGGGCGGTTGGCGCTCGCGAGGTCGTCGGGCTCGGACTGAATGCCGACGAGATGGCGGACAATCCCCAGCTGACGAGCCACGTCGTCCACGACGTGAACCGCGATCCCCGATTGCCGTTCGGCGACGCGTCGTTCGATGGCGCGATGTGCGCGGTCTCGGTCCAGTACCTGATCCATCCCGTGCTGCTGTTCCGGGAAGCTCGGCGGGTGCTACGACCGGGCGCCCCCTTCGTGGTGTCCTTCTCGAACCGATGTTTTCCGACCAAGGCCGTCGCCGTCTGGCTGGGTAGCACCGACCAGCGGCACCTCACCCTGGTTCGTGCGTACTTCGAGGCCGCCGACGGCTTCACCGACGCGAACGAGGAGGACCGGTCCCCCGGCGACGACGGCGATCCGCTCTTCGCGGTCTGGGCCCGGGCCGTTTCGACCGGCGGGGGATCGTCCTAGCCACCGGGCCGGCGGCCGCGCTACGATGACCGGGCACAAGGAGGCCACGCCATGGGACGCGCCTACAACGTCATCGACGCCGACGGGCACGTGCTGGAGCCGATGGACATGTTCGAGAAGTACATGGACCCCGCCTATCGCGAGCGGGCGCCGCGGCTCATCGTCGACACCGACGGCAAGGAGCGTCTGCTCATCGAGGGCAAGATCTACGGGAGCCACAAGGGCCTCGGGCTCCTCGGCGCCATCGGAGCCCGGCAGGGCACCGTATCCGAGGCCATGAAGTACGTCGAGGGCCGCAAGGGCGGCTTCGACCCGCACGCCCGCATCGTCGACATGGATCTCGATGGCATCGACGCCGCCTTCCTCTATCCGAGCATCGGGCTCTTCTCGGGCGCGATCGCCGACCCCAAGCTCGCCGCCGCCGCGTGCCGCGGTTACAACCGCTGGCTCGCCGATTACTGTCAGCCCTATCCCGATCGGCTCTTCGGCGTGGCGATGCTGCCGATGCAGTCGATCGAGCTGGCCATCGACGAGATGCGGTTCGCCCGCAAGGATCTCGGGTTTCGGGGCGGGTTCCTGCGCCCGAATCCCTACAACGGCCGGATGCTCCACCATCCGGACTACGCGCCGTTCTGGGCCGAGGTGCAGGAGCTCGACTTCTCCATCGGGCTCCACGAAGGCTCGACGGGCGGCATGCCGCAGGTGGGCGTCGATCGCTTCCAGACGCGCGGCGCCCGGCACATCATCTCGCACACGATGGAGATGATGCTGGCCGCGATGAGCGTGATCTGGGAAGGCGTCTGCGACCGCTATCCCAAGGTCCGCATCGCGTTCCTCGAATCCGGCGGCGGATGGATCGCGCCGTGGCTCGACCGCATGGACCGCCACTTCGACGACGAGGGCTTCAACGACTCGGGGCTCAGCATGCGTCCGAGCGCGCTGTTCCAACGCAACTGCTGGATCTCGTTCGAGCCCGTCGAGGGCAGCCTGTCCGTGCTCGCGGACTACATCGGCCCGCACAAGATCCTGTGGGCCACCGACTACCCGCACCCGGACGGCTTCTTCCCGGGCGCGCCCGATCTCATCGCCAAGCGTCCGGAGCTCTCGGCCGAGACGAAGCGCCAGATCCTGGCCGGCGGGGCCAAAGGCTTCTACAAGCTGAAATGACGGGTCAGGCTTCGCCGGTCAGTGGGCGGTGGTGATCTCGCTGACGAGTCCGTATTCGAGCGCGTCGCGAGCATCGAGCCACCGTCCACGCCGGATGTCCTCGGCGATCTCTTCGGCGGGCCGGCCGGTGACCTGCGCTACGCGAGCGTAAAGTCTCCAGAGCAGCGCCTGCTGTTGGCGGCTCTGCGCACTGATCTGTTCCGGCGTTCCCGAAAACTCGGCACTTGGCTGTCCCAATCGGAATCGTGCATG
>WNGA01008356.1_pt1 | contig 18844 bp, 20 predicted proteins | sample 5400061 | NCBI WGS metagenome assembly WNGA01 (sample SAMN13153366, study PRJNA577476) | soil metagenome | isolation source: 100 cm soil or saprolite under grassland replicate 2 | place: USA:California | collected 2016-06-15 | reverse complement strand
GGAGGCGAGGCGCCCCGTCGGGTTGTGCGGGTTCGAGCGCCACCGCGGCGCGCCGCGTCGCACGGCCGGGAGGTGCCGCCGGTACAGCGCGAAGTCGGGCTCCTCGACCCAACCCGGGCCCAGCTCGGCGGCGACGAGGCCGATCGCCTCCGCGCCGCCGTTCGTAAGGACGAGCCGGTCGACGTCGACCCGCATCGCGTCGGCCAGCGCCCGCGTCGCCCGGTGCGGATCCGGGTAGCGGACGAGCGCGTCGACGTGCCGGCGCGCCAGCGCACGGACGTCGGGCGCGAACGGGTTGAGGCTGACCGACAGGTCGAGGACCGAAGCCGGGTCGAGGCGCAGTGCCTCGGCGACCGCCGGCCCATCACCGCCGTGGAGCCCCGGCGGCGGCACGGTCACCGGTGCCTCCCGTTCCTCCGGGCGCGCCGACGCCACAGCCATCGCAGCACCGAGGGCATCGCGAGCAGCGCGACGAGCGCGCCGGTCACGTCGCGCGACAAACGCACCGACGCGCGAATGTCGCCGGGCCCGGGTTCCCGGCCGTCCCCGAGGTGCGGGCGGTGCTCGATGCGGTCGCCGTACCGGTTCGTTCCGCCGAGCCGCAGCCCGAGTGCGGCCGCGAACGCGGCTTCAGCGATCCCGGCGTTGGGAGACGGGTGGTCGGGCGCGTCATGGCGCACCGCACGGGCGACACGCGCCGCCGCTCGTGGCCGCACCGTCACCACCAGCGCGGCGGTGACCCGGGCAGGAATCAGTCCGGCCGCGTCATCGAGGCGCGCGCTCGCCCATCCGAAGTGGGCGTAGCGGGGAGAGCGGTGACCGACCATCGCGTCGAGCGTGTTGACGGCCCGGTACGCGAACACGCCGGGCGCGCCCGCGACCGCAGCCCACAGCGCCGGTGCCACGACGGCGTCGACCGTGTTCTCCGCCACCGACTCGACGACGGCGCGCGCGATCTCGGACTCGTCGAGCCTCGACGGTTCGCGACCGACGAGCGCGGGAAGCTGCGCGCGAGCCGCGGCGAGGTCGTGGCGACCAAGCGCAGCCTCGATGTCCAGCGCCGTCTGCGCCAGTGAGCGTCCTGCGACCGCGACGTAGGCCGCCGCCGCCGACGACCCGAGCGCCGCCCCGGCCGCGGCCGCGATCCCGACCCCAACCGCGGCGTGCGCGGCGCCCGCGTGCCGCGCGTCGCGGTAGAAGCGCGTCTCCACCCGACGCATGACGGCACCGAACCCGGCGACGGGGTGCGCCGCCACCGGCGGCTCACCGAGCAGGCGATCGGCCATCACGCCGGCCGCCGCGCCGAGCGGACGGCTCACCATCGCGCCGCCGCCACGACGAGGCCGGCCGTCTCGCCGACCATCCCGCCGGCGCCGAGCACATCGCCGGTGAAGCCGCCCAGGCGCCGGCGCGCCAGCACGACGACCCCGGCCGCGCCCATCACGACCGCGCCGACCGCGATCACCCCCGGCACGCCCGGTCCCGCGAACGCCAGGGCGACGGCGAGTGCGCCACCTACGAGGGCGGTGAGAAGCGCCCGGCCGCCGAGGAACGAGGAGGCGAGCCCTCCGGGCCGCGCGTACGGCACCGTGCGCGCCGTGACCGCCATCGCCGTCCGGGACGCACACCACAACCCGCCGAGGAGCAGCGGCGACGGGGCCATGGTCGCGAGCGCGGCCCAGCGCAACAGGAGGACGGCGCCGACCGTCGCCACGCCGAACGCGCCGACGTCGGGTGCCGCCATCACCTCGAGGCGCCGGTTCCGGTCGAGGTGGGGGAGCAGGCCGTCGGCGGTGTCGGCGAGGCCGTCGATGTGCAGCAACCCGGTGAACGCGAGGTCGGCGGCGACGACGATCGCCGCCGCCACCGCCGGCGGCCACGCCCATTCCGCGCCCCACCACACCGCGCCGAGCACGAGCCCGAGCGCGGCGCCGGCGAGAGGGAACCACCCGAGCGTCTGGGGGCGCGGCTCGGCCGCGCCGAGGAACGGGGTGAGGAACGCGAGGGCCCGGCGCATCAGCCGGCCGGCTCGAGACGCAGGGCGCGGCCGGCCACGACGAGCACGACCTCGTCCGCGGTGGTCGCCACGGCCTGGTTGAGCTCGCCGAGCGCGTCGCGGAACCGCTGCCCGGCCGCCGTCGACGGGTGGACACCCAGCCCGACCTCCTCCGACACGACCACGGTGTCGCCGGCGCGCTCTGTCAACACGTTGCAGAGCGCGGCACCGTCGACGCCGAAGTCCGGCGCCGCTGCCATCCACGGTCCGAGCGCGTCGAGCACGACGGTGCCGGTGGTCGCGACCAGCACGCCCGGCACGTCGTGATCGGTCTCGACGGTCGTCCAGGACGCCGGGCGGCGGGCCCGGTGCTCGGCGACCCGCGCCGCGAGCTCGGCGTCGCCGTCGACCCGTGCGGTCGCCACGTACGACACCGGCTCCGGGAGCGACGCGGCGAGGCGCTCGGCGTAGGCCGACTTGCCCGACCGGGCGCCGCCGAGCACGAGCACGATCACGCCGACGCCCCTAGGCGCACGGCGTCGCGGACCGCGCGCGCCAGGCGGGAGCCCCAGCGCGACCGTGGACCCCCGAAGGCCTCGGCGCGTCCGTCGGCCGGCGTCGCGATGCACACTGCGTCGGTCGCGGTCCCGGTGCCGGCGATGCCGAGCTCGAACAGCGCCTGCGCCTTGGCTTCGGTGGCCGTCGCGATCGCGTTGACGAGCGCCGCGTCGGAGAGGCGCTCGGGAAGCAGCGCGACCGCGTTGATCGTGCCGGCCAGGCGGACCGGCACCCGCTCGGTGCGGGGCGCCGCCGCCGCCCATTCCGGCTCGCCGAGACCGACGGTGGCGACGACCTCGACGCCGTCGTCGACGGTCGTCACGAACGACCGTACGTCGGCGGCGGTGAGCATGCCGACGCCGTGCCCGGGCAGGCCCAGCGACACCGCGAGCTTGCGGAGGTGGTGATCGGGGTCGCGGCGCGCGTACGACGGCGGCACCTGCGCGTTCACGATCCAGCGGCGGGTGGCGAGTCCGCCGCCGTGCGGCGCCGAGGCGGCCACCCGCAACGGGTGATCGAACCGCCATACCAGCACCGAGAGCTGGCGTCCCGCTTCAGATCGAGACCGAAGCTGGAGTTCCACGACGTCTCCGCGTCTTCCCGAGGATCCTCGGGCAGGCAGGTCTCCTGGCTCCGGATCAGTGCTCGCCCCCGGCCTTCCAGCCCCGAAGGGCCGTGACCATGCGGTTGGGGGTTCGCTCCCCGGTCACAGTTGCGGGACAGCCCCGGACTCGCACCGGCGTTCCCTGCGCTGCGCCGCTCACAATAGCCACCGCCGGCGTGTCGCGCTCGGGCCTAGCCTGCGGCCGTGGCGCGCGGCGAGTCGGTCGTCCTGCTCAACACCGGTCACGGCAAAGGGAAGTCGTCGGCCGCGTTCGGCGTGATGGCGCGCGGGTGGGCGCGGGGCTGGCACGTCGGCGTCGTCCAGTTCGTCAAGGGCGGCAAGTGGAAGACCGGCGAGCGCAAGCTCGCCGACCACCTCGGCGTCGAGTGGCACACGCTCGGCGACGGATTCACGTGGGAGTCGACCGACCTCGACGAGACGGCCGCGAAGGGACAGCACGCGTGGAAGGTCGCGGCGGCCAAGCTCGCGTCGGGCGACTACGACTTGCTGATCCTCGACGAGTTGACGTACGCAGTGAGTTACGGCTGGGTGCCGGTCGACGAGGTGGTCGCCGGCATCCGCGATCGTGCCGAGGGAACGAACGTCGTCATGACCGGACGCGACGCGGCCGACGAGCTCGTCGAGCTGGCCGACACCGTGACCGAGATGCGCAAGGTCAAGCACGCCTACGACAGAGGGATCAAGGGCAAGAAGGGCATCGAGTACTGATGGGTGTGCTCGGGCCGCGCCTTGTCGTCGCCGGCACGCACTCCGGTGTCGGCAAGACCACGGTCGCGACCGGTCTGATGGCGGCGCTGCGCCGCCGTGGTGATCGGGTCGCGCCGGCGAAGGTGGGCCCCGACTTCATCGATCCCGGCTACCACGCCCTCGCCACGGGACGGCCGGCCCGCAACCTCGACGCGTGGATCTGCGGCGAGGATCGCATCGCCCCGCTGGCGGCGAAGGCGGCGGACGGCGCCGACGTCCTCGTGGTCGAGGGCGTCATGGGCCTGTTCGACGGGGCGGCCGAGCCCGGGGGCCCGGCGAGCACGGCGCACGTCGCCCGGCTGCTCGACGCCCCGGTGGTGCTGGTCGTCGACGCATCGGCGATGAGCGGCTCGGTCGCGGCGCTCGTGCACGGGTACGCGACGTTCGACCCTGCTGTTCGCATCGCCGGGGTGGTGCTCAACCGCGTCGGCAGCCCGGCGCACGAGGCGATGCTGCGTGACGCGCTGGCGCCGATCGGTATTCCCGTGCTCGGCGTGCTCGCGCGCGCTGACGAGCTCGCGTGGCGCGACCGGCATCTCGGTCTCGTCCCCGTCGTCGAGCAGCGCGACGCGGTGCAGGCCTCGCTCGCGCAGCTTGCCGACGCCGTCGATGCGTCGTGCGAGCTCGACGCGATCTCGGACCTCGCACGGTCCGCACCGAGGCGCTGGACTCCGGGCGCGCCGACGGCTCGGCCGACGGCGCACGCGCGCGTGGGCGTCGCGGGCGGGCCGGCGTTCAGCTTCACGTACCCCGACAACCTGGAGCTGCTCGAGCAGGCGGGGGCCGAGCTCGTGCCGTTCGACCCTCGCGAGGACCCCGTGCTGCCCGGAGACATCGACGCGCTGTACGCCGGCGGCGGCTTCCCCGAGGTGTTCGTCGAAGAGCTCGCGGCAAACTGCGCCTTGCTCGCCGATGTGCCCGAGCGGATCGCGAACGGCCTCGTGACCTGGGCCGAGTGTGGCGGCTTGCTCTGGCTCAGCCGCTCCCTCGACGACCATGCGCTGTGTGGCGCGCTGGACGCCGCGGGACACATGAGCGAACAGCTCACGCTCGGCTACCGGCGCGCGCGCACGGACGTCGACACGCCGCTCGCACCCGCCGGGACGGAGCTCCGAGGCCACGAGTTCCACTACTCGAGCCTCGATCCTGCAGGGGACGCGTTGACGATGTCGGGCCACAACGGTGAGACCCGCGCCGGGTTCGCGTCGCCGCTCCTGCTCGCCAGCTACCTGCACCTGCACCTCGCCTCCGACCCGCACCTCGCCGAGCGCTTCGTCGCCACGGCAGCTGCGCACACCTGAGGCGTATCTGAGGGACGCCTGGCGTCCTTGAGATACGCATCGCTCGCCGCGGCGACACCCGACGGGTATGCTCCGCGCGCCGCGGTGTACGGGAAGCCGGTGGGAGTCCGGCGCGGTCCCGCCACTGTGACCGGGGAGCGACCCCTCGATGCGCCACCGGAGATTCCGGGAAGGCGAGGGCGAGCGACGATCCGGGAGCCAGGAGACCGGCTGCGGCGACGGGAGAAGCGTCCCACGGGGATGGGATGGCACCGGCGTTGGTCGGGGTGGGAGTCGGCCCCGGCGATCCCGAGCACGTCACGCTCGAAGCCCTGCGCGCGTTGCGCGACGCGGACCGCGTCTGCGCGCCGTCGCTCGCGCTCGACGTCGTCGGCCGCGCCGAGTCGATCGTGCGGGAAGCCGCGCCGGAGGTCCAGGTCGAGCGGCTGGTCATCGAGATGCGTCGCGACGGCGACTCGACCGTGTACGCCGACGCGGCCCGGCAGATCGCCGGCGCCCTCGACCACGGTGAGCGCGTCGCCTTCGCGACCCTGGGCGATCCCAACGTCTACAGCACGTTCTCGTCGCTCGCGCGCGAGGTCCGCGCGCTGTGTCCGGGCACGCCGATCGAGACCGTCGCCGGGATCATGGCGTTCCAGGCGCTCGCGTCTCGTGCCGGCTTCGTCGTGCTCGAAGGCACCGAGACGCTCTCGCTGATCACCGCGCTCGACGGCCCCGACGCGCTCGATGCCGCGCTCACCGACCGTGCCCGCGCCGTCGCCGTGTACAAGGGCGGGCGCCACCTCCCGGCCATCGCCAAGCGGCTCGCGGCTGCCGGTCGGCTCGACGGCGCGGTGGCCGGCGAGCTGCTCGGTCTCCCCGGCGAGCGCGCCGGCCCGCTCGACGAGCTCGCCGACGCGCCCGCCAGCTACCTCGCCACGGTCCTCGTGCCGCCGGCAGGCCGGCCGTGATCTCCTTCGTCGGCGCCGGTCCGGGAGCCGTCGACCTGATCACGCTGCGCGGCTGGAACCGCCTCGCCGCCGCCGACGTCGTGGTGTGGGCCTCCTCGCTCGTGCCCGAGGCGCTCCTCGGGCACGCGCCGTCGAGCTCCGAGATCCACGACTCGGCCGGCATGACGCTCGAAGACGTCCTCGCTGTCTACGCCGCACATCCCGACGCCCGCGTCGTGCGCCTCCACTCCGGCGACCCGGTGATCTACGGCGCCATCCAGGAGCAGATCGACTGGTGCGTCGCGCACGAGCGCGACTTCGAGATCGTGCCCGGCGTGAGCTCGCTCGGTGCCGCGGCCGCGGCGCTCGAGCGGGAGCTGACGATCCCGACGGTCGCGCAGAGCGTCGTGCTGACGCGGCTGGCTGGGCGCACGTCGGCATCGATGCCCCCGGGGGAGTCGGTGGCTGCGTTCGCCGCCCACGGCACGACGATGGCGGTGTTCCTCTCGGCGGCGCGCCCGGCCGAGCTGCAACGGGAGCTCCTCGACAACGGGAGCGGATACACGGCCGACACCCCTGCCGCCGTGGTCGTGCGAGCGTCGTGGCCCGACGAGCGGGTGGTCACGACGACGGTCGGGCGGCTCGCCGCCGACCTCGACGCGATCGGTGCCACCCGCACGGTGCTCGTGTTGGTCGGGCCGGCGCTGCGCGGAGCCGCGGCCCGCTCGCATCTCTACGCGCCGCAGTTCGCGCACATGTTCCGGCGCCGGTCGCGCCGGTCGTCCACCGTGGGCCGGCCGGCGTGAGCCAGGCGGCCGCGACCCGCGAGCCCGACCTCGCGCCCGAAGTCGCGGCGCGCACGAAGGGACTCCGCGCCGGCTGGACGACCGGCACGTGTGCCAGCGCCGCGGCCAAGGCTGCCGCCGTCGGCCTCGTGAGCGGGACGGCGCCGACCGAGGTCGACGTCGCCCTGCCGTCAGGGCGCCGGGTGTGGTTCCCCGTCGAGCCGGAAGCCGCGCACCGGTGCGTCGTCGTGAAGGACGCCGGCGACGACCCAGACTGCACCGACGGCGCGCGCATCACGGCCACCGCGGCGTGGGCCGGTGCGGGTGCTCACACGACCGATCTCCGCGCCGGGCCGGGCGTCGGCACCATCACGAAGCCCGGTCTCGGCCTCACGGTCGGCACGCCCGCGATCAACCCGGTGCCACGACGGATGATCCTCGCCGCCCTCGACGAGGTGACCGACCGGCCGCTCGTGGTCATGTTCACCGTGCCCGGTGGCGAGGCGATGGCCGAGAAGACGACGAACGCGCGCCTCGGCATCGTGGGCGGCATCTCGATCCTGGGCACGACGGGGATCGTGCGGCCGTTCTCCACCGCTGCCTACCGGGCGTCGGTCGTCCAGCAGATCGACGTCGCGGCCGCGCAGGGCGAGCGCACCGTGATGCTCGCAACCGGGAGTCGCTCGGAGCGCGCGGCAATGCGCCTGCATCCCGAGCTCGACGACGTGTGCTGCGTCGAGGTCGGCGACTTCACGGGCATTGCGTTGCGCCGGGCCGTGGCGGCCGGCGTGGAGCGCGTGGTCTTCGTCGGCATGGCGGGGAAGATCGCCAAGCTCGCGGCGGGCGTGATGATGACCCACTTCCACCGGTCGCAAGTCGACGGCGACGTGCTCGCGGCGGCCGCACGGGCGGCCGGCGCTCCGGCTGCGGTCGTGGACGCGGCGACCGAGACGGCGACGGCGCGTCACTTCTTCGAGGCGTGCGTCGAGCACGGTGCGTTCGAGCCGCTGCGCCTCCTGTGCGAGCAGGCGGCGGCCGCGTGCCGGCGGCATGTCGACGGCGCGTTGGAGGTCGAGGTCGTGATGGTCGACTTCGCGGGCGAGGCGGTGGTCGCCCGTGCCTGAGCGCATCGCGGTGGTCGGCGTCTGCGGCGGCGAGCCGGTCGGGAAGGAGGCGCGCGCCGCGATCGAAGCCGCGACCCTCGTCGCCGGCGCCCCGCGGCATCTCCGGACGCTCGCGCCCCTCGGGGCCGTGGCGTTGCCGATCGACGGGCCGTTGACCGACGTGATCGACGCGCTCGAGCGAGAGCGCGGTGGCGTCTGCGTTCTCGCCTCCGGCGACCCGGGGTTCTTCGGCATCGTGCGCGTGCTCGCCGAGCGCTTCGGCGCCGAGCGGCTCGACGTCCATCCCGCCCCGTCCTCGGTCTCGCTGGCGTTCGCCCGGCTCGGTATCCCCTGGGACGACGCCGCCGTCGTCTCGGCGCACGGACGTCCGCTTGCCGACGCGGCTCGGCGGGCCGCGGCGGAGGCCAAAGTCGCCGTGCTCGTCGCGCCGGATGCGCCGCCGGAGGCGCTCGGCCGCGAGCTCCTCGCGCTCGGCTCATCACACGGCCGCGCTGCGGTGTGCTCACGCCTCGGCGAGCCCGACGAACGCGTCGACGTGATGACGCTGGACGAGCTCGCCACCGGCTCGTTCGACCCGATGTCCGTCGTCGTGCTCCTCGACCGCGACGGGGACGGCGTGGCGGACGCCCCGACACTCGAGTGGAGCCGGTCCGAGCGGCGCTTCGCAGCGCGGGACGGGCTCGTGACGAAGGCGGAGGTGCGCGCGGTCGCGCTCGGCAAGCTCACCCTTCCGCCGGCGGGCGTCGTCTGGGACGTCGGCGCGGGGAGCGGCAGCGTCGCGATCGAGATCGCCGCGCTCGCGCCGCGTCTGCGCGTGCTCGCGGTCGAGCGCCACGACGACGACGTCCGTCGCATCGCCGCGAACGCCACGGAGCACGGGGTCACCATCGAGGTGGTGCACGGCGAAGCACCCGGCGTGCTCCACGCGCTGCCCGAGCCGGATCGGGTCTTCGTCGGCGGGGGCGGCACGCCGGCCCTCGACGCGGTCCTGGCGCGGTTGCGCCCGCGAGGCCGCGTCGTCGCTACGTTCGCGGCGCTCGACCGGGCGGCCGCGGCGTACGAGCGTCTCGGCAACCTGGCGGAGGTCTCGGTCGCGCGCGGCAAGCGACTCGCGGGCGGGGTCCGGCTCGAGGCCGAGAACCCGGTGTTCGTCGTGTGGGGGCCCGAGTCGTGACCGCGCCGGTGCTGAGCGTCTCGGTGACCGAGGCCGGTCGGGGGCAGGCGCGCCGCCTCCCGTTCGAGCACGTCCACGGGACGGCGGCGGCGACTGTGCGCCACCGGTGGGATTCGGTCGGCGGGTTCGTGCTGTTCCTCGCCACGGGCGCCGCGGTGCGCATCGTCGCCCCGCTGCTCGGCGACAAGCGGACCGATCCCGCCGTGGTGTGCGTCGACGAAGCCGGACGGTATGTCGTCTCCGTCGTCGGCGGCCACGACGGCGGTGCAAACGCGCTCGCCCGGCACGTGGGCGGGCTCCTCGGTGCCGAGCCGGTGCTCACGACCGCGACCGACAGCACGGGCCGTGTCGCGCTCGACACGCTGCCCGGGTTCGTCGTCGACGGGGACGTCGCAGGGGTGACGGCCGCCATGCTCGACGGGCGCGCGCCGCGCATCGTCAACGAGCTCCAGTGGCCGCTGCCCGGCGACCTCGTGAGCGGCGACGCGCCCGAGCGCATTCTCGTCACCGACCGACGCCTCGTACCCGAGTCCGGCGTCGCCGCGCTGCGCCCGCCGTCGCTCGTCGCCGGCGTCGGCGCCTCGACCGGCGCACCCGACGCCGCCGTCGCCGAGCTGCTCGACCGTGCCCTCGACCGGGCTGGGCTCGCCCGCGCGTCGGTCGGCGAGGTCGCCACGCTCGACCGCAAGACGACGGAGCCCGCGCTCTTGGAGCTCGGGCTGCCGATTCGTGGCTACTGCGCCGAGGCGTTGGGTGCCGTCGAGGTGCCGACGCCGAGCGACGTCGTGGCGCGCGCCGTCGGCACCCCGAGTGTCGCCGAGGCCGCGGCCTTGCTTGCCGCCGGACCGGGCGCGGAGCTCGTCGTGCACAAGCAGGCCAACGACGTCGCAACCGTCGCGATCGCGCGCCGCACGCGACCCGAGGGGCGGCTCCGCATCGTGGGGCTCGGACCGGGCGCGCCCCAGTTGCGGACGGCGGCCGCCGAAGCGGCGGTCCGCCACGCCCACGTCGTGGTCGGGTACGGCCCCTACGTCGACGCCGCCGCCGACCTCCTGAGCGCGCACCAGGAGGTCGTCCGCAGCCCGATCGGGGAGGAGGTCGTACGGGCCAAGCAGGCCCTCGCCGAAGCGGGCGCCGGACGCGACGTGGCGCTCGTGTGCTCGGGCGATCCGGGCGTGTACGCCATGGCCTCGATCACGCTCGAGCTGGCCGCCGACGCGCCCGGTGTCGAGATCGAGACGGTGCCCGGCGTGACCGCCGCGCTCGCGGCCGCCGCCGCCGTGGGCGCGCCGCTCGGCCACGACTTCGCCACGATCAGCCTGTCCGACCTCCTCACACCGTGGGAGGCGATCGAGATGCGGCTCCGTGCCGCCGCCGCCGCCGACTTCGCCGTCGCGCTCTACAACCCACGGTCGCAGCGCCGCTCGTGGCAGCTCGAGGCGGCCCGCACGATCCTGCTCGAGCACCGCTCGCCGGCGACACCGGTCGCCGTCGTCACCGACGCATCACGTCCGGACGAGCAAATGCAGGTCACGACGCTCGCCGAGCTCGACCCTGCCGAGGCGGGCATGACGAGCTGCGTGCTCATCGGGTCTTCGACCACACGCGTGGTCGACGGACGCGTCGTGACGCCGCGGGGGTACCGGCCGTGACCGCCGCGCTCGCGCTCACCGTGGCCGTGACCGCGAGCTGCACGGCGTGCGGTGCCTGCCTCGTGACCTGCCCCGAGCGGGCCCTGGTCGCCGCGCCGGGTCGGCCCGACGTCGTCACGGAACGTTGCACCGGCTGCTTGGCCTGCGTGGAGATCTGCCCTCGTGACGCGATCGAGGAAGTGGAGGCGTGATGCACCCGATCGAGGCCGCGAGCTACCGCATCCTCGAATCACGCGTCGACCTCTCGCACCTCGGGCCCGGCTCGCGGGCCGTCGTCGAGCGGGTGATCCACGCCAGCGCCGATCCCGAGTACGCCACGTCGACGATCGTCGACGAGACCGCCGTCGACGCCGGCGTACGCGCGCTGTGTGCCGGCGCGCCCGTCCTCTGCGACGTCGAGATGGTGCGCTCCGGCATCCGCGGCGTCGCAACGGAATGTCTTCTCGCCGATGAACCGGCACTGGAACAACGAGGCGAAACGCGCGCCGCCCTCGGGATGCGCGCCGCGGCTGCGGCGCATCCGATGGGCGCGGTCGTGGTCGTCGGCTGCGCACCGACCGCGCTCGACGAAGTGGTGGCACTTGCCACCCGAGGCAAGTTCGACCCGGCACTCGTCATCGGCATGCCGGTCGGGTTCGTCGGAGCTGCCGAGTCGAAGGCCCGCCTGCGCGCGAGCGGATTGCCCGCGATCTCCAACGTCGGGGAGAAGGGCGGCAGCGCGGTGGCGGCGGCGGCTGTCAACGCGCTCGTTCGCCTCGCCGCCCGGTCACCGGAAGGGAACACACCATGAGCCCACGTCCTGCGCTGCTCCTCATCGGCCACGGCAGCCGCTCCGCCGCCGGCGTCGACGAGTACTGGCAGTTCGCCGACGTGCTGCGGGGCGAGGCGAACGGACTCGAGATCGGTTGCGGGTTCATCGAGCTGGCCGAGCCCGACCTCGACACCGCCATCGACGCGCTCGTCGACCGTGGCGCCACCTCGATCGGCGCCGTGCCGCTCGTCCTCCTCGGCGCCGGCCACATGAAGAACGACGGGCCCGCGGCGCTCGAACGCGGGCGCCGTCGCCATCAGGGAGTGCGGTTCGAGTACGGGCGCGCGCTCGGCATCCACCCGCTCGTGCTCGCGCTCGCCGAGGACCGCATCCGCGCCACCGTCGGCGGTGACGATCCCGGCGAGCTGGCGGTGGTGCTCGTCGGCCGGGGCTCGAGCGACCCGGACGCCAACGCCGACCTGTACAAGGTCGGACGGCTCCTCCAGGACTCGCGCGGGCTCGGAATCGTCGAGCCCGCGTTCGTGTCGCTGGCGCCGCCGTCGGTGCCCGAGGCGCTGGAGCGCTGCCGCCGCCTCGGCGCGACGACCGTGGCCGTCGTCCCGTACTTCTTGTTCACCGGCATCCTCGTGGATCGCATCCACGCCCAAGCCGACGCGTGGGCCGCTGACCATCCGAACGTGGCGGTCCGTCACGGCGCGCACCTCGGTCCGGATGCCCGCCTCGCTCGACTGGTGCTGGAGCGCCACCAGGAGGCGATCGAGGGCGAGGCACGCATGAACTGCGACTGCTGCGTCTACCGGATCGCGATTCCCGGCTACGAGGAGCAGGTCGGGCGACCGACGCCGCTGCACGCGCACCCGCACAGTCATGGTCACGACCATCCCCACAACGGTGGGGTACCGGTCCACGAGCACACGGGAGGAGGTGAGCACCATGGATGATGCACTCGAGCTCGAGAAGGTCAGGGTCCCCGTTTGGGTCTGGCTCGTCGTCGCGCTGCTGGTGTTGGGTGTCTACCTGATCACCGTCGAGAACGGCGCCGCTCTCGGGAGCGCCGCCGGCAAGCTGCACGAGTTCTTCCACGACGCACGGCACTTCGCCGGCGTGCCCTGTCACTGAGAGGAGGCCCGATGCTGGGCAGCTACATCCGCCGGGGCGCGGTCGCCGGCTTGGCGGGAGGGGTGGCGAGCGCGCTGTTCCTCCTGCTGGTGGGCGAGCACACGATCGGCGATGCGATCCGTCTCGAGGAGGCGCGGGGCGGCGGCGGGCACGAGGTATTCAGTCGCGGCATGCAGACGCTCGGCGGCGCGTTGGGGATGATGTTCGTCAGCGTCGCGTTGGGCGTGATCTTCGCCGCGACGTTCGCTGCCGTCCGTCATCGCCTGCCCGGCCGGGACGACTGGCAGCGCTCGATCACGTGGGCGGCGACGGCGTTCGTCGTCGTGTACCTCGTGCCGTTCGCCAAGTTCCCGCCCAACCCGCCCGCGGTCGGCGACCCGGACACGATCAACGAGCGCACGCTGCTGTACGTGGCGATCCTCGCGTGGTCGATCGCCGCCGCGTGGCTGGCAGCGCGGGTGAGCGGCTGGTTGCGACGCCGCGATCTCGCAGATCCGATGCGGCTGAGCGCGGTCGCCGCCGCCTGGGTGGTGCTCGTCGCCGTCGGGTTCATGGTGCTCCCGGGAAGCCCGGACGCCGTCACCGCGCCGGCGACCCTCGTGTGGCGATTCCGGCTCGCCAGCGTCGGTGGCGCACTGGCGCTGTGGGCGGTCACCGGCGTCGTGTTCGGATTGCTGTGCCTGCCGGCTGAGAACCGGGCGCGTCGTACCCGGGCGGACGTGCGAACCGGTGTGACGACCGAGTCGTGACCACCGGGCTCGAGCTCGGGCTCGTCGCGACCGCGTTCGCGCTCGGGTTCCGCCACGGCTTCGACTGGGACCACCTCGCGGCCCTGAGCGACATCGCCGCGTCGCAGCAGAGCCGCCGGCGCTCGATGGCGCTCGCGACGCTGTATGCGCTCGGGCACGCGGTGGTGGCGTTCGCGATCGGCGCCGCGGTGATCATCGCGTCGACGCACCTGCCGGAGGTCGTCGGCGACGCGATGGAACGGGTCGTCGGCGTGACGCTCGTCGCGTTGGCGGTGTTCGTGATGGTGTCATGGCTGCGCAATGGGCGCGACCTCCGGATGCCGAGCCGCGGGATGCTGCTGCTCGCCGGCCTCCGGCGCCTTCGCCGTCGCCGCCCGGCGCCGGTCGTCATCGAGCACGAGCACGAGCACCCGGTGGGGGAGCCGCCCGCGCGGCGGGCTTGCTCGTGCTCGCCTGCTTCCTCGTCGGTCTGGTCGCCGCCAACACCGTCGTCGCGGCGGCGAGCACGCTCGGTTTCACCGGCGGCGGCTCCCGCGCCCGGCTGTACGCGGTGGCGTCGCTGCTGGCCGCGGCAGCCAGCCTGGTGTTGGGAGTGCTCTACGTCCTCGGCCGGGGCGACGTGGTGCCGGGGTGATCGCCATCCGCCGATGATGGTCTGCCGTGGCGTATGATCGAACAAACGTTCGCATTATCGGGGCGCCGGGCAGGCAATCCCTACGATCCATTGGGCGCCGCGCGGTGCATGCAGGAGGTGGCGGTGGCAGATCGCAGAAGGCCCACATCGACGTCCAACTTTGGGGTGTCGAGGCGAGAAAGTCACGACTCGAGTGACTTCTACGCCCGCTTCACAACTCCCGAGCTCCGCGAAGACGACGACCGCGTCGAACCCAAGAAGAGCATCGATCGGATCTTCTGCGGTGACGCCCGATCGATGGACCACGTTCCAGACCGTTCAGTCGCTCTTGTCGTCACTTCCCCTCCCTACTTCGCTGGGAAGGAATATGAGGAAGCGCTGGGAGAAGGAAACATCCCTGCGACGTACCTCGAATACCTCCAGATGCTGGAGGACGTGTTCGCGGAATGTGTCCGGAAGCTCGAGCCTGGCGGGCGCATCGCCGTCAACGTGGCCAACTTGGGCCGGAAGCCGTATCGATCGCTGTCGAGCGACGTCATCACGATCCTTCAGGACAAGCTTCATCTACTCGTGCGCGGTGAAGTGATCTGGCAGAAGGCGCGCGGCTCGGCGGGCTCGTGCGCATGGGGCTCGTTCCAGCGTCCGGCGAATCCCGTACTCCGCGACCTCACCGAACGGGTTGTCATCGTCAGTAAGGATCGATTCGATCGAGCCCTCAACGCTCGCGAACGAGACAAGAAGGACCTTCCGTCAAAGTCATCCTTGTCTCGGGACGAGTTCATGGAAGCCACGACAGATGTGTGGGAGATACCCCCGGAGAGCGCAACAAGGGTTGGGCACCCTGCCCCATTTCCCGTTTCCCTTCCGGAGCGGCTCATTCATCTGTACACGTACTACGAAGACCTTGTGCTGGACCCATTTGTTGGCTCAGGTACGACTCCAGTCGCTGCTGTGCGAACGGGTAGGCACTACGTCGGCTACGACACCGACTCGACCTACGTCGAACGCGCCCGGCACCGCGTCGAGAAGGAGAAGACGCGGCGCGCCCGGCAAGGCGGTGATGAAGATCAGCCAATCGCATTCGTCCTTCCCGCCGTTCCGACGACGGGGCCTAGGGGCGAAGATTTTCAGGCTCGTGCCGTTCGAGAGGGGAAAGCCGCGAAGGAAGTCGCCGCCGCTCTGCTACAAGAATGCGGGTTCGAGGACATCAAGCCCGATGTTCGTCTCTCACAAGGCGGCGTGGAGGTGAACTTCCGGGCGTATGACCAGTCCGGTCTTCGGTGGTATTTCGATGTGTCGGGTGGGTTCACCAGCAATCGTCCAGGACTGAAGCGCACCGACACGCTCTGGAAGGCGCTAGGTAAGGCGGCCGTAGTCCGCGAGATCGAGCCGAAGGTCAAGCTGGTGCTCCTTACGACCGATCCGCCAGCTAGAGGTAGTTCGGGTGATACAGCGCTAAACGTGCTCTGTGGACCCGGTAAGCCCATCGCGGACGTCATCCGGATGCAATCCGCTGAGGATCAGCAGAGGCTTCGAACCTTGGCCGCAGGCAACGCCGCAGACTCTGCGTGACGGTTGCACGGCGCAGTGGCTTCCGACACGTCGCCCGGTAGCACACTCGGATGGCCGGGGCGGGTCGCCGTCGCCGTTCTGCGAAGCGATCCTCCTCGCGTGTTCCTCGCCGAAAGTGACGCAGTGTTGGGACGCTTGGTGGCACTTCGGCTTGTCGCACGTTCGTCACCGCAGGATCTTGCGTCCTCGGGTTTGCTCGATCACGTCCGCGCCGCATTGCTCGAGGAGCGCTGGGGTGACGCCGTCGAGCTGTGGATGCGTGCAACAGGTCAGATCGTTGATGGGTACCCGGACGAACCGATAGCAACCGAAGAACGGCTTGACGAAGACTATGCCGCGGTTGAGATTCGCTTGTCGCCGGTGTTTGAAGACGGTCCCACCGATGGATCCGAAGAATGACGGATTTCCAAGCCGCTGCGTCCGAACAGGGACGACAGTTCTCAGAGCAGTGCGATTCGCTTTTGACCCTCGGCGGATACAAACTTCGCGGTCGAGTTACCGTTCGTGAGGTCGGTGTCGAGATCGACCGAGAGGCGGTGAGTCCGGGGGGCCAGATCGTTTGGTTCGAATACAAGGGCAGCGTTCAAGGGCTTCGGCCAGGGTTGATCCGAACGGACACTCTCAAGAAGGCAATCGCGAACGGAGCTCTCCTCCGAGCGCTTGAAAATCACCCGCCGTATGTCGTCCTCACGTCCCATCTACCCGCGAGTGGTTCAGGTCTTGCGATGCTTGAGAGCGCGAAGCGGCTCAGATATTTCGACGATGTGATCTGTATCTACGATCCCACTGAAACCGGTCGACTTCGAGGACTATGACGGTTCCGGTCGTTCCGACGGACAGTGTGAACGCCGACGCGGACTACGTCACGCTCGCTCGAGAGCGTGTGACGGCCGAACGCGCCGCCTGACCCGCGCCGATGGCCGTCGCGCTGGGCGTGCTCGTCGCGCTCGCCTGGGGGAGCGCCGACTTCCTCGGCGGGTTCACCTCGCAGCGGGTGCACACGGTCACGGTGCTCCTGGCGGCGCAGATGTTCGGGCTCGGCGCCGCGATCGTGCTCGTCCTCGCGCTGCGCGACGAGCTGCCCGACGCGCACGTCTTCGTGCTGTCCACGATCGCCGGCGTCGTGGGCGTCGCCGCCCTCTGGCTCCTGTTTCGCGGCCTCGCCGCCGGTCGCATGAGCGTCGTCGCGCCGCTCAGCGCGGTCGGGGGCGGCGTGCTCCCGGTCGCGTGGGGGCTCCTCCACGGTGAGCATCCGACGGCGCTCGCGCTCGTCGGAGTCGCGCTGGCACTGATCGCGGTCGTGATCGTGGGCCGCGGTGCGGAGCACGATCCTGCGCCCACCGTTCCGCTGTCGCAGGAGCTCGCGCTCGGCATCGGCTCCGGGATCGGCTTCGGCGTCGTGCTGATCCTTTTCACTGAGAGCGCCGCCGATTCCGGGATGTGGCCACCCCTGATCGCGCGCTGCGCCGGGGTACCGCTGCTCACCGCGGTCGCGCTCGCGCTCGGCCGCTCGGCGCGTGTGCCGCGCGGCAACATCGCCCCGGTCGCGGGCGCGGGCCTATTCGACGTCGGTGCCAACGCGATGGTCCTGCTCGCGGTGCGGCGGGGCCTGCTCTCGCTCGTCGCGCCCGTCGCCGCGCTGTATCCGGCCACCACCGTGCTGCTCGCCCGGATCGTGTTGCACGAGAGGATCGGCCGGCAGCGTGTCGGCGGCCTCGCGTTGGGCCTCGCCGGGCTGGCGCTGATCGCGACCCGTTGATTCCCGCGCCCGGCCCGTACGATGTCCGCGCGTGCTCGGAGTCTCGGCGTCCAACGTCAACGTGCTCGTCGCCTTCGGCGGCGGGATCATCTCGTTCCTATCGCCGTGCGTGCTGCCGATCGTGCCCGGCTACCTCAGCCTCGTCACCGGCCTCACGATGGGGGAGCTCGAGGAGGCGGACACCCGCCGTCTGACACATATCGCGATCAACACCGGGCTGTTCGTCCTGGGCTTCACGGTGGTGTTCGTGGCGCTGTTCCTGACGACGTGGTCAGTCAGCGACGTCGTGTTCCGCAACCAGGACACGCTCACGCGCGTGTCCGGCGCGCTCGTGCTCCTGATGGCGATCTACTTGGCGGGCTCGCAGCTGCTGACGACGCCGCGGCTCTACCAGGAGTTCCGATTCCATCCTCACCTCGAGCGGTTCGGGCCGTTCGCCGCGCCCGTCGCCGGCGCCGCGTTCGGCCTCGGGTGGACGCCGTGCATCGGCCCCGTCCTGGCTTCCGTGCTGGCGGTCGCGTCCGCGCAGGGCGAGACGGCCCGGGGTGCCTCGTTGCTCATCGCGTACTCGCTCGGCCTCGGGCTGCCGTTCCTGCTCGTCGGGCTGGGCGTCGGCCGCTTCGCCCCCGCGCTCAACTGGGTGAAGCGCCACTCGAAGGCGATCACGCTCGTGTCCGCGGCGCTGCTCGCGGTGTTCGGCATCATCCTCCTGCTCGACCGGCTGCCGCTCGTGACGGCGCGACTGCAGGACGCGCTGCGCGGCATCGGGCTGGCCCGGCTCGTGAACATCGGCTAGCCAGCGCGGCGACGGCGGCTTTGCCGACCGTCGCTGCAAAGCCGGAGCTTGCGACGGCGACCATAAGATCTGCGCATGACCGGGACCGTCCTGTACGAGCGCGACGGGCACGTCGCGACGATCACGTACAACCGACCCGACGCCCGCAACGCGATCAACGCCGAGCTGCGCCAGGACCTCAACGCGGCGTGGGAGCGGTTCCGCGACGACGAGGACGCGTGGGTCGGCATCGTCACCGGGGCCGGTGAGTCGTTCTGTGCCGGAGCCGATATACGCGACGCGGGCGGCTCGGCGGGGACGTGGCCGGGCTCGTTCTGGGAGATCCCCACCATCAACTCCTACGAGAGCGGCCTCGAGGTCTGGAAGCCGACGATCGCGGCCGTGAACGGCTACTGCCTCGGCTACGGGCTCACGCTCGTCACCCGGTGCGACTTCGTGATCGCAGCCGAGGACGCCCAGTTCGGATTTCCGGAAGTGTGCCTGGGCGTCCCGACGATCGTGGGCGCGCTGCGCCTCCCCGACCGCGTCGGCTGGTCGAACGCGATGGAGCTG
>WNGA01008938.1_pt1 | contig 18848 bp, 18 predicted proteins | sample 5400061 | NCBI WGS metagenome assembly WNGA01 (sample SAMN13153366, study PRJNA577476) | soil metagenome | isolation source: 100 cm soil or saprolite under grassland replicate 2 | place: USA:California | collected 2016-06-15 | reverse complement strand
GCCGCGCCGAAGGCGATCACGATGAACGCGACCTCGAGCCCCTCGAGGAGCACGGCCTTGTACGAGATGAGCGTGCCGACCCAGTCCCATTCGTTCTTGCGAAGACCCTGCGCGCGGAGCTCCGCGACCTCCCGTCGGTAGATGACGTCCTCGTCGTGGAGGGCGACGATCCCGGCGTATCGAAGGATCGCCTTCCGCATCCAGCGAAGCCCGAACAGCAGAAGAAGCACGCCGACGACGAGCTGGAGCACGTGGCGCGGCACGACCGTGATGAGCGCGACACCGATGACCGCCACGATGACCGCGAGCGTGAGGGTCGCCAGGGCCGCGCCCGCGAGCGGGGCGCGCCAGCCGCGGGTGGTGCCGACCGCGAGCACGATCGTGAGGGCTTCGACGAACTCCACGCTCGAGGCGATGAAGCTCGGCGTCGCGGCGACCGCCAGTGTGAGGATGTCCACCGGCTAGGCCTCGACCCAGGCATCGTTCATGGCGGTCCCGGTGAGGCCGTCCGGGCCCGGCTTGAAGTCATGGACCTTCGTGGACATCGCCTCGACCCGGACCTGGCTCATGATCCCGACGAACGGAAGGATCTCCATCACCTTCTTCTGGGCGTCGACGTAGGTCTGCTTGCGCTCGGGCGTGTTGAGCTCCTGCGTCTGACCCTTCACGAGGAGCGCGTCGAGCGCCGCGTCGTTCGTGTTGCTGAAGTTGCTGCCGGACACGCGGTTCGCCGAGTGGTAGCAGACGCGCAGGATGCCGTCCGGGTCGATGCTCGTCGAGCTCGTGGCGCCCATGTTGTGCTTGTACGCGCGGACGTAGTCGAGGTACGGGCCGCGCTCCATCTTCTGGACCTTGAGGTCGATGCCGACGTCACGCAGTTGCGACTGCATCGCCTCGGCGATCTCGCTCCATGGGCTGCGGAACGTCGCGAGCAGGATCTCGAGCTTCTGTCCGCTCTTTTCGCGGATCGGTCCCGACGCTCCGACCTTCCAGCCGGCATTCTCGAGGAGCGTCTTCGCCTTTGCAGGGTCGAAGCCCAGGCTCGTCTCGATCTCCGCGAGACGTGCCCACACGCCCTCGGAGAGCGGCCCGACCGAGACCTTGTGAACGCCGAAGAACAGCTTCTCCACGATCGACTTGCGGTCGATCGCCCAGTTCACGGCCTCGCGCACGGGCTTCTCGTCCGTCGGTGCGCGCGTGACGTTCATGAAGAACCCGAGCGTGTGGCTCGCGCGCGGCGAGTTCACGAACGTGAAGCGGTTGTCCGCCTTCAGGCGCGCGTAGTCGGCCTCGGTCACCTCGTCGATGAGCAGGTTCTCGCCCGACTCGAGTGTCGCGACGCGCGTCGACGCGTCGGTGATGGCGCGGAATTTCACGGTCTGGAGGTACGGGACGGCCTTGTTCACGGTGAGATCGTTGCCCCAGTTGTAGTCGGCGAACTGCTCCAGGGTCACGACGCCGTCCGCGGAGCGGCTCACGAACTTGAACGGCCCGGACCCGACCGGCGCGACCGCGGAGTCACCAGGCTTCAGCGAGTCGAGGTACTTCGGCGACAGGATGCCGAAGAAGTACCGCCAGATCTGGAGCATGAACGCGTAGTAGGACTGCTTGAAGGTGAAGACCACGGTCTTCGTGTCGGGGGTCGTGATCATATCGAGTGGCCCGATGAGCGACGTGACCGCACCCGCCTTCAGCTTCGGGTCGAGGATCCGCTCGAAGGAGCGCTTCACGGCGTCCGCGGTGATCGTGCCGCCGTCGTGGGTCTTCACGCCGTCGCGGAGGGTGAACGTGAACTTCTTGCCGCTGTCCTCGATCGTCCACTTGGACGCGAGCGCCGGGTAGAACTTCTGGTCCGCGTCCATCGTGACGAGCGTGTCGAGGATGTTCTGCGCGACCTCACCCGCGGCCGCGCCGGTCGTGAGCGCTGGGTCGATCGAGTCGATCTTGTCCCATTGACCGAACGTGAGCGTGCCACCACGCACCGGCGAGGCCGACGGCTTCACGGTCGGCGACGCTGTGGTGACGCCCTGTGGCGTGCACGCGACGACGGCAACGCTTGCCGCCGCCAGCGCGGAACGGCGCAGGAATTCGCGGCGATAGAGGAGTGTCCGATCAGCCATCGAGCGATCCTTCCAAGATGTCTAGTCCCTCGCCGAGCTGCGAGTCGGTGATCGTGAGCGGTACGAGCGTGCGGATGACGTTGCTGTAGAGGCCGGCGCGAAGGAGCAGCAGGCCGCGTTCGCAGGCCCGCTTGATCGCGGCCTCGACGAGCTCGGGCGCCGGCTTCTTGGTGGCGCGGTCGCGGACGAGCTCGATCGCCTGCATCGCGCCGATCCCGCGGGCCTCGCCGACACTGGCGCTACGTGACGCGATGGCATCAAAGCGCGCGCCGATCGTCGTGCCGATCGCCATCGCGCGCTCCGCGATCCGGTCGCGCTCGATGATCTCGATCGTCTTGAGCGCGGCGACGCACGCGATGGGATGTCCACCGAACGTGCTTCCAAGGGTGCCGGGTCCGAGCGCGTCGAAGAGCTCAGCACGCCCGGTGACGGCGCCGATCGGGAATCCGGCGCCGAGCGATTTCGAGGTGATGAGGAGGTCGGGCGTCACTCCGGCGTGCTCGACGGCGAACATCCGACCGGTGCGGGCCATGCCGGTCTGGATCTCGTCGGCAATGAAGAGGATGTCGTGCCGGCGGCAGATCGCGGCGATGCGCTTCAGAAAGCGCGCCGGCGGCACGACGAACCCGCCCTCGCCCTGCACCGGCTCGATGATCACGGCGGCCACGTGCTCCGGAGCGAGATTCGTCTCGAGCGCCTGCTCGAAGAGCCGCACGTGCAGCTCGGCGAGCTCCTCCTCGCTCACGTTCGCGATGGGTCGGTACGGATACGGATACGGCAGATGCGCGATGTTCGGGGTCGTCGAGCGCATGAACGCCATGCGCGAGTTCTTCGTCTTTCCGGTCGCGGTCATCGCCGTGTACGTGCGGCCATGGAACGAGTTCTGGAACGCGATGACCCACTCACGACCGGTGGCGACGCGCGCGATCTTGATCGCGTTCTCGACGGCCTCGGCGCCGCTGTTGGCGAAGACGCTCTTCGTCTTGACGCTCGAGCCTTCCGCCCGCGGATAGATACGGTCGAGCTCCTGCGCCAGACGGACGTACGGCTCGTATGTCACGACCTGCGCGGCCACGTGCGAATAGCGGTCGAGCTGCTCTCGGACGGCCGCGATGATCTCGGGATGCTGGTGGCCAAGATTCAGTGCACCGATGCCGGCGACGAAATCGAGGTAACGCTTGCCCTCCGGATCGAACACTTCGGCGCCGGACGCGCGCGCCACGACGACCGGCGTTCCGACGTGCAGACCCTTGGGCACGTACTGCTCCCGCAGCTGGCGGACGTCCTCGCTCGAAAGACCTGACCGAACGAGGGGGGTTGCAGGGGGTTTTCCCCCTGCGATGATCAGGTTGCTCATTCCACTCTCCCCAGTGCGCGCTTGTCGATGCGTGCGCGCAACTCTTGAAGCTCATCGGCGGCCGCGAGCGCGGCCGCGCGATCGTGACCCGCGAGACCGAACAGCAGAGCGTCGAGGACGACGACCGTCATCGCCGACAGATGGAACATACCCCCGCCAGCGCGGCGCGCCGATAGCGCGACGGTGAACTGGCCCGCGAGCGCGAGACCGAGCGTATCGGTGATGAGGATCGACGGCAGCTTGAGCTCGCGCGCCCGCTCGAGCGTCAACTCGGCTTCGAGGCTCGACCGGTCGTACGCCAGGACGACGACGACATCGCCTTTCCGCATGTCGATGAGCGCATCCGCGAGCGCCTGTCCGCGCGCGCCGACAGCGACTGCCGGCCTCCGCATACGTCGCAGGCGCGCCGCGAAGTACTCGCCGAGCGGCGCATTCGGGCCGAGGCCCTGGATCACGACACGCTGCGCTGCGCCGATGAGGCCGAGCGCCTGCGCGAAGTCAACGCCGCGCAGGGTCGCGCGCGCGTCGTGCAGCAGCTGCATCTCCGTCGCGAGGACGTGCTCGAGGACCACGGACGGGTCGTCGCCGAGCTCCTCGATGCTTCGCCCGAGACGGAGGGTCGGTGTCGCGCGTGAACGGAGCGCCTCCTGCAGCTCGGACTTCAGCGCGGGAAGACCGCTGTACCCGAGCGACTGCACCGCGCGGATCACCGTCGCGTCGCTCGTCTCGAGCTGCCGGGCGATGTCCGCGGCCGAGAGGAAGACCGCCTCCTCGCGGTGCTGCGCGAAGAAGGACGCCACGCGTTCCTCCGCCGGACTGAGGGTCGGCAGCGTCGCGGCGATGCGTTCGTCGAGGGAGGGTTTTGGGTCCTCGCGCCTTCGGCTGCTCGTAGTAGCGTTCGCTGCTGTTGCCACAGCCGGACTGTAGTGTATGCTGCGGGCACATTTCAAGGGGGTCGGTGCGATGGAGCTACCGGTCATCGAGGTCAGCGGCGATCGTCGGGAGATCGGGCGTCAGCACGGCGAGGCGGCCCGCTCGCAGATCCGCAGCTCCATCGGCTTCTACCAGCAGAGCTTCAAGCGCGCCTCAGGCCTGGGATGGGACGAGATCCTCCAGCAGGCTCCGCGCTGGACGCCGATCGTCGAGGAGTTCCTGCCCGGCATCTCCGACGAGCTCCGCGGCATCGCCGAAGGCGCGGGCATCCGCTTCGAGGAAGTGCTCGCGCTGAACGCGCGTGGCGAGCTGTCCCACGGCAATCCGTTCGCCGAGTCGGAGGAGGAGCCCGAGGGGTGTTCCTCGTACGCGATCCTTCCCGAGGCATCCGGCGACCGTCATGTCTACGCAGGACAGAACTGGGACTGGCTCGCGCAGACCGGCGAGACGATCGTCCTGCTGAAGATCGCGCAGCCGGGAAAGCCGACGGTCTTCATGCAGACCGAGGCGGGCCAGATCGGCCGGCACGGCGCGAACTCCGCCGGTATCGCTCTCAACGCGAACGGTCTCGGGTCGCGCTTCGGCAAGGGCGTGGCGATCCCCCAGCCTTTCATCCGGCGGAGGATCCTCGAATCGGCTGACATGCAAAGCGCCCTGAAGGCGGTGTTCGACTCGACGCAGTCGGTATGCACGAATCTCGTGATCACGCACCGCGACGGCTTCACGATCGATCTCGAGACGACGCCGGGTCGTCACGGTTGGATGTACGCGACCGACGGGATCCTCGTGCACACGAACCACTTCATCTCCTTCGTTCCCGAGCAGATCGCCGCCACGTACCGGCCATTCTCGGTCAACTCGCTGTGGCGGCTCGATCGTCTGAAGCGAGGACTCGAGTCCGTGCGTATCGCGAGCAGCTCCGGCGAGGTCTTCCGGGCGATCGTCCTGGCGCTGCAGGATCACTTCGGTTATCCAAACTCGCTGTGCAAGCACGATGACGCACGTCTCGGGACCGGCGATCGCTACCACACGATCGCGTCCAGCATCGTCGACCTCACGAACGGCGACTACTGGCTGTCGGCTGGACCACCATGCCAGGGTCCGTACAACCGCATCTGGAACATTTACGACGGGGCGTCCGAGCGCGCGCCCGACCTCGAGACAACCGCCAGCCGCGCCTGATGGGCGGACCTCTGCGCGTCTACTCCGGGCGAAACCGCCCGGACCTGACGCCGATCTATCGGCTCTTCGAGGGCCTCACCGACACGAAGGTCGCCCTCGAGGTGATCTACCACCTCGATGTGGAGCGGCGTCTCATCGAAGAACGCGACGATCCGCGCGCCGACGTGCTCGTGACGAACAGCCAGGTCGCCGTTGAGGCCGTGCGCGGTACCGGCATCTTCGAGCCGTACGCAGCCGAGGTCGCGCGGGGTTACGACGAGTGGCTGCGCGCACCGGACTATTCCTGGCTCTCTTTCACGGCCTGGCCGCGCACCGCGATGATCAACCGACGCGTGCTGCCGGACCCTGCGTCGTGGCCGCGCAGCCTGGAGGAACTGACGACGGAACGCTTCCGCGGGAAGATCGGGATGGCGACGACGAACGAGGAAACGACGGTCTCTCAGATCAGCTCCATCCGCGCGGCGAAGGGCGACGCGTACACCTGGGCTCTCGTCGACCGACTCCTCGCGAACGGTCTGCGGACCTACGAATCGAACAAGGCGACGCGCGAGTCGCTCATCACGGATCGGAACGCGGTGGCACTCGTGAACTCGTCGAATTACCACGTGTTCCTCATGGAGGGGAACCCCGTCGGCGAGGCCTGGCTGGATCAGGACGAGGGAGGTCTCGGAACGCACCTCGAGGCGCACGTCGTCGCGCTCGTCAAGGACGCGAGGAATCAGGACGCCGGTCGGGCGTTCATCGACTTCCTGCTGTCCGCCGACACCCAGACGCTCCTCGCGCGAATGTTCGGCGAGACTCCGGTGAACCCAAGCGCGGTAACGGGGCCGGTGCGCCCGCTTTCCAAGATCCGACGCACGAAGGCCTCGCTCGCGAAGATCACCGAGCTACGCGACAGCACGCGGGAGTACCTGACGAAGAAGGGCTTCGCGCCGCCCGCGCGCGACTAGGAGGCAGGATGCTCGACTGGCTCAGCCCCGACGGCAAGAAGCTACTGGCCACGCGCATCCTCCGGACGTTCGCGTACGGATATCTCGCGGTCGTCCTCGGTCTATATCTCGATCGCCTCGGCATGGATCCGACCCAGATCGGCGTCGTGTTCACCGCGGCGATCGCCGGTTCGGCGGTGATGACCGTGTTCTGGTCACTCGTCGCCGATCGTGTCGGCCGCCGCAAGACCGTCGCGATCATGGCCGCGCTCATGGCGCTCGGCGGCATTGTGTTCGCGCTGACGGACAACTTCTGGGTGCTGCTCGTCGGCGCGTTCACCGGGACGATCAGCGCGACGAGCTCCGAGGTCGGTGTGTTCCAGACGGTGGAACAGGCGGTCCTACCGCAGACCGCGCCTGACGAAAAGCGCACCTGGCTCTTCTCGATCTACAACACCGCGGCCTACTTGGCCGGCGCCGTCGGGTCGCTGTTCTCGGCGAGCGTCGCCTTCTTCGCATCGCTCGGTCTCCAGGGCGCCGACGCGTACCGACCGCTGTTCATCCTCTACGCGCTGGTCGGGCTCGCGAACCTCCTTATCTTCCTGACGCTCAGCCCGAAGGTCGAGCTCGTGCACGTCGCTGGCGAGCGGCGATTCTTCGGTATCCATCGGAGCACCGGAACGGTCGCGCGGCTGTCGGGGCTGTTCGCGATCGACTCGTTCGCCGGCGGTTTCGTCGTGCAGTCGGTCGTGTCGTACTGGTTCTATCTGCGCTGGGGCCTGTCGATCGGCGAACTGGCGGTCGTCTTCTTCTGGGTCGGGATCATCTCCGGACTGTCGCTCCTGGCTGCGGGCTGGCTGGCTCAGCGCATCGGCCTGTTGAACACGATGGTGTTCACGCACCTACCGTCCAACGTGCTGCTAATCCTCGTCCCGCTCGCGCCGGCCGCGTGGCTTGCCGTCGCGCTCTTCCTGCTCCGCCAGACCGTGTCTCAGATGGATGTTCCGACCCGGCAGTCCTACACGATGGCCGTGGTCGATCCGGACGAGCGCACCGCGACCGCCGGCATCACGAATGTCGCGCGGACCACCGCGAGCGCGATCTCACCGACATTCGCAGGCATGGCGCTCTCCGCGGCGGCGTTCGGTGTGCCGTTCTTCATCGCGGGCGGCCTGAAGATCCTGTACGACGGGCTCGTGTACCTCACGTTCCGGAACGTCCATCCGCCCGAGGAGACCCTGCGGAGGAAGCGCGGCCGCGACGCGGCCTAGGAGAAGACGTTGGCGAAGTTCGTCCTGACGCGCCTGGTCGAGACGATCCCGGTCCTCCTGCTGTCGTCGCTGCTCGTATTCGCGATCCTGCATCTGATCCCGGGCGACCCGATCGACGCGATGCTCGGAGCGGCAGCGTTCGGCGTCGGAGACCCCGTCGAACACCAGAAGCTCGTCGTACAGATCCGCACCCAGCTCGGGCTCGACGATCCACTCTGGCAGCAGTACGTGCGCTGGCTCTTCGGCGCGGTGCGTCTCGATCTCGGTGAGTCATTCATCAGGCACGCGCCGGTGACCGAGCTGATCGCGGCGCGCCTGCCGAGCACGATCGAGCTCGCCCTCGCGGCGCTGCTTATCAGCGTCGTGATCGGGGTGAGCGCGGGCATCATCGCCGCGCTCCGCCGCAACACACCGGTCGACAGCGCTGTGATGCTCGTCTCGCTCGCCGGCGTGTCGATGCCGAGCTTCTGGTCGGCGATGATCCTCATCCTCGTCTTCTCGGTGTCGCTGAACCTCGTGCCCGCGACCGGCTCGGGCGGGTTCGATCGGCTCATCCTCCCCGCGATCGTGCTCGGCTACGAAGGCGCGGCGCTCATCGCGCGCCTCACGCGCGCGTCGCTGCTCGAGGTGCTGTCGCGCGAGTACATCCGCACCGCTCGCGCGAAAGGGCTGCCACGCCGCTCGGTGGTGCTCGGCCACGCGATGCGCAACGCGCTCATTCCGGTGGTGACCGTCGTCGGTCTGCAGCTCGGCCGCCTTCTCGCCGGAAGCGTCATCGTCGAGACCGTCTTCGCGCGACAGGGCGTCGGACAGCTCGCGGTCGACGCGATCCTGTCGAAGGACTACCCGTTGGTACAGGGGATCATCCTGCTCACCGCCGTCACCTACGTGTTCGCGAATCTGCTCGTGGACGTGTCGTATGGCTTCCTCAACCCCAGGATCCGTACCGCCTCCTGACATCGCGCGCGCGCCGATCGTGTCGGCGGTCATCGCCGACCAGCGACGGCTGCCGAAGCTGTCGACGCCCGCGGGGCCGTATCGGCGGGCGTGGTGGCGGCTACGCCGCGACCGCATCGCGATGCTGGCGTTCGTCAGCCTCGCGCTGCTGATCGTCATCGCGTACGTCGTGCCGCTCGTCATCGCCATCGACCCGTATCAGCAGAGCCTGCGCGACTCGCTACTTCCACCCGGCACGGCCGGACATGTCCTCGGCACCGACCACTTCGGTCGCGACGTACTGCTTCGCCTCATCGACGGCGGGCGCGTGTCGTTGTCGGTCGGCATCCTCGCCGTCGTCATCTCCGCGTCGATCGGCGGGCTCATCGGCTTGGTCTCGGGTTACTTCGGCGGCTGGACGGATCGCATCCTGATGCGGCTCATCGACGTGAAGCTCGCCTTCCCGGGCATCCTGCTCGCGCTCGTGATCGTCACCGTACTCGGGACCGGGCTGGAGAAGGTGATGATCGCGGTCGGCATCGGCGGGATCCCGCGCTTCGCGCGCGTCGTCCGCGGCTCGGTCCTCAACACAAAGAACGAGCTGTACGTCGAGGCGGCGCGCAGTATCGGCGCGGCCGACCTGAGGATCATGTTCGTGCACCTCGTCCCGCAGGTTCTCGGTCCCGCGATCACGATCGCCACGTTCGGACTCGCGACCGCGATCCTCTCGATCGCGTCGCTGTCGTTCCTCGGACTCGGCGCCCAGCCACCCACCGCAGAGTGGGGCCTGATGCTGTCCGAGGCGCGCAAGTACCTGCGCGTCGCGTGGTGGCTCTCGGTGTTCCCCGGTCTCGCGATCGTGACCGTCGTGCTGAGCGTGAACCTGCTCGGTGACGCGGTGCGTGACGCGCTCGACCCCCGTATCCCGAGCGTCAGCGACTAAACGCGGGCCGTTACGCGAGTCCGGGACGCTCCTGCGATAACCACTCGCGATAACCACTCGCGAACTTCGCGCAGCAGTCCGTCGGCTTGGACCCGGAGCTCATTCGCCTCGGCCGCCGACATACTCCCGGCCCCGTCGTACACAGAGGCATTCCGGCGTACGCGGCAATGCTGGAGAAACTACAGGTTGTAGTCGTACGACTACAAGATGTAGTCAATGAACAAGTAAGAGTCAGCCCAGCAGGCGTCGTCGCGCGCGATCGATCTGATCAGCGCGCAGACCGCCCGCGAGCAGGTACTCCTCCAGGCTGCCGTAACTCCCGCGGATGTGCGTCAACACGTCCAGGATGTGCTCGGCGTGCGTGACGAATCCTGCGGCGCGCTTCGCGCGGATGGTGGGATCCGTTTCATTCGCGAGCCACTCCTCATACAAAGGTTGCAGGAACGCATCACTTGCGACCCAGTCTTCCGCGACCGTCTCATCGGGGATACCGGTGAGTGAAAGAAGCAACGCGGCCACGATGCCGGTCCGCTCCTTTCCGGCGTGGCAGTGGACCACCACGCCGCCAGGTGATGCATCGGCCACGGCCAACATCGCCCGTGCGATGTTGGTATGTGAGAGCCTCGCCGTCAGCACGTAGCCCTCGGCCATGCGTCCGGGATCTTTGATCGCTTCCCATTCGCGTTCACTGATCAGGGGCACGTTGATGAAAACGACTCCCTTCGGAGGCGCCGCGGCCAGCGGATTCGGGAACTTCTCCAACTCACGCGGGTCACGCAGGTCGATGACCGTATGGACGCCGTAGGAAACGAGCGCCGCCACTCCCGTGGAAGCGAGCTTGTTGAGATTGTCCGCGCGTACCACGCGACGCCACGCCGTCTCTTGTCCAGAAGCCGACCCAAGGCCACCAAGATCGCGCGCGTTGAGAAGGTCCGGCCAAATAAGATGTCGATCCACGCGTCCTCCCGCCGCCCATTCGATGTGGGCGCCGGGCAGTATTCGCGCAGAAAGCCCGAGAAGAACAGTCTTGTAGCGCGACTCGAGTCGCTGCAGACTGGAATGGCCGATCCACCAGCGATATCCCTCTTGTTGCAATGTCGGACCGTCGCTGCACTGGTGCGATAATGAATTCATGATCAGACGCTCGGCGGCCGCCGCGCTCATTAGACGAGCTCGACATAGTGCTGGACTGACCCAGCGGACCCTCGCACGCCGCAGCAAGATCCCTCAGCCGACGATCGCCGCAATCGAGACGGGCCGCCAAGATCCGCGGTTCGAGACATTGCGGTCGCTCGTCGAGGGCTGTGGTCGAGAGGTCGCGGCCCTGCCGCGTCCTGGGAAAGGTGTCGATCGCACTCAGATCCGTGAGTTGCTGCGTCTTACTCCAGGGCAGCGGCTGCGACTTGCGGCCGAAGACGCGCGCGGACTTGAGCGCCTCCTGCGCTCAGCGAAGCGATGAGCGAGCGAGCGTTCGATCCTGTTGCGGCTCTGCAGATCCTGGTCGCGAACAAAGTCGACTTCGTCGTCATCGGTGGCATCGCGGCGCGACTCTGGGGATCACCAACTGTGACGCGCGATCTGGACATCTGCTACGCGCGAACCCCGGCTAATTACGAGCGGCTCGCCGTAGCGCTCCAACAGGTGCACGCGAAGTTGCGCGGCGTAAGCGACGAAGTTCCATTTCGCTTGGATGCGCGCACGCTCGCTGCCGGTGACAGCTTCACGTTCAGAAGCGATGTTGGCGATTTGGATTGTCTCGGGACACCTACGGGGACTGGCGGATATGACGACCTGAAGGCAAGCGCCGAGCGGATCGACGTCGACGGGCTGAAGGTCTGGGTGGCTTCGCTGGTCGACCTCATCGAGATGAAGCGTGCAGCTGGGCGTCAGAAGGACCGGATCGAAGTCGAGGTGCTCGGCGCCCTGCGGGACGAGCGCGGCCGGCGCAAACGCTAGCGGGCCCAGGTCTCCTTCAGCACGCGCAGCGCATTCCCGCCGGCGAGCTTCGCGATGTCCGTGTCCGAGTAGCCGTGCTTCACCAGCCAGCGCACCGCGTTGCGCATCGCCTCACCGGGATTCTCCATCCCGTCCACGTACGGCACCTGGGTGTAGGACGGACCGCTATCGCGGATCGCGGCGAGCGATAGCTGAACCGCGAAGGCGTGATGAAGGCCGAGGTGATCGCCGAAGAGCGTGTCCGGCCCGAGGCCGACGTGATCGACACCGATGAGCTCGACGCAGTACGCGACATGCTCCATCACGGAGTCAAGCGAATGCTTCGGATGCTTCTGCGTGAGCGTCGTGTGTGGCGCCGCCTCGACGCCGATGACGCCGCCCTTGGCGGCCATGGCCTTCAGCGTCTCGTCGTTCTTCATGCGGCGTGTGCCCCACAGCGTGCGCGCTCCGGCGTGCGTGATCGTGATCGGCTTCTCGCTCTCTTCGATCACTTCGAGACCGGTGCGGTCGCCGCAGTGAGCGATGTCGATCGTCATCCCGAGGCGGTTCATGCGCTTCACGACCGCGCGGCCGAGGTCTGACAACCCCGAGTCGTTCTTCTCGCGCAGGCCCGAGCCGAGCGTGTTCGCCTCGCTGTAGGTAATGCCCATCCCGCGAACACCGAACCCGTACAGGATGTCGACCCGGTCGATCTCGTTCTCGATCGCCGTCGCCGCCTCGAGCCATGCGACGAATGCGATGCGGCCAGACGCCTTCGCCTGGAGCAGCTCGTCATACCGCGTCGCGACGTACACGACGTCCTGATGCGCGATATCGGAGAACCGCATCCCTAGGTCGAAGAGGATGTCGTCCCACTTCCAGCCCTTGTTCGACGTGATCGTCGCGGTGCCGTCCATGAAGTTCTCGAAGAACACGTCGGTATCGGAGGCGGCCAGCCCCGCGTAGCCGGTCGCGTCGCGACCCTGCCGCCGCTGCTCGAGCACGCGGCCCATGTCCTCGGGAAAGACCCCGGTGTGGTCGTGCATCGACACGATCTGCTGGCCGTCGAGGATCGCCTTGGCCCGCTTCTCCTCCGCGTCCGACAGCTCGACCTTTGCCGACGGCACGCGGTCGATCTCCTTCGCGAGCGGGATCGCCTGGTAGTCCTCGCCCTCGTTCAGATAGGAATATGAGCGATAGCCGTCGTACTTCTTCTTCGACACGAGGCCCTCCTAAGGCTTCCAGGCTTTTCGTGAGACGTGAGCCCCGACGCCCGGGTCCGCAGCGGCGGGGTACTGCTCCATGCGGTCATACAGCCACTCGAACCACTCGAACGCCGTTGGCGTCACCGCGCGGAACTGACCGATGTATCCGCGGCACTTCCGCCACGTGAGCCGCACCATCCCGCCGATGAGATCGTCCGCCATGTGCAGCGGGATCGCGCGCGAGTACACCAGATACCCGAGGTTCTCGAACTTCACGAACGTCTCGATGAGGGCCTGCTCGAGCTCGGGTCCGAGCGCGTGGATCGCGTCCGCCGGTGCCGCATCGGGAAGCTCGAAGATCTTGCGGACCGATCGTGAGAAGAGCTCCGGCGGCTGAGTGGTCTTCATGAGGGTCAGCGCCGTCTCCTGGCGCCGCTGACGCACGAAGGCGACGAACTGGTACGCCGCGAAGACGAAGCCACCCACCACCGTGGCCGTCGAGATCAGGGCCAATGCGATCTGCAGCTCGGCCGGCATCCCGTCCCTCCTGCGTTCATAGGATGATGCGCCGATGCCGCGGCTGATGGCTGGAGACGTCGAGCTGTACTACGAGTCGCTCGGCGAGGGCACGCCGCTGGTGCTCCAGGGCCACGACCACACGCCCTGGCTGTTCGGACAGGCCGCGGTCTTCTCGCAGCGCTATCGCGTGCTGGTCTACGACCGGCGCGGGACGGGGCGCTCGTCGAGCGATCGTCGGGGGATCTTCGCTCGGCGGTGTGATCACCGCGCAGTTCGCCGTGGACCACCCGGAGCGCGCGCTCGCGCTCGTCATCGGGCATACCGTCCCCTACCTCGACGACGCGGGCCGCGCCTGGCTCGAGCAGCAGGTGATGGACGCGCGCGCCGGTCGACCGGTCATCGCACGTCAGCCCGAGTCGCCGGCCACCGCGGGGGGTCCTCGGGGGCCCGAGCCCCACGGTGGTTGGCCGACGACCGATCCCGTCTTCGCCGCGTCGCCGCTCGGGCGGATGATCGCGTCGACCGGCACCGGCCTCGGCCGCACGCCAGACGACATCGCCCGAGCCATCGCGGTCCTGCGTGACTGGGATCAGCGGCCCCGACGGGCCGACCTCGCGAAGATCAAGGTGCCAACGCTTGTGATCGTCGGCGAGCGCGAGCCGCGCTCGACCATCGACGGATCGCGCGAATGGGCGTCGTGGATCCCCGGTGCGGAGTTCGTGATCCTGCCCGGTGCGCATCACGCCGCGCCGCGCGAAGCCGCTCCGGCCTGGAACGCCGCCGTGCAAGGTTTCCTCGACCGGCACGGCTTGGGTGGACAATCGACGCCATGACCGTCACCTCACGCGCCGTCCGCGCCCCACGCGGCACCACGCTCGCGTGCCGCGACTGGCCGCAGGAGGCGGCGTTCCGCATGATCCAGAACAACCTCGACCCCGAGGTCGCGGAGCATCCCGACGAGCTCATCGTCTACGGCGGCACCGGCCGCGCGGCGCGCTCGTGGGAGGCATTCGATCGCATCCTCGCAACACTCCGCCGCCTGAAGAACGACGAGACGCTCCTCGTGCAATCGGGCAAGCCCGTCGGCGTGTTCCGCACGCACGAGTGGGCGCCGCGGGTGCTCATCGCGAACGCGCTCCTCGTGCCGAAGTGGGCGACGTGGGAGAAGTTCCGCGAGCTCGAGGCCGCGGGTCTGACGATGTATGGGCAGATGACCGCGGGTTCCTGGATCTATATCGGGACGCAGGGAATCCTGCAGGGAACGTACGAGACGTTCGCGGCGGTAGCGCGCAAGCACTTCGGCGGCACGCTCGCGGGTCGGCTCGTCGTCACCGCCGGACTCGGGGGCATGGGCGGCGCGCAGCCGCTCGCCATCACGATGAACGAGGGCGTTGGTCTCATCGTCGAGGTCGATCAGGCGAACGCCGAGCGCCGCCGCCGGCAGGGCTTCCTCGACGAGATCGCGCCAACGCTCGACGACGCACTCGAGATCGCGCAACGCTCGCTGGCCGATCGGACGCCGCGGAGCATCGGGCTCGTCGCCAATGCCGCCGACGTGCTGCCCGAGCTCGTACGCCGCGGGGTTCGTGTCGATGTCGTGACCGATCAGACGAGCGCGCACGATCCGCTCGATGGCTACGTCCCCGCGGGCGTCGAGGATCTCGCGGGCCTGCGCGCGCGAGACGCGGTGACCTATGTCCGGCGATCGCGCGAGTCGATGGCGCGGCACTGCGAGGCGATCGTCGCGCTGGCGAAGCGCGGCGCCGTCGCGTTTGACTACGGGAACAACCTGCGCGGTGAGGCGAAAGAGGCCGGCTTCGCCGACGCGTTCAGCTATCCCGGCTTCGTCCCCGAGTACATCCGTCCGCTGTTCGCCGAGGGCCGCGGACCGTTCCGCTGGGTCGCGCTCTCCGGCGACACGGCCGATATCCACCGCACCGACCGCCTCGTGCTCGAGCTCTTTCCCGAGAACGAGACGCTGGCGCGCTGGATCCGGCTCGCGCAGGACCGCGTCCCTTTCCAGGGACTTCCGGCGCGTGTGTGCTGGCTCGGCTACGGCGAGCGTGCGCTCTTCGGCGAGCGGATCGATGACCTGGTCGAGCGTGGCGAGATCAAGGCGCCGATGGTCATCGGGCGCGACCACCTCGATTCGGGCTCTGTCGCGTCACCTTTCCGCGAGACCGAGGGGATGAAGGACGGCAGCGACGCGATCGCCGACTGGCCGATCCTCAACGCGCTCGTAAACGCATCGGCCGGCGCGACGTGGGTGTCGGTGCATCACGGCGGCGGTGTCGGCATCGGCAACTCGATCCACGCCGGGATGGTCGCGGTCGCCGACGGCAGCTCGCTCGGTCGCGAGAAACTGCGCCGCGTCCTCACCACCGACCCCGGCACCGGCGTGATGCGTCACGCCGATGCCGGTTACGACGAGGCGAAGGACTTCGCGAAGCGCAGCGGTATCGACCTGCCCAGCCTCGACTAGCGCGCGATCAGGCGACCATGCTCGCCACGAGCTCCGAGAGCCTCTCGTACGTCTCGCGGGCTCCGACCTCCATGCCGGTCGCGATCACGCCGTCGCGCTCCTCTTTCGAATTGAACACGGCCCGATCCCGCAGCTCGGTCACCCCATCGCGCTCGACGAGCGTGATCTCCACGAAGCCGTCGCCCGGCGGCATGTCGCCAACGAGGAAGGTGTAGACGAGGCGCTCGGGCGCGACGACCTCGCGGTACTCGCCGTGGAAGTCGACATCCTCGCCACCCGAGGTGTGCGTGATGTATCGCCACTGGCCGCCCGGACGCACATCCATCTTCTTGACCTCAGTTTTGTCCCTGGCGAAGCCCCACCACTGTGGGATGAGATCCGGGTCCGTGATCGTGTCCCACACGACGTCGCGCGGCGCCTCGAACTTTCGCGTCATGAGGATCTCTCGATCCGACGGCAGGGTGAGCGTGGTCTCGTACTTCGTGTTAGTGGCCATGATCTTTCTCCCGTTCTTTCTTTGCCTTCCGCTCGCTGATCAGGTCCTCCAACCGATCCATCCGGTCGGTCGCCACGCGCCGGAACGTCTCGAGCCATGTGTCGAGCTCGTCGAATGGCTCCGACCGCAGCTGGTAGATCCGCTGCTGCGCGACGGGACGCACGTCGACCAGCCCGGCGTCGCTGAGCACGCGGAGGTGCTTCGACACCTGCGGTTGACGCAGTCGGAGGCGCTTGGCGATCTCCCCTACCGGGCGCGGTCGGTCGCGAAGGAGCTCGACGATGCGGAGACGATTCGGTTCGGCCAGAGCCGTCAGCGTGGCGTTCATGGGTGATATATACGCCTAAAGGAATATACCTGTCAAGGCATATTTGCGCCTACCGCGTGACGGCCTCGGCGAACCAGACTTTCAGCTGTCCGTTCTGTTGCCCGAGCACAAGGACGCCACGAGGAGCCACGACGATCCGATCCACGCCGCTCGCCTGACCGACACCCGGGGTGAAGCCGGGGATGTCGGCGAGGTCGCCGCTGAATTGCAGAAGAGCCCAGACGCGTCCATCGAGCGATGACCACGCGCCAAGTGCCGTCGTGCCAAAATCCGCGTAATAGAACAGGACGGCCTGCTGCCCGTTGGCGCTCGCAAGTCCCCAGTGATCGGGCGGACTGACGATGCGCCAGTCTCGCGCGTCGGCGGACGTCCAGATGAGCGGGCTGCGCGTGTTCTGACCTGGCGCGGCGTCCGAGCCGATCGCGAAGAGGCCATCGGTCACCCGGAACAGCGATGAGAGCTGCGCGCCGGGCGCGGCCGATCCCTCGACCCGAGCCTCGGTCCAGGTGCGACCGTCGACGGACGTCCAGGCTGCAGGTCGGCCGACACCCGGCGCGGCGATGCCGCCCGAGCCCGCATCCGGCTCACCATCGCGTCCCAGCGCGACGAATCCGTCGCCGACCGCCGCCACGCTGCCCACGATCGCGCGAGCGGGCAATTGACGCGGACTCCACGGCGCGCCATCGGTGGAGGACCAGACCATCGTGCGGCCGCTCGTGTCGAGCCCAGCCGCCACCATCGCCCCAGCACGGGCGGCGACGCTCGTGATCGCGACGCCTGTCAACGCGAGGCGGTCCTGCCGTTGCCAGCTGCGTCCATCGACCGAGGTCCACGTCTCTAACGAGCGTGGTGCACCGACAAGATTCACGACGACTACCAGACCGCTGCTCGTCGCGAAGATGGCGGGCGTCGCCGCGAATGTCGCCGTCCGCTCCCAGCTCAGACCGTCGGAGGATATGAACGTCGCGCCGGCGTACGCATCCGCGCCCGCCACGTCGGCGGCCGCCACGAATCCGTCGCGCCAGGCGACGGCGTCGAGCAAGACCGCACCTTGCGGGACGAGGCTCGGCGGCGACCAACGCAGCTCGACCCACGAACCCGGGCGAGGCTGCGGCGTCGGCGATGGAGACGCGGACTGCAATGTGGTCAGCGGCTGCGCCGGCGACGCCGGCGGCGAGGAAGTCGCAGCCGCGGACGGTGATGAGACGACCGCGGTCCGTCTGGCATCAGCAGTCGCAATGACCACGACCAGCGCGGCAGCGATCACCACGACGAGAAGCAGAAGGGCGCGGCGGACGATGCGGGCTCGGTCAGGCATTGTCTGCCTCGTGTCCTAACGCTCCTCGACCGGCTCCGGCAGGAACGACGGCCGCGACACGAAGTCCACACGACGATGCGTCTCGTCGCAGTACGGCTTCTTCCCGGAATGACCGCAGCGGCAGAGCTTCACCGTGCGGCCCTCGTCGACGTGGATCTCATTTCCGTCCGCGTCGGCGATCGTGATCGGGCCGGTGACGACGTAGGGCCCGTTCGGCTCCATCCTGATCGACGGACCGGTCATCCCGCGTTCTCGCCGTGGTAGCGCCCCTTGTAACCCTCACCTGTCGGCGACGCGAGCCGGAAGAACACGAGCTGCAGGACGCGCGCACCGCGCTGAAGCCGATAGCCGCGCGCGTTCAACACCGAGAGCAGACCCTCACCGCGTCCCGAATACCCCGCATCCCACACCGCCGCGTGGATCGCGACGCCCGAGCGGAGGAGCGTCGACCGCGGCCGCGCGAGCGCCATGATGTGGGTCGGCAGATTCACCTTCTCCTGATACGTGATCACGTACGCGCCGCGGTGCAGCTCCCACCAGCCGTCCTTGTCGGCCTGCACGTCCTCACGAGCGGCGGGCTCGCGCACGTTGTCGGCTTCGCCAAGTAGGCCCGGTGATGTCAGCCGCTGCACGCGGTCGACGCGGAGGTCGATGCCGTTGGGCTGCAGCTGCAGATCGAGCCCTTCGACGAGCGGCGGATCCGCCGCGAGCGCCGCACGGAGCTCTTCACGCGATAGGACGGACACGCTCAGGAGTTTAGGTGCGGGCGAGTGTCTAGGATTCGCTCGCATGTCCGACCCGAAGCCCGTCTCGGCCTCGAAGACCATCATGTCGCGCACCATGCTCCCGTCCGACGCGAACCCGTATGGGAACGTGCACGGCGGCGAGATCATG
>WNGA01005207.1_pt1 | contig 18848 bp, 19 predicted proteins | sample 5400061 | NCBI WGS metagenome assembly WNGA01 (sample SAMN13153366, study PRJNA577476) | soil metagenome | isolation source: 100 cm soil or saprolite under grassland replicate 2 | place: USA:California | collected 2016-06-15 | reverse complement strand
TGCGGACGCGCTTTACGGCATCACCATGCGCGGTGATGGTGTGTCCACGGTGGTGAGCCAGCGGCTGCGTGAGCGGGTCTCGGCGTGAGCCCGTCCAGTCGCTGGACCTAGCACGGTCCGCGCTCTCCCGGTTACTCTGGTGGCCCACGGCGGGAGGTGGCCATGCAGGGTTTCACGGCTGACCTGGGCGGGCTGGACAGCTGCCGGAGGGCCATCCTGAGCCAGGCGGGGCAGTTCGGCGCAATCGCGGACAGGTTCTCCGGACGCGACGTTGACGCCTCGATGTTCGGCACACTTCCTGTCGCAGGCCCGTTAGCCGAGCTTGCCTGCCTGGTGGATGCGGCGACGGGCCATGAGTTCGGCGCCGCGGAGTCGTTCCTCCGCGGTGTCGAGCGGGCGCTCGACGATGTGCGCCACGGCCTCACGCAGGCCGAGCGCGTAAACGTCAGCACGATACGGGCGATCTGACCCGGTCCATGGGCGCGTCAGAAGAGGTCGCCGGCCTGCCCGGGGGGCAGGCCCTGGCCGTGCTGGCCGCACAGGTCCGGGGCAACCCGGCGGCAATCCGTGACATCGCGAGCAGCTGGGCGGAGGCGGCAGGCGGCTGTTCGGCCCATGCCGGGGCGGTGCGGCGGGCGGTCTTTGACGTTGGGCACGACTGGCAGGGCAGTTCCGCCACGGAATTCACCTCCTTCATGAGCCGTTTCGCGGAAGCCAGCCGCACTGCGCGGCAAGCCCTCCGCGCGGCGGCGAATACCTCACGCGGCGCCGCTGCGTCACTGGAGGAGTCACACCGAGGCGTCGAAGGGATCTGCGAGAACCTGCTCGGCGAGGTCGGCAGGCTCCGCGCCGCCAACCCAGAGGCTGACTCGTCGGAGCTAAGCGCGCGGATCGGCGCTCTGGTCGCCGAGGCGGCCGGCGAGGCGCACGGGAAGGTAGCGGAGGCGCAGCAGGCGCTTGAGCGGGCCAACGGCGCGCTGACGGCCCAGCTGTCCCAGCTGGGCCGGACCTTCTCCGCGCTGCCGCAGGCCGGGAGCCTTGGTTTCGCCGCCGCGTGGGGCAGGCCGGCCGGCTGGCACTCCCTGATGAGTGGGCCTGGGCCAGGGCCTGGGCCGGGGCATGCCGCTGGTTCGGGTGGCGCGAGCGGGCCGGGCCGCGGCGACGCCACGATGACGGGTGCTGGCCGCGGTACGGCTGGCTCGCCCGGTGCGGGCGCCGCCGCGCCCCCAGGCGGTGGCGTTGCCGCAGGCGGTGGCGTTGCCGCAGGCGGTGGCGTCGGCGCTGGCGGTGCGGCCGCCGCTGGCGGTGCGGCCGCCGGGGGCGGGCCCACAACGCCGCAGCATGGAGGAGGCCCGGCACCACCGGCACAGGTCAACGGTTGGATCAAAGACGCAATCAAGATCTTGGAGGCCCAAGGGATCCCGGCTTCCAAGCTCAACCCGGCCGACATCTGGCTCATAATCCAGCACGAATCGGGCGGTGATCCGACTATTGCCAATAATTGGGACATAAATGCACAAGAGGGACATCCGTCCATAGGCCTCATGCAGACAATCCAGCCCACGTTCATCTCGTATGCCTTGCCTGGGCACCGAGACATCGTCAATCCGGTCGACAACATCATCGCGGGCGTGCGCTACGCCCTCGCGCGTTACGGCTCGCTCGACAACGTGCCCGGCGTCCTCGCCGTGCATAACGGTCAGCCCTACGTCGGCTACTGAGGGCCTTCAAGACGCGGGAGGGCCGGCGATCACCGCGGGGGACTGGCGTCTGCGAGACTGGAACTGCCATGTCTGCTTACCTGATCGTGATCATCGCGCTCGGTGCGCTGCTCGTCGTCCTCGGCGGGCTTTACCTCCTGCGCCCGCGTGCACGCCGCGGTGCCGCCGCCCCGAAAGCGCCGCAGGCCCCGTCCGAGGCGCCACCAGAGGAGCCGCCCAGAGCAGGCCAGCGAGCCGGCGCTGGCGATGGTGGCGCCGCCACGATCGCTCCCGAAGCGCCGCTCATCGAGGAAGTCCGGCCGGTCGAGGAGATCGAGAAGCCGCCACCGTCGGCCGGTCGCATGGTGCGGCTCCGTGCGAGGCTGGCGAGGTCGCAGAGTGGGTTCGGGTCGGTCCTGCTTGGCTTGCTCTCCAGGGACGCCCTGGACGACACCGTGTGGGATGAGATCGAGGACACGCTCATCACGGCCGACGTGGGTGTCGCGCCAAGCCGCCAGGTCGTGGACGAACTGCGGACCAAGGTGAAGGTGCTCGGCACCCGCAGCACCGACTCGGTGCGTGAGCTGCTCAAGGCCGAACTCCTCACCCAGATCGGCGCTGACACCGACCGTTCGCTGCACATAACGCCCGCCGGCCGCCGTCCGGCGGTCGTCCTCATGGTCGGGGTGAACGGCACCGGCAAGACAACGACCTGCGGAAAGCTGGCGCGCTCCCTGGTGGGCGACGGGCGGACGGTACTGCTCGGCGCGGCGGACACGTTCCGCGCCGCAGCTGTCGACCAGCTGCAGACATGGGGAACGAGGGTGGGCGCCCGCGTCGTCAGGTCAGATCGCGAGGGCGCCGACCCCGCGAGCGTGGCGTTCCAGGCCGTGCGCGACGCGATAGAGGCCAACGTCGATGTGGTCATCGTTGACACGGCCGGTCGGCTCCACACCAAGACCGGGCTCATGGACGAGCTCGGCAAGGTGAAACGGGTGATCGAAAAACAGGCGCCCGTCGACGAGGTCCTGCTGGTGCTTGACGCCACCACCGGCCAGAACGGACTGCGGCAGGCGCGCGTCTTTGCCGAGGTCGTGGACGTCACCGGCATCGTGCTGACCAAGCTGGACGGCACGGCCAAGGGCGGCATCGTCATCGCCGTCCAGCGCGAGCTTGGCGTTCCCGTCAAGCTCGTGGGGCTTGGTGAAGGCAGGGACGACCTGGCGCCGTTCGAGCCCGAAGCGTTCGTTGACGCGATCCTGGCGGGGTGATTCCGGCTAGCGGATGGCTGCCTCGCCGCCGAGCGCGTGACCATACGGTCGTGAGGCCCGGCGTGCCGCCCGTTGGCGGTGGGCCGCCCGGCCCAGGGATACGTTAGCCACCACGGCCCACCGCTCCTTTGGCATCGTGATCCACGCGATTCCCGCACCGGTAGGGCCGAAGGACCCTGCTTACGCTTGGGACCTGGGCTTCTCCGCGCGGCGAAACACGCATGAAACATAACCGCCAGTGGTTTCACACTTCCGAAACACGCGGTGGTGCCTGGCGAAACGCCGCTGACAGAAGGTCATGGCAGTCGTGCGGAGGAACTGCCGTGGACGTGCCGCAGCGTCCGCGTACACGCAGGTGAGAAGGGCAGAGGAGCTGGTGCAGGGATGAAGCTCATCACGGCTGTCATCAAGCCGTTCAAGCTGGATGACGTGAAGTCCGCGCTGCAGGCGTTCGGCGTGCGTGGCATGACGGTCACCGAGGCTAGCGGATACGGCAGGCAGCGTGGCCATACCGAGGTGTACCGGGGCGCGGAGTACCAGGTCGACCTGGTCCCAAAGGTGCGGCTCGAAGTGCTCACCGACGATGAGGACACCGATGATCTCATCGATGTGATCGTCAAGGCGGCGCAAACGGGCCGGATAGGGGACGGGAAGGTCTGGTGCGTGCCCGTCGAATCCGTTGTCCGGGTTAGGACCGGGGAGAACGGGCCTGACGCGCTCTGACAGCGGGGTCGGGGGAACAGCATGATCATCAGAGGAGGCACGAGGGTAACGTTCAGTGCCCAGCGCGCACAGCGATCGGCCGAGGCGGACCGCTGGCTGGCTGGGCTGCTGGGCGCAGAGCCCGCGGTCGCCCTGGTCGCCGTCGGTGGCTATGGTCGGCGAGAGCTGGCGCCAGGCAGCGACCTGGATGTGATCTTGCTGCATGCGGGGCGCCGCCATGTCGGCACGCTCGCTGACCGCATCTGGTATCCCGTCTGGGATTCGGGCGCCCAACTTGATCACGCCGTGCGCACCGTGCCCGAAGCACGGAGGGTTGCCGCCGCGGACCTCAAGGCCGCTCTTGGCATGCTGCATGCACGGCACGTCGCAGGCGATGCGGCACTCACCGAGCAGGTGCGTGAGGCGGTGCTCGGCGACTGGCGGGCGGCATCTCGTGCCCGCCTCACCGAGCTCGCCGCGATGACGTCGGAGCGCGCGAAGCGGTACGGCGAACTCGCCTTTCTCCTCGAGCCCGACCTGAAAGAGGCGAGAGGCGGAATGCGCGACGTCCACGCCATGCTGGCGGTGGCCGCGGCGTGGGTGGCACCCGCGCCGGGTCCGCGCGTCCGCGCGGCATACGAGACCATCATGGATGTGCGGCACGCCCTGCACGAGGTCACCGGCCGCAGCTCCGACCGCCTGGTGCTCCAGGAGCAGGACGAGGTGGCGCACGCGCTCGGCTTGCTCGACGCCGACGCGGTGCTGAGAGCGCTGGCGGAGGCCGGCCGGACCGTTGGCTACGCCATCGATCACACCCGGTGGCAGGTGGAGCGGAGTCTCGGGAAAAGGCGCCTCGGCAAGCGGCGCCCGGGTGGGCGTGGGCTGGCCAGCCGTGGACAGGCCGAGCGCAATCCGCTCGCGGACGGCGTGGTCGAGCAGGACGGCGAGGTGGTGCTCGCGCGCTCCGCCGATCCGGCCGGTGATCCAATCCTTGTACTGCGTGCCGCGGCAGCGGCCGCCCGCAGTGGACTGCCACTTTCGCCCAGCACGCTCAGCAGGCTCCATGACTCCCCGCCGATCCCGGTGCCATGGCCGGACGAGGCACGCGACGCCCTCGTCGCGCTCCTGGGCGCCGGGCCTGCGGCGATCAGCGTGTGGGAGGCGCTAGATCAGGAAGAACTCGTCACTGCCCTGCTCCCCGACTGGGAGCGGGTGCGTAACCGGCCGCAGCGCAACCCGCTGCACACGTTTACCGTGGACAGGCATCTGGTGGAATCCGCGGCGGCCGCCGCGCAGCTTGTCCGCGACGTGGCTCGTCCCGACCTGCTCCTGCTGAGCGCCCTGCTGCACGACATTGGCAAGGGCTGGCCGGGCGACCACTCCGTGTCCGGCGCGGAGGTGGCCCGTGACGTCGGCTACCGGCTAGGGCTGCCGAAAGAGGACGTGGAGATCCTCGCGGCAGCCGTTCGGCATCATCTCTTGCTGCCGCAGACAGCAACTCGGCGTGACCTCGAGGACCCGATGACCGCCGAGCGCGTGGCGAAGCTGGTCGGCAGCCGTCAGCTGCTCGAACTCATGCATGCGCTGGCGATCGCTGACGGCAACGCGACCGGGCCCGCCGCATGGAACGATTGGAAAGCTGGACTCGTCGCCGACCTGGTGTGGCGTACGGCCGCGGTGCTCTCCGGGGACGAGCCGCCGCCGCCCGCGGCGCTCACGCCCCGGCAACATGAGCTGGCGGGACAGGGTGGCCCGGCGGTGATAGTGCACGGCTCGGAGGTGACGATCGTCGCTCCCGACCGTCCTGGGCTGCTCTGGCGGGAAGCTGGAGTGCTCGCCTCACACCGGCTCGCGGTGCGGTCCGCGACCGCCACGGCGGCCGGCGGCACCGCGGTGACCGTGTTCACGGTCGCGCCAGAATTCGGCGCGCCGCCCGATGAGGCGCTGATCGAGAGTGACCTGCGCCGACTGTTGGACGGCAGGCTGGACGTCGCCGACCGGCTGTCCAGGCGCCAGCGAGCGTACCGGCCGCGGCCCGGCGTTCCCACCCCACCGCCGAAGGTCACGCTCGTGGACGATGCCTCGCATACCGCGGCCGTGGTGGAGGTCCGCGCGGCCGACGAGCCTGGGCTGCTCTGGCGTATCGGCCGTGCGCTCGGTGAGTGTGGCCTCGACGTCAGGGCAGCGCGAGTGGAGACTCTTGGCGCCGAGGCGGTGGACGCCTTTTATGTGGTGGACGGGTCGGGGAAGCCGCCAGCTAGCGCGAAGGTCCGCGTGCTCATCAGGGAACGGGTGGTCGCGGCGCTTTCCAGCGGCCGAGGCGCGCCCGCCGCGGCCGAGCGAGCCTAGTGACGCCTGCTGCGCTGGCGCGCTCGCACCGCGGCGACCAGATAGCCTTGATAGCCGACCCGCAACACCCGCCCGAGGACGGCTAAGACACGTGTTCGAAACGCTATCCGACCGGCTGACCCAGGTTTTCTCCTCGTTGCGCAGCAGGGGGCGCCTGTCGGCAGCCGACATCGACGCGACATGCCGAGAGATCCGCATCGCCCTGCTCGAGGCCGACGTCGCGCTGCCCGTGGTCAGGGAGTTCGTCGCGCGCGTCAAGGAGCAGGCGCGTGGCGAGGCCGTGTCGGCCGCGCTCAACCCGGCACAGCAGGTTATCAAGATCGTCCATGACGAGCTCATCGAGATCCTCGGCGGCGAGACCCGGCGCCTGGAGTTCGCCAAGACACCGCCGACCGTGATCATGCTCGCTGGATTGCAGGGCTCAGGTAAGACCACGCTCGCGGCAAAGCTGGCCCGCTGGTTGCAGGCACAGGGACACACGCCAATCCTGGTCGCCGCCGACCTGCAGCGCCCGAACGCCGTCGAGCAGCTCCAGGTGCTCGGCGCGCGGGCCGGGGTTTCCGTGTTCGCGCCTGAGCCAGGCAACGGCGTGGGCGATCCGGTAGCCGTCGCGCGCAGGTCGGTGGAGGAAGCAAGGGTTCGCCAGCACGACATGGTCGTGATTGACACGGCAGGCCGACTTGGCATCGACGAAGAGATGATGCGCCAGGCCGTGGCGATCAGGGATGCCGTTGCGCCCGACGAGATCCTCTTTGTGGTCGACGCGATGATCGGTCAGGACGCCGTGTCCACGGCGCAGGCGTTTCTCGACGGCGTCGGTTACGACGGCGTGGTCCTTACCAAGCTGGACGGCGATGCTCGCGGCGGTGCGGCGCTGTCGATCGCCCAGCTCACCGGTCGGCCGATCATTTTCGCGTCCACCGGCGAGAAGCTCGAGGACTTCGACCTGTTCCATCCGGACCGGATGGCGTCCCGGATCCTCGACATGGGCGACATGCTCACGCTCATCGAGCAGGCGGAGCAGGCGCTCGATCAGGAGCAGGCCGCCGAGATGGCGGGCAAGCTGGTCTCCGGCGACGGGTTCACTCTCGAGGACTTCGTTGACCAGCTGATGATGGTCCGCAAGCTCGGGCCAATCGGCAACCTGCTCGGCATGCTCCCCGGCGCGGCGCAGAACAGGGAGGTCCTCAGCCAGATCGACGACCGTCAGCTGGACCGGGTGCTTGCGATTGTCCGCTCGATGACTCCTGGGGAGCGCCGCAACCCGAAGATCATCAACGGCTCGCGAAGGGCGCGCATCGCGCGTGGTTCGGGCGTGAGTGTGGGTGAGGTTGGCGATCTTGTCATCCGATTCTTCGAGGCGCAGAAGATGATGCGCCAGGTGCTTGGTGGCGGCGGCATGCCGGGCATGCCAGGGCTGCCCGGGATGCCGGGTATGCCTGGGATGCGGCGCAAGGCGGTCAAGGCCGGCAAGGGAAAGAAGGGCAAAAAGAAGCCGAAGGGCGGTCGGCCGGGTGGCGCACGCGACAGGGCGGCGGCGTCCGGTGGAGCTGGATCGGGTTCCCCGGAGCGTTCTGGTGGACCCCGCGGCGGTGACGGCGCTGGTGGAGCTGGTGGGGCTGGTGCTGCTGGTGGGGCTGGTGGGGCTGGTGGGTTGCCAGGTGCTGGGACTGGAGGGGGGTTGCCGGGCGGGTTCGGCGGCCTGGGAGGCATGCCCGATCCCGCCGACATCAACCTGGACAGCCTGCAGAATGTCCCAGCGGCGTTCAAGCTGCGGGGCTTGGCCAAGGGCAAGAACCCGAAGCGCAAGTAGCCGGATAGGAGATCGTAGGACAGAGCGCTCGGCGGCTCGCGTGACTGGGACGATTACGCAGCACCGTCTGGTGTCTGGCACAATGTGACCGCGACTATCCGGGTGGCGAGGCCCTCTCTCTCTCGCGGATCCGGAGCCCGCCCCGAGCGTTGTCACCGGTCCCCACCCGGCAGAGCACCGCTCGTACCGAGATTGCTGGGAGAAGACCACAGCCGTGGCTGTCAAGATCAAACTCAAGCGCCTGGGAAAAATCCACGCGCCGTATTACCGCGTTGTTGTCGCTGATGCCCGCGCCAAGCGGGATGGGCGTGCGATCGAGGAAATCGGGAAATACCACCCGAAACATGAGCCCTCACTGATTGAGATCAACTCTGAGCGTGTCCAGTACTGGCTGTCGGTCGGGGCTCAGCCGACCGATCCAGTCCGCAACCTTCTCAAGATCACCGGAGACTGGCAGCGGTTCCGTGGCGAGGACGGTGGGCAGGGCACGCTCAAGACGTCTGCACCCAAGCAGGACAAGCGGGAGGCCTTCGCTGCCGCGTTGAAGGACGCGTACGGCGAGACCGAGGCCGCGGCCACCACGTCGAAGGCGAGAGGACGCAAGCCGGACGCCAAGGTCGACAAGACCGACAAGACCGACAAGCCGGCCACCCGGTCCGCGAGAGGTGGCCGGTCATCGCGCACCGACACGGGCGGCCAGGCCGGGCCTGCGGGCCAGGCCGGGACCGCCACGGCCGAGACGGCCACGGCCGAGGCGGCGGATGCGAGCGCCGGCGAGGCCGATGCCACCGCTGCCAAGCAGCGGAGGGCTGGCACAAGGCAGAGCAAGGCCGGCGACAAACAGGACACCAAGCAGGAAAAGCCGGAGAAGCCGTCAACTCCGGCCAGGGCTCAGTCCAAGGAAGCGTCCAAGGAAGCGTCGAAGGAGGCAAAGCCCAGCGAGGGCCGCAGAACCTTCAGGGGACGCAGGGCGGAATCCCGCGACGAGGCCGGAGCCGATGATTCGGGCAGCGGAGCCTAAGGTGCTTGAGGAAAGCCTTGAGCATCTTGTCAAGGGCATCGTCGAGCACCCGGAAGATGTTCGGGTAAGCTGCCGCGGGCTGCGCCGCGGCAAGGTCCTTGAAGTGCGCGTACACCCGGACGACCTGGGAAAGGTCATCGGTCGCGGCGGACGCACTGCGCGGGCCTTGCGAACGGTCATGGGCTCGCTCGCTGGTGGCCGTTACGTTCGAGTTGATCTGCTCGATCTCGACGAGGTTCGCTAGCGCGCATGCTTCTGGTCGTCGGCCGCATCCTACGACCGCACGGTATTCACGGCGAGGTCATGGTCGAGATCCGTACGGACGATCCGGGCGAGCGCTTCGCCCCGGGCCGCGTGCTCGCCACCCGTCCCGGGGCGCTTGGCCCGGTTACGGTGGCGAGCGCGCGCCCGCATGCGGGACGTTTGCTCGTCTGCTTCTCCGGGGTAAGCGAGCGCGACGCGGCGGAGCGGTTCAGCGGTGCGCTGCTTGTCATCGATTCTGCGGACGTGCCGCCACCAGACGATCCCGATGAATTCCACGATTCCCAGTTGATCGGGCTCGACGTCGTCACCGTGACCGGCCGCCATGTGGGCACGGTCGCCGACGTGCTCCATCACGGCCAGGACCTGCTTGTCATCCAGCGCGACGGGCCCGAAGCGGATAACCCCATGGATCCCGAACGGCTGCCGCTTGGTGGCACTGCTGGCCCGGGGGACACCCCCCGGAACCCTCGCATGCGCCGCGAGCGGCGCCCCGCGCAAGCCGTTAAGGATCAACAGGCAGAGGCACGTACGGCGGGCACGGCAGAACTGCTTGTGCCGTTCGTCGCCGCCATCGTGGCGGAGGTCGACCTTCCGTCAGGCCGTCTGCTCATTGACCCGCCGCCAGGCTTGCTCGACGACCAGGAACCGGCCTGATCATGCAGATCGACATCGTTTCCATCTTTCCTGGCTACTTCGAGCCGCTGCGCATGTCGCTCATCGGAAAGGCGGCGGAGCGTGGCGACATCCGGGTCCATGTGCACGATCTGCGTGACTGGTCGCACGACGTGCATCGCACGGTCGATGACACGCCCTATGGGGGCGGCCCGGGAATGGTGATGATGCCGGGGCCTTGGGGTGAGGCGCTCGACGCGGTCGTGCCGCCCGGCCCTGGGCGAGCGCCGCGGCTCATCGTGCCGACGCCGAGCGGCGCGCTCTTTACGCAGGAGACGGCGGCGCGCTACGCCCGCGAGCCGCATCTGGTGTTTGCCTGCGGGCGATACGAGGGAATTGACGCACGGGTCATCGACGAGGCCCGTGCCCGGATGCCGGTCGATGAGGTGAGCGTCGGCGACTATGTGCTGGCCGGCGGTGAGGCTGCGGCGCTGGTCATAGTGGAAGCGACCTGCCGCTTGTTGCCTGGCGTGCTCGGCAACACCGAGTCTGTCGCCGATGACTCGTTCGGCGGCGTCCCGGGCCGCCCGGCAGCGATGTCGGGCCTGCTCGAGGGCCCCGTTTACACCAAGCCCCGGGTTTGGCGGGGGCGGGATGTCCCGCCGGTCCTGCTCTCAGGGAATCATGCGTCGATCGCGCGCTGGCGGCGCGACGCCGCGCTGCGCCGCACCGCCGCGACGCGCCCTGAACTGGTCCGCAGACTCGATCCTGCCGGCCTGGACGTCAGCGACCGCGAGATATTGTCGGAGGTTGGTTTTCCGGTGGACGCCGAAGATGTGGCACACTGAAAGCCGCCATCCGGCCCGGGTACTCTCAACCGGGGCGCGTGCCGGAACACCCGAAGCCATTGCCCAGCGCGATTAGCACGCCCGCGAAACGTGCAAAACCACGAGGAAACGCTGTCATGCATACCGCGATCGCCGAGCTCGAGAAGACCCAGCTCCGCTCGGACATCCCTAGCTTCCGCCCCGGCGACACGTTGAAGGTGCACGTGCGGGTCACAGAAGGAACCCGATCCCGGATCCAGGTTTTTCAGGGCGTCGCGATCCGCCGTCAGGGCGGTGGGTTCCGGGAGACTTTCACGGTGCGCAAGATCAGTTATGGCGTCGGAGTCGAGCGCACGTTCCCGGTGCACAGCCCGTCACTCGACAAGATCGAGGTGGTGACCCGCGGGCGGGTTCGCCGTGCGAAGCTCTACTACCTCCGGTCGCTACGTGGGAAGGCCGCCAGGATCAAGGAACGCCGCGTCAACCCAAGTCGCTGAGCAGGTCCCCAACGGCTCCGATGGCCGACCCCACCCAGGCGCCTGGCAGGCAACGATGGTCGTTCTGGCATGAGCTGCCCCTCCTGGTGGTCGTGGCGCTCATTCTCGCGTTGCTGATCAAGGCGTTCGTGGTTCAGTCGTTCCGGATTCCGTCCGGATCGATGGAGGACACACTCCGGATTGGTGACTGGGTCCTGGTCAACAAGATCGTTTACGACGTTCGCGGCGTGGATCGCGGCGACATCGTGGTATTCAACGGCGCGGGCTCGTGGGACCCGCCCGCTCCGCCCGGCTCGTCGGAAGGCCCGGTGCCACGCGCGTATCACGACGTGCTGCGCTGGGTGGGGCTGGAGACCGACGGTACGGATTACATCAAGCGCGTGATCGGCCTGCCCGGCGATCACGTTGTATGCTGTGACTCCGCGGGCCGCATCAGGGTAAACGGCGTTCCATTGCGGGAGGGCTCCTATCTGTATCCGGGCAGCGACCCGTCGGCACAGCACTTCAAGATCCTGGTCCCGCCGGGGCGGCTGTGGGTGATGGGCGATCACCGCTCCGACTCGGCGGACTCCCGATTCCACATGCAGGGACCCGGCGAGGGCACTGTTCCGATCGATCGTGTGGTGGGCCGGGCATTTGTCGTGTTCTGGCCACCCTCACAACTTCAGACGCTGTCCATCCCGGCCACCTTCAAGCAGGCGGCGCTTGCGCTGGCTGGCTTTTTTCGCCGCGGCTAGCGGTCCAGGCGGCCCGTTATGCGCCGGGCTTGCCCAACATTGATGAGGTCTGGATCAGCGGCATATCTCGTGGCCAGGAGCCGAAGGGGTCGCGTCGCGTCTCTTAGCCCTCCGGCCCAGGGATAAGCTCGTTTCGATGGACGACGACCAGCTGCCGCGCCAGCCCGAGAAAACGCAGTCACACGAGCCCGGCAGCGGTGCGGGGGAGCATAACAGGGGGGACCGCCAGACGGGGGTCAACGAGGCGGGGGGTGTCCAGATGAAGAGTGCCGCGACGGAGGATGAGGCGGCCAAGCCTGGGTCTGACTCAGGCGACGACGGTTCAGGACGCAAGGACAAGACGCATCGGCATCGGTCCTTCTGGCGTGAGCTTCCCGTCCTGCTGATCGTCGCGCTCGGCCTCACGGTGCTTATCAAGATATTCGCGATCCAGGCCTTCTTCATACCGTCGTCGTCGATGGAGAACACGATGAAGATCGGTGACCGGATATTGGTTAACAAGGTCGTCTACCATCTTCGTAGCTTCCACCGTGGGGACATTGTCGTTTTCAACGGCCTGGATTCGTGGGATCCGACGGTCCCGCAATCGACGACATCTAACCCCATCCGGCGTATCGCAAACTGGATCGGCACCGCATTCGGCGTCACGGCGGGCGAGAAGGACTACGTGAAGCGGGTGATAGGCATCCCCGGCGATCACGTAAAGTGCTGCGACGCGCAGGGACGCATAACGGTCAACGGTGTGCCACTCAACGAGAAGTCGTACCTATTCCCACGCAACGTGCCGTCAATGATTCCGTTTAACATCACCGTGCCGCCGCATGAGCTTTGGGTCATGGGCGACCACAGAGTCGTGTCCTACGACTCCCGTGAGCACCGCGGCGACCCAGGCGGTGGCTCGATACCGGAATCTAAGGTGATCGGACGCGCGTTCGTGGTCGTGTGGCCGCTGGACAGGTTCGGCATCTTGCCGATTCCCGCTACCTTCGAGCAGAAGGCGCTGGCTGCCGGGGTACCGGCGGTGCCGCTGGCGCTCGGCCTCGGTGCGGCGGTGCCGTTCACGCTTGTGCTGCGCCGGATCCACCCGCGGTTCCGCAGGCCTGGTCTCTGATCCAGCCCGCGCGCGAGTGCGCCCTGGTCGGCGGCAAGTCATGTCGGCCGAAAGCTCATACCGGGCCGCGGCGGAACCGCTGCGGCACTCTACGGGTCGCGGAGGAACCGCTGCGGCACTCTACCGGTCGCGGCGGAGTGCTTGTGCGGCCCGGCGGGGCGTCGGTGCGCTGATGTGCCGATCCTGTCGAGAGCCACAGCGATCGGACGTACGCTGCGAGTGTCATGACAAGCCTGGATCGCTTGCCCTACTCGCCGGACATGGACGGCCATGGGAACGGCCACGCGAACGGCCACGGGAACGGCCATGGGAACAGTCTTCCGGCTCCGGGCGTGCCCCTGCTGCGGCAGGTGTTGCGGCCGCCCGGTTACACACCCCGACGCGGAACTGGCCTGCCCTGCTATGAGCGCGTTCTCGTGCGCGCCGGGCTCGGCCCGGTGGCCGGCATCGACGAAGCAGGCCGTGGCGCATGCGCGGGTCCGCTTGTGGTCGCAGCTGTGGTGCTGCCGCCCAGCGGGAGTCCTATTGCGCAGCTCGCAGACTCGAAGGCGTTGACGCCCGCCGTGCGGGAGGAGGTCTACCGTGAGGTCGTCGCGCGAGCGCTCGCCTGGCACACGGTGGTGATACCACCGGGCGAAATCGATCGGCGGGGTCTGCACGTGTGCAACGTCGCTGGCATGCGCAGGGCCCTTGCGGGCATGTCGTGCCGTCCGGGGTACGTCCTAACTGACGGCTTCGCGGTAAGCGGTCTCACGGTCCCCGCGTTGGCCATGTGGAAAGGGGATCAGGTCGCCGCCTGCGTGGCTGCCGCCTCGGTTGTGGCCAAGGTGACCAGGGACCGCATCATGACCGCGTTGCACGACCGCTATCCCGCGTACGACTTTGCGGACCACAAGGGATATGCGACGCCGCGCCACGCTGAAGTGCTCGCTGATCATGGTCCGTGCCCTGAGCACCGCTTCAGCTACGTAAACGTGATTGGGGCACTGCGTGCGCGTGGTACGCGCACCTCGCCGATGCCCGACAATGGAGAGATGGCGGATGTCGCCTCCACCGTAGAGGGTGCCAGAATCGCCATGGCGGTCGCAGACGTCGCCCTTGCTAATGGGGAAGGCTGGGGAGCCGGCACCGCGTGGGCGGAGGAGACTGCCTGAGCTTCTTAGTCCGGCCGCCTGATCGGAGGGGAGACCATGAGCGCAGAGGATCTCGAGAAGTACGAGACCGAAATGGAGTTGCAGCTCTACCGCGAGTACCGTGACGTGGCTGGGCTGTTCAGCCATGTCGTCGAGACCGAGCGTCGTTTCTACCTCACCAACCACGTTGATCTCAATGTGCGGACAGCCGACAACGGCGATGTGTTCTTCGAGGTCACAATGCAGGACGCGTGGGTCTGGGACATGTATCGGCCCGCGAGGTTTGTCAAGAACGTTCGAGTCGTCACGTTCAAGGACGTGAACATCGAGGAACTGGCGCAACCAGACCTGGAGCTCCCCGACGGCAAGGACGTCTTCCCTCCCAACTCGTGATCACGAACCGCTGAGGTGCGACGCCAGTGAGCGGCCATCGCATCGGCGTACCGGATCAGCACGGCGGACTGACAATTTCGGCGCCTTACCCACAGCAGGTCTCTTTCTCCAATCGCTTTCCACAGAACGCCGTTCTGCACTGCCCCTCGCCCTCCCCGCCGGGCACCGTCGATGGCGGAGGTGGTGGCAGTGCACCCCAAGGATGTCCTTGGCAGGCTGGGCGAGGATCTGGCCGCGAAGCACCTGGAGGCCGCAGGGCTCCGGATCCTTGCCCGCAACTGGCGGTGTGCCGACGGAGAGCTCGACATCGTTGCTGCTGAGCACCGCACGCTGGTGATATGTGAGGTCAAGACGCGGTCTGGGACCCGTTGCGGCACACCCCTTGAGGCGATCAGCCGACAAAAGCTGTCCCGGCTCAGGCGGCTGGCGGCCCGCTGGATTTCCAGGCAAGCAGCCGCATTCGACGCGATCAGAATCGATGCCATCGGGCTCAGCGGTGACGGGGACGGCGGATACACCATTGATCACGTGCGAGGGGTGGGCTAGATGGCGCTCGCCCGTACTCACTCGATCGCGCTGGTGGGCGTCGAGGGGCACACCGTCGAATGCGAGGCGGACATCGCGAACGGCCTGGTCGCCCTTCTCCTCGTGGGACTGCCCGATACGGCGCTGCGCGAGGCTCGCGACAGGATCCGGTCAGCCATCGTCAACAGCGGCCAGGACTGGCCACAGCGCAAGATCACGGTCGGTTTGTCTCCGGCTAGCTTGCCCAAGCGCGGCAGTACCTTTGATATCGCGATCGCGATCGCGATACTCGCGGCGGCGGGTGCCGTGCCGGTCGCGGCCGTGGCCGGCCTTGTGCTCCTCGGTGAGCTCGGGTTGGATGGGCGGCTGCGCCCCGTATGCGGTGTCCTGCCCGCGGTTGCGAGCGCCGCGGCGGCCGGATTCGCGGCGGTGGCAGTACCACGGGCGAATGCTCCGGAGGCCGCACTGGTGCCTGGAGTAAGCGTGCTCGCCGTCCCCACCCTCGCCGCGCTCATTTCGCATCTGCGGCAGGACCGCAGCGCGCCCGGTGCGGACCAGGTCGAGATTGCGCAGGGCGGCCTCTTATCAGGTTCGAGCGGCCCATGGCCCGATAATGACGCCCGCGCCGCCGGCGCTCGCCCCGGACGTCAGGCTGCGGCGGGCACCAGCCGGGCAAACCTCAATGTCGCTCGCTTAGCTGGCGCAAACGACCAGCCATCTGGCGATACGACGCTCGACCTCGCCGACGTCTTGGGACAGCCAGTAGCCCGCCGGGCAATCGAGATTTGTGCGGCCGGGGGCCATCACCTGTCCATGCTTGGCCCGCCCGGAGTGGGCAAGACGATGCTGGCTGAACGGTTACCGACCGTGCTTCCCCGGCTGGAGCTTGAGGCGGCGCTGGAGGTGACATCGGTGCACTCGGTGGCCGGAGCGCTACCATCCGGGGGTCCGCTCGTCACGGAGCCGCCCTTCTGTGGCCCCCATCACACCGCGACCAGGGCGGCGATGGTGGGCGGAGGCAGCGGGATCATCCGCCCAGGCGCGGTATCGCTGGCCCACCGTGGCGTTCTGTTCCTTGATGAAGCACCGGAATTTGCCCGTGACGTGCTTGACGCGCTGCGCCAGCCGCTGGAATCAGGCGAGGTCGTGGTGGCCCGCTCTGGCCTGACGGCGCGCTTCCCGGCCAGGTTCACCCTGGTCCTTGCGGCCAATCCGTGCCCATGTGCCCGTGCCCCAGGGCCGCGGGCGGGTTGCACCTGCACGCCCACCGTCAAGCGCCGCTACCTCGGCCGCCTTTCCGGTCCGCTGCTTGACCGCATCGATGTCAAGATTGAACTCCTCCCGGTCGGCAAGGCCGAGTTACTCAGCGACCGGCGGTTCGCGGAGACGAGCGCCACCGTGGCCAAGCGCGTCGAGCGCGCGCGCCAGCGTTCCGCCTTCCGCCTCGCAGGCACGCCGTGGCGGCTCAACGCACAGATTCCAGGAAGCGAGCTACGTGGCCGCTTCGCGCCAGCCCCCGGCGCCGTTGCCGGGCTCGAACACGCGATGGAGCTCGGGCAGCTCAGCGCGCGCGGCGTCGACCGGATTCTTCGGGTCTCCTGGACACTTGCCGACCTGGCAGGCAAGCCCAGGCCGACGGCGGAAGAAACGGGCTATGCGCTGGGGCTGTGGCTTGGAGTGACGCAATGAGCATCGTGCGGGACGCGGAGCGTATGGCCCGCGCTCAGCTCACCTATCTGGCCGAGCCTGGCGACCAGGCAGCGGGCGTTTGGCTTCGGGTCTGTGGACCCGAAGCCCTCATTGCCGCGGTGAGGACGGACAGGGTGCCCGCCACGATCGATGAGGTTTCTCGTGCCGAAGGCGGTAAGGGTCCGGCATGGGTCCGCCGGGCGATGCGGAATTGGCGTGCGCGGCTGGCCGAGATCCCTGCGGAGCGCGACCTCGCCGCGGCCGAGCTGGCCGGAATGCGGCTGGTTTGCCCGGGAGATTCAGAGTGGCCCACTCAGCTCGATGTTCTTGGCGATGCCCGGCCGTATGCCCTGTGGTTGCGTGGCCGCGCCGACTTGCGCAACAGTTGCCTGCGCGCGGTATCGGTAGTTGGCGCCCGGGCCGCGACCGCGTACGGGGCATACGTGGCCGCGGAACTGTCGGCTGGCCTCGCCAACCGTGGATGGGTGGTGGTCTCCGGCGGTGCATACGGAGTCGACGGCGCCGCGCACCGTGGTGCGCTCGCCGCCGACGGGCTGACGGTCGTCGTTCTAGCCTGCGGTGTCGATGACCCATACCCACCGGGTCACCGATCGCTGTTCGACGCCGCGGCCGCACAGGGCACCCTCATGAGCGAGTGGCCGCCAGGGCGCAATCCGAAGAAGTACCGGTTCCTCGTCAGGAACCGGGTGATCGCCGCGCTGAGCCGTGGCACCGTCGTGGTGGAGGCCCGCCGGCGCAGTGGCGCGTTGAGTACCGCTAGATACGCCCGGGACCTGTGCCGTCCGCTGATGGCCGTTCCTGGGCCGATTACCTCAGAGGCCTCCGCTGGCTGCCACTGGATCATGCGTGAATGGGGAGCCGTCTGCGTCACCGGAGTCAATGAGGTTCTCGAACAGGTGGCGCTGGTGGGCGAGCACCTCGAATCGCACGGTCCTGTTGTCGAGGCCGCGGAGCTTGATCCGCTAACGGCGCGTGTCTTGGATGCGGTTCCCGCCCGCGGCGGCGCGGGTCCGGCAACGGTCGCGGCGTCCGCGGGCGTGGACCTTGACACCGTCCTCAGCCGCCTCGGACAACTCGCCGCTGGCGGATTCGTGGTCCGGGCACCACGCGGATGGCGACTGGCCGGCAAGAACGATGCTTGACTCAGCCGCCGCAAGGGCGCAGCGTGGCGCCTGTGAACCATGGGCGAGCGGTTACCGCGCCGGCCGCCAGCTCAGGCACGGCTCAGACCGCAGCGCTCCCGGCGTGCTTCCAACCGTGCCTGGCCGCATTCGAGCTGTTCCTAGCGGCCGAACGCGGCCTTTCTGCCCATACCGTCCGGGCGTACCTGGGCGATGTTACGTCCCTGCTGGAGTCCGCGGCAGGCGCGGGCGCCGTGAGCCCGCAAGACATCGTTGTCGGCCACATCCGGGGCTGGCTGGCCCACCAGTACGCACGTGGCTTGTCTCGGTCCACGCTGGCCAGGCGAGGAGCGGCGGCGCGGACGTTCACCGCGTTCGCGCACCGCAGGGGATGGCTCGCCGCCGATCCGGGCCCGCTTCTCGGCACCGTGCAGGCTCGGCGTCCGCTTCCGCATGTTCTTCACGCTGGCGAGGTTGCCGCGGTCCTGAGGCAGGCAACGGGCGGCGCGACCGCGGACGCGGCAGGTTGGGCGATCACCTTGCGGGACGCGGCGGTGCTCGAGCTGCTCTACGCCACCGGCATCAGGGTGAGCGAACTGTGCGGCCTCAACCTGCCCGATGTGGACGTGGCCCGCCGCACCGTCCGCGTGCTCGGCAAAGGAGGAAAGCAGCGCACTGTGCCCGTCGGGCTTCCCGCCATGCGGGCACTAGACCGCTGGTGGCGGGAGGGCCGCCCAATGCTCGTAACGGGTCGCAGCGGCCCCGCGCTGCTTTTGGGTGCCCGCGGTGGCCGCTTGAACGCGCGCGTGGCCCGGCGCATCGTGCACGCGGCGATCGCCGCCGTACCGGACGTTCCCGACACCGGGCCGCATGGGCTGCGCCATGCGGCCGCCACCCATCTGCTGGAAGGCGGTGCTGATCTGCGGAGCGTACAGGAGATATTGGGCCACGCTTCGCTCGCCACCACGCAGATCTACACTCATGTCTCGGCTGAACGCCTGGTCGGAACGTACCGGCGCGCGCATCCGCGTGCGTGACCTCGCGGGTAAATGCCAACGCGCA
>WNGA01007921.1_pt1 | contig 18851 bp, 25 predicted proteins | sample 5400061 | NCBI WGS metagenome assembly WNGA01 (sample SAMN13153366, study PRJNA577476) | soil metagenome | isolation source: 100 cm soil or saprolite under grassland replicate 2 | place: USA:California | collected 2016-06-15 | reverse complement strand
CCGGCAGGAGATGACGGTATTCATCGGGAAAGCCTGTATGCCGCCTGGGCGCGACGATGGCCTCGGCCAACAAGTGGAGAACGTGCCAGTCCCTCGCTCGATGCAAGCGCGCGCGAATCTCGCTCCCGCGCAGTTCGAACAGGTAATCCAGAGACCGCTTCCGCATCTCGAGCGCCGCGCGCTCGGAGATCTTCTCGGAGACGCGGCCGGCCAACTGGCGAACGATCTTCTCGTGGTCTTCCTCGCTCGCCGCGTCGAGCCATGAGAGTTCCTGCAAACCGCGCTCGATCTCCCGCCTCGCTCCCAGCAGTATCTGATCCTCGATAGATCCTGAATCTGACGGTTTGCGCGCGTGGCCTTTCAGCTCGGCGCGGATCTCGTCTTGCTCTTCCTGCGTGACCTGACCTGCGGTAAAAAAGCGAGTCCACGTTTCGGGCGCCCCGTCGGGATAGGCGCGTCCGAGAAGTTCGAAGATGTTCGCCGGCGGTTGCAGGTCAACCAGAACTTCTTCGCTCGGGAGTCTCCGGCGGGGATCGTCGTTGAGCATGCCGATGTGCCGAAGGCTGCCGTCAGGATAACGAGTGGTTGGATCGAACCATTCCATAACTACTATTCCTCCTTATTCCTCTCGCGACGGGCGACGCCGCGCGCCGCGTTGTAGATGATGTTTTCGAGTGTGCGCTCACGCAGTTCTTTCGTCGTGCTCGCGCGTAGGTATTTAGCGAGATTATTGAGCGCCGCGGCCTTCACCTCATCCACGTATTCGTTGTAGAGGGGATGCTCAATCAGCCGCCTCGCCGCGTCCGAGAATTCGACGGCGAACTGTTGTTCACGCTCCCGCAACGCGGATGTCGGTTCGAAGAGGCGGCGCTTCGGCATTCCGAGCGCAATGTCGAAGCCCGCCTGCCGCAGGCGATCGGCTTCGCGCGCCACGGGCTTCGGCGCGTATACGGAGATGTTCCCCGGCGAAAGTTGAGCGGCGATGCGGGCGGGAACGCTCATCTCTCCGAGCGCCGTTTTCTTATCCTGGCCGGTTAAGTAGCTCGGCCGAGTCGGGAAGGCTTGAGAGACGCCCGGCAACTGAGCGAGCGCTCGATTCGTCGCTTCACTCACAAAGCCTCCGACGCCTCCGGGCTGCTCTGCCCGCGTGTCGCGCTCGAAGGGATCAACGACCTGGCGAACCTGGCGCGCGAGCGACGGGACGAAGGACGAAGGAACGTCGAGACCGATGGCCTTGAACGCGTTTAACCACTTATCGCCTTCAGTCTCGCCTTGCGCCCGGCTCGCATAGCGGCTCAGGTTCTTCAAGACGCTCTGATCACCCATCACATCGAGCGTCTTCGCAAGGCTGTTGTAAACGGCCTCTCCCGTTGCTCCCGCCGCCGATCCCGGGCCGAGCTTGCCGCGTTTATGCAGGTTCATCAGCGCCGCGCCGGCGGAAAGATTCATTGCCCATGGCTGGGCCCAATCGATCGAATAAAGCGTGTCACCCTCGCGCATCTTGGTCTCGTCGCCCGTGAGAAAACGAATCAGGGCCGACGCGTTGAGCGAATAGCCTCTGACGCCTTCCTCGCGCTCCTGAGCCTTCCCGGTCCTGCTCTCTTCCTCCGGACCGACGAGGATGCCGCCGGCGGCGAGCGCCGCGCCGAGGCCGATCCCGGTCGCCGCGCCTTCAGCCACGCGCGAGAGCGCGAGCAGAGTATTGCGCCGGCGGAACTGTCCTGGCGTGGCTGCTTCTTTCGCCACCTGGAAGAGTCCGAGCGGAGAGCGCTCCAGACCGCGCTTGAGCAAAGCGCCCGGCGTCTGTGCGTATTTCAGAATAAAGTCGCCGACACCGAACCGGTCGGTCCCGAAGATCGGCGAAGACAGGGTATTGAGTCCCTGTCTGATGTACTGCATTCCCGTCGACGCGAAGTTTTTGTCCCTCAATGCCGCGTGATTGGCCTCCATCCACGCCTGATCTATCGCCGCGTCCACGTCGAGCGGGGACTTCGACTTCTTCGATGCTGCTACGATCGACTGCAAAGACCCCTCGAAGCGAGTCTGCCAATTCGCGCTATCGGGAATTTCGTTCACCCATGCCATCACCTTACCGACGGCGCGGCCGAGTTTGTTCGCGTCCGTGGTGATGTAGTCGACGTTCGGCTTTCCCGGTAGTGGTTGACCGGACTTGTATGCGGCGACGGCCTTCGACCAGTTGCGGGCGTAACTCTGAAGGTCACTCCCGCGCGGCGCGGCGATCTGGCGAGGTTTGCCCGTGGCCCTGCTGTACATCCAATCGAGAGTGGCGGCGAGTCTCGTGGCGGCGCGGCGAACCGAGGCCCGAGCCGAGGATGGTCCCTTGCGATCTCGGCTCATCAGGCGCCGTCTTCGTCGCAGGCTGAGGAGCGGCCATCGCGGCCGTCGGCTGCCCGAGCTGTGGCAGTTTGGCCATCTCCGCCTCGATCGCTTCCGGACTGAGACCGGTCATTGCGAGCGTCTGCCTGCGCGCATCTCCTCGAAAGCCAGGCGTCATTTCTTCAGCGCCGGCGCGGACGGCTGGAGTCGGCGGCGCGCCGGGTTGTGGCTGAAGCCTTTGCGTCGTCCTGCCGAGATGTGGCTCAGGCGCAATTTGCGGCAACCGCGCCGTAGGAACCGCATCGGCAAGAATGGGCGCGGCGTTGGCCGCTTCAGCTCTTCGAGGCGTCAGCGCTTTCATCGGCTTCGCCTCGAGCGCCTGAGAGTATCGCTTAGAGCGTGACTGCCGGCCGGCAGTCGCCGCGCCGCTGATTCCGCCGATCGTTCCGCCGCTGATTCCGCCGAGTAGAAATGATTCGGCGACGCCTTCCGAGAGAGCGCGCTTCGGGTCGTATCCGGAGACGATTTTGGCGTTGACGTTGTTCAACGCTCGATTGAAGGCTTCCTGCAAACCTTCTTCGCCGAACTCCTTCACCGCGGTAAGGCCGATGCGACGGGCGACGCCGCCGCGGACCGCTGAAGCAATGGATGGCGCCTTGCCGCCGAGCCGCCCGACGCCGGCGCCTTGGGTCAATCCGATGAGCGCCCCGATGATCGCCGCCTGCTTCGCCCTCTCCGGATCCTCGCCGGCGGCGACAGCCTCTTCGTAAGTCTGCCCTGCGTTCGTCGCCGCGCCCAGAGCGGCCGACGTGAGCCACGCGGGCACACCTGCGCCCGCGCCAAGGTACGAAGCAGCCGCGAATGGGACGGCGGAGCCGAGGGCCTCGGCGCCTTTCGAGATCAGACTTTCATCGGTCGGGTCCACGGGCGCGAGAGTACGCATCACGTCTTCGCTCTCACGCGGCGAGAGCAGCACGCCCTTGCGGCGCAGGTCGGCCTCCATCGCGGGATGAAGGAGCGACGCGCCCCGAATGGCGCTCGTCACCGTCCCGGTCGCGCCCCTCATGAACCTGTTGACGAGTTGAGCCGGATAGCTCGGCGCGTTCGCCTTGTCTAGCTGGCGTTGGTCTTCGATCTCTCGCAGCCGCCCTTGCTGCCGCTCCTGCGCCTCACGCTCCGCGACGTTGCGCGCAGTCACCTCCATCGCCGCCCACTCGTCGGCCGTGAACCTGGAAGCGTTGGATGGATCCGCCACGGTCTCGACGATCCTTCGCTCGATGTCCGCGGCGTTGAAATCCTGCGGTTTGAGCGACCCGACCTTCGGCATCGCTCCGGGTTGGCCCTTTGGCTTGAAGACGGGCGGGCCTTGAACCGGCCCCGGGCGGACAGGTTCTTCTAGCGTGGTGGGAGCGGTTCTCCAATCGGGGCGGAGTTTGATGGACCGCGATCTCTCAATCAAAGCCCCTTCCGCCTTGATCCGCCTTTGGCTCGCCTGATTGAGGGCCGTGTCGAGATCAAGCGACCTCACGCCGAACTGCTGCCTCTCGGTCGGCATCAGGACACGACCAGTCGAAGGTCGCGGTAGCGGAGTCGGCGAGGGCGTTGGCGAGGGTTGCGGTTGCTGCCGCCCGGAGATCACCTCATCTATGACGGAGTCCAAAACGTCACCTGCGGCGCCCGCAGATGTAGGCGACGGTCGGGCAGGCTTTCTGCGCCGTTGCTCTTCGATGAACTCGGCAAACTCGCCTTCAAGATCGGAGGCTTCAGTCCGCTTCCGCCGTTGCTCTTCGAGGAATTCCTCGTACAGGCCTTGTTGTTGCGCCATAGCCGAATCCTCGTCAGAAAATGAACCATTGCCCAGTCCCCGACGGGACGCATGTCGCGCTCGCGTTCTGGCTAGGCAGGCTCGTTTTGCCGACGATCGCGCCGTCTGCCGTGGCGATCGTCACGGCATTCGCGCTCCCATCGGTTTTCAAGATGCGAATCTCGCCGAGCGGGCTCGGGCCTCCTGATCCTGACCGAACGCTGGGCGACGGCAACGTGACCGTCCTCGGCCCGGCGGTCGCATCCACAGTGACGACATCAGTCTCGGGAGGAATAGACACGTTCGCCGTAGTTTGAAGGACTATCAAATTTGGGAAATTGATTTTCTCTATCATTTTTCGCCTCTGACCCTCAAAAGCGCGAGAGCCAATCAATCGGCGGCGACTCCGAAAGATTGGCTCGCGTTGTTTGTCGCGCATCAGCGCTCGCGGCGCGACAAAATCGAAATTGTGTTCCCGCCGGTCGCCACGGCGGTTCAAAAAGAAAAAGCCGCCAAACAAAGGGCCTTGCCCGTCGGCGATGCCCTCTCTATGGCGGCCGGCCACGCCTCTCGCGTGGCAGTCCTATTAAACTTTCAACGCGGCAATCTTACCACGACGCGCGCGGCGTTCAATCGAAATCGCGCCGGCGCTTCTCAAGCCCCAGGTAATCGGCAATCGCGTCGGCGACATGCATCGAGCGCGCGGAGGCCGAAGGTGATTACGAGATCATTCAGCAGATCGTGCGGATGGCCGACACGCATGAGCCGCTGGCGGAGGACGAGATCGCATAGCCGTAATACCAACAACGGGCGCCGACAGCAATCGAAACCTCGTCGTCGCCTGCGTCAGATGCGACGGCGCAAAAGGGGCAATGGGGCTTGAGGAGTACCGTCTGAAACTTGGGGGAGTTCAATTTTACGGCGAGACATTTTGAGTAGACGCACACGAGTTCAAACCTTACTCATCGCCCGCGAAAACGCCTGCGGCATCGGCACGCGCAAACTGAAGCTCATCCTCAACAAATACGCGAAGACCGATCCCCTCGCGCTCGCCGCGCGCCTCGCCCTGGAGATCGAAGACGCCAATCTCGTGGCGAAGAAGTATCCGGGAAAATGGCGAGATCGCTATTACCGGAAGAAGGGCGACTTGATCAGGGAGTTGATCACTCTATTCAAGCATCAGGGATGGGTTTTCGGCGTGCATCCGGCGAGGTTTGGGCGAGGCGTGATTTATTTTGAAATTCCGGGGTGTGCGCAAGTGTCGTTTCATTACGACCACGAAGGCGATCCGCTGCCGATCTATGAAAAGGAGTGGGACGGACAGGAAGGCTCGACGCTGAAGAAGCTATTCGATTTTATTCAGAAGGAGTTTCTCGGACCTGTGAAGGCGCAGGCGAGATTACCGATGGGAGAAGATTGACTCCCATTCACACTAAGATCATACTCTTGCCGATCTCGGCACGGAATATTGATCTCAACCACTCAACCACAAGGAGGATCATGAAAAAGAAACTTGAGATCGTAGGCCACCTGGCCCTGCAACTGCTCGTCATGGCCGTAGTGATATGGATGGTGAGTATTCGGGCGAGCGCCCAGCTTAATTTTTGCCAGGACCATATACCTTGTCCGGTCGGAGACCCTTGCCAAGTCACCATAGTGCATTGCGCTTTCAAACAATGCCCGGAAGACACTTGTATAGAATATCCATGTTGCTCGGAGCGGGCAGGAGTATGTGTTCCCGGCGGAACGGGGTGTCAATACAGAACCTGTTGTGACTATAACCACCAGGAATTCTGCGATTCTGTCAGCGGCTACTGCATATCCCCACCATAAGAAGGAGACAAAATGAACAGACTTAGACTTCTAACACTAATCGTGTTGGTGGCGGGCGTCGTGATCGCAACGGCTGCTTATGCCAAAAAGAAACAGGACGACTTCACCTTTCCCCCAAAGGCTCACCACGTTATTTATGCCCTCTGGCATATGGAGAAAGACGGAACCAAAACCTTTGTGGCCGTCAGGGTGAGAGACGTTCAAGAGTCGGGAGCATGGCGGGAGTGGGCGGCTGGCAAGGGGCCGGACGGCAAGGATCGCGCCAGCACCCATGAGGAACCGGCAAACTCAAAGTATCCCGGTACGAACCTATATAAGAGTTTAGCTTGGTTCCGTTCCCGTCCGAATTTTTTACGCGAAGAAATGATATTGGGCTATCGGTGCTTTACTCTGGATACAGGCGAGTCGGAGCAAACATTCTCTCAGGAGCTTGGTTTAACCCCACTTAAGTATGTGTCCGGGGACACTGTGATCGAGGCTTTGAAGATCTACTAAACGAGAAAATAGAAAAAGCCGGCCAGGAATCCCCTTCCCGGCCGGCATGCTCATTATAAAACGCAAGGCCACTATGAACGACGAAGAGACAGCAGCAATATTCATCAAGAGATACTGGGGAACATATACAGAGGCTTTTCGCCAGGAGACGATCCCGAGACTTGTGAAACTGATTCAAGACGAGCGCGAGGCTTGCGCGAAGATTCTTCAGGATGAGATCGACACATGGAACAGGATAGAAATCGGCTCTAGTGACGTTGCAGTTGCGGCTTTAACAGGCGCATTGGAAAAAATCCGCGCCCGGTCGAAATAAAAAAGGCCGACCGAGAATTCCCTTCCCGGTCGGCCTTTTTCTTCGTCTTGTCCTGCGCTCACTGAGAAGGGACTCGAACCCCCATTGGTCGCCCCGCCCACAGGAAGGCGGCCGGATTCAAATCATCCGACTTGGCGTGACTTTCGTCCGCCTGCGTATTCCAGTTCCGCCACTCAAAAGAATTATAGCCTGTTCTCACTGGCGAGCCTCCATCGCCGCCTTCGCCAGATCCTCCGGAGTCCAGTCCGGGATCCGGGCCGTCTTCTCGGCCCTGAATCTTCCCCGACTATCCGTGCTCGACACCTTCCCTCTGAACAGTTTCAACTCCTCGTCCACCAGATCGCGCACGGCCTTCTTGTCATTCTCGCTCAGACGGCGGCTTTCAATCGAAATCGCGCCGGCGCTTCTCAAGTCCCAGGTAATCGGCGATGGCATCCGCGGCCTGAAGCAACCCGGCGCGAATGCTCACGAGCATCGTTCGCAGCGCCGGCGGGATTTCATCCTCCGCGGCCCTTCGCTCCCGCGCGCTCAATGCGCGGTCCTCCGGCGCCATCGGCTTGATGGGTCGCGGCCCTGAAGAAGACTCACGCGGTTCTTCCCGTTTGGTCATCGGACTTTTGTCTTCCCTTTCTTCCGCGCCTTTTGCGCCTTACTGGTCACCTTCGCCGGCTTCGGCATCGGGACGCCGCGAGCCTGCACGTAAAGCCTGCATTGGATGCAAAAGCCGGCGCCGCCTTTGAGCGCGTAGAGCAATCTGGTTTGCGGGTGTGTCGGACAGAAAAGCATCGTTCCCTCAATTGTTAGTTAACTTCGAATCCCGACTTGCCGTCGAACATTCGTCCGTAGTCGCGGGCGTGATGGCGCTCATCCGGCTCAGGCTGGGCTTCGAGATGTTTGCCTCGCTCGCATTCCAGCCATTCGTCGAAGTACGCGGAGAACGGCGCTGGCGCGATCGCGTGAGCACGGCAAAGCTCCTTGTGGCGTTCGTATGCCGCGCGGCCCGCGCGGCGCTCTACGCCCGTGGCGCGGGAGAGCCGCTCTTTGCGCTCTTGCGCGAAGTTGCGTGACTCTCCCGCTTTCGGCCCCGGCTTCTTGCGTTGCGGTCGTTCCGGCTTCGCGGCGCGCGCCTTGCGCTTCAGCCTGCGCTTGACCGTCCGCAAAGCCTCGCGACTCACGTCGGTGGCCGCGCCGCTCTGCAACTGGGCTTCGATGGCGCGCCGCTCCGCCGGCGTGAGCGTTTGCATGATCTCGATCAGGTCGTGTGAAGTCAGTTCCATCAATAATCGCCCTCTTCGAACATCTCCCGCTCCTGCGGCTCGCCATCGAGCTTGGCGACAAGGCGCTCGATCGCTTCGCGCGGCGTCGCGGCGGTCGCGCTCACGGTCCGCAGGATGCGCCGGCGGTTGATCCCATCGCCTCTGACCTCGACCGAAGCCACCCAGAGCTTGCCGTCGAAGACCGGCGTGAGCGCGATGCGGCGCTCGATGACCTGGCGCATCGCTTCGGCAAGGCGGCGGGATTCGGCGGCGGTCAGTGTGGGTTGTGTGGCGGTCGCTGTCATCGGGCGTCGCCCTCCAACTTGCGGGTCAGGACTGCGGCGTTCGCGCGGTCCAAACCTTCGCCGATCGCCAGACGGACGATGAACGCGGCGAGCGGCATCAAGACGGCCGCGCGTCCTATGGCGCCCTTGAAGCGATGGGCGCATTTCTTCCGGTTGTGAACCGTGTAGATGGCGGCGCCGTCTCCCTCGCGGTCGCGGACGAACGCCACGACGCCATCCTTATCGCGCTCGATCTCTTCGCGGCAGGAGTCGCACAACACCACGGGGAAGCGAAAGCCATGTTCTTCTTCGATCCGAATGGCCATCACCGCGCCTCCCTGATCGCATCAGCCAGGTTGTTGATCGCCGAGGATATCGACTCCCCCGCTTCTTTGATCTCTTTCGCCAACACCTCGATGGCACCCATAGACGTGCTGGCCTCATTGAATCCGAGTCGCTCGAGCGAACGGGCGACGCTCCACAGCGCGCGTGAGCCGTTGTCTACGGCGTCAACGATGTTCGCGGCCTCCATATTCGAGTCCGACACATTCGGCGAGATGAAAGTCTCGCGCAACGCTTCTGCAATTGGTTCGTTCATTCGCGCCTTCCCTGTTGACCGGTGAAAAAAAAATGTTTTTCTAAAGCAGCAAAACCAGCAAAACCAGCCGCCACCACATAGGAGGTTGCTGGTTTTGCTGGTTTTGCTGCTTTTGCTGGTTCTAAAAAACATTTTTTCACGCAACGTCTCCCTGGTAAGAGATATAAAACTCCTGCCCGTGACCTCCGGCCTTTCGCACAATCCCGTTTGCTTCTAATCGTTTACCGAAATTATTGCGCCCCAGAGGTCTATACCCTGCCTCGCGACAGTAGCTTGTGTAGGCCATATGCAGCCTTTTCAGTTTTTCGGTGTGATCCGGGTTGTGCGGGTCCTGCGCCCAATTCTCGTCCCGGAGAAAGCAGGCGACAGAATCAGATTCACGTTTGTAGGCTGAGATCATCTCTTTGACGATCTCCGATTCCGTAAATTTCTTCTGCTTGAGAAGCCGTTTCAATCCGGCCAGTACCCAGTTGAAGACGCCGGCCAATTCGTCTCTGACTATCTTCTGGGCGAGTTCGACGTCCCACTCACTTTCCGGCAAAGTGACCCGAAACGGGATAATGACAAACCGGCGGAAATAAGCCTCTGATTGCTCCACGTCCTTCGGCAGTTCGTTGCAGTTGAAACAAAGTTTGGCGTACCGTTCCATGAGAAAAGAGTTCCCATATTTCAGTCTGGCCATAATGGGTTCGCCGCTGACCAATATCTTGAAAATGTCTCGGGTAATTGACGCGTTGATTTCGCTGCCGTAGTTCAGGAGCTTGTGGGCAATCTGTGCGCGGTTGTGCTCCTCCATCAAGTCAGACAATGAGTAATTGGCCGTATTCTCTCGCCCCAGGAGAGCATTCATCACGTCAAACAGCACGCTCTTGCCATTCGCGCCGGTCCCGTAGAGCAAGAGCGCTTTTTCGAGTTTGAGATGCCGCGTGAAGATGTAGGCGAAGTATTCGGCAACAATGTCTTGCAGTTCTTTTTCCGGCAGAACTCTATCGAGGTATGCTTGGAACTGAGGCGCCGCGGCCTCCTTGTCGTATTTGAATTGGAGCTGGTGTGTCAGGAAATCCGCCGCGCGAAACTTCCTGATGTCCTGACTCTCGGCGCTGATCTCAAAAGTCCCGTTGAGCAGGTTAATGAGTACTTTGTCGTCGGACGGCTCAGGCGGGCGGAAGCCGGCTAGCGCAATGAACTGCTTGTAAAGTTTATCCCTGAACTCATAATGTTTGGCTTCGAACGGCTGCACCCCTTGCTTTTGAGCCACGGCCATCAAGAAGTCTTTTAAGCCGTCTCTATCGATTTCCCTCCAGTATTCCCCATTGAAAGCGAAAACGAAGTCATTCTTTCTCGCGAGTTGGTATTGTTGGGCCTTGACGAGGGCTAACAGTTGCTCGATAGAGGCGACGAGATAATGCTTCTGCTTGACAGCATCGATCCCTTTGAAAAGTTTCGAAAAATCGAGCTTGGCGACTTTCTCCAAAATCGAATCCAGAACGTGATGATGGGCGACCACGACCGCTGGCTCTCCGGTTACCGCTGTCCCCTCCCGGTCTCCACCTGTAGACGGCGCGCCCGTGCTTTCGTCGGGTTGCACGTCAGCCTGGCCGTTGTCGGGGCGCGTTTCTGAGCCGATGATCGCAGTCTTCTTCGCCGGCGATCCGTTCTTCGATTGAGCGTCTTTAAGCCGCTTGCAAAATTCGTCTTTGGAGACTATTCGCACGCCTGCCTTTTTCAACTTCTCCCTGAGCTCGCTCACTACTTCACCCCCTTTACCAGAAAATCATCAAGCCCCTTCACGTCATTCCAATCGAGCGGGACGGCGTTCAAGCCGACGCCCGCCAGGCTATCGAAAAGTCGCTGAAGCGCCGTTGCGACTTGCGACTTCACACGCCAATCGGCGTCATACGCCACAAAGACCGTGGCGATCTTCGGCAACCTGGCTTTGAACTCGGCGCCGAAGTGAACGCCGAGCGCCGAGACGCCCGGAACGCCGACCACGCACGCGTCGAGCAACTCGGCGGTGATGTCGGCCTTGAGCAGCCCCTCAGTTATGACGGCCTCACCCGTCGCGTTTGCCCGCCAGGGTCGCGCGAAATGAATCGGAGCGCCACTCGACGCGCCGGCTTTGCGCTTACCCTCTTCGTCCTCAGGCGACGAAAACCAGATGTACCGCGAGCCACGATCCTGGCGAATCTGGCAGCCTTGAATCCTGCCCTGTGTATCGCGCGCAGGAACGAAGAAGCCCGGACGCCATTCGAACATCCAGCGTCCTTCTTCATCGCGGTAAAAGCCCGGTACGTTGGCGAGGTTGTGTTCGCGCGCCAGATCAGCGCATAGATCCGGAATCCGACTCAACGCCGGCAAACTGGCATAGGCGTTGCGCTCGATGGTGAGAGTTGAAAGGCCGCGCTCCCGGAGGTTTTCGGCGTGCCGAGCGGTCAGCGTCAAGGTCGCCAACATCGCCCTGTACACGGCGTCGCGGCGTTCGAGCGGCGCCCGCGTCGGCGCCTCCGGCTTGCGCGGGATCGGATCGAGCGGGCGATACTCGCGCTCTTCGAGTATGTGAATGTAGCCGAAGTTCTTCGATTCTTTGATCGAACCTTCAGCCACGCGCATACAAATCGCCATCACTCCGTCGTCGGTCATCGAGCACCAGTTTGATTTGCCGCAGATCCGGCACGGACTCTTGCGTTTGACGCGAACAAGAGAGGAGTTCAACGCATACATCGCGCGTCCCTCCTCTCCGTCTTGCGAACGGCGCCGGTCTGCGCCGAGGTCGCGGCGAACGAGGCGACCGCGCCCCCGGACCTCGTAGTCCGGGGGCATAGCGCCACAAATAGAGAACGCCAGCGTGCCCGCGCTGACTTTTGCGCTGGAGTCGGTGGCGACTCCGGCGTGCCGACCAACCAGCGATAACATCGGGCGCAGCAGTCTACGCCCCCCTCGCCAATCCGCTCGACGTGACGCGAGAGGCGTGGTGATGGGCGCAAGCAGCAGTCGCAAATACGCGCGACAGATACTTGTGGTGGGAGTGCGGCGGCTGTGATAGGATAGCGCTGCACTGTGAGCGTGCGATTTTTCGGCCTCCGGCGTCTGTGGCGACTCCGGGGGCCGACGTGCGTGTAGGTGATCATGTATCTCCTGTATGGGCATGAGGCGGGCGCTGTGAGATACTCACGTTAGCCCGCCTCACGCGGGTCTACGGTCAGCGGCGATCCTCGCGAGTGATCTGAGTGGCGCTCTGTACGCTCGCTTGGTCGCCGCCCTATTGTTTTGCGCCTGCGCTCGCAGGCTGCTGTTCAGATTCTATTTTTTCGGGTTTGATTGGGGGTGCCCCAACCAGACCCAGATCGACCGCCGAGACTAGGATCGAGGTCCCGGCCCGCCGGATGCGGAACGGGAAGGTCCCGATTCTGATCTGCTCGTAAATAGTTTTTTTCTTTTTCCCGGTGGCTTGAGCGGCTTCAGCTACGCCCACCCACAATCTAGGAATCTCCACCTTGCTCACCTCCTTAATTTGGGCCAGACCCGCGCAGGACTGGAGTTGGCGGCGAAAACCCAGACATCGTGTCAGGGTTTTGGGCCAGACCCGCGCGGGACTGGAACTGAACGGAGAGAGAGTGCCCCGGCTGGAATCGTTGGGGCGCCCCCCAATTTTTGGCTGGGGCGCCCCCAATCTCTCAATTCGCCTCTCTATCTAGCAAATCAACCGCGGTCGGCAATCCCAGATCTTCCAGAACGGCCCGAACGGCGGCCCTGTTGTTTCTGGTCTCCTCGGTCTCCTCGTCGTGTTTCCCCATTTTGCCCGTCGGATTCTGCCAATACCTTTTTGTCGAGGAGGGCTTTTGACCGGTAAGACGTTCCAGGAGTCTACCCAACGCGGACTTGTTTATGGCGCGCCCCTCGTTGGCGGCGACTACCAGGTAGTAAAGCAGCATGACCTTCCGAGATGTCGTGAACTCTTCTGTTGGCGAGTCGTCCGGTTCCGTCTTTTCGATAGCCGCTTGTTCGCTGGTCCGGGCGTCGGGCGCCGGACTGGTCGCGACCTTCTCTTCCTGCTTGAGAGCCGCGCGTTCCTGATCCGCTTCAAGCCTACGTATGGCCCGTTGCTTTTTAAGCCGGCGTTGAATCCCCGCGTAAAGGTCCTTGACGGCGGAATCAAAGGCATACTGCGCGCTGTCGTGACCGGGATGATTCGAGAAGCGCATTTTTACAAGCTCGCGGATGCGCCCCTTCGCCCCCTGCGCGATCGCGTCATCAAGCTCGATAAGACACCGTTCCATCCAATCAATCCGGGCCCGCGTAGTTGGCAGCCCTGCAAGATGTTCGTCAATCCGCGTCAGATGATCGGCGTCCGGCTCTCCGAGCGTTTCAAAATCCAGCCATAGTACCGCGCCTGGCCAAAGTTCCTTGTTTTGTTCCATAGGCTTCCTGCAGCCTTCTTCCTGATTGGTGATCGGCTCGCATCGCGCCCAGGAACGCGCGACCGCGCGATTGATCAGATCGAACGTTGCGAGCCGAACTCGTCCGCCGCCATCGTGACGGCCTGTGTGTTGGTGTGCGAGTAGTCCATCAACGCGCCCGGACACTGCTGGACAGCGTTAGAACTGACTGTACTCAATTGTAAGCGGAATGGGCTTTTCTGGAATCGGCTGGATGGGGAGATCAAATATTCACTTTACATTCCCTGTCAAAAGGATAGGACTCATGTATTAACCGGGCAAGGTCAATAGGCTCTTTTGGAAGCCCGCGTCAAGTGGCCGTTGGAATCCTGGAGTGGTTTGCGATTGCATCAAATTGAAAACTGGTCTAGGTGTCAAAGGGGGCAGGTCGCCAGTCGTGGCTCGGCTCCTTTCCCGCCAGTGAGAGGAGGTCACGATCTCTTTTCCTGCTACCTTGCAACACACACCAGGCTCGGAGATCATTAAGCGACTCGCGGAACATGCGCGACGCCTCGCTCGTAGAAGGGAGCGAGGCGGCAATCGTCGCACGCGCTTCGGGTCGCTCATCAAAACCAAAACTTATCACGCCGATATTGAGAGCTTTGTACGTCCTGGGATGAAAATACGGCTTCAATTTCAATATTGATTCTAAATCAGGCCACGCAACATTGGGACGCCGGTACAGTACCGCGCGCGTAAGCAAGCGGCTGTCTCATCGGTCAGCCGCTTGCTTACGCGCGCGGTACTGTACCAATCTTGCGTGGCTCGATCCAGAAGGAGGGTCTGAATGAAACCGATTTTCCACTCAGTTGATAGCGAAACCAAAAATCTCTTTTACCGCGGTTGTACAAGACTGCTTTTGGGATTCTTTTCAGCGCTCGTTTCGTTCGGCCTGCTGGCCGCGCCGCACGAGGCGCGGGCGCAAGCGCAGGCGGCGAATGGCGTAATCGAAGGGACTGTCACCGACGCTTCCGGGGCAGTGGTTCCGAACGCGAAGGTCAAGGCCGTGAACCTCGACACGGGCCTGGAACGCGAGGCGACGACGAATGAGAAGGGGCTTTACCGCGTGCAGCTTCTGCCGGTCGGTAATTATCAGGTCACTGTCACCCAGGCCGGTTTCAACGCGTTCGTTCAGTCGGGCATCACGCTCAGCGCGGGCCAGGCGGCGACGGTGGACGTGGCGCTCAAAACCGGAGCGGTGAACAGCGAGGTATCGATTGTCGCCGACTCTCCCATCGCCGACGTGTCGCGCGTCGAACTTGGGCGCACGATCAACGAGAACGAGGTCAAGAACCTTCCGCTGCCCTCGCGCAATCCCTACAATTTCGGCCTGCTCCAGCCGGGCGTTAACGGCTTCGAGAACGTCGAATTCGGCGTGCCGCGCTTCAACGCCAACGGCTATAAGAGCCGGATCAACTATCAACTCGACGGCAACACCAACACGCAGAAAGACCGCGCTGGCCTCAGACTGACGCCGATCTCCGAAGTTTTCGTGCGCGAAGTCCAGGTCGTCTCCAACGGCTTCGCGCCGGAGTTCGGCCAGACCTCGGGCGTCGTCTACAACGCGATCACGCCGTCCGGCACGAATAAGTTTCATGGCGCGGCCGGCTACTTCTTCCGGCGCGAGCCCTTCGTCGCGCGCCCGTTCTTCTTGCGCCAGGAATTCCGCAAGGCGGACCCGGGCCTGGATAATGTAATCGGATCGATCGGCGGGCCGCTCGTGAAAGACAGGGCGCACTTCTACGTCGGCTACGAGCGCGTGGACCGCGAGCTCCAGCAAGACCGCATCGTGACAGTGACGGCGGCGAACGCCGCCGCGCTCGGTCTCCCGCCGCCGCCCGGATTCATCCCGGCCTCGCAGCTCACCAACTTCTTCATCGTCAGGCCGGATTGGAAGATCAACGCGAACCAGGAGCTATTCGGGCGCTATACGCTCTTCACCAACAACTCGCCGAACAACATCGGCGGCGGCCTGAACACGCTTGAGCGTTCGATCGACTTCAAAGATAACATCCAGACGGGCAATGCGCAGTTGATTTCGATTCTCAGCCCGAAGCTGCTCAATGAATTCCGGTTCCAGTATTCGCGCCGCAACCAGCCGAGCGTGCTCAACGAGCTCTCGGGCAAGGGGCCTTCGATCACGGTCACCAACCGCGCGCAATTCGGCGCGCCGGCGGCCACGGACGGGCCGCTGCTCTTCAACGAACGCATCACTCAAATGCTCGACAATGTGACCTGGAACACCGGCGCCCACAGTTTGAAGTTTGGCGGCGACGTCCAGATCGTCCGCGACCGGCGCGAGGTGGCGCTCGTAGCAGCCTATACCTTCTCGGACATCGCCACCTACCTGGCTGCGCGCAACGGGACGAATCCGCGCAGCTATTCGCAGTTCACGCAGATCGTGGGCGAACCGAAGATCGAGTTCGGTTCGCAATACTACTTCTGGTTCGCCCAGGACGACTGGCGCGTCCGTCCGAATTTCAAGCTGAGCTTCGGCGTGCGCTACGAGCTTTATGACATCCCCGACGCGCGGGCCAACGCGCCGTTCGCGATTTCGCAAAAGTTCAACCGCGACACGAACAACTTCGCGCCGCGCCTGGGGCTGTCTTACAGCTTCGGCGGGACGCGCAAAACTGTAGTGCGCGCGAGCGCCGGCGTGTTCTACGATGCGCCGGGCCTGCTCTTCTACCAAAACGCGATCCAGAACAACGGCGACCCGCTCACACGCACCTTCAGGCTGCGCCAGAACGACCCCGGCGCGCCGGCGTTCCCGAACCCGGTGAACCTGACCAGCGCCATGCCGCCAGTGGTCTCGATCGATGCGCTAGCGCCCGATTTCGCGAATCTCTATTCGTTCAATCAGAATTTACAGGTCGAGCAGGAGATCACCCGCGACTTTTCGGTGACGGCCGGTTACATTCACGTCGCCGGCAATCGGATTCCGGTTGTGCGGATCGCCAATCTGCCGCCGATTGACAGGACGCTCGCCGACGGCCGGCCGGTTTTTGGCATGGGCGCGCGTCCCAATCCGAATTTCACTAACATCAACATCACCGAGTCGGTCGGCAGGTCCTCCTACCACGCAGGCTCGCTCTCGCTCAACAAGCGCTTCTCGAGGAGCTATCAGTTGAGCGCGTCTTACACCTGGTCGCACGGCATTGATGACGCGCCGGAGATCAATGTAATCGATTCGACGGAGTTTCCCTCTGACCCGGCCAACCGCCGGCGCGACCGTGGGAACTCGCTCGCCGACCAGCGACACACATTCATCCTCAGCAGCGTCCTCAACCCGAAGTTCGACGTCAGTAACCGGATTGCGAACGCGCTGGCGAATAATAACCAGATCGGCGTCATCGCGCGCTTCTGTCAAACAGATCGACTTACGCTATTCACGCTTCATCCCCGTCCGTGAGTCAATGCGAGTGGAGGTCATCGGCGAGTTCACCAACATCTTCAATATCGTCAATGTCTCGGGCGTGAACCAGGCTGTGACGGTCGATGCGGCCGGCAATCCGACTCTTACAGGGACGAACATCCTAACCACTTCAAACAGGAAGTTGATCGCTACGGGCGGCTTCCCCCAACGCATCTTCCAGCTCGGATTCAAGTTCCATTTCTGAGTTTGGAGAGCATTCGGCCCTGACTCGCTGTTTAACCGCCGAAGGCGCCCTGGCCCCTTCGGCGGCCTCTTCAGAATGACTGAGCGGAACAGACCTTGAAGAATCGGCCCGCCTCGTGGCGCCTTCATTGCTGATCTGCTTCAAGGCAGGTTATTCTTAGGTTAGCAATGCTAGCAAAGACGCAGTCTGCAGGAGACGTTTATGAACGGAACTTTACATGAACAGATCGCGCCCGAGATTCAGCAAGCCATCGTTGCCCAGGCCGCCGCGCGTGGCTTGTCGATCAACGACTACTTGCGGAACCTGCTCGGATTGAACGAATCCCGGGGCGCGGATAAGAAGTTGGTTAGCGCCGCTCAGTCCCTCTCCTTCGAGCAGAAGAAAGAACTGATTAAGGCCCTGTTTGAACAATTCCCAAAACCCGAGCCGCTCGCCGGTTCGATTACGCATATCGGCGACCTTGAAACGGCGACGCTGGAGATGAGGCGGCAGGTCGCGGAATCGATCCAACACACAGCCGACAAGTTGCGTGAAGCTGAGTAATGATTGAATGTCCGTTTACGTTACAGACACACACCCGTTGATCTATTACGCTGGCCGCAACCACGTCCAACTCTCCGACCGCGCCCGCGACGCATTCGAGCAGGCGGAGAGAGGCGAGACGTTTATCCTGATCCCGGCTCCGGCGCTGTGGGAGGTTTCGATGCTCGAACAGGCAGGGCACATCAAACTTCGCAAGCCGTTCCGCGAATGGGCGCGCGATTTGCTGCAAAATCCCTGTTTCGACTGCACGCCACTCGACGCTGAGATCATCAGTGAAGCCCGCGATTACGGCTTCAACAACGACATCTTTGACGCCGCGATTGTCGCCACGGCCAGGCTCCGCGACTTGCCACTGATTACAAAAGATATGGCCATCACTGGCTCAGGCCTGGTCGAAATCTACTGGTAAATGAATTGAGATAATGACAGCAGTGGCCTTATCTTTGATCCAACTTGATAATAACGGCGTCGCCTGGATCAGCGGGACCAGAACAAAAGTGATTGAGGTCGCGCTTGATAATGTGGCGTATGGGTGGAGCCCCGAAGAGATTCACTTTCAACACGATTACCTCTCACTGGCGCAGATTCACGCGGCGCTCGCCTACTACGACGAACACCAGGCCGAATTCGACGCTGAAATGTCCAGCCAGGCCAGGCGCGCAAAAGCCTGGGCCGAGGCTGCGAAGGATTCCCCGGAGCGACAACGCCTTCGCTCAAAAGGGTTGCTGTAAGTTGATCGCAAAAGTGTACGAGCCGGAAGACATGGCTAATCGTGTCGAGTACCTGCCTCTTTAGCCTCGTGGGTTTGTAGTTCATCAGTTATTCTTATCGAACAATGCCGGCTGGGGATCGGAAGATCTAAACCTAAACGATGCGCCTGCGGGCCGCACTTAGCCAGGGGGAATGATGAACATGGTCAAGTATCTACTAATCGGTACGGCGCTCTGTTGGCTGTTCGTAGCGCAGGTAAACGCGCAAAACAAGAGCGAAGCCCGGCTTGACGAACAATACGGTATACGTATCCACGCGCCGAATGCCGATTGGACCTTTCAGCAGCCGGATGAGTTCGATGTCAGAGCGTGGCTGAAGAACAAGGTCGATCCGGTGCAGATGTGGTTGCGCGCATTAGAGAACTTCGACGGCCTCAGCGACAGCGACTTCATCGCGAAATTCAAGGAGTGGCAGCCGAGGCTCTCCTCAGAAGCCCCGCGCCGCCTCCGGCGGCGCGGGGCGAACTTTACCTAAAACGGCCAACTGGCGGCTGTTTCAGTTGATTTTCAATTGGTCGCGAGGCTTGATCTGATCTTAGACTGTCGCTTGCTTCGGCTTGAG